>QMCE01003125.1_pt1 | contig 11457 bp, 8 predicted proteins | sample 1821851 | NCBI WGS metagenome assembly QMCE01 (sample SAMN09453174, study PRJNA476694) | Termite gut metagenome, whole genome shotgun sequencing project. | isolation source: worker | host: Odontotermes sp. | place: South Africa:Pretoria | collected 2016-01-28
GGGTTCACATAGGGAACCAGGCCGCTGTTCAAATCGACCTGCGTGGAACCAAAGGCAACTTGACCGTCCGCATAAAGGGAGAGAGAGGTATAGGTGTTGCCGGCATAACGAATCGTATGTGTTGCCGGGAGCGGAACCACGACCGTTGAATTTTCAAGGGGTAATGTCACTTCATCTGAACCGAACATGTCTACCAAGCCCGGCAAACCGAAATGAGTGCCAAAATCCTCGACGCGAGGGCTAATCACTGTCTGAGCGAGAACGCTCGTAAAAAGGCTTAGGAATAGTAAAACAAATAAACTCTTACGCATAAATCCTCCTTAGTTGCCCGAAGCCGGTTGAAGAGAGATGTTCTTCCCCCAAACGGAACCGCTCCAGCGCGAATGGGGGGCCAGGCTCACATTCCCGTTCGGGGCCACCAGCATCGCCGAAATATCGGAACCCACTCCGAAATAAAGCGTATTTGAGGTATTCGTGTAAAGGAATAACCGGGAAGCGGCATTATTATTCTGCACATTCACACGGTCGCCGATGAAGATTCCTTCTTCCACCCAAATACGGACGGCACCGTTTGAGTTATTAAAGTGAAGCTGTACATCGGGTTCTACCACAAAGGATTTGAAGTAGTAATCTCCGGGTTCAAAAGTAACCTCCGATTCGACAAACACATTGAAGTTCTTGTAACGCCCCGGGGTCACGGTGGCCGTTTGAGCTCTTTCGATGATCAGATCGGCCGTTCCGTAAGTAAAGGAAATCTGAGGGACCGCCGGGAGCGACACCGGTTGCCGCACCACATTACCGTGAGAAGCTCCCGCCTGCGTTTCCAAAGAACCGGAAAGCGTAATGTTTCCTGTGGTGGCATTGTTGCGGAGATATACATTCCCCGAAGAAATCAGTTCTCCGTCCAAAGAAGTCTGCGAGCCGACTTCCACATAATTCCCGCCGAAAGTACCGCCGGAAACCGTAATGCGATCGGCAACTTCCACATAATTCCCGCCGAAAGTACCGCCGGAAACCGTAATGCGATCGGCAAGAGTCAAATCGCCCGTGGCGAGCACGCGGTAATTCAAAAGCGGATGAAATTCCTGGGGAATATCTCCGGTGATATGACTGCTGGAACTGCCGCCGATACTGCTGCTCGAAGACCCCGGCAAAGAGGAGCTGCTGGAACTTCCGCCGCCGATGGAGCTGGAACTTGAGCCTATTGTCGAAGACGAACTGCTGCCGGTTCCTCCCGGGCAGGGCACTTCCGTAAACCACCATGTTTGTGTCACCCCTGTACCGTCCCAGAGCCAGGGCTGGTTACATTCACTGCCGCGATCGGGGTTACAGATGTAACATTTCTCATCTACGGTGATACAGGTATTGAGATCGTTCGGAGGCGCTGCCTGCCCCGGCGGAGGAATGCAAACCCGGGAACTGTCCGAACCGCTGGTAGAACTGCTCGAACTCCCGCCGATGATACTGCTCGAGGACCCCGGTAAAGAGGAACTGCTGCTGGAAGGGCCGGTAGAGCTACTGGAACTTGAGCCTATTGTCGAAGACGAACTGCTGCCGGTTCCTCCCGGGCAGGGTACTTCCGTAAACCACCACGTTTGCGATACCTGCGTGCCGTCCCAGAGCCAGAACTGGTTACACTCACTGCCGCGATCGGGGTTACAGATGTAACATTTCTCATCTACGGTAATGCAGGTATTGATGCCGTTCGGGGGTGTCCCCTGCCCCGGCGGAGCAATGCAATTGAAGCCACCGGTAGAACTGCTGGAAATCCCACCAGTACTACTGCTACTTCCGCCGCCGATGATGCTACTCGAGGACCCCGGTAAAGAGGAACTGCTACTGGTTCCGCCGTTAGAACTGCTCGAACTTCCGCCGGTACTGCTTGAAGAAGACCCCGAAGAAGAACTACTGCTGGAAGAGCTAGTAGAGCTACTGCTGGTACTGCCGCCGCCCGGACGGATAATAATGATCGGAATGATTTTACCCGTAGAATCCTGAATGGGGATACGCACCGTATCTTCGGGAATGATATTGTTAAAGCAGGTACTGCGATAGTAGGTGATATCGTTTATGGTAACGCTTTGCCCGGCACCTAAGTGAACACAAATCGTGGAATCTTTTCCGTAATTGATGTAGGTCACACTGTCTTTTTTCACGACTTGCCCGTTACCGGAAACAGAGGCATCGAGTTTTTGTGAAAATTCCCTGTGAATGGCCAATTGATAATTCAGTATGGAACCGTCTTTACCGATGATCTTGAATTTTAAATCATTGAGCCCTTCGGCAAGCGCAATGGAAACCGGTTGCGATGCCGTTCCTGTAAACTGAGGTTCCACGTCGGGCAAATACCGGTTTGCCTCCATTGAGTTCGGGTTTATAACCCATGTAGAAACCAAAACCTCATTATTTTCAATTTGAAGAGCCACCACATCGCCGATAGTGCGCGGCACCGGCGTTAGTAAAACAGATTGAACCGTATTCGAAACATGGGCAGAGTAACTCAAAAGTATTCGAAACATGGGCAGAGTAACTCAAAAGATACTCTCTGAACTCCGTCGCAATGCCCGGAGTTTGCGGAGAGCGCATTTCGGATAACGTCAAATCGACATCTCCCGTACTCACATATTTCATGGGAACAATTTGGTTCCGGTAAGTCACTCTGCCGGAATGATTCGATTCTTTAAATGCCACCACCGGCGTGCCGTTTTTCCCAATCGCCAAATGAGTCATTTGCATTTCGGAATTCGGTAAGGCGAATGCCGGATTACCGACCGCACTCCACTTATTATTGCTGTAACGAATCACGGATAAGCGATGATCATTGGCCGGGTGCGTAAATGAAATGTAAGGAATCCCGTTTTGAACCGTCAAATTAAAATCGGTGGGATTTTCAAATTCCAAAACGCTTTGCCCGTTTGAATTCAGCAAAGGAACAAAATCCAATACCCGCTCTTGAGCGCCTTCCACAAAGCGTTCCGTGTAGGAACCCTTAAACACTGTCAAAATCTCTTTGGGGTTTAATGTATCGGCAGAGGCGTGCATTACCGCTAAATATAAATGAGTGGCATCGCTCGCGAGGCGCACCGTACTGGCGCCGATCAGAGGCTCGCCGTTAAGTTCAATAACATCACCGGCATAATTAGGGAACATTTCTGTGGTTCCATCCCCTTGCAAAGTATTCGCTCCGGCCCAAATTTCTTTTTCCATTTTGGAATCGGCGGCACTGTAAAGCCTCTTTAACACCACCAAAGGCGTAGTGTGCTGAGCGGAATCTTCATTCAATAAATTTAAGGCGGCGATAGAACCGATATACGCCACATACAAATGACGGTCAAAACCGAGGGCAATGTCGGCATCGATCACCGAAGTATCGCTCACCATACCGGCCACAAAACCGGGCGGAGAATTTCCCGTATCGGTAAATACGGCAGAACCGCCCGCTGTTTCCCATTTCACTTGCGAAGCATTAAAACGAACCGCTTTTAAACCTTGTTTACGCTTGGTACCGGACCGGTGCATACTGTAAAACCCATACAAAGTTCCCGCAGCATCGAAAGCCAAACGGAGATCTTTGGACACGCCGGGTTCTTCGGTGAGGTAACCCAAACCGGACCAGGAAGATGAATTTTTAGCATAGGTAACGGCATTTTCATTGGTGGTTTCATTGGTGATTGTCAGGAAAGGTCTGTCTAAAATATATGCCGAATTTGCAGAAGCGGTAACGGCAAAATCTTCGGATACGGCCTGAGTCACATTTGTTTTTTGCCAGGTATTTCCGTTAAAGAGAGCCGATGTTAAACCCTGGCTCGCCGCAAAAACCATTTGAGAACTGTCCGAACGAGTCATAAACCGGGGTTTTTCTCCCACTCCGAGCGGTGCGCCGTAACTCACCCAGCCACTATTACGTTTTTGAATATGAATCGTATAGATTTCGGATTCAAACGGCGCCACATCTATTTTTAGCACCCATGCCGAATTGGCGCCCGTATTCTCAAAAATTTCATCGGTGGCCGAACAGCAAGAGGTATGCCAGGAGGTATTGGGAGCCCCGGCCGGGTAAAACTGGTAACGAACCTGATCCCCACTTTGAACGGGTAAAAACTGAATGAGTAACTGTTCTTCGCTTTGCGGCAAAGTATAATAAACCGGAGTGCTCGTATTCTTTGCAAGCGTTACGGAATTTCCGTTAATACGCAAAGCGGAAAGCTTATTTTTCCCTTTGGAATCTACCCGGCAATCGCTTTTATAGTACGTATTCCGTGAAGCCAAAAGCACTTGCCCCGCCTCATCTTCAACGTAAGATTCATAAGGCCTGCCGATTTCATCTAATGTAACATAACTCCCGACCCCATTATCGTTCACCTGGACATCGGAGACACCAAAACGGCGATTCCAAAATGAAACGTTCGATACGGCATCGGAGGGTAAAAAGCGAATATCCTGTAAACGAATTTCCGTTCCGGCAGACACGGATAACGAGAGTTCCGTATTGCCGGCGGCGACCGGCCCCTGCCATTCGATATATTTCCATTTTCCCTGATCGGCACCGGCAAGTGTCCACACTTGAGTATTTGCCCCGTTTAATTTTAAGGCAATATCCCTGTTTACCGCATCTATACTCTGCACCCACGCCGAGAAACGATAAGTGGTTGCTTTACCCGGCTTAAGTGTCCCCTTCAACGGTTGAGCCGGAGTGAGTTTTACCGCTGTTTTTGAAAAACGCCCATAATCGATACCGGTACCCTGCGTTGCATTTCCCGAAAGCGTTACGGTTTCGCAATGATTCCAGTTTCTCACATTGCAGGTTTCTCCGGAAAGTAAAAGAACGTCTTCGATTCCGGCATTAGATACACTGCCAAGCAACAAACCGCCGGCCTTATTTTCATAAATCGAAGCCGATTTAACACCGAGGCGATCTCTCGATTCCATGGCGCGGCCATGAATATAATGGTGAAATGAATTTACTTTGGTCCAAAGAGCACTCGGTAAATTCGTATTCGAAATCGACGCATGAATATCGGCACCTCTTTGTTTAGGCTCCCAGTGATAAATTTCGCTTAAACGCGAAACCGTATCCGCGGCAGATGGGGTGGTATAACGAAAAACATTGGCATCAATTAATCCCGTGGTGTTGCATTGAGGAGAACAATTCAGAATGCTTGCTTCCATTTTTAAACGGTTTGCATTCCGCATAAATTCCAAATTTTCTGCGGCATACCTGATTTGTTTTTCACTTGTGGGAGAGCCTTGAATTTTCACAGTTTCCTGTTTAGGAAGTCCATTTAAATCATCATTAAAAACAATATCGGTCGTTGTGCTAATTCCTTTTGTCCTGGTTTCTTTTTTTATGACTCGATCCTGATAAATGAAATCAGGCCATGTATCATTCCGGTGCCGGGTATAGGTGACCACAGAGCGTTGTTCCAAAATCGCATCGCGATTAAAACGTTCTTCGGTGCAAACTTGCCCAAGCCCAAGCCCGATTTGTAAATATACAAACCCGACATCCCGTAGACTGCATAACGTTTTTTTGAGTACGCCCGCATTTTCCGGGAGTCTAATTGCAAATGTTTTAATCAGCGGTGTATTATGAACATAATCAAAAGCGAGCCCCCCATCCTCGTCAAAAGCGTACTCATAAAAATAATGCAGCGTTTTGTCGCTTACCGGGTCTTCTACTGTTTTTTGAGTCAGCAAATAAACCCCGGCATCCCCTTTAAAACGGTCATCCGTCTTGTAATAAATCACGGTAGAAGATCCGTTATCTATTTTGAAAAAACGCCCGCCCAATGAACTGACTTTTCTACTGCTAGGCACAGTACTCTGTTCTTCCTGTTTCCATTCAAATCCGTTCCAGAGAAACGGCGTAACTATTGAATTATCCGATTCATTTAGGTACCAGTTATCTCCGGCAATAACCGTTTGTTTTCCGCTTAAAAACTGCCGGGGAGTCGTAGTGCTCCATACACCATCTCTTTTATCAAATCGTTGAATCAGGCGATTGGGTTCAAAACTTATCCAAACAGGCACGGTAATCCATTTGGCGCACCCGATTCCCCAACGCTTGAATTTGGGCAAAATACATATCCGTTTCCTGCTAATATCAACTCTGGGTTTACGGGCGACAAAAAAGTCGGCCCCGGATGCCGCATCCCATTCCGCCTCATTTATAAAATCAAAATCGATGTCGCTCACCATATTTTTATTTTCATGACGCCGCCGCCAATCATCTCCGATCCAGTCAAAAAGCGATAAATCATCATTATCGTTATGGCGAACCGCAAAATAATTATTCCCTGCAGCCTGTATAGTGGGGACACCCTGAACGCCGTTTAACTTTCTATTCAGGAGACCATCCCAACCCTCACCATTAAAATGCCACGCTCTGACTCTAACGCCGCTGAGATCGCTCTCTTCCAAAGCACCGAACAAATAACCGTCTCCCCAGGCGTAAACATTGTCATCATCTAAATCTCTGGATTCCTTAGTCGCCTTTAATGCGTTGTTGAAATGATCAAAAGTAAAAATTTTCAATTTTAAATTATTCCACGAGTCTTCCCCTATGTAAGCGAGGGCAATATGATTTCTCGAGGGGTACACTCTCATTTTTGTATTATCCAGGCTGCCCATGTCGGCACCGAACTTTTCGGATTCGTATGTTTTCCCCCAGCGAGTCCAAGGAACGGTTAATTGGATTTCATCATCGGCAAGGTGTGATTTTACAAGGTACCCCGGCCCCATAGTAAGAACATCTTGACTGCCTTCGTCTCTCACCGAATGTTGCTTCACCCAATTTTTCCCGTTCCAGACAATCACATAAGCCGTGAGAATATCAATGATACCGGCACTATAACCGGGAAGCATTTCCTTGTGTGTTTCATAATAGACAAACCAATTTTTATCTCCTATTTGAAAAGAACCCTCTGCGTCATAGGGAATGTCGGTAACCGTTTGCATCAAACGCCATTCACCGAATTGCCAGGCATACACTTCCACTCCTCTTTTATTAGGAGAAAGCCCCACTAAATAGGGTGTGCCGTCATCCAAATAACCGAGTTCCGCATTAATAATCGGAAGCGACTGTGAAAAAAACTTATCGGGATTTTCTTTGTTGGTCGGAGTATATTTATAATCAAATGTAATGCGCCCGCAATTAGGCCCTTCGATAGAGCGGAGTGTTCCCGCCGGGTAATTTTTATTTAAAGAAACCTGAGCCGCATCGGTAAAATAATCATAACTTTCTTTCTCAACTTCTATGCCGTTTTCATTACTCCAAATCACAGAAGATAAAAGCCGCTTTACATACCCTCGCACCTTTTTTCCGTTCGGCCGAATGGAAAAACTGCGGTAACATAAATCCACTTTTCCATTGAATACCCTGTTTTCTCCGTAAATCTCAACCGCCGAAAGAAATTTACGTTCGATTCTATCCATAAAAGCATCCGGATTTTGATCATCCAGTTCTTCATTCCCATACACATCCAAAAATTCTCCGTCAAATTCCCCTTCACCCTTATCTTTAAAAACAAACTCAATGGAAGAACCGAGTGAAGATGTCACCGCGGCTAAATAACTTTCCTTCGTGTAAGGTTCCGCGGAACTCCAATCCCTGACTTTCAAACCTTCGAAAATCTGGTTGTAACGATACGTGAGCCAGTTCCCGTCCCAATCCTCCTGCCTGGAAATATTCCAAATGTGAGGGTAAAGAGCCGCATTGCCGCCGATGGAGCCCCCCACAACTCCATGATGCTCCGGATACGCCAATATATGTTCCGTAGCGTTCCGCTCCGGTTTTTTGGGATCGTCTTCGTAATCGCCGTACCAGTGTTTTAAACCGGAATCGTCCGTAATCAGCCAGCCGAGAACAATTTCATACTCCTTATTGTTCCAAATCGCTTTTTTAGTATAAGGCTTCACCTTCCAGTAAGGCAAATGTTCCAGCCACCAGCGGGTGCCGTCTTTAATAATCCGGTAACGGAGCCCTGTGGCCGTTTGCAGATAATACGAATCATCGTCAAGCATCATGGAACCGTTCGGGTCGCTCACAATGGAAGCATGCCCGAGGCTCCAACCAAGACCCACCATACCGCCCGGCGCCAGGTCATTGCGGTTCTGAGCCGCTTTGAATACATTGCCCGAGTAACTTAAATCGAAAGAAACGGATAATGCCCCCGCCGAAATGCTCGCGAGCGGCTTACTGAAAGCCACCGTGCCCGAAAGCGGGTTGACACCCGATTCCGGGGCCATATAGGCGTTAAATGCATTTCCCGGTTCCGCGCTTTGCGCAAACAAAATACCTGAAAAAAACAGTACGGTAGCAATCAGGCGGCGACAGAAAGAAGTCAAATTGTTTTTCACTGAAATATTCTCCTTAAAAGATTCCCTGAACACTCAAAAAACCTTTTTCAAGCAGAAAAAAAGATAAACTTATTTTCAAGAAAAATCAATACGAAATATGCAAAAAAAGTAAAAAATCGGGTTTGAGGCTTGCATTCCTCGCGTTTTTACGCTGTCAGGACAATCGCGAGGACTGGCTTCTGCCGGGATGACATTCCACCGTCACCCTGAACTTTTCCCCCGTCACCCTCCGACTGGATCGGAGGGTCCAAGAAAGTACATCCGGCTTGGATCCCGGATCGCGCTTTGCTCGTGCGGGAGACTGTATTACGTTTCTTCGTCATAAGGATTGATACTCTCGCGTCACCCCGCAACATTGTCTCGGGTCGAGCCCGGGATGACATTCCACCGTCACCCTGAACCATGCCACCGTCACCCTCCGGCTTGACCGGAGGGTCCAAGAAAGAACAAACCCGAACCTGAGCCTCCTTGGATCCCGCATCAAGTGCGGGATGACAGTCAATAATACTTTAGTCAGAGTTAAAAATTACTTCACGGCACTTACGCCGGCGGCGGCGAACACCGCTTTATTTTCTTCTGCCGGGAACGCCACATCGGTAACCCAAACAAATTCCGCCATGCCGGCGAGCCCGGCCTTAACGCAAACCTGATCTCTCGCTTTTTCATAAGCTTCGAGAATTTGAATGCGTTCTTCATCGGAAGATTTTTCAAGAGTCGCCGACCACTGTTCGCCGAGTGCGAGCAAAGCGAGGCTCGCTTTTTTATAATTCGCGGCTTTCAGAGAATCAATGGCAGGGGAGGCGGGAGCGCTAAATGGTGGAATCTCAACCACGACCGCCTTTGCCTGAGCCGGTGCCGCTGTTCTTTGCATTTGAGGTGTGAGATTTTCCTGCTGGCAAGCCGCCAGTAGAGAAACAAGCGATACTGCGAAGAAGATTACCGTCAGTTTTTTCATCTCTAGTTTCTCCTCTTTTGGGATAATAGCGGTTCAGGGACTTGAACCCCGGACCTGCGGATTATGATTCCGTCGCTCTAACCAACTGAGCTAAACCGCCAAATTTGAGGAAAAATTTACACTATTCCGCAACAAAATGCAAGGGGCTTTACAAAAAATGAACCGAAGTTTGAAGGAAATGTTCTCCCCAAAGAATACTTCGCCATGCCGGGCGCGTGCCGGACACCCGAAAACCGGGAGCGAGAGCATCCAGTTGCATGTAAGCGGCGGGAGCCACATATACTTTTTTCCCGAGCCAATCCGTTTCCATTTCCGTGTGATAATGCCCGGCAAAAACAGAGCGCAGATTCTTAATTTCTCGAAAAGCCGTTTGCACTTCGTCCCGGTTTTTCAACGGATAATGAGAATCCATAAACACATGGTCGCAAAGGCAAACCGGGTGATGCACAAACAAAATAAATTCTTCCCGGATTTCTTCGGCCTGTTTTCTTACCCAGTCCAACTGCTCTTCAGGAATCGTGTAATTTGAGCTATCTAAAAATAAAACCGGTTTTCCCTTTACCGAGCGGCGGTAATAATAGGCATCCTTATATTTTTCCATTTCAAAAAAGCGGCTCATCACTTCAACGCGGTCATGATTCCCCGGAATCAGGCACCAGTCTTTTTTATAACCGGCCATGGCGCGCGCAATGAACTCATAAGCTTCCGGTTCTTCGTTATTCGCCAGATCTCCGGAAAATACGAGAAGGTCGAGGTCCCATGTTTGAACATGAGCGAGAACGCGGAGGAACTGCGCCCGCGTATCCGTTCCCTCCACAAGTTCTCCTGTACTGCCGATATGCAAATCGGAAATTTGCCCGAGACGAACCACCGGCGCGTTACTTGAACAGGAACTGAAACAGCCAGTAACAGAACGCCGCAAGGAGTGCACTCACGGGAATCGTGAGAACCCAGGCCACCAAAAGACTGCGAGTGACACCCCAGCGAACGGCGGAAAGCCGCTTGGTTGCTCCCACCCCGATAATCGCCCCTGTGATGGTGTGCGTGGTGCTTACCGGAATCTTCAAATACTCGGTCAAATAAAGCGTGAGCGCCCCCGCGGTTTCAGCCACCATTCCTTCAAACGGGGTCACTTTGGTAATGCGCGATCCCATGGTTTTTACAATTTTCCAACCGCCCGACATGGTGCCGAGAGAAATCATGGAAAAACAGGCAAACGCCACCCAGTTGGGCAAATCGCTAATAGAATGTATTCCCATTTCAAGACCCTCGGCATGTGCCGCGATCAGAGCCGCCGCAATGATACCCATTACTTTTTGAGAGTCGTTTAACCCGTGCCCGATACTGAACAGAGCCGATGAAACCAGTTGCAGGCGCCTGAACCATTTTTCCGCCTTATGCGGTTTCGCTTTTTTACAAATATACATGACCAGAATGGAAAGCAAATACGCCATGAACATGCCGACCAGAGGAGCGAGAAAAATAAAAGAGGCCACTTTCAAAATAACGGAACTTTGAATCGCCTGGATCCCTTGTACAAAGCCATATTCCATGCCGGTTGCCATAATGGCCGAACCGGCAAAACCGCCGATCAATGTGTGCGAAGAAGAAGAGGGGATCCCGAGCCACCATGTCAGTAAATTCCAGGTAATGGCCGCGACGATTCCGGCAAAAATCACTTCCAGCGTAATAAAATTGGGATACACGGTTTTTGCCACCGTATCGGCAATTCCAAAACCACCGATAATATATTTGGCAATGAAAAAGGCCACAAAATTAAAGCACGCCGCCCAAAGAACCGCTTGAAAAGGAGTCAATACTTTGGTCGAAACAATCGTTGCTATGGAATTGGCCGCATCATGAAATCCATTGATGAAATCAAAAATAAGCGCTAAAGCAATTACGATAATGAGTAAAGTCATAATTTTTTACTCACATCTTAAACGTATTTAACGACAATGGCCTTGATAATTTTACCTACCGCATCCGCTTTGTCGGTGGCCCGTTCGATTTCCTGCATAATTTCCTTATGCTTAATCAGCTCACCCACATTTTTTTCGTGCTTGAAAATATCCGTGATAAAATGTTCGTATTCATCATCGGCTTTATTTTCGAGTGCATGTATTTCACTGCAAATATCTTTG
>QMCE01001941.1_pt1 | contig 11451 bp, 8 predicted proteins | sample 1821851 | NCBI WGS metagenome assembly QMCE01 (sample SAMN09453174, study PRJNA476694) | Termite gut metagenome, whole genome shotgun sequencing project. | isolation source: worker | host: Odontotermes sp. | place: South Africa:Pretoria | collected 2016-01-28
TATCGCCACGTAACAGCGACGGACGAGTTCAAGGAGATCGAGCGGCTGCGTTCACGGGCGCTGCACAACGAGGCGTCCGCGATTGGTAACGCTCGGCGTGAAGCCAGAGCAGAGGGCTACCGCGAAGCGGACGAAAAATGGCAAGGCGTAGTCGCGGAGAAAGACGCGGCGCTGGCAGGTAAAGACGCAGCTCTCGCGGGTAAAGATGCGGCACTGGCAGAACAAGCCGCGCTGATCGCGGAGCTTCAGGCTCGACTTGGTAAGAGAACATAAAAAAGATAAATGTAAAGGGAGATTTTTCACAACCCTTTGATTACTTCTAGGGGGTGTTCGCACTATAGAAATAAAACAAAAAGATGGTATGGAGATAAAAAGCAAACAATATGAAAAAATGAACCTCCCCGCCGCAAGCGTCGGGGAAACATGTACGTGTTACAGAATTGACGAGGTTCGTTCTGTAAGGAAATTAGTATCTGTGGGGTTTAATACCCCACTGCGAATAAAATTGTATTTTTTGCATAAACAATCGTATGATAAATTGATCCGTACTCAATTAAACATAAAGAAAATATTTGGATGGTAAAAATTACCATTGCAAAGCAATATTCAACAATATTCATTAGAGACATAATTCTCAAGTAAGAACAAATTAAAAGAGGAAAAAATAATATTGCACTGAATTCTATAAGAACATTGTCATCCGCAACAGAAGAAGGATAGTCAATAACATAATCAGTAACTCCAAAGCTTGTTATTAAACCTCGCGTATGTGAAAAACTGTAGCCAAGAATGACTATTGCTAGCAATGAAATAGTATATATCGATCTAAACAATACATATATTTTCATTTATCTCTTTCCTGATTAGTTCTTGTATCAAGAATTCCGTTTAAAGCGTCTTTTATTGCAGTCTGATAAGGTATACTTTTTGAGGTACTTTATCATATGTTGTCAAACACTACCATAATCTTTAAATAGATAAAGTCCACCCGCTTTTCGCACATGGACTTTTTTAGTCTCTCTAAAATAGGACATTTATGCCATTCCGCACAGGTTTTACTCGGAGACGGCGTTAAACACCAACGCGGCTTCGCCGCCTACGTCATCCTCGGTGTAGAGATAGAGCTGTCCGCCGCTTATTTCCCACGTCTTTACCTTTGCAAGATAAAGGAAATATTCCCCCTCTTTCAGCCCTTTCGGTTCTTCAAGCAGTGCCATCCTAGTGCTAAGCATACCGCCAAAAGTAATATTATGAGAATCGCCCAGCGTATACGGTCCGCTGTAGTTGTTCGGCGCGGCTTTTCCGCTCACTCTTCCATCCAAAAAAGTTAAGGTATACAGATTCGGTACCTTCTGCTCCTCTACACTTCCATCCAAAGAAGTCAGGGTAGACAGAGTAGGCAGATTCTGTCGGTCTATGACTGTCGCGCCGGAAACGGTCTTTACCTCGATCAATTCCCATGTAGTGCTCAAAACGGCGGAAAAATCCGACGAACTCATGAAAGCCGTGATTTGTCCGCTGTCTTCTATCTGCGCTGAGGGGTTTTGGCTCGCGCAGGATGCAAGCAGTCCCATGCTTAGCGCCGCGCACACACAAATGATACCTGTTTTTTTCACGATACACTCCTTTTATAAAATCGCTATTCTATTTAAGAGAACAGCAAATGGGAAAATGAGATACGTGTTCATCATTTTCACTTACCGTACTATATAGCTTTTGAAAGATATGGTCAACTGATATACAAAAACTTTCATTTATAAACCTATGTTATAACAAGCTCCCCATTTTCTATACGCCAGAAGACCTTTCCGGTTTTTTCGGCGAAGAAGCGGTCGTGGGTGATGATGAGCGCCGCGCCTTCAAAGTCGTTGATTGCGTCCGCAAAAGTCGCGGCGGCGAGGATATCGAGATGGTTGGTTGGCTCATCAAGAACGATAAAGGACGCGCCTTGCAGCATGGCAAAAGCGAAAAGGAGTTTCCGCGCTTCGCCCGGGCTGAGCGATTGGGTTGAGAGGATCGCATCGGGTTCGCTGCCGAGCCGGTACACAACAGAGAGTACCGCGCCGCGGTCCGCGTTGCTGAGAGTATGGAAACGCGAAAGGGCGGCGGAACGGTCTTGCAGGGAGAGTTCCTGACGCAGGTACCACAGCGCGTTCGCTGGCAGCGTTATATCCGACAAGATGCGCTCTACAAAAGACGTTTTGCCGCTGCCATTATCGCCGGAAAGGACGATGCGGGAATTATTGCGGATTTCCAGCGCTGGATGCCGTATACACAGAGCGCCGCCTGCAACATCGGAAACGCCGTCCGATAGCGCATAGATCACAGGGCGTTCAAGCCGCCGTCCGGTTAAACCAGCGCCTGTTTTTCTCAAACCCTTCGCCTCGGCGGCGTCCAAGTCGGCGCGTTTGCGGGTTAGGGCGCTTTCGAGCGCGGCGACTTTCTTCCCGCCAGCGCGGTCTCGCCCGCTTAGCATAGCAAGGTTGATCTTCGCCCGCCCCGCGGAATCTTTGGGATCGAGGCGGCTCTTGGACAGCTTCGCTTTTTTGTCCTGTTCGGCGGCGCGCGCCGCATCCTTCCGGGCGCGGTCGAGTTTCCGTACTTGCGCCGAAAGCGCCACTTTTTGCTCCCTTAAAAAATCATTTTCCTTTTCCCATTCATCAAACGCCCGAATCGGATTCGCCGCAAAGGTAAAGACGCGACTGCCCGCCGATCCTCCGCGTGCGGACGCATCCAATATCACTGTATGCATACAAAGCTTGTCCAAAAAATCCCTGTTATGCGACACGATTATTCCTGTTCCCTTAAATCGAGACAGCTCGTCGCTGAGTATATCCATCGTATATGCGTCAATATGATTTGCCGGTTCGTCCAAAATAAGGACTTCCGGCTTGCGCACGAGAGCATCCGCGATAACGCAGCGTTTCTTCTCGCCTCCGCTTAACGTATCCCACCGTTCTATCCACGAATCGTCTATTTCCATACGCCCCAGCATGGCGAAAAAATCCGAGCTGTTCAGGATGTCCGGGTCAGAGAAGCATGCCGGTACAGCATTCGCCTCTTGGGCGCAGACCGTTACCGGCGGTGTTGATACGTTTCCCCGTTCCGGCAAAAGGACGCCCGCTATAAGCTTAATGAGCGTGGATTTGCCGCTGCCGTTGGCGCCGGAAAGAGCCGTCCACCCCGTGTCAAACGTGAGAGAAAGGTTTGAAAATACAGGGATCGAATCGTAAGAAAACGAGACGTTTTGGATCACTACCATTATTTCAAAAGTATATATTTTTTTGGGAGTGAATCAAGTAGGTATGGAGGGAAGTAATTGCCAGTTAGACCATCGGATAAGGCGTGCTTTCAGATAGAACTGCTGTTTCTCAAAATCTTTTACTTATCATTTGAAAGCCTTCACTATGGCTTTCTTTTATAGCAATTTCAGTTTCCTTTTAATAATCGACATGAGGATACCCACACATAGCAGTTCAGAACAGGGTGATCGGAGTTCAGAACTAGGAAATTGGAGTTCCAGACAGGGAGATCGGAGCTCAGAACAGGGTGATCGGAGTTCAGAACTAGGAACGCGGAGTTCGGAACAAGGAAGTCGGAGTTCCAAACAGGGAGATCGGAGCTCAGAACAAGGAAATCGGAGTTCCGAACACGGTGATCGGAGTTCGGAACAAGGAAGTCGGAGTTCCGAGCAGGGTGATCGGAGTTCCGAACAGAGTGATCGGAGTTCCGAACTAGGAACGCGGAGTTCCGAACTTGGAAGACGATGTTTTGAACTATAAAATCGGAGTCACGAACTGCGATACTGGAGAAAGAAGTGGCAAAGGAGGATGTAGATGGAGAAACCAATACCTGTGATTCGCTGTTCTCAAACTGCAGCGCTATGGTTTAGCTTTGATGGACGGGTTTGAATTCCTCAAAAACAAATATCAAGGCGGTATTCTACTTTTTTTGAAGCAACCTGCAAGGTACGTCCCTTTATAAAAAAGAAGGCGCCTGTATCCGCGCCTTGTACGCCGCGCTGCGCGGCAGATTTTTTATAAATTCTGATAAGGAGATGATTGATTATGCGATGGATAGTGTTAATTGCAGTGGTGTGCGCGTTAGGAGCGGCGTGTTCGAGCGCGGATATGGACACAGCGTTGTCAGGGGCGCTCGGGGTAAGCGCGAAAGCTTCCGCGCCGGTATTTCTTGGCTGCCGCGTGGTTTCCGCTGACGAGATACGGTTCTCGTTTTCCAAGCCGGTGACGCTTGTGTCGGCGAACTTTTCACCCAATCTTGCGGCGGAAGGTACGGCGCATGGCAATGAGGTGCATATTACGCCTGGCGACGGAACCGAAGCAGGTGCGGTAGTAACGGCGGACATTATCGTGGAGGACGAGGACCGGAACACGCTGAACGTGCTGACTTCTTTCAGAACCCGCAATGAGCGAATGCCTGATTGCGTAATAACGGAAATCCGCACTGAGGCGGACAACGGGAAAGGCAAGGGTAAGGGAGAATTTGTGGAGTTCAAGATTCTTGAGAACGGCAACTTAGGCGCACTGCGTATGTTCGTGGCGACCAACACAATGGATATGCCCGCCTATGAATTCGATCCGGTTGAAGTGAAGGCGGGTGATTACGTGGTGGTACATCTGCGAACCTATGAAGCTCATAAAGCGGGATCGGTGAATGAATATGGGACGAATTTGGCGGCAGCGTCCGCGCCTGAATCGCACATTTCGGCGCGGGATTTCTGGATTCCCGACGCGACCGAGCGGCTGCGGCAGACAGACGCGGTGTTCTTCCTCAATCAGGACGACGAAGTTATTGACGCGGTGATATTTTCGGAAGAAGGCACATGGGGAAACAAGACACACGCAGGCAAAATGGCGAGAGCCGCGGAGCTGCTTGAGGAACGAGGCGCATGGGGAACGTCAAACGATGCGATCCTGCCCGCGGACGCCGTTTCGAGCCAGCATACCACGGCTACACGGACAATCTGCCGCAACGAAAGCGCGGACGATACCGATACGGCGGCGGATTGGTACATTACCGCGTCAAGCAGCGCGACACCCGGAACGAAAAACAGCGTGAAACAGTATGTGGCGAAGAAATAGAACAGCAGTCCCGCAGGAGTTTTGGGACATTAGTATATAAGAAAATAGCGCTTTTAGCATAGCTCTTCCCCTTGCCAAAGCCGCACGAAACAGCTATCATAAATCGCTATGAATGATTTTGTCCACCTACATGTCCATACGGACTATTCGCTGCTTGACGGGGCGGCAAAGGTTAAGCCGCTTGTCGCCCGCGCCGCCGCACTGGAGATGAAGGCGCTCGCCATTACCGACCATGGAAATATGTGCGGAGCGTTCAACTTTGAGAAAGAATGCATCGCGCGCGGCGTCAAACCCATTATCGGGTGCGAGTTTTACGTTGCAGGCGGGTTTCGAGGGGACAAAGCTGGCACCGAGGAAGGTAACCGATATTATCATCTTATCCTCTTGGCGCGGAATCAAACCGGTTATCGAAACCTTGTGTACCTCAGCTCTCGTTCTTATACAGAGGGATTTTACTATAAGCCGCGCATAGACCGCGAGCTTATTGAAACCTATCACGAGGGGCTTATCTGCCTGTCCGCCTGCATCGCAGGTGAGCTGCCTCAGCTTCTTTTGAACAACAAGATAGACAAAGCCGAAGAACTTGCCCGATCCTATCAGGAAATTTTCGGCGAAGGGCATTATTACATAGAATTGCAGGATCACGGCTTGGAAGATCAACAACGCGCTTCCTCTCTACTCATAGACCTTGCGCGGAGGACTGGTATACCGCTTGTGCTGACCAACGACAGCCACTTTGTAGAGCGGGACGACGGGGAGTCGCACGAGGTGCTTACCTGTATAGGACAAAAAATCAGCCTGAGCGATCCGAAGCATGTTAAGTTTTATCAGAGCTACACGAAAGAGCATTACCTTAAATCGGCAGACGAGATGGCGGCTCTTTTCTCTGATTATCCCGAAACAATCATCAATACGGCGCGTATCGCCGAGATGTGCGAAACCGTCTTTGTGCAGAAAACTGATAAGAAGACCGGAGAACCTGCTGTTGACGAGAAGGGAAAACCCGTGGTGGAGGTGCGGAACAGCGTTATCCCGAAGTTCGAGGTAAATCAGCTCAAGGAATGTCTGCCGGTTTTCGAAATCCCGCAGGACTTTCCCAATGACGAGGCGTATATCCGCCACCTTGTTATGAGCGGCTTGGAAGAGCGCTACGGCGATGTTACCGAAGCCATACGTTCCCGCGCCGAATTCGAGCTTAACACTATTATTTCAATGGGATTTTCCGGCTATTTTCTGATCGTATGGGATTTTATCAACTGGTCGAAAGAGCATGACATTCCCATAGGACCGGGGCGCGGTTCTGGCGCGGGGTCTATCGTGGCGTACGCCATGGGCATCACGAATATAGACCCGCTGCGCTACAATCTTCTGTTTGAACGCTTTTTGAATCCAGAACGTATCTCCATGCCGGACTTTGACATAGACATCAGCAACGAGGGACGGCACGAGGTTATTGAATACACGCGACGCAAGTACGGCGATCCTCAGGTGGGGCATATCGTAACTTTCGGTACGCTCAAAGCGAAGCAGGTGATAAAGGATGTGGGACGCGTGCTGGAAATACCCCTTGCCGAGGTAAACGCGCTCACAGACAAGGTTCCGGATCACCCGAAAGCCCATTTAAACGACGCCTTCACGGAAAATCCGAAAATATCGGGCAGCGGGCAGCTTGCGGATATGCGCCATGACGAGCGCTATGAGCGTCTCTTCAACCTGTGCTTCCGCCTTGAAGATTGTCGGCGCAATACAAGTTTGCATGCGAGCGGCATTGTCATAGGCAAGACCGCATTGCCGGATTGGGCGCCCGTTATGGTTGTCAAGAACAAGGACAAAGGAAGCGGAGACGAGTACCTCACCGCCACTCAGTACACGATGGATATCATCGAAAACTGCGGACTGGTGAAGATGGACTATTTGGGTTTAAAGACGCTGTCCATCATCAAAAATACCATTACGCTTATCAGAAAAAAAGAGGGATTTGAAGATTTCGACATAGAGCATATCGACGAACATGACGAAAAAGCGTTTAAGCTTTTTCAAGAAGGCAGAACTGAGGGGTTCTTCCAGTTTGAAAGTTCCGGGATGCAGAAGTATTTGCGACAGCTGAAGCCTACCTGTATAGAAGACCTCATCGCTATGAACGCGCTCTATCGTCCCGGTCCTATGGACAATATCCCCCAATATATAGAAGGAAAGAACGATCCTGCGACTATCCGCTATCCGCACCCTTCGCTTGAAGGCATCCTCCAGGAGACCTACGGCGTTATTGTCTATCAGGAACAGGTTATGCAAGCTGCGCAGATACTCGCGGACTACACGCTTGGCGGCGCGGATATGCTTCGCCGCGCCATGGGAAAGAAGAAACCCGAAGAGATGAAAAAACAGCGCGCCTTGTTTGTACATGGCAGTGCGAAAAAACAGGGATTGGACGAGACAGAAGCGAACAAGCTCTTCGATTTGCTTGACAAATTTGCGGGCTATGGCTTCAATAAGAGTCATGCCGCTGCATACGCGGTGGTCGCGTATCAGACTGCGTACCTCAAGGCGAATTTTCCGGTGGAATTTAACGCGGCGAATTTCACCAACCAGATTTTTGGAAGCGACGACAAGCTCGGCGAATACATAGACGACGCACGGAAGTCAGGGATAATCATAGATGCGCCGGATATCAACCGATCTGAGGGCGTGTTTACTGTACAGGACGGGCGTATCATCTATGGATTTCAGGGCATAAAAGGTATAGGCGAAGGCCCCACCGCCGAAATAGTCAAACGCCGCGAGGAAGGCGGAGAGTTTACCAGTTTTATGAATTTTTTGGAGCGGGTGGATGTCAAGGCTGTGAGTAGGAAAGTCGTGGAGTTGCTCGTCAAGGCGGGCGCGTTTGACCAGTTCGGCGTGTCCCGCGCCACCCTGGCGGGCAACCTTGATCAGGCGGTTGACTATGTGCAGAAAGACAGCGAAAGTCGAGCTTTTGGACAGAGCGGACTGTTTGACGACGCGCCTGACGCGGCGCAGCAGTCTTTCAAATTTGCCCCTAAACCGGACTGGACACGTACGGAAAAACTGCGGAACGAGAAAGAACTCATAGGCTTCTATTTTTCAGGGCATCCTATGGACGATTACAAGAGCGTCTGGGAAGAGTACGGTACGCTGAATTTAAACGCTTCAGCGGACGCCGAAGACGGTATACACACGGTCGTGGGCATAATCAAAGACATAAAGCCGCACCATGCTGCGAGCGGGGAGATGGCGTTTGCGACCATAGGCGATTACAACGGGGATATAGACCTTGTTCTGTTCGCAGATGCCTGGGCGCGTACCCAAAACAGCTTTGCCGTTGACCGCGTTGTCGCAGTGCGGGGCAAACTTGACACATCTGGCGGGCGCGAGAAACTGAGCCTTCTTGTTGACAGCGCGCTTAATCTTGAAAGGCAGGGCTTGTCTCAAGACGCGATACGCGCATTTTTCAGTCATCCCCTTGACCCGTACCGCGAGGCATGGGATCAGAACTGCGATCTGAATCTGGCGCAGGCGGGCGGCGCAAAAGAAACTTCGTACACGCTTGTCGGGGTTATTCGGAGCGTAAAGCCCATTCAGACAAAAAAAGGCGACGAGATGGCGTTCGCCACGCTGGAAGACTTCAAAGGACAGATAGATTTGACGATTTTCTCTGATTTATGGGAAGAACGGCGGAGTGAACTGTTCGTAGGCAAAATAATTGCGGTTTCGGGCAAGCTGGACACCACGCGCCGTCCTGACAAGCCGGGCGTGGTGGTGAAAGAATTTTTCGATGTCGACAAGATGCAGGCGGATGCGAAGGATAAACCGAAACCGAGCGCGGCTAAAGCTGGCGGGAAGAAAGCGCCTACTGCTGCCCCTGCCGCCCGCACATCCAGCGCGCAATCGAATAACGGGACGTCTGGCACGCCAATAAGCGGGAACACGCCGCCGACTCCCGCCGTTCCTGAAAAACGCGCTGTGCATATACGGCTTACAGAAGCGGCGGCTCTTGCGGACGAGGCGCTTGTCGTGATACGGGAGGCGCTGCTTGAAAATCCGGGTAAATGCGCAGTGTATATACATTTGCCCGCGCCCGGCAATGAACTTGTTATCCGCACCACTTCTCAGATGAGCGCCACCGCTGACGATGAGGCGATAGCGGCGTTTTCCCGCTGCGGCGGCGTGGACGCGGCGTGGACGGAGTAGATGGATAGCATCTGTGTCTTACTTTGATAATTATCAAGATAAACTATACAAATGTATTAGGTGCTAGGGTGTCCCTAAAGTCAAAGTATCTTTCTTGGGACTATTTTTTACTTCTGCTTCGCTGTGAAACCACCTCAAGATACCTAGTATTTACATGTTTTTCTTGTATCAGCAGAAATTTCTCTCATTTAATACACCAACTTTAGGGACATGCTCTTTAGTAGCAATCCAAAGCAGCATTACCCTACATAGCATTATTCAACTTTAGTATTGTTATAATAAATACAATTTCTACCTTGATTTTTAGCTATATATAACTGGTCATCTGCACATTTGACAAAGGAATCTAATGAATTAAATTGAGATTTTCTGCCCAATGTTATACCTTGACTAAAAGTCCGTGGAAATATAATTTTCTTGTCTTTATATTTATTATTTAAAGTATCCCATTCGGAGGATGCTTTTGATAATTCAGTCTTGATTCTTTTTGACAGTTCTATTACTTCATCCTCACCGCTTTCATAAATAACAACAACAAATTCTTCTCCACCCCACCGTGTAGGATAAGTTCTGTTCTGCCTCATACAGGCGATTATACAAAAATAGATTTTTAACAACTAAATTAACACACATACGATTAAAACCATGTCCATTATATCGAAAATGAAACAAATTTTCTACGATAGATTCAGATGCATCTATGAGCAATGCAGGCTGTAAAAGTCTTGTTTTGATAGGATTCATTGTTTGAACATACAAATAAATAAAAGCAAAAATGTAATATTCGGTCTTATATAAGGCATCAGTATGACAAGGAAATCGATCAATAAGCATTGCACGAACATACGCCACAAGAATAGGCACTAGTGAAAAATTATTGTGTTCAGAAAAATCCAATATGTCCAAATCACCAACTTTTAAAGCAATCTCGTGTATTCGTTCAAAAGCACGATTAGCATCATCAGATGTTAATCTTTGTCCATCTCCAGTATAGAACTTGGGATAGAACTCATTAGCAGCTAAGAAAATATTATGAGACTGTTTTTTAACAAAAGGATCATCTATCAGAATTTTCACTTAGTTAACCTCTATATTTATAATACGATTGTTTTAGTTGTTCTATTTTCGCACAATCGTATGCTAACTCATAAAAAAACATCAAATGTGAGATGATAAGTAAACACTTGATAGCGTTATCGTTTTCCATTATCAATATAGCCAATAATTCAATAAAATGTTCTGTATATTGTTTCGATATCTCAGTTTCCCAACAAGTTATTTTATCAGGAAATTGAATATCATATTCATCAATTTTTAGCTTAAATTTTTCAAATTTTTTTGAGGAAATAACAAATTCTGATAAAATTGGCAACATAATTTGACATAAGTAGTATTCATTAGGGAACATAACCCAAAATGGAACTGTATTTATGGACGAATTTTTAACTGCTTCTTTATTGATCTGAAATATTAAATTATCTTTATCCATAAATGCAAGCAGAATTGATGCCAATACTTTATGCCTATCAATTAAATCTCCTGTCACAATGTTATGAAGTTTTTCCCTATACTCCAAATATCTCTCATGTACTTTATCGAATACTTCCTCATGGTATTCAACAATAGCTCTATATTCCTCATTTAGCGAACACACCATTTCATAAAAGGATTTAGCACTATTCATCAATACAAACTGCCATTTGTCAAAAATATCGGGCATTTAAAATACATTCCTTTCTACAATAGACGAAAATTAAAACCACTGAAATAGTATGGTTATAAAACACAACACAGTTATTCTTGTGGTAAGGAAAAAATCTTAATTTGTTCTTGCATCTTTGCAATCGCCTTATTAATAGCTCTTTCAATGTCAACATGTTCCGCTGATATCTCAGAGTTCTCTATTTTAATGTATTTTTCACGAGCCAATAGTTCTTCTTTAGTAAAAGTGCGGGCAAATAATGATTTTTGCCCCTTATTGTGATTTTCCATCTTAATTTCTCCCTAATAAAAAAATAATATTATTTAGAGGTATTTGCAAAAATTAGTTACTTTTACAAATACTTTCTTAATTATAGTTAAATATAAGAACATGTATTGCTTGTTAAGAAGTATTATTCCTTATAAGTATCAGAAGGCTTAT
>QMCE01001945.1_pt1 | contig 11446 bp, 6 predicted proteins | sample 1821851 | NCBI WGS metagenome assembly QMCE01 (sample SAMN09453174, study PRJNA476694) | Termite gut metagenome, whole genome shotgun sequencing project. | isolation source: worker | host: Odontotermes sp. | place: South Africa:Pretoria | collected 2016-01-28
AATACGTCCATCATGTTTATCGAGGACACCGGTAACACGGAAGTACCCAACGGAAAAGGGTCGCAGGCTCGGTACATTGAGGAAACGGACCCCGATACCGGCGAAGTCACCAAAGAATTACGAATATACTACCGGGAAGGCGCGACGCTCCAGCAAGTTCAAGACGCTTTGAAAACGGAAGGAACGTTCGAGTTGATTCCTTCGGACGCCGCGGTGTTGACCCGAGCACTTCAAGACGGCGAAGGTTACGATGCCGACGCGCCGTTTGATCCGCTGGACCCGACCACGATTCCCAACGGTTACGGAAATACGAGCAACAGCGGCGGCGAGGCGGGCACGCTCTTCATCGTGTTGCCGCCGGATAATGTTGATACGGTTACGGGCAATGCCATTACCGCCAACGACATTGTTAACTTGTTCGATCCGAATCACCCGGAATCGCGCGGCAGTGAGCGGGTGGCCAGCATGTTCAACGTATCCAGAACTGTGGACAACGATGGGTCGGGACTGATGGCACTTTACCCCTACCCTGATCCCTTGGGCGGCGTTGACGCCGAAGGAAACGATCTGATTGTCGAAACAAAAACGGGGTTTGAAAAAATTTTCAAAGACGGCGTGACGGGCGGCGACGTGGTCACCACGGCGGCGGAGCTTGTCACCGCGCTGAATAACTCGGCGTACTGGAACATGGTCATGTGTCCCGAAATGATTGCAGAACTGGCCGTCGAGAATGCACAAGGCTCGTACTACGACCTTACCACGCCGCCGGTCATCACCGCGAAACTCTCGCCCGGCAATTTCGGCAACGGCGTTGTGCAGGCATTCGAGGAAGTGGCGTACTACGGCAATCCGAACGAAGGAACCGGCCTGCAATTTTTGGGGGACAAAAATTCGCCTGACATTCGCTTCGTGGCCGAACCGGGCAACGACACGCTCTGGATCGATCGCACGACCGTGCCGGACAAAGTCGATTTCGCGCAGGCCGTGTTGACGGCGGAAAACCGCAAGGCCAGTGTGATTATCAATGCCAACAAGCGTGGCGGCGAATACGACGACGTGCAGTACGTTTTCAAGCGGGCCAACGAAAACCCGGACAACCCGATTGACGACCACGACACCAGCATGGACCCGAACCGGGCGAAAGGCTGGGTGGAATACGATCCGGGCAAATCCTACGCCGAGGCCCACGCGACCTTCAAAAACTCCGAGGGCCTTTCGCTGGCCAACACGGCTTTTTACGTAACGTCCACGGAACGCGGCGACATGTTCAACAACGTGCCGGTCATGATGACCATGAGCGACACGCAAACCGAGCCGATTGAAGTCGTCTACGACATGGCCACGAAGCAGCTCCGCGTGTCGCTGCACAGCGGCATGGTCGCCGCGCCGCGCGATGACGTGGGCGACATTATCGACGATCCCACCGATCCGGGCTGGTACAAGCAGATCGACACGAACGATGTCCTCGCCGCGATCAATAACGCCGACCTCGGTTTTGAAGCGAAGCTGTCGTATGCCGAAGACCGACGCACCTCGTACACCTACGATAACGACACCGATACTTGGGTTTCCGGAAACGACCTTTTTGACAACGGCGATATCACCGATCCATTCCCGCCGGCCACCAACGATGGAACAGGCACGTTTGAATCCATCGGCTTGCGTTTGAATCAGCTCACGGAAGTGGCGAACACCGACGAAACGGGTGGTCATCTCGGCGGTCAGGTCACGGTCTGGCTTACGGATTACGAAGAAATCGATCCCAACACCGGCGACGTGGTTTGGCGGCAACCGAACGCGAACGACGTGGCTCTGCTCATCAATCAGGATCAGGTTGTCGGCAAAATGTTCAATGCCAGAACCTATTCATCCGATCCGGAATCCGGCGAAGGTGCTATCGATTTCGTTAAGGACGGCCCTGTCGTCACCGCCGGCGGACTCGTGGAAAAAGGTGCGATCACGGTTCATCTCGTAACCGACAAAAACGGCCTCGTACAGACCACCGCGCGGGATTTGGTCGAATGGTGGGAACAACAAGACCCCGAAACGGTCGAAAATGTCAGTGCCAGCTTGGTGCGCCCGCCGGGAGCCGTCTGGGATGATTGCAACGATCCTTATGGGAACGGATTGTTGGCGCAAACGATTTCTCGCGGCGAATGCGACGAATGGATTATCAATGACATTCAATTTGTCGGCTGGAACGACAATGTGGAGCAGCAGCATTACGTTTCCACCAAGGCCGAAGGAATTATGACTTCGGACAACGGCGTCAATTCGTCGTATCAGATGATTGCCAAGCAGAATGGCCCAGACTTTAACGGTTACACAATTGTCTATGTCAACGACGACTCGGTATCGGGCTTGTACAAAGACAATTACATCGAAGGCTCGGACGTCAATCCTTGCGACGACGAAGAATATAGTGGTCTGAACGTCAACGACTGCGGCGAGCTGATCGTGCCGGAAAGCATGTCGGAAAACGGCATGAGGCTGGAACTGGACCCGGATCAAAAAACGATCACGGTGCATCTGCGGGAAGGCATTACGACAGCCTACGATGTGGAGCAGTTGATTGAAAACCATCCGCAGACGAAAAACCTGTTCGAGATTGAGCAACTGGGCGACGGCAGCGGCGTGGTGTCGATGCAGGACGACACGCTGCTCACGAAAGATGGCGCGTTGCCGCCGGGAAATTTGAATGGAGCAAAACTGTTGTTCGGCGAAGACGCTTCGGAATATTTTCTGATTTTCAAGTCGCAAGAATACGGCAGCGATCAGTTTGTGGACGTGCAAGCCTCCAGTCGGGACGGAAAAGAAATCACCTTCTCCTTGACGGACAAAAACGGCAACATCACGGAAAAAACGTATGGTCAGGACGTGGAAGCGTTGATTAACGGCGTTGCGGCGGTCGGTCGCGGACTGGATGTTTCGCTCAACACCTCGACGCTGGCCCTCGACATGACGCTTTCCGAAGAGGCGGGCACGAGTATTGATTACGCTTCGACTTTTTCGATCAATGGCGGCGGGGCAACGTATCAAATCGGCCCGGAGGTCGTGTCGAATCAGCAGATCACGGTTGGAATCGGCAGCGTGAACACGGTGAAACTCGGCGGTGCGTCGGGCAAGCTGTACCAGCTTCGCAGCGGTCAAGACGCTTCACTCACGACGGACACGAACAAGGCGTTCCGCATTATTGAAGACGCCCTGTTGGCGGTGACAACGATGCGTGGCCGATTCGGAACACTGCAACGTGCGACATTTGAAACGAATATCAACGTGCTCAATGACACGCTGGAAGCTCTCACGGCGGCGGAAAGCCAGATTCGTGACACGGACTTTGCGGAAGAAACGTCGAACTTGACGCGGGCGCAAATTCTGGTGCAGTCGAACATCAGCACGCTGGGCATCGCCAATCAGATTCCGAACTACATGCTCGGTTTGATCGGTCGGTAAGGCACGAAAAAATTCCCATTTGCTTTTCAGGGAGCAGTGGGTAGGGCGAAGGATTGAGCGGGTCTACTCCAGCACGCTGCCGAACAGCGAGAGGTCTTTGCTGAAAATCGGACGCGGCGGCTTGACGGTGGCATCGATGACCACTTCGGCCCGGCTCGTCGTGCCCTGGTTGTCGAAAAAGCCGACAATCTGTGCCCGATACACGTCGCCGCCGGTGGTCAGACGCTTGGACAGTTTCTTCATCGTTTCCGTGTCCACGATTTTTTCGGACAAAAGCCAAATGGCGTGACGAAATTTGCCGTCCGCTTTTTCTCCCGGCTTGGGACGTCGGTTCACGATTTGCCGTACCATTTCCTCGGTCAAGTCGGGCACGGCCTCCAAAACGACGCTCGCGGCTTCATTCACGTTGACTCGGCCTGTTACAATAATTTCGGGATGGGTCGTGGCGAAGTCGAGTAAGCGGAGGAATTTTTCTTCCGCCGCACTGTTTTCGAGCGAAAACGGGCTTTTCCACTCCTCGACGCCGTCGGTCACCACGGCGTCGAGCAAGTCGACGGGGTCTTTGATGTCGCCCTTGTTTTTTCGCCACGCCACGATGAATGTCGCGGACTCCTCGCCCAAAAAACCGGTCAATTGTTGTTCGAGAAATTCCAGATTCTTGTCGTTCAAATAGACTTTGGCCGTTCCTTGCGGATCAATGAGTTTTTCGGCACTGACCGTCGTGAGCAAAAAACACCACGGCAACGTTGTTTCCTGTGTCGCTTCACGGGTCGCCGGGGCGGGGTGGGAGATTTCGGACGCCGGAATGGCCGCGTTTTGCGCCGGTCGAATGTCGTCCATTTTAAGGCCACCACTGAAATGCGTGTCCTTTCCGAACACCCAAGGCCGAGCCACCTCTCGAATCCAAAGCAATTCTTCCAGCGTTACAGGAATGCCGTTCCGGGGTCGATACGGCACGCCGCTTTGTTCGTAAAATTCCAATTCCGCACCGAAAGGACGGGGCATTTTGTCCGCATCGAGCCAATCGAGAATCGACTGGGCCATCGTCGGTGTCATGCCGGGCAATTTCAGCAACGAGCGTTCCCCTTGCCCCGGCGATTCGAGTTCCCACCAAAACACGCTGCCCAAATGCAGCCGCGACGATTCGTTTACGAGGCCGTAACGAATTCCCGTATGCCGGTCATTTTCGATACGCGGCGAAAAAATCGTAAACCGGCCTGCCCCACGCGAAAAATGTCCTAAATTCGCCGGAACAACTTCCACGCCGCGAAAGTTTTCAGGATTGTCGTATAATTCAGAGCCGGTATGATCCGTGACAAGCATCGAAGGGGCCAACGGGTCAACAAACGAAGCGTCCACGGGAATGACCTGGACGGGCGAATCGACGGCGGATGCAAGCCATTCAACGCCGGATTGCACGAGTTGGCCGGCTTGAATTTCGTCGCTGCGTAACAGCGTGGCCTCGTATTCCGTCGTCATCAACGAAAGCAGCGAGAGCGAGCCGAGGGCCAACAAGGCCATGACGACGGCGACGATGAACAGAACCATGCCGTAACGGCGTGGAAAGGTGGGCTGGCTTTTCATGCTCTCATTTTAGCAGCGCAAACCTTGCTGCCAACTCGTCGCCAACGTGCCTGCCTACTCAAACGAATAGCCGCCGGACATCATATTGTATACAAACGTGGCCTCGGCCCGCTTTTCGACAGGCTGGGCCTGAGCGGCGTAGCGAGCCGCCGGATGGGACGCCAGCGGATGGGGGCGGCCCGACGGTGCGCGGCCGGAACCGACTTGGCCGACCATGTCCAGCAACTGGGCCAGTTGCGCAATTTCCTTGAATTGACTTTGCAGTTTGTCATTGCCTTTCCACTGCGTTTCCAAGGCATTTTTGCCGGGAATTTCCTGGAGCAGCGACATGCCGTCGTCGTTCTTGATCGACAGGTCTTGATTGGGATTTACGCCCGCGTCTTTCATGCTGGCGGCCAAGTTGGACGCAAAATTGTTCATCTTCAGCTTCAGCATGTTGGCCATCATGTCGGCTCGCTGCTTAAGATTGACCAAGCCGTTGAGATCGACTTCGCCCGCCTCGCCGTCTTTGGTATCCATGTCTGTCAACTGCTGAAGCAAACCGGCCATCGGCGAAAGCGACAAGAGATCGGCGTCAAACGAACTGCTCGGCGCACCGGGCATGGCGTTGGCCGGCAAATTGGCCGCACCGGGCAGATGATCTTTCGAAATACCCATCATATTCATAATCGTGCCGATTTGGGAAACTGCGCTCATGGGAGAAAAAGAGTGAAGTGTGAATGTCGAGTTGCCATGATCTGCGGAAATCGTAATCATTCCCGGCCTTGCCGTCCAGATTGATTTTTATAGAATGCCCCCATGAAAACAGCATTCGTCACCGGTAGCACGGGCTTTATCGGGACCAAGTTGGTCCAATTGCTCCTTGATCACGGCTACGCGGTCCGTGGCCTTACAAGAACAACAGCTCGAAAGCCGCCGGAATTGTCGGAAATAGGCGTCGAATATGTGCAGGGCGACATCACCGACATGGAATCGCTCCGTCACGGCATGGCCAGCTGCGATTGCGTATTCCATCTGGCCGCCTACGCCAAAAATTGGTCGCGCGACCCGAAAATGTATGACGCTGTCAACATCCAAGGCACACGCAATGTTTTCACGGTGGCCCAAGAGTTAAATGTGGAAAAAATCGTTTGGACTTCGACGATTGTGACGCTGGGGCCGACACGCCGTGGCGAAATCGGCGACGAAACCATGCCGCGACGCACCGACTCGTTTTTCACGGAGTACGAACGCTCCAAAACCGAAATGGAGCGGGAATCAGCCCAGTGGATTTTGGAAGGTTTGCCGCTGATCACGGTCAATCCCACGCGTGTTTTCGGCCCGGAGAAACGTAGCGGTTCCGGTACGTTGACGGAATCGAATTCCGTGTCCATTCTCATTGATGATTTCAGAAAAGGCCGGTTTCCGATCCTGCTCAACTGCGGCGTCAATGTGGGCAATTACGCTTTTGTCGACGACGTGGCGATGGGGCATCTTTTGGCCTTGGAAAAAGGCAGAATCGGCCAGCGCTATATTTTGGGCGGCGAAAACGCTTCGCTGGACGCGCTTTTTCGCATGGTGGATCGTGTTGATGGAAAAAAGCGTTTTCAACTGAAAATTTACCGTTTGATTCCCATGCTGGTGGCACGATTCTTGGAGTGTCGGGCAAAAATTTTCGGCGTTTATCCGCCGATCACGCCGGGCTGGGTGCGAACCTTTCTCGCCGACTGGGCCTTTTCCTGCGAAAAAGCGAAGCGGGAACTCGGCTACGAACCGCTGTCGCTTGAAGAAGGAATCCGAAAAACCTGTGAGTGGTTGACGGAGCATCGTTAGGCTTTCGCCAGCAAACTATGGGCCGGTTACGACATGAGTGAAAGCCTTCATTTAACCGGTACTCCGAAAAAACTGTCCCGCCATATTCTGGCGGGAACCTTAACGTGTCGCTTGCGACCCGTGAGGCGTTTTTTCTCTATTGCCCTAAACCGGGAAATTTTGCTAGAATGCACCCTACGTTTTGCTCCAAATCACTCAACCATGTATTTCTATGAAAAATTTGCGTTTTCGTCAGGCACGCTTTTCTCAGACACCTTGTCGGCCAATACTGTCCTGCTTCCTGCTTTCCGGCGTTCTTTTTTTCACCGCTTGCCAGAAAGAAACGTCCGGTCAACCCGTCGTTCCGCCCAGTACGAGCGGCGGTACAACGGCGGTCACCACCGTGTCCAGCAAGGATTTGCTGCCGCTCGTGCCGGGAATCCGAGAACGCCAGATCATGCAGGCCTATATTTACCGCTTGGAAAAGGATCATCTTTTGCAGCGGCCCTTGGATGCGGCGGTGTCCCAAGAAGCGTTGCGGCTTTACATCAAGGCACTTGATCCGAGCAAGATGTATTTTTATCAGTCGGACATCGACGAATTCCGTAGGAATTACGAAACAAAACTCTGCGACTTGGCCAAGGCTCGTGACATTTCCCCAGCCTTTGTGATTTACAACCGCTATCTTGACCGGGTCAAAGAACGTGTCGATGCCATCATGCAAATTTTGACCGTCACGCCGGATTTCTCGCTCGACGAGGAAATTGCACGCGACGACTCGAAAGATTTTACGTTGGACCCGGAGATCATTCAGGCAAAAGGACTCCGCAGTTGGCCGAAAACGCCGGAAGAAGCGTATGAACTGTGGCGAAAACGCATTAAGGGCGACCTGCTGGCCTTGAAAGCCGAGGCTCGAAGCAAGGCCAAGGAGCGAGAAGCGGCCATCGCGGAAGGAAAAGAGCCGCCCAAACAAACGGAAGACCGTGACCCGGTGGAGCGTCTGCAAAAGCGGTACACGAGCTTTCGCAAACGAATGCTGCTGGAAAATCACATTGCCGACGGTAAACTGCTTGATGAAATTAAGACCGCCGCCAACGATGATGTGCTGGAATTGTTTCTCTCGTCCATTTCCGGTGCGCTCGATCCGCACACGACCTACATGTCGGCGTCGGCACTCGAAAATTTTCAACTGATGATGGAAAAAGCCATGGAAGGCATTGGAGCGGTGCTGACCTCCGAGGAGGGCTACACGGTCATCAAGCAGCTTTCCAAGGGCGGGCCTGCGCAAAAGTCCGGCGAATTGCAGGCCGAGGACAAGATCACGGGCGTGGGTCAGGGCAAAGACGGCAACATCGAAGACGTGCTGGATATGCGGCTGACGGATGTGGTCAAGCTGATTCGCGGCCCGAAGGACTCGGTAGTGCGGCTGGAAGTCAAACCGGCGGACGGTAGCGCGACGAAAATTGTCGAAATAGTCCGGGACAAAATTGAACTCGACGATCAGGCGGCTCTGGGCGAAGTCTTTACGGTGGGCCAAAAACCGGACGGAAGCCCCTACAAAGTGGGCGTGATTGAATTGCCGGATTTTTATGCCGACATGGATGCCTTCCGCCGCGGCGATCCCACGGCCCGGAGCACGACGGGCGATGTGGTGAAATTTTTGCAGAGGTTTATCGCGGAAAACGTGGACGTGGTCGTGTTGGATTTGAGCAAAAACGGCGGCGGTTTGCTTCTCGAAGCCATCACGCTGACCGGACTGTTTTTCGAGACGGGCAACACGGTTCAAACCAAAGACGGGGCGGGCAGCAGAGCGCAGCAGCGAGACGACCCCAATCCGAGTTGCGACTGGACCGGCCCTTTGGTGGTGGTGACGAGCAAGCTCAGTGCCAGTGCCAGCGAAATTTTTGCCGGTGCGATCAAGGAATACAAACGCGGCCTGATTGTCGGCGATTCCCGCACGCACGGCAAAGGCACGGTTCAACACATGCGTGATTTGAACGAAATGCTCGTGGGCCGGGCTGACGGCAAACTCGGAGCCATCAAGGTAACGATTCAAGGTTTTTACCTGCCCAACGGCAAATCGACGCAGCGGGAAGGCGTCGAGGCCGACGTGGTCATTCCTTCATTCTACGACGTTTTGGAAGGTATTTGCGAATCCGATCTCGATAACGCTTTGACGCTGGCCCCGGTGGCTCCGGCCAAGAATTATCCGAAAACGCCGCCCTATGTCACGCCGCCGGTCGTGGCCGAACTGCAAAGACGCTCCACGGAACGCGTCAAAACGGCCGCAGATTTCCACGTTTTGGAAAAAGAGCTGGTTGCCTACAAGGAAATCACCGAACGAAAATCAACCACGCTGAACGAGCAAAAATACTTTGACGAGCAGGATCGGCTCAATGCCGACAAGCGACAAAAAGAGCAATTGGAAGACATTTTGGAAAACGAAGGAAAGATCAAAAAGGATTACTATCTGGATGAGGTTTTGAACATTTCCGTCGATTATCTCCATTTGCTTCAGCAAAATGGCGTGACGTTTCCGCGTGAACGTTCGGTCAATCGAAAACCGTCGCCGCTCAACTTTTTGTTTGGACGATAGAAATTTCAAGCGTGTTTTTTGATATACTCATAGCGTTTTGTTGTTCCCGAAGTGCCGCCCTTCAACCCTGCGGGATTCAGGGCTTGTCAACATGACGTTTCTGAGATTTCTAAACGGCTTGAGTATAAATACAGTAAAAAATATGTCGCAAACATTCTCCCCTCTTTCCACCGCCATCATCGACGGCGACGCCCCGGCCTCGCTCGCCGAAGTCCACCGTCTCATCGACGCCGGCGAAACGCCGCAAGCCGTCATGGACGAGCATCTCATTCCCGGAATGGAAGAAGTCGGTCGCCGCTTTGAGACCAACGAGTATTTCGTGCCAGAACTGTTGATCGCCGCCAGAGCTATGCAGGAAAGCATGAAAGTGCTTGACCCACTGCTAAAAAATTCCGGCGTCGAAAAAATTGGCCGTGTCGTGATCGGCACGGTACAAGGCGATTTTCATGACATCGGCAAAAATCTAGTCGCTTCCATGCTGGAGGGCGGCGGTTTCGACGTGGTTGATCTGGGCGTGAATGTTTCACCGGACAAGTTTATCGCGGCGGCGCAGGAAAAAGACGGTTCTGTGCTTTGCCTTTCCGCCCTGCTGACCACGACGATGCCACAGATGAAGGCGGTGATCGACGCCTTGGAAAGCAAAGGTTTGCGCACACAATTCAAAGTGATGATCGGCGGGGCACCGGTGACGGACGATTTTGCCAAGAGCATCGGTGCCGACGGCTACAGCGACAACGCCAGTGCCGCCGTTACGCTCGCGAAGTCATTCTTTCATCTGTGAGATTGTGAAACCGGTATTCCGCAAACGTCAATCCATCTCATACAGGGCCGTGGAAAGGTAGCGTTCGCCGGCATCGGGCAGAATGACGACGATGGTTTTGTGGCGGAATTCCGGTTCTTGGGCAATCGTGGCCGCCGCGACCACGGCCGCGCCGCTGGACACGCCGCACAGAATGCCTTCTTCGTGGGCCAAGCGTCGCGTCATCGAAATCGCCTTGGGGCTGTCCACCGTGATCACGCGGTCAAGTAGCGCAAGGTCGAGTGTGTCAGGGATAAAACCGGGGCCAATCCCCAAAATCCCGTGAGGGGAGGGGATGGGTGTTTGGCCCGCCCGGTGCTGTGAAATGACCGGACTCTCTTTCGGCTCAACGGCCACTGACACAATGGGCTTGCCCTGCTTACGTTTGATAAACCGGGAAACGCCGGTAATTGTTCCGCCCGTACCCACGCCTGCCACGACAGCATCGACGGTCCCATCGGTGTCAAACCAAATTTCCGGGCCGGTGGTCTTTTCGTGGATTAACGGATTCGCCGCATTCAGAAATTGGCCCGCTTGAAAAAAATGGCCCGGATTCTCGGAAACGATGGTCTCGACATGCCGAATAGCACCGAGCATTCCCTCTTTGCTGGGTGTCAAGATAAGAATAGCCCCCAACATTTTGAGCAATTTTCGGCGTTCCGCACTGACGTTGTCCGGAATGACCAGCGTCAGACGATAGCATCGGGCCGCAGCGGCAACGGCCAGAGCAACGCCCGTATTTCCGCTGGTAGCTTCAATAATTTCCTGACCTTCCCCAAGCAGATGGCGTTGTTCCGCATCGTCGATGATGGCCGAAGCGATCCGGCTTTTAACGGAATAACAGGGATTCCGGCCCTCAATCTTGGCCAAGACGACGGCACTTTTCGTGCCAATAACCCGATTCAAACGAACCAGCGGCGTGCCACCGATAGACCGAGAATTGTCTTCAAAAATTCGCGCCATGATCAGGGAACAGTTTTTACTGTTTCATCGCCTTGGCCAGGATTTGCGATGTGCTGGGCCGCATGATTCGCGGGTCCACTTCGTTACCTTCCAGCAGCGTTTTGCGAACATCTTTACCGGAGATGAACACGGGCTTTTCGTCTTTGTGGTTTTCCATCAGATCGACCCGGCCCATCGATTCGTAGTAAGCGGCGAAACCCACGTTCAGCGGCTTGATTTTCAGGTCGCCCGCCAACTTATTGAAAATTTCCTGCGCATCG
>QMCE01002406.1_pt1 | contig 11445 bp, 5 predicted proteins | sample 1821851 | NCBI WGS metagenome assembly QMCE01 (sample SAMN09453174, study PRJNA476694) | Termite gut metagenome, whole genome shotgun sequencing project. | isolation source: worker | host: Odontotermes sp. | place: South Africa:Pretoria | collected 2016-01-28
GCAATACAGAACGGTATGGAAATACCCATCAACGGTTTAATGAATGACCGCTATGCGGCAAAGACCTCCGCAGATGTTAGAAGAACCTTTGACGCCAAGCGCAGGCGCGGCGAATTTATCGGCGCGTTCGCCCCCTATGGATACATCAAAGCCCCGGAGGACAAAAACAGCCTTATCATTGACGAGGGCGCGGCGCAGATTGTAAGGGATATTTATTTATGGTATGTGACTGACGGAATGAGTAAGAATGCGATTGCCAAGAAACTCAACGAGCTTAGCATACCAAATCCTACCGCGTACAAATCACAAGTGCAGCGTTTCAAGTACAAAAATCCGAACACCCCAAATAATGACGGGCTTTGGTGCAGCACTCAAATCCTAAAAATCCTGACAAACGAAGTCTATATCGGGAACATGGTACAGGGCCGCAGCCGTATCATCAGCTATAAGGTACATACGCAAGTGGCAGTGCCGGAGGATGAATGGTATGTCGTACCCAACACTCATGAAGCGATTATAAACAAAGATACCTTTGAAAAGGCACGGATGCTGCACTCACGCGATACCCGCGCAGCCCCGGACAAAAGCATAGTTTATATGTTCTCAGGCTTCACCCACTGCGCGGACTGTAAAAAATCTATGCGCCGATCATCCTCTAAAGGATTGACTTATTATCGTTGCCGCACGAAATCGGATAAAGGAATGTGCAGTAACCACTCCATCCGGGAGGATAAGCTGACCCAAGCTGTGCTGGACGCGATAAGGATTCAAATTGATTTGGTGGAATCGCTGGCTGAAACATTGGACGCAATTAACCAGAACCCCGTCGTAAAAACGCAATCCACTCGCTTGAACGGCATGTTGAAGCTCCGCGAGGAAGAACTGCAAAAAATCAATTTGGCCATTGACAGCTTGTACCTTGACTGGAAAAGCGGAGAGATTTCAAAGGCGGATCACCGCAGGATGAAAAGCCGATTTGACGAAAAGGCCGTCAAGCTGACCGAAGCCATAGCCGCCATTCATGATGAAATCAACACAATGGCAAAGGGTGTGAACTCCGATGACGCATACCTGACCGCGTTTTTGAAGCACAAGAACATCAAGACGCTTGAACGCGGGATTGTCGTTGAATTGATTGACAACATTTACGTCCATGAGGATGGACGCCTAACCATTGATTTTGCCTTTGCTGATGAGTTGAAGCGTGTCGTTGATTTCATCGAAAATAACCGGCTGGAACTCACTATTGTCACTAATGAAGCCGTTTCCTGACTTATTAGCAAGCCGGGCCCTGAGTTCCGCCGCCGATCACACTGTAGTCGGCGGAGCCGCCCGGTGCGCCTGATGGCGAGCTCTTATTTACCATGAAGAGCTGGCTGTTGTAGTATATCAACTCGCCCTTTTGATAAGTAGACGCGCCCGTTGCGCTGTAGGCGGGAACATAGCTTCCGCCGGGGCCGCGTTCCCCGCGTGCGTCGGAGGTAAGCTGTGTGTAGCTGGCGCCGGCCGAACCTTGAAACCCTTGTGCACAGCGGCAGGGATTGCATCCGCAGCGGCGGCATCTGTAACCGCCGCCAAAACCATTTCTCATATAAATATATCCTTTCATAAATTTTCTTGGCTTACACGGAGTCGTGCGTATCAGCCGATTTAGGCTACACTCACACTCTTATAATAATATGTTAAAAACAGCCGTTTGGTTCTTTCCGGCACGGTAGGATTTGAGACAAAACACACAAAAGCCGGGGTTTTGAGCGAACCCCGGTTTTTGTGTGTTCATAAATTCATACACTTTGTGGTATCAGCTTTCCCGGCGCACTTTATACGCGGTCAGCATCTCGTTGTATTTAATGCCGCCCAGACGGAACACTGCGCGCGGTGCGAATGCGGCTATCTGAAAGATTACGGCGTATGCCGCGACAAATACTAAGCTGCGGTTAATATGGAATTTCGTCGAGCAATCTGGTATAATAGCCGCAGACGGCTATTACACATGATTTGTTGGCCTGGCCTTTCGGCGATTGCCGATTATACCATAATCGCTTCGCAATTATGGTATAATAAACTGGCCTTGCTTGTGTTGATCAACACAGGGGCCTAAGTACACCCGCTCTTTAAATATATAAAAACAGACTACAGGAGGAATTACGCTAATGGACAACATCGCGGTGATTTACAAATCAAAATACGGTACGACAAAGCGGTACGCCGAATGGATAGCGCAGGAGCTTGGCGCCCGTCTTTTTGAGGCGTCCAAGATCAAGCCGGCGCAACTGTCCGCTTATGATCTGGTGGTCTATGGCGGAGGCTTGTATGCCGGTGGAATTGACGGTATAGACCTGGTGACGAAGAACCCGTGCAAATCGTTGGTCGTGTTTACTACCGGCCTCGCCAACCCCTCTGTGACAGACTATTCCGATATTTTGAATAAGAATTCCCCCCCCGAGCTTTTAGTCGATACAAAGGTTTTTCATCTGCGCGGAGGGATAGATTACAAGCGGCTGGGGATCGTGCACAAAGGTATGATGGCCATGATGAAGAAGATGACTGCCGGAAAAACCGAAATATCCGAAGAGGATAAAGCGTTTTTAGAAACCTACGGAGACAAGGCCGACTTTACGGACAGGGACACGATACAACCGCTCGTCCGGTACGTGAGGGAAAAGTCGGGGTTATTAACATGATAATACTATTCACGCATTTTTAATGCAGAATAGTATAACTACAACACAAAGACGCGACCACATCATGTAAAACAGAAAACCGGACAAAAATCCGCCGCTGCATCGTTTGATGCCGCGGCGGATTTTTGTTAAAAATAGGGTAATTATTGTGCCAATTTATGGGAATTATTGCAAATCGTAGCCAAGAAAATTGCCAAATGATATAATGGTAAATATTTATAGTGGTACTAAATTTTAGGGAGTATGTTGTATGAGTATTAAGCTCAAGATTCTGGTTCCGCTTATGGCGCTAACACTTTGTGTCTCGGCAGCGATACTCGCCTCCAACGTATTCTTATTTATGCGTTCAAACGACTCGGCTTCTCTTAACTCCGTTAAATCCTCGCTGGATGTAGTGACAAACCGCGTGGAGACGCTAAAGGAACAGGCCTCTGTCGCGTCAATGTATTTGGCGGAGAACGCGGGAATTGTGGATGCCTATGTACGAAAAGACCGCAACATGCTTTTGGAGAGAGCGACTGCGTTGGTTTCAGCGCTGGGCGTCGAGTTTTGTACAATAACTGACGGGGACGGAAACGTCCTTGTCAGGACACATGAGCCGGATAATTTCGGGGATTCCGTTAAGTCACAGCTTAACGTGACCTCCGCCATAAGCGGCCAAAGCCTGACGGCTGTGGAGCGGGGTACGGCCGTGAAGCTTTCAATCCGCTCAGGAACACCGGTTTATGACTCAAACGGAGTTCTTCTTGGCGTCGTTTCAGTTGGTTATCGCTTGGATACTGAAACTTTTGTCGACAATCTGAAAGCTCTCATCGGCAATGAGACCACTGTATTTTTGGGGGACGAACGCATCTCTACGACAATCATACAGGCCGACGGTTCCCGCGCCTTGGGCACAAAGGCCTCTGAAACGGTCAGCCAGGCGGTATTGGGCGGCGGGGAATATTTCGGCGAGATCGAGATTCTGGGTCGCGACGCATATGTTGGTTACGCGCCAATAAAAGGCCCGGACGGAAACGTCGTAGGCATGCTATTTTCCGGGATGTATATGGACTCGGTGACCGAGACGGTGCGAAACTTCATCTCCACAGGATTAATTATAACTGTTGGCATGCTTCTCATCTCTGTGGCGGTCATACTGGTGGTCGTAAGACGGATAGTCGCGCCGATACGCGCTATGGTCGGCGCGGCGGCGGCCCTTGCCGATGGAAACACGGAGGTTGACGTAGAGGTGACGACAAAGGACGAGATGCGCGAGCTCGCGGACGCATTCGAGAATATGATCGTTAATACGCGCAGGCAGATCGGCATAGTGGAACATATCGCCGAAGGGGACCTTACGGTCGACGTGCACGCCCGCTCTGAAAAGGACGCCATGAACAATGCGCTTATGACTTTGCTGGCGCTGAATAATCAGGTGTTCCACAACATAGCGGGTTCGGCGGAGCGGGTAGCAAACGGTTCCCGGCAAATAGCGGACGGCTCGCAGTCGCTGGCTCAGGGGTCCACGGAGCAGGCCGCTTCAATAGAGGAGCTGTCGGCCTCGATATCCGAGATAGCGCATAAGACCAAGGCCAACGCGGAAATGGCCGAAACAACAGCGAGGCTTGCCGAAACGATAAAAAACAACGCGGAAAAGGGAAGCCGTCAGATGGGCGAAATGATAAGCGCGGTAAAGGAAATAAATCAGTCGAGCCAGAACATAAGCAAGGTGATGAAGGTCATAGACGACATAGCCTTCCAGACAAATATCCTCGCACTGAACGCCGCGGTGGAGGCCGCGCGCGCCGGCCAGCACGGCAAGGGCTTCGCCGTGGTGGCCGAGGAGGTCCGAAGCCTGGCGTCTAAGAGCGCCGAGGCCGCCCGCGACACCGAATCCATGATACAGGATTCCACCGAAAAAGCTATACTGGGTTCCCGCATAGCCGACGAAACCGCTGTCAGCCTTGCCGAAATAATCTCCGGAGTTCAAGAAAGCAGTACATATATCGCCGAAATAGCGCGTTCTTCGGAACGGCAATCTTCTGAGATCATGCAGATAAACAACGGAATCGATCAGATAGCGCAGGTGGTGCAGCACAACAGCGCCACAGCCGAGGAAAACGCCGCAGCGTCCGAGGAGATGAGCTCTCAGGCCAGCGTTTTGCGCGGGCTTATCGCGAAATTCAGACTGGCAGGTACTGAAGCAGATCCGGCTTAAAACCGGATCGGCGTAAAAACGGGAGGTAGCAATGGGTAGCAACTCCGATAATCGGCCGAGAGGTTTGGGCAACATACTCAACAGGATTAACCTTAAGCTGAGACCCAAGCTAATCATAGTGTTCCTTGTGGTAAAGGTGATCCCGATCATTCTGCTCACGGCGATCGCCTGGAACCAGATTCTCTCTCTGGGCGGCCTGATGCGCGATATCGCGGTGGATGATTCCTCCAGGGCGCTCAACGACAGTGCGATAGAAAACATTGAGCGCATGACCACAGATCTCGCCGCTTCGGTCGCGGAATTTTTATATCAGCGGGACGACGATATCCGTGTGCTGGCGGGAATCACGCCATCCGACGAAGCCTACCGTGCGTTCTCGGACGCCAAGCGAGGAAAGCTGCACAGCAAGGGCGAATGGGTGGTCGCGCCAGACGGGATGTCGTGGGTAGAAAAGTCACCCGCCGTCTATCCGGGACCGATGGGGAAGTCCTCTAACGAGGAAAACAACGACGAAGTTAACGGAAGCAGCTTCCATTACAGGGCGCCCGAAGCCTTTGCGCACAAGAATGTCCCTATATACGACGAAATCTCATTTATAGATCTGGACGGAAACGAAATTTATAAATACGCCGCTCCCGATTCGCCTAAAATAAACTATCCTGTTAATTCTCAAAAGGTAAACGTGTCAGACCGGAACAATACATACGTGAAGGCCGAGGATTATTTTGAACGGCTTAAGGCTCTTGTGACCGGAGAGATTTTTGTCTCCGACGTTATAGGCGCATATACGCCGTCAAAATTTATAGGCATGTACACCATAGACGCGATGGGCGTGGCCAAGCTTAAAACCGCGTATACCGACTTGGAGGCGCAGGCGGAAAATGATGCCCTTGCCGCGCTGCTGCGCCGGCAGGAGACCGAACTGCGCGGCAGCAGCGACTTGGCCGGCGTTATAGCCGTGCTCAAAGCCGAAGAGCAAAGCGAAGCGCTGCAGGCGCTTATTCCCGAGCTGGAAGCGGTTATCGCGAATTTTAGCCCGGAAAACCAGGCGTACGCCGGCAAAGAAAATCCAAACGGACAGAGGTTTGAGGGAATCGTGCGATGGGCCACGCCCGTGACTGACGCCACCGGAGTTATTACAGGCTATGTGAGCTTTGCGCTCAATCATGATCATATTATGGAGTTCGTTGACTATGTAACGCCGTTGAGCGAGCGTTACACCGCGCTGCCCAGCGCTTTCGACGGCAATTACGCCTTTATATGGGACTACAAATGCCGCAGCATCTGCCATCCGCGCCATCATTCGATTGTGGGTTTTAATCCGGCGAGCGGAGAGGCGGAGGTCCCGTGGCTGGAGACCTCAACTTATGAGGCTTGGCAGAGCAGCGGCGTGGAAAAATGGACTGACTTCGTGGCCGGTCTGCCCACCTTTCACGAACAGTCGCGAACTAAAAAGCCCGCCGCCGCTCTGACTCAGTTGGGTCTTGTCGGTCTTGACGGTAGGTATCTTGACAACGCGCCGCAGTGCACCGGCTGGATGGACCTCACCGAAAGCGGTGGTTCGGGTTCCTTTTGGATTATGTGGAGCGGCCTGTATAAGCTCACCACCGCCGCCGCCATACCTTATTACACCGGCCAGTACGCGCCGGAAAACCAAAACGGCTCTATGCGCGGCTTTGCCTTTGTCACCATAGGCGCCGGGATCGAGGATTTCACCGCTCCCGCGCAGGCCACCGGGGAAAAGCTGGGCGGCGCGATAAGCGACAACCTGTTTAAAAGTACCGTTCAGCTTGTCGGCACCAGCCTCGGGCTTATTGTCATTGTTATTCTTATGGCGGTTTTAGTATCTTTCTACCTGACAAATAATATCCAGGTACTCATCGACGGCATCTCGCGCTTTCGCTCGGGACAACGGCAGTTCCGCCTGCGCTCCACTGTCAAAGACGAGTTTGGCACACTGGCCAACTCCTTTGACGAAATGGCCGACAGTATCGTCGGCAGCGTCAACGAGCCGCTCTCTATCATCGACATGGAACGCAACGTTATTTATATGAACGACGACGCGCTGAGCGTTTTGGGAAAAAAGCTGGATGAAGTAATAGGCCTGTCTTATGACGAGGTCAGCATCTACGAGCCGGAATCCAAAAGCGACCCCATTGCCGCCCTGCGTGACGGCGCGGAGGCCGAGGTGCTGTTTGTTGAGGAAAGCGGGCATTACTACCGCGGCGTAGCGCATTATCTGCGGGATTACAACGGCGAAAAGACCGGATATATCATCATGACTGGAGACGTAACCGAAATGGAACTCGCAAGGCAAAAGGCCGAACAGGCCAACCGGGCTAAGAGCAGCTTCCTTTCTAATATGAGCCACGAGATTCGCACGCCGATGAACGCGATAATCGGTATGACCCAAATTGGCTCATCCACGGCGGAACTGGAAAAAAAGGATTACGCGCTGGAAAAGATACGAGACGCCTCCACCCATTTGCTCGGCGTCATCAACGATATTTTAGATATGTCCAAAATAGAGGCCAACAAGTTCGCGCTGTCTATCTTGGAATTCTCTTTTGAACGGATGATACGCCGCGTGGTGGATATCATCAACTTCCGCGTGGACGAAAAGCATCAGAAGCTGACCGCTCAAATAGACAATGACATTCCGCGCGCGCTGATCGGCGACGAACAGCGTCTCGCGCAGGTCATTACCAATCTGCTTACCAACGCGGTCAAATTTACGCCCGACGGCGGGTCCATTCATTTGGAGGCGATGCTGCTATACGAGCAAAACGGAATATGCGCGTTGCGGGTTTCTGTTAAGGATAACGGCATAGGGATTAGCCCCGAGCAGCAAAGCCGCCTCTTTAACGCCTTTGAACAGGCTGAGGCCAGCACCACGCGCAAATACGGAGGCACCGGGTTGGGGTTGGTTATATCCAAAAGCATCGTGGAGATGATGGACGGCAAAATGTGGGTGGACTCCGATTTGGGCAAAGGCTCTGTCTTTTACTTTACCGCACATCTTGCACGCGGGCGGGAAGACAAAAGGCGGCTCTTAAGTCCTGCCGTACAGCTGGGGAACGCGCGTTTGTTGGCGGTGGACGACGACGCGGTTATACTTGAGTTCTTCAGAGAGGCGGCCGGACAAATCGGGATCGCGTGCGACACGGCCTCAAGCGGCGCCGAAGCCATTGCCCGCATTGAGGAAACCGGCGCGTACAATATCTATTTTATCGACTGGAGTATGCCGGAAATGGACGGCGTTGAGCTTGCGCGCCACATACGCGCAAGAGACGAGCCGGACGCCGTGGTGATTATGATCTCCGCGTCGGACTGGAGCGTCATTCAAAACGACGCGCGTGCGGCCGGAGTAAGCATGTTTCTTTCCAAACCTCTGTTCGTGTCGTCTATCGCGGCGTGTATCGACGAATGCTTAGGATTCTCGATGAAAGAGGAGGAACCCTCTGAAACTGAGGAAGATGTGTCTTTTGAAGGGCACTCGATCCTCTTGGCCGAGGATGTGGAGATAAATCGCGAGATCGTCATTGCGCTTTTAGAACCCACACGCCTTAACATTGACTGCGCGTTCAACGGCGCCGAGGCGGTGAACATGTTTGTCGCCTCGCCGCATAAATACGAAATGATTTTCATGGACGTGCAAATGCCCGAAATGGACGGCTTTACCGCGACGCAGACCATACGGGCGTCCGGCTTGCCGCGAGCAGCAGAGATTCCTATTGTAGCGATGACCGCCAACGTATTCAGAGAGGATATTGAAAAATGTATGGAGTCTGGCATGACCGGGCATATTGGAAAGCCGCTGGATATGGACGAAGTGACAGCCATACTTAAGAAATACTTGTTAGACGATACGCAACGCCATTAAAGGTGATGTAAGCATGAGAAAAAAAATTAAAAAGCTGCGGGAGTCAAAACGCGCTCTGCTGCAACAGCTTGTGTTTGTGGCGGCCGCTTTTGTCGCGATGGTGGTACTGAGCTACTGGTTTATGAGCGCCGTAGTGCGCGATAATCTGGTAGACAACGCAACCGCGTTACTCAACATCTCCAAGGTGCGAATCTCTTCGCTTAAAAGTACGCACGAAGCGACGCTGAACAATTTTTCCGAGATCGTACGTATAATGGCGCTTCGGGATCAACACACCGAACGTATAAGGGCGTATATTGACGATATGTCCAATCAGTCAATGCTGGAAAGCAACGGGTTGTCCAGCATACGGGGCTTTTTTGGTTATTTTGAAGCGGTGCCGGACACTCCGGAGCCGCTCACCGGCGGTAGCCTGAAGTTCCCGGATTATGTGCATGTTATAGAAACCGGTTGGTACCGCAAGGCTGTCGAGGCAGGCGGCAGGATTGTGGAGACGACGCCTTATATAGACGCCAGGGGCGACAGGCTGTACCTCTACGCGAGAAGCCTGACGGACGATCAGGGTCGCTTGCTGGGCGTTGTGGGCATGCAGGTATGCCTTGACGAGGCCGGGGAGGGAATCGTAAGCACGGCGCTGGACAACGGCGGTTACGGAATGCTGTTAAATCAGGATTTTACCGTGCTGTTTCACCCAAATCCGGATTTTGTAGGGACCAGCATGGATGATCCGGACATTCCCGTTCATGTTTTCGCTGAGGAGCTGAAAGCCGGCATAGATGTCTTGGAACAACCTCTTGTAAGCTACAAGGGTGAGGACGCGGTAGTCTTTTTCAACCGGATGCCAAACGGCTGGTATGTTGGAATGGTGGTCCCGGAAGCCCGGTTTTACAGAAGTATCAACACGATGGCGCTGGCGCTGGCCTTGCTGGGGGGGACGCTTGCGGCCTCGCTTATCGCACTGCTTGTCCGCCTTGACGGAGCGCGTGAAAGATCTGACGACGAAAATAAAAAGAAAAGCATGTTCCTAGCGAATATGAGCCACGAGATCCGCACGCCGATTAACGCTATTGTCGGAATGACGGCTATCGGCAAGGCGGCGGGAACGAACAGCCGCAAGGACTATTGCTTTACGAAGATCGACGACGCCTCACGGCATCTTCTGGGCGTCGTCAACGACATTTTGGATATGTCAAAGATCGAAGCCAACCAAATAGAACTCTCGCCTGTAGAGTTCAACTTTGAGCGTGCGCTTCAGCAGGCGGTCAACGTTGTCAATTTGCGCGCAGACGAAAAAACCCAGAAGCTGACGGTGCATATAGACCCAAATATCCCTGCGTTACTGTTCGCCGACGACCAAAGACTCACGCAGGTAATCGCAAACCTGCTTAGCAACGCTGTCAAGTTTACGCCGGAAAGAGGCGATATCCGTCTCAGGACAGAACTCACAAACGAGACAGAGGGCATGTGTACTATCAAGGTAGAGGTGAGCGACACCGGAATCGGGATCAGTCCCGAGCAGCAGGACAAGCTGTTCCGGGCTTTCCGGCAAGCGGAATCGTCCACGACGCGCAGCTACGGGGGAACAGGGCTGGGGCTTGCCATATCTAAAACGATCGTAGAAATGATGGGCGGAAAGATCACGGTCGAGTCTGAGCTTGGCAAGGGTACGGTGATGTCATTTACCGTAAATGCGGCGCGCGCGGAACGCGAAGGACAGGCGCCGGAATCTGAATCGGAAATTGACTGGAAAAACGTGCGTATTCTCGCAGTGGATGACGACCCGGAGATACTGGAATATTTACAAGAAATTATCAACAGGTTCGGCGGCGTCTGCACCGTGGCCGGCGACAGCGGGGAGGCGTTGCGCCTGGTGGAGGAAAACGGCGGCTACGATATTTATGTTCTCGATCTTAGAATGCCGGGAATAAGCGGCATCAGCCTGACATGGGAGATAAGGGCGAGAGAAATAAAGCCAGGCAGCCCGGTAGTAATAATGACTTCGTCCGCAGATATGACAGTAGTGGAGCAGGAGGCGAAAAAGGCCGGGGTAGAAAAATTCCTGCTAAAACCGTTATTCCCATCGTCGGTCGCCGACGTCATCGGAGAGTGCGCGGGCATGACAAAAGCCATACCTGAGGAAACGCCGCATAATATCGACGGTATTTTCGCCGGACGCAATATCCTGTTCGCGGAGGATATAGATATTAACCGCGAGATCGTGCTCGCACTGCTGGAGCCGACTCTCCTGGGGGTAGACTGCGCGGAGAACGGCGAGGAAGCGGTGAGCATGTTTGAGGCTGCGCCCGAGAAATACGATTTGATTCTCATGGACATTCAAATGCCGAAGATGGACGGACACGAGGCCGCGCGGAGGATAAGGGCGCTCGATTGCCCGACAGCCGCGACGGTCCCCATATTCGCTATGACAGCTAACGTTTTTAAAGAGGACGTAGAGGCATGTCTTTCCGCCGGAATGAACGGGCATCTGGGTAAGCCGTTGGATATGGACGAGGTTTTTTCCACGCTGACGAGGAATTTATAGAGACGCTGATTACTTTCCTTTAGCGATTACTTTGCTTGCCGGCAATTGAATTTCTAAAAATAGTGTGCAATAATAAATATAAACAGAATAAATACCGACGCCAAAACGAAATAAAGGAGTATGGAAAATGCAAAAC
>QMCE01003878.1_pt1 | contig 11444 bp, 9 predicted proteins | sample 1821851 | NCBI WGS metagenome assembly QMCE01 (sample SAMN09453174, study PRJNA476694) | Termite gut metagenome, whole genome shotgun sequencing project. | isolation source: worker | host: Odontotermes sp. | place: South Africa:Pretoria | collected 2016-01-28
GATTGGGCAGGTGGGTTCTTCGCCCGACGGCTACTACTGTGAATTGCGCGACATGCGCACCGGCGAAGTGAAGCTGGCCGACGTGGGCTCCATATCCACAAAACCGGATGGCGGCTTTATCGCCTACGGCAGCGATGGCTATGCCGCCGGTATACTGGATGAAAACCTGAACGCGGTATTCGGCTTCCCCCTGCCCGCGCAGTACCTCAACCTCACGCCGCTTAACGGCGCCTACGCCGCCATTGTGGCGCCGCCGGGCGGCAAGGACGGCTGGCAGGATGGGGATATCTCTCAGGACGCGCTGCTGCTGGACAGCGCGTTTTCTCCCCGCACCCAAAGCGGCAGCTACAGCTATATGTATACTGTGCATGGCACATATGATTTTGTATTTGCCGAGCCGCACCCCACCCCCATGGCGATGAAGCAACCCGGGGCGGCCTGCCTTTTGCGGGCGGCAGACGGCGAGGTGGTGTACAGCGGCGCGCCCGGCGATTCTATTTCTTATTGCGACGGGAGGGTCATCCTTACCGGCGGCTGGAATAACGACATCTATGTATCCCGGATGCTGGACATGCAGGGCCAGGTACTGACGGGCGAATACAGCCTGATGGACGCCATGCCCCAAAAGGACGGCGAGCCCGCCGGCACATTTTATGCTTATGCCGATGGCTCCCTCTCTATTTTGGGGCCCGGCGGCACGGTGATAAACAGCGTACAGTGCGGCGAAGTAGACCACATCACATACGCAAGCGCGTTAGACGAATTGATTTTATACCGCTACGACGATGGAACAGAAACCTCTATTGCCTGGGTGCTGAACGGCGATTTGGAAACCGTGGTGCAGCCCGGCTATTACACCGATATCAGCCCCAGCTACAACGCGCCCGCATTATTGGTGGCGTCGCGGCGCCTCAATTACAATGTAACGGACGTGCTGGGCGCAAATGGGCAAGTGCTGGCGCAGGATTCGCGCAACGTGTACATTGACAGCGCCGGGGGTATTGTAGCGCACAAGGGCTTTGAGGTTGGCTTGATGGACTTGAACGGCAACTGGCGGTGGAAGGCAAGCGCATTTTCCACGCTGGAGGATTAGGTCAACAAAGGAGCATGCTATGATAAAATTAAAAATGCGGCGCGCTGCCGCCATTTGCACCCTGCTGGCGGCGGCAGTGTTGCTGTGTGCCTGCGCGCAGCCTGCGGCATCCTCGCCTGCCCTGTCCGCTTTGCCGGCCTCTTCCGCCAGCGGGGCAGCGCAAAGCGCCGTGCAAAGCAACCCTGCGCCAGTGCAAGGCGCCCTATTCACCTTGGAGGAATACCCGACGGTGGACGGTTCCACCGCCAACCTGCCCTTAATGGCCGAGGTGATGAGCCGCACCTGTGGCATTCCCCTGGCAGACGCACAGAATTTTGTGACAGCCAGTAAAACCGCTATCAGCTGGCAGCTTTTGGCAGATGGCTACGCCGATTTGCTTATGGTGTACGAAATGCCAGAAAGCGTGCGGCAGGGAATGGGCGACGGGTACAACGCTTTGCAAATAAGCCCGCTGGGGCGCGACGGCCTTGTGTTTTTGGTGAACAAGGATAATCCGGTGCAAAGCCTGACCACCCAGCAATTGCGGGACATTTACACCGGCCGCGTTACAAGCTGGAAAGAGCTTGGGGGCGAGGACGCCGAGATAGTGCCCTTCCAGCGCGACGAGCAAAGCGGCAGCCAAACCCTGTTTTTAAAGCTGCTGATGGAAGGTGAGGAGCCTGTGCCGGCGCCCACAGAGCTTGCGCCCGGCGGCATGGGCGGGCTGATAGACGCGCTAGCGGAGTACGATGCGTCCGGCCCGGCCATTGGGTACTCGGTTTATTACTACGCAAGCGAAATGTATCAAAACCCCGATTTGCGCCTGTTGGCGGTGGACGGTGTGCTGCCCACAGCCCAAAGCCTTGCAGACGGCAGTTACCCGCTGACGAACGAGTTTTACGTGGCCATTCGCAAAGACGAAGCGCAGAACAGCCCCGCCCGCCTGCTGTACGAGTGGATGCTGTCGCCCGCCGGAAGCGAAACGCTGAGCGCGGCGGGCTACGTGGCCGTGCACGGATGAGGGCTTCATACCATGTTTCGTAAAAAATCAAGGCGGACTATTTTTAGTCTGGCCTTGATTTTTTTGTGGCACAAGTGGCGACAACGATACTCAATTTTAACAAATTTCAGGATGAATCACAGCCAACCGGTTTTTAGAGCAAATTAACTTAATGCGGCGCATCAAAACTGCGCCAATCATACTTTGCGCCACAACTATGCCTGCCTGCGCGTAAAGCAGCAGCTTAGCTTGAACATCAATATGGGATGGGTGCAGCAGCAGCCATTCCTTGACATGCTCCCATATGGAAGCGGCCAACCGGCCCCAAAACGCAAAATCGGAAAAGCGCGTGGGAATAAACGAAGGGGGCAGCTTTTCCAGCAGGGCGGGCAAAGCCCATGCAAACACAAACAGCATGGCAAAAGCCAGCACCCAGCCCGTGGCTTTGCCCGGCAATACCCCTGCCCAGCGGCGCAAAAGGGCGCCCAGCAAATAAATACCTGTCAGCACCAGTGGCAGTACCGACAAAAAACCGGCCACGGCGGATATGGCTGGCCCATCCACCAGCGTGTCCGGCGTGCCCAGCCCGGACGCCTGCGCAAAACCGAGCGCCGCGCCGCGCAGTTCGCCATTCGGCGTACCGGCCAGCGCCACGGCCTGCCAGCCGTTCACAAAAACGGATTCCCCCGTACCGGCCATCACCAGCAGGCTGTCTCCGCGGGAAACGCCCCGCACGATGCGGGTCTGCCTATCAATCGTCAGTTCGTAACCAAGCACATCCATGTTGCCCCAAAGCTGCCAGGCCAGTGTGTCGGAAATGACGCACCCGGTATCGTCCAACGGGCCGGGGCAGCCGCCGTGTAAAAACTCGGCGGGCCACACCAGTGCGGCATCACCTGAAAACCAAAGGCAGCGCGTGGCCGCTTGGTGTAAGCCCTCGGCCACAACACGCTCCTGCTCTGCCCAAAACGTGGGCCAAAACGCGGTGTTTCCGTTGCCTGCTGCGGCATTTTCAGCGGCAAACCTGCGGGCGTTTGTGGCGGCGGCGCTTGATAGGGGCGTATGATAGCGCAAAGAAATAGCAGGGTATGTGGCGGCCAGGCGGTTTGCATTGCTAAACCCCAGCCAAAGCAGCACGCCCCAGCACAGCCACAGTATGGCGCCTGCCACACGCCGCTTGTTGAGGGCATGCCGCACCGAAGTTATTACCCCGCTTGCCTGTACCCGCCCTATGCCTGGCGGCAGCTTTTGCGCAAGTGTAAGCCGCCTCATGGCTGCCGCACCCGCAGCTTGTCGCCGTCCGCCAAGGGCTTCGATGTCCCGCTGATTACACGCTGGCCGCCGGATATGTCGCCCTCAATCGCTGCGACAGACGCATCGCTGGCCAATAGTGTGGCAGGTACCCTCCGCGCCACATTTTCCACGCCCAGTACACCGCTGTGCTCTTCCATCACATACACAAAGTATCCGTTTGCCCCCTGGCCCAAGGCCAACAAGGGCACACAGGAATAGTATTTTTGGCGGCTGAACACTGCCTCCAGGTTTACGCTTTGGCCGTGCGTCCATTCGCCGTGTGGCAAGCGCACCGTCATTTCCACGCGGCTTTCCCCTGCGAGGGACACTTCCGAGCGCTCTGCGCCCTGCGAAGCTGACAGAGAAAGCACCGTCCCTGTGGCGGAAAGCTCCCGCTCGCCCGTACCCTGCGCCGCCGTCACATGCACCTGCGCGCCAATTTGCAGTTTGTCCGCTTCGGTTCCAAGAATACTTGCGGTTACAAGATATCCGCCATCGGCATCAGAAATATGGGCGATAGCGCCTCCTTCAGTCACTATCCCCGTGTTCATTACATCCAGCACAACGCCGTCGGCCCTGGCCGTAACGGTGCCGCTCTCTATCGCTTCATAGGCCAAAACAGCGGCCTGCTGCACCTCTATGTCCAGCCGCAATGCCTCGGCATCCAGCGCGTTTTGTGCGGCAACGTCGGCGGCAGTTTGCCGGGCGGCACTATCCGTCAGTTGCGTGGAAGCCAGGCCCAGCCTCGCCGTTTCAATGGCCCTGGCCGCGCCCTGCAAAGCCATATCCGCATCGCGGGCGGCATTGTCCAGCGCCGTTTGCGCGGCGCTCACAGCGGCTTCGGCAGCGGTAATATCTGCCGCACTTGGGCCGCTGGGCGCCAGGGGCTCGGCGCTGTCGCCGGGGTTTTCCGGGTCTGCGCCAGCGTCTGCCGGTGGCAAGGCGGCAGCGGCAGCCGCGCTCTCCCGCAGGGCGTTCAGGGTATTTTGTGCGTCTGCCAACACAGCCTGTGCGGCGGCAATAGCGGCATTGCCCGCCGCCTGGGTATTGGCATAGTCCTGCTCGGCCCACGCCAGAGCATTTTGCGCGCTGGCCAAAGCACTGCCGTCGTGGGGTTCGCCGCGTTCCAGTTGTTCCAGGTTCAAATTCATTTCATCCAAAGCAAGCTGCGCGCGCCGGCGTCCTTCGGCTATTTCTTCGGGGGCAAAGCGCACGATGGCGTCACCGGCACTTACGGCCTGCCCCGGCGCCACAAGCACTTCTTTGATGGTCAACCCCGCCGGTGCGGTGATTGGAAGTGAAGACGCGGCTTGCAAGTTACCATTAGCCGATACCGATTCCACAATCTCGGCGGGATAGGGCACTATCGTGTCCACCTTCGCTAGTGTTACGCCGGTGGCGCCGCGGGCAATCAGCGTAAAAACAAGCACCAGCGCCATGAATTTGAGGATATTCCCAAACGCTTTTTTCTGTGATTCATCTTGGAATCGCGGCAGTTTAGGCAGAGCAATGCGCCCAAGCATCCCATGCCCCCTTTCACGGTTATTCTTTTACGCCTGCCGCCTGTATGCCAAGTTCAAGGTATTTCTGCCCAAACAAAAAGATGAGGGCGGCGGGGGCCAGCATCATCAGGCTTGCCGCCATGGCAAGGCCTAACTTCTCCGCCGCAATTTCCGGCAGATAAAGCGAGAGCGGCCACAGGCTTTTGGTCTTGAGGAAGGTCATGGGCTGCTCAATGGCGTTCCAGCACTCGATGAAACCCAGCACCAACGCCGACAAAATGCCGGGAACGCCCAGCGGCAAGCCGATGCGTACAAAGGTTGTGAGGTGCCCCGCGCCGTCTATGGAGGCGGCTTCCAGCATGGCACGGGGAACGGCGTCGAAACCTTTTGCCATGATGAACACCGGGAAGGCCGAAAAGACGAAGGGCAGCGCCACTGCCCATATGGTGTCCATGATGCCGATATTTTGCGCCACAAGGTAGTTTGGCACCATGGTTACTTGGAAGGGCATGAGCATAAGCACGATGTACAGCGCAAGCAGCAGCTTACGCCCCCTAAAGCGCAGGCGAGAGAGCGCCCAAGCCGCCGGCGCCCCGATGAGAAGCTGCCCAGCCACCGAGGGGATAACCAGTTTGAAACTGTTCCAAAACATCACAAAAAACTGCGGCGTGTCCAAAAGCAGTTCTGTTACGGGGGCAAGCGTGGGCCAGGTGGGCAAAAGCGGCCAGCTTGCCATGCCATGCCGCCCTGCCAGCACCGGGCCAACCGTCTGTATCAGTTCATCCAGCGGCATCAGCGCCCTGGTGAACATAAACCACAGCACCCACCACAGCGGCAGCGCGGCGCAAACCAGCACGGCGAAAAACAGGGCTTTGCGCCGGCGTTTTTCAGTGCCTGCGGCGCGCTTTTTGTTCCCGCCGAAAGCAGGGATAAACCTGCAGTTCCTGCTTGCGTAAAACACGTGTTTGGACACGCCCGCTTTTTTGCGTTTACTGTTGTGCACGGTGTTTCCCCCAGCTAAACTATTCTTCCCCGCGCTGTAAGAACCGCTGCATCAGCAAAATAAAACCCGTCAGTACAGTACAGAGCATAACGGCGGCGGCGCACAGGCGGCTGATATCGAGGTTTTGAAACCAGTTGTTAAACAAATGTTGCAGCAGATAGATGCTTTCGTGCGGGTAGGGCCCGGCAACCAGGTAGGCTTCGCGGAACACCTTAAAGCTGTTCAGCAGCGACAAAATGGCGGTTAGCCCCAGCGTGGGCAGAAGGCTTGGCAGTGTGATATACCGAAAACACTGCCAAGCGCCCGCACCGTCCACTTTGGCGGCCTCGTACAGGCTGGGGGATATACCGTCCAGCCCCGCCAGCCACAGCACCATGTTGTAGCCCGCGTTTTTCCACACATAGGTGCCCACCAGCACCCAAAACGCCGCCGTGCTGCCCATAAAGTCCACAGGTTTTAGCCCCATAGCCGCAAGCCCCGCGTTTACAAGGCCGTTTTGATGAAACAATACCTGCCACAGCAGCACCATGCTGGCCACGGGCACAGCCATGGGCAGCAGGTAGGTGGTTTTGAACATTTTGCTTTTGCCGCTTGCGCCGCCTGGGTGCAAAACCCGCACCAGCAGCGCCAGCACCAGGCTGGCAGCCAGCAAAAGCGGGATGCACACCGCTGCAAACTTGGCTGTGTTCGCGGCGGCAAGCTGAAAGGCGCTATTGCCCAGCACCGAAGTGTAACCTTCCGCCCCGATGAATTGCTGGCCGCGTGTGTTGAAAAAACTGCGGCGGACAGTGTCGGCGAACGGCACGAGGAAAAAGGCGCAAAGCCCCAGCAGGCTGGGCAGCAGGAAGAAAAGGGCAGCCAATCCCTCTTTCTTTGTTATTTTCATCCGCTTACCCCGAACAGTGTTTCTTCAAACGTAAAGCCTTGTATTGTACACCCTGCGCAGGGCCACTCATTGCTGCTCCGCAAAATACAGCCTTGTGCTTTGCAAAATGGCGTTCGCGGCTTCGTCCACGCCAATTTCCCCGCGGTACAGGCGTCTTGCCTGCTCATACACCTTTTCTCGCAGGGCAAGATTCACGCTGGCCGGCACCGTCAACTGCTCCAAAACGCTTTCCAGATACGCACAGTCTTCCTCTGTGGGCATCTGGAGGGAAGAATGCTCCGGGAAGCCCGCGACCATTTCCATATAAAGGCCCGCGTCCGCACCCCGGCGCACGGCAAAGCCGTCCAGCCCCGCATTTCTCAATGCATCCTGCGTTTGGCCCTCCAGCATCGCCTTCACGAAGGCCCTGCCGCCCTGTGCGTTGGCGGCGCCCGCCGGCACGGCGGCAATAATTTTGGGCAGGAACACACCGCCGGGCAGGGGCGCTATCTCCGTGCGCCCGGCCTCCGGCTTGTATAGGGAGAACATGACGTCCACGTACCGGTGAAGGGTGGCCACGGCATGGTCGGCGCCGGACAGGAAGTCATTGGCGAAGTAACCCAGGCTGGGAGGGGTGGCATAGATTTCCAGGCCGCCCACCGCTTCATCAGAATCGGTGACGCCGCCAAAGGTTCCGTCGTATTCTGTCTCCGCTATGCCCTGCGCGTCCACCGCGTCCTTCGTCAGCGAAAGAAGGGCGCGCAGCGCGTCCTCGTTCACTTCGCTGTCATTGGGGAACATTTGCGGGCAGGCAGCCGTGTACATCGTCTCAAACAGGTGGATGAAGCCGCCAAATTCCACGCTGGACGCGTCGGTCAAAAGAGGGCGCATGTCCTCCAGCGTTTGGATGCTTTCAATATCCGCCCCAGCCGCGCCGGGCGTTTGCATCATCAAATTGGCGGCAAAGCAGGTGGGATAGGCCCAAGTTTTGCCATCTTCTGAATACGCGCCAAGGATACCCTCGTAATACTGGCTCTCGTCCACCAAGCCCGTAAGATCACTCAGCATGCCCTGCCGAATCAGGGACTGGATGGGAAGCCCGTCCAGAATCAGCACATCCGGCCCAGCCCCGGAAACAATCTCGGTGTTGAGCTGGCGGACAATATCGTTATCGGTCTGCGCGCCGCCGTCGGCCGAGCGCCCGATGTGCACGCTTACGTCTATTTCCGGGTTCGCCTGCGAAAAGGCCGAGGCCGCGTGCCGCAGGCTCTGGCTGTCTGCCAGCGACCAGATGCTCAGGCTTTCCGCCGCCGCCTGCCAGCCAGTAGCTGCCGTCCTGCCCGGCCACCAACTGCCCGGGAGTAAAATTGGGGTCGGCAAAAGCGTAGCTTTGGCCGCTGACAAGGGTTTCGACATAGGCGCCGCCCAGCGCTGCTTTGTGGATGCCGGTGTTGTCGGTATAGTGCAGGGTGCTTTCGCCCTGTATCTGCCCCGCCATTGTGCCGAAAAGCTGCGCATCAACCGGAACGGGATAGCTGTCCTTCGGCTGGCCGCCCGGGGCCTCATAGGTGGCGATGGTGGATTCGCCGTAGAGCGCCAAATACACAATCCCGCCCGCGTAATCGGTGAAAGTGAAGCCCTGTGAGGTGGGCGAAAACGGGGCCGAAACGCTGCGCGCGGCGCAGTCCACAACATACCACTGCACACTGTCGTTTGCAATGGCAGTGAGCAGGATGGTATTGTCGCCGCCGTATTGCAGGCGCGTAATCTTCCCGCCGGCAGTGAAGGCAATTTCTTCCTGCGCGCCATCCTTCACACGGTACAGCTTGTTCCCGGCTTCGCCGGTCACCACCACCCACCAGGCACCTTCGTCGTCCACAACATAGCGCAGGGCGCTTTCGGGGTTTTCCGCCACCAGCGTCAGTTCCTCTATGGGGTATACCTCTTCCCAGGCCGCGCCATCCGCGCTGGCAAGCGCTTTCGGCTTTTCCCCGAATGTTGCCACCACGGCCAGCATGCGCCCGTCCGGCAGTTGGCGCAAACCGATGTTTACATTCTCGGCGGCAAGGCCTTCGGGCGTCACATCCTGCTGCACGTATTTGCCTGCCATGCCAGCGGTTGGCTGCCCCGGTATGCTATTGCCGCCGGTTACCATCACGCCCCCACTTTCATCCGGCGCACCGCCCGCGCTGCCACAGGCGGCAAAAAGCAGGGCTAAGCAAATGGCTAAAGAAAATATACTTGCAATTGTCTTTTTCATGGTGCTGCTTGACTCCTCTCTGCATTCACAGTATCCTTTGTATAATATGTTTGTTTCAAACATTACCGTTATTGTAACGCATCCAAACTTAATTAATCCTTAACGTTTTAAGGATTGGAGAAAAACATGAAAATCCTGATAGTGGAAGATGATAAGGCGCTTCTGCGCAATATATCCCGCATGATACAAAGCGAAGGGCATGAAACGATTGAATGCGAAACCGCGGAAGAAGGGCTGTATTATGCACTGGAAAACGCCTGTAACCTTGCCATACTGGACCGTATGCTGCCCGAAATGGATGGGCTGGCCCTGCTTAAAAAAATACGGCAGGCCAACGTGGCTATGCCTGTGCTGATGCTGACCGCCCTGGGCGCCGTGGGCGACCGTGTGGACGGCCTTGATGCCGGCGCTGACGATTATTTGACAAAACCATTCGACATGCTGGAGTTATTGGCCAGAGTGCGCGCCTTGGTGCGGCGGCCCGTGCCACTTGCAAAGAGCGAGGAACTTGTTTTCGGGGATATTCGCTTTTACCCCGCGGCACTGCGTCTCACCGGCCCCACCGGTGAGACAACACTCTCAAAAACCCTGGCCGCCATGCTGGAACTATTGATGTGCAATGCTTCTTCGGTGCTTAGCCGCAACACCATTTTTAACCGTGTTTGGGGGCCGGACTCAAACGCGGGCGACAACATCATCGACACCTACCTGTCCCTCTTGCGCCGCCGGTTGGAGGCGGCCGGATCCGGCGTTAAAATTGTGGCCAACAAGGGCGCGGGGTTCAGCCTGAAATTTTCTTGAAAGGAAGGCGGAGCGCAAAATGCTGATAAAGCTGAAACGCACCTTTGTGCTGCTGTGCACCGGGCTTACCGGCCTTGTGCTTTTGGCCGCCTGCCTGCTTGCCTTCGGCAGCGCCAAGGCCGAAATTGAAAGGCACTACGCCGAGGCTTTTGAAAGCCAAAGCCAGTCCCTCAGCGTGTTTCTGGCCGGAACACAGCGGCTTCATTACAACCAGTTTTACCAAATGGAGCAAGATGGCGGAACCCATGTTTATTTTTACGACAGTGGCGCGCCCATTTACAACGCGGAAAGCCACGCAGAGAGCCGTGACGCGGTGTACGCGGCGCTGGTGGGCGCGCTGGAAAAAACCCATCCGGGGCTCACCCCAAACGGCATCAACCTGGACGCGCCGGTCAATACCACCTTCAGCTTTGAACACGGCGGCGCAGCCTATCTCGGCAAGTATGTATCCACCCCAACCGGAAACCGCCAATGGTACAGCTATGCCCTTGCACGCCCCAATGCCGGGCAATTCCGAGAAATACAGGAGCTGGCACTTCAGTACATCGCCATCTATGCGGCAGGCCTCTGCTTATTGTTCCTGATTGCCCGGGCCCTGGCCCTGCGGGCGGTGAAACCGGTGGAAACCGCGCAGCAAAGGCAAAAGGAGTTTATCGCAGCGGCAAGCCATGAACTGAAAACCCCGCTGGCTGTTATCGTCTCCAGTGTGGATGTGCTGGAAAACACAAAGAGCGATTTGCAGGCCTGCTGCCACAATATACGCAGCGAGGCAAAGCGGATGTCCAACCTTGTGGGGGATATGCTGCTACTGGCGGGGTCGCAAACAGGCAAATGGAATATTAAAAAAGCACCGGCCAACACGGAAGATGTGTTGGCCGGTGCATATGAGCGATATTTGCCATTGGCGGCGCAAAATGAGCTTTCGTTGCAACTGCGCCTGGGAAAAACCAGCCTGCCTGTGCTTTTGGCGGACGAAGAAAGGCTCTTGCAAGTGCTCTGCATATTGCTGTCAAATGCCATCAGCTACACCCCGCCCGGCGGCGAGGTTGTCCTCAGCGGTGAAACCGAAAAGAAAAACGTGGTGCTGTGTGTGCAGGATAACGGGCCGGGCATAGCGGACAATGAAAAGGAACATATATTCGATAGTTACTACCGTTCTGGAAACCGCCACAGCGAAAAAACACATTTTGGGCTTGGGCTTGCCGTGGCAAAAGAATTGGTGGGCCTGCATGGCGGCACAATTGCCGCAGAGGACACACCCGGCGGCGGGGCAAGGTTTATAGTAAAATTGCCGAATAACCCAGCAAACAGATGAGCCGACATGCGCGTCACTTGCCAATATGACGGCGCCACCCACCACTACACCCGCAAGGGCGGTGTTGTCCATGCCGAAATTTTGCTACTCGTCCCTCGCTTTCAAGCCCTCCACAATATCCAGCCCCGCGATATGCTTTGAAGTGACCAGCACCATAACCAGCGTAACGCCAACAATCGCCAAAGCGGAAAAGAGATAGCTCTGCGGAAAAACATCTGTTGCAATGGCAAAATTTGCACCGGAAAATTCCCCTTTCACACTCTCCAACAGCAAGTTGCCCGCCAAAAAGCCAAGCGGAATGGCGAGTATAAGCTGTACCAGCGTTTCTTTGGC
>QMCE01004568.1_pt1 | contig 11438 bp, 11 predicted proteins | sample 1821851 | NCBI WGS metagenome assembly QMCE01 (sample SAMN09453174, study PRJNA476694) | Termite gut metagenome, whole genome shotgun sequencing project. | isolation source: worker | host: Odontotermes sp. | place: South Africa:Pretoria | collected 2016-01-28
CATATCGGAGGAGCTAACGAACTGACCAAACAGATTGCCCGTATCATTGGCGGCGAAGCGGTTGTTACCACTCAAAGCGACAGCCTCAACCTGTGGGCGCTGGATACATTGGGTGAAAAGTTCAACTGGTTCACTTCATCCAGTGCGGCAAACTTCAACCAGCCGATTACAGCTTTTGTAAACAAGCGCCCTGCGGCTTTGCTGCTGGATATAAAGGACAGCGGAACCGAATACCTGGAGCGTACAGTCCCTGAGCACGTTACTGTCCATTATAATTACGCGGATATTGACTTTTCCAAGTATGAGCTGCTGATTGCGGTTACTCCTTTCCTGTATCCCGGCGCCGGGATTGATACGGTTTATTATCACCCTGCCATACTCCACCTGGGCGCAGGATGCCGGAAGAATTGCAGTTCGGATGGTATTGGAGCATATATCAAAGATACTTTATCCGGAAATAATATCTCCGTTTCTTCCATAAAGGATATTTCGACGATCGACATAAAAAAGGAGGAGCGGCTGATTGCCGATCTGCAAGCACAGCTTGGAAGCATCCCTGTAAATATCTACACCGCAGACGAATTAAGGGATATTGATGTCCCCAACCCCTCGTCCAAAGTAGAAGAGGTAACCTCCGTTGCAGGAGTCGCCGAAGCGGCAGCCATCAAGAGCGCCGGCTGCGGCACGCTGGTTTTGGAAAAGCAAAAAGGAAAGCTGAGCGAGGGAAATGACTTCACCTTTGCCGTTGCGATAGACCGCAATGCCGTGCGGAAAGGACATATCGAAATCGTAGGTGCCGGTCCCGGCGACCCGGATTTAGTATCGGTAAAAGGCCGTCAATTCCTTGAAGCCGCCGATCTGATTCTCTATGCCGGAAGCCTGGTGCCGGTAGAATTGACGCATTGCGCCAAAGAAGGCGCAGTGGTCAGGAGTTCCGCTTCGATGGATCTGGAAGAACAGTTCGAGCTGATGAAGGAGTTTTATGACAGAGGCAAACTGGTTGTCCGCCTGCATACCGGCGATCCCTGTATTTATGGAGCGATTCAGGAGCAGATGGCTTTCTTCGACCAGCACGCTATGTCCTATCATATCACGCCGGGAATATCTTCCTTTCAGGCGGCGGCAGCGGCTCTGCGCTCACAATTCACCATCCCCGAAAAGGTACAGACCATTATTCTTACGCGCGGCGAAGGACGTACGCCAATGCCCGAAAAGGAGAAGCTGCATTTGCTGGCGCGCTCGCAAAGTACAATGTGCATCTTTCTGAGTGCTTCCATTGCAGACGATGTGCAAAAAGAGCTATTGGAGCACTACCCGCCCGAAACGCCTGTGGCTGCCTGCTACAGGCTGACGTGGAAGGACGAGCGCATTTACAGGGGACAGTTGAAGGATCTGGCAAGGATTATCAGGGAAAACAGCCTGACACTGACTACTATGATTGTAGTAGGCGAATCTATTGATAACCGCCACGGCTTATCCCGGTTGTATGCCAACGAATTTAAACACTTGTTCCGCAAATGAAGAAGATAATACTAATCACCGGAGGACAGCGCTCCGGCAAAAGCCGTTATGCGCAGGAAATGGCTTTATCCCTGTCCGCAAATCCTGTTTACCTTGCAACTTCCCGCATTTGGGACGATGAGCATCGCAAGCGGATAAACAGGCATAAGGCAGAAAGAGGATCCGAATGGACCAACATAGAAGAGGAAAAGGAGCTAAGCAAACATCAGTTGGAAGGAAAAACCGTTCTGGTTGATTGCGTAACCCTTTGGGCTACCAACTATTTCTTCGATTTAAAGTCGGATACGGAAAAAGCCCTTTCGGAACTGAAAGCCGAGTTTGACCGGCTTACCGGACAGGACGCCCGGTTTATCTTTGTTACAAACGAAATCGGTATGGGCGAAATGTCCCAAAACGAACTTCAACGGAAATTTGCCGACCTGCAGGGTTGGCTGAATCAATACATTGCGGCAGCAGCCGGAGAAGTTTACCTGATGGTATCGGGCATACCTGTAAGAATAAAATAAAAAATGCTTATCAGCATTATTACCCCCTAAGGAAAATAGTAAACACAAAGCCACGACGTACACAAAAATAAACACAGCTTCGTGTTCTTTGTGCCTTTGTGTTTATAAAATTAATTGGTTTTGACATTGGGGGTAATATGGCTGATAAACGTTAAATAAAATTCAAGTCATCTCGTCAATTGTTAAAATTGGTCGTGAATATTATTCCGAAAAAATAAGTATTACTGCTCCATTAATAACAAAAAACACTTACATTTGCAGTTCCTATAAATTCCAAATGTATGAAAGCGATTAATTATTGCCTTGTTATGGTGCGGGTAGTGGAAACGCCCCGAAACGCCCTATTTGGAAGCGTTAGGACACCTTAGACAAGGCTTTTTATTTATTTCCTAAAATTCCAAATTATGTTAAAAAGAATTGAAACCGAGAACGGCAAGCGCTGGGCAATCGTTTTCGACCGCGATGATTTCCGTCTGGATGAAATTGCCGAAATGCAAAAAGGATTAGTCAATATGCTAATCATCGCTACACAGACAGATTTCTACGACAGCTCGCCAATGGACATTTATGAAATGCTTAAGCTTCTGAATGAAAGTTTCCCAAACGAAGAGCAATATGCCGAAGTTGAAAACCTGTTGAAAGCAGGAGAAAGTTGAGAATGGAGAGTGGAGAGTATTTTCATTCTCCACTCTCCACTTCAAATCGCTCCGTCAATGTGAATCCCTTGGATAATCCAATTGATACTCGAATTTTGTTTTTACCGGCAAAAAAAATTAATTTTGCAATAAACTAAAAAGCAGAAATTATGACTACTAAGGATAAATATATTAACCCCTATACCGATTTCGGCTTTAAGAAACTGTTCGGTTCGGAAGTAAACAAAGACCTGCTGATTGATTTTCTTAACGAGCTAATCAAGGAACAGGGAAAGATAGTTGATATACAATATCTTAAAACAGAGCAGTTAGGCAGGGGCGAATGGGAACGCAAATCTATTTTTGATATTTATTGCGAAAACGAGCGAGGCGAGAAATTTATAGTTGAAATGCAGCGTGCCAAGCAAAATTATTTCAAAGACCGCAGCGTTTATTATTCTACCTTTCCGATTCAGCAGCAGGCATTGCGCGATGAATGGAACTACGAACTCAAGGCAGTCTATTTTATCGGTATTCTTGATTTTATATTCGACGAAGACAAAAATGACGAATCCTGTTTTCACCGCGAAGTGAAGCTGATTGATATAGAAACCAAAAAAGTCTTTTACAACAAGCTGACATTCATTTATCTGGAAATGCCTAAATTCAACAAGTCGGAAAGTGAGCTGACTACTCATTTCGATAAGTGGATGTACGTGCTGAAAAATTTACCAAGATTAGAGAGCCGTCCACAAAAATTACAGGAGCGCGTGTTCGAGCGTTTATTTCGCGTAGCTGAAATCGCACGCTTCACTCCCACTGAGATGAATGCTTATGAAGACAGTTTGAAAATCTACCGCGACCTTAAAAATTCAATAGATACCGCAGTAGAAGAGGGTGTAGCTAAAGGTTTGGCAGAAGGCTTGGCGGAAGGCTTGGAAAAAGGTGAAGCGATTGGCTTGGAAAAGGGTGAAGCGATTGGCCTGGAAAAGAAATCGCTTGAAATAGCCCGTAACAGTTTACAAGCCGGCTTATCCGTAGAAACCATTTCGCAAATAACCGGACTTTTGCCGGAAGAAATCGAATCATTAAAAAAATAGGAAAATTATAATCTAATCAACATAAAAACGATATGATGCGCTTTAATATTGAAAAGCCGGAAGACGAAATACGTCCTTACCTGCAGGAGAAAATTGACAACCTCACGAAACCCAAAGGCTCGTTGGGAGCGTTGGAAGACCTGGCGATGCAAATAGGATGGATACAACAAACGCTGAGTCCCAAGCTGAACCATCCTTGCCATATTGTTTTCGCAGGAGACCACGGAATCGCAGCCGAAGGCGTAAGTCCTTCGCCGCAGGAAGTAACTTATCAGATGATTGCCAATTTCTGGAATGGCGGCGCCGGCATAAACTTTCTGGCTCGCCAGCATCATTTTGATCTGAGAGTTGTAGATTCGGGAGTGAATTTTGACTTCAGCCCCGGCGACCCTATCATTGACAGGAAAATCCGGAAAAGCACGAGGAACTATCTGCACGAAGCCGCTATGACCCGTGAAGAAATGGAGCTGTCTATCCAAAGAGGGGCAGAATGTGCGCAGGCCTGTTTCGACGATGGCTGCAATGTCATCAGCTTCGGCGAAATGGGAATAACAAACACCTCCTCGTCGGCGCTTTGGATGACGTATATGACCGGAATCCCCTTGGACAGATGTATTGGCGCCGGCTGCGACCATACCGGGAACATTATCAGCCATAAATATAACGTGCTGAAAAAATCAATGGAAAATTACAGAGGCGACGCGTCAGCGGAAGATATTATGCGCTGGTTCGGAGGCTACGAAATGGTAATGACCGTAGGCGCTATGCTGAAAGCCGCCGAGCTGAAAATGGTTATTCTTATCGACGGATTTATTATGACAAACTGCCTGCTTGCAGCTTCCAAGCTAAACCCCGAAGTTGTGAACTACTGTATCTTCGGGCATCAGGGCGATGAGGCGGGGCATAAGCTGGTGCTGGAGTATCTTAAAGCCAGGCCGATACTGAATCTCGGACTGCGGTTGGGAGAAGGTACCGGAGCACTGTGCGCCTATCCTGTTGTCGATTCGGCTGTAAGAATGCTAAATGAAATGAATTCGTTCAAGCAAATTCAAGTTACTAAATACTTCTAACCGATGAAACACATTGCGGCATCTCTTATTTTCTTTACCCGCCTGCCGTTTTGGAGACTGAAAGCATTCAATGTGCCTTCGGAGTACTTCCGGGAAGTAATCGGTTACTGGGCGGTAACCGGCTGGCTGACAGCCGGGGTTATGTCCGCGACGTTGTGGCTGTCCGCGCAGGTTTTTCCGTATATGATTGCCGTTGTTTTCGCAATCCTCAGCCGGGTGCTTTTGACGGGAGCCTTGCACGAAGACGGGCTTGCCGATTTTTTCGACGGATTCGGAGGAGGAAGAGACAGGGGTAAAATCCTTTCCATTATGAAGGATTCCCATATTGGGACTTACGGCGTTATCGGACTGATATTTTATTTTTTGCTGTTTTATTTACTGCTGTTGCATCTTCCGCTGGCGATTGCCTGCACTGTAATTCTGATAGCCGATCCGCTGTGTAAACTAGCCGGTTCGCAGATCGTCCGGCTCCTGCCATACGCACGTTCGGAAGAAAGCAGTAAGTCAAAGGTTGTATATAGCAAGCCCGCTGCCGGCGCTACCCTTATTTCCTGCACGTTCGGGCTGCTTCCGCTGGTGCTGGTTCCGAGTATAGAATGGCTGGCCGCTTTACTGTTTCCGGCCTCACTGTTTTTATTCCTGACGGCTTTTATGAAAAGGAAGATAGGCGGATATACCGGCGACTGCTGCGGAGCTTTATTTCTGCTGTGCGAATTATCGTTATATGTAGGTATAATTATCTGCTACAGGCTCTTTCCCGTATGAAGGTTTATTTAATCAGACATACTTCGGTTGCCGTCCCCAAAGGTATTTGCTACGGGCAGACCGATGTTCCGTTGAACGCGTCTTTTGAAGACGAAGCCCGGATTGTAAAAGAAAGCCTGAAAGGCATCCGGCCGGATGCTGTCTTTTCAAGCCCATTGACCCGCTGCGTCAGATTAGCCCAATTTTGCGGCTTTGCTGATGCAATACACGATAATCGCTTGAAGGAGCTGAATTTCGGCGACTGGGAAGAAAAGGAATGGGACAACATAGATATGTCAATATGGGAAACCGACTGGATAAATCCGCCGGTTCCCAATGGAGAGTCGTTTATGGAAATGTATGGACGCGTAGCTTCTTTTTTTGGACAGTTAAGCAGCAGCCCTTATAATACGGTTGTTATTTTTACGCACGGAGGCGTAATTAGCTGTGCCCGCGTCTATTTTGGGCAAGCAGAAATAAGCAGTGCATTTGAGTTAATACCCGGATACGGGGCGGTGGTGGAGTTTGAGTTATAATAGTTTGATGATAATATTATAACATGAAATCTATTTCTTCTGCGTATAAGAATAAAATAGGAAATCTAATCGTGTATATGGTTTCCCATCTAAGCAATTTGGAACATAAGAAATTGACAAAGCTTTTGTACTTAATTGATGAATCCGCAATAAAAGACGGAGGAATTCCTGTTACAGGGCTTGAATATAAAGCTTGGAGGTTTGGACCTGTAGCTCCTGAAATATTTGATATCAAAGATGCTGATAAAAATATATTCTCCAAATATGTTAGTGTAAAGAAAAACATTGACAGTACTAATATTTTAGTTGCTTCTACTGTATTTGATGAGGGTGAATTTAGTAGGTATGATATGGAGATAATTAATAGAGTGATTGAAGACTTTGGAACAAAAAGCTTTAAAAAGTTGGTTGACATCACTCACAAGGAAGGTTCTCCCTGGTATATTGCTGTAAAAGAGAATAATATACCTCCGGAAACAGACACTGACTATGTGCTTGATTTATCTCAATTAGTGAAAAATGACAGTGAAAAATTAGCCGTTTATCGGGAAGCGGAAGAAATTGCCTGGTTTAGAGCGCAAATGAAAGCTTCCTAAAATATGTTTACACCTGGGAATATTCTTCATGGTCTGTTTCAATTCAAGAATGGTCCGAAAGATAAATATGTAATTGTTCTGCACAAAGATGAAAACTACTGATTCTAACAATGTTTACAACTTCACAACCACGAACTGGAGTAAGATTTCCGAAACATGGTAAAAATACAGATGACTCCGGAAGAGTAATGTCTTATCTTTTCAAACAGGATATTCCAATTGGTATGCAGCCTTGCGGTAAACTTAAATTCTCATTTCCATTGGATACTACAATTGTTCCGGATTATGGTTTTGAAGAATGGAAAGAAATGGAAATCATTGCAAACGTAACGAATCTGAAATTGGTGTGCAGGTTATATCAAAAAGAATATTTAGACTTAATTTATACATTATATCAAGCACACAAAACACGTAAACAATACAAGGAACTTTTTGAAAAGATATTAAGTGAAACAATAGAATAAACAATCTGTTTAGTTTCTTATGACGACAACTATTACCTGAAAACCCCGCCACCCTCATCAATTAGAAAAAACTCAAAATTCCCATTTGTAAATAACGCCCGCCGTAAGGCAGGATTGTTAAGTTATTTTATATTTCTTTTGTTTTCAAATAGTTGCATCTAATCCCGTAGGGATTTACGCTCGGTAGAAAGCGGTTTTGCACGGTTCCTGATTTTGGAGGCATACCTGATGACATGCCGGCCGTTTTCTAATCGGTTTTCTACCGAGAGTATCGGTCGCATTCCGGACTTGGGCGTACTCTTCAACTCCTGATGCGCATAATTAACTCAAACAGCTTCTAAAAAACAGCGAAAGTTATCGTAATTTACTTATTTTAAATGTGTTATAATTATCGTTTTAGTTAAATAAGAATATAGCGGATAATTATTTAATTTTTTGAATACAGGGACAGGCAAAGCAGATTGTCATAGTAATGTAAATTCAAAAAATAAAAAAAATGAGAGAAGTAAGAAAAATTATTATTGCGCTGTTCGTTCTTATGCAATCCCTGTGTGTCTTGGCGCAACCTTTGGGGAATATTCGCGGCGTTGTTACCGATGGCGCTTCGGGACAGGCTTTACCTTATGTTACGGTTGCTGTGCTTAACGCAAATCCTCCAGCCGGAGCAACTACGGATGAGACGGGACATTTCCGGATAGACAGCCTGCCGGTAGGACGTTACGACATTCAAGCCCGTTTTATAGGCTATGAACCGGCTGTTTTCAAGGAAGTTATGGTTACTTCCGGGAAAGAGGTTTTTCTGGAGATTACCATGCGGGAAAATATGCAGGAGTTAGATGAAGTAGTGGTTTATGCGCGGGTAAATAAGGAGGCGCCGCTCAACACAATGGCACTGACAGGCGCGCGTATGCTCAGCGTAGAAGAGTCGAGCCGCTACGCCGGTGGAATGGATGACCCCGCCCGTCTGGTTACGGCTTTTGCCGGCGTTTCGGGCAGTATGAACAGCAACGGTATTGCCATACGCGGCAACTCGCCTCAATTCCTGCAATGGCGGTTAGAGGGTGTTGAAGCGGTTAATCCGACCCATTTTTCCGATATTACGGGCATCGGTGGAGGTATTCTTACCGCATTAAGTTCGCAGGTACTGGGTAATTCCGATTTTTTGACGGGCGCTTTTCCGGCAGAATACGGCAACGCGCTTTCGGGCGTTTTTGATATGCAGTTGCGCAACGGGAACAATCAAAACTACGAACACGCGGTGCAAATCGGAACACTGGGTGTTGAAGTTGCTTCCGAAGGTCCGTTCCGAAAAGGGAAGCCGGCTTCTTACCTGTTCAATTACCGCTATTCATCTATGGCGCTTGTAGGCGACTTGTTTCCCGATTTGGCAGGTCCGGCTGCCGGTATGCGTTATCAGGATTTATCGTTCAAAATGAACTTTCCGACTAAGCGAGCGGGTGCTTTTTCTGTTTGGGGAGTTGGAATTATCGACCATTATATAGAAGATGCTCCAAAAGATACGGCAGATTGGGATGATGACTATGGAAACAATTCTGACTTTAAGCAAAATAAATTTGTCGGCGGAATAGGACATAAGATTTTACTCAATGAAAAGTCTTATCTGAAAAGCGCATTAGCCGGAAATTATACACAAAACCGGACAAAAGCGGACTGTATTACGATGACAGATCAAGATCCGAAAACTATCGGCGACATGAAAAATACGAACTGGAACCTGATTTTCGATACCTATCTGAATACGAAATTCAATGCTGTGCACACAAACCGGACAGGAATTAACGTCACCGGCATGTTTTACAATTTGAACTACTGGATGATTCCCGATCTTAGCCAGCTGCCGCCCGGCGAGATGGTTAATTTTGCGAAAGGCAATGGCAATTCGACCATGTTTTCCGCTTTTTCCCAGTCTGCTTTCCGGTTGACTAACACACTGACTGCCAACATCGGCTTGCACGGCATGTATTTCCGGCTGAACGGAAAAGCGGTCATCGAACCACGGGCAAGCGTTCGCTGGCGGGCTTTTCCAAGACATACTTTCGGATTGGCTTACGGCAAGCACAGCCGCCGCGAAAACCTGGATTACTATTTCGTGGAAACCCCTCCGGGAAGCGGTAAACCGGCTAACAAACACCTGGATTTTGCTAAAGCGCACCATCTGATACTTTCCTACGACTGGTCGATTTCCGAAAACCTGCACTTGAAAGTGGAACCGTATTTCCAATACCTGTATGATATTCCGGTGGAGGAAAACAGCACCATATCAATCATCAATTACCGCGAATTTTATATGATGACTCCGCTTGTCAACGACGGAAAGGGAAAAAATTACGGAATAGATGTTACTCTCGAACGATACCTTCAAAACGGTTACTATTACCTGCTGACCGGATCGCTGTTCAAATCGCGCTACACAGGAGGCGACGGCGCGTGGCGGAATACCCGGCTGGATCGTAATTATGTTGTGAATGCCTTAGGTGGAAAAGAGTGGCGAATGGGAAAACAGAAGCAGAATATGTTGAATGTCAGCCTTCGCCTCACAATGCAGGGCGGCGAACGCTACATTCCGGTGAACAAAGCGGCATCCGTCCTGGAGCAGCGCGTTGTATATGACTATTCTCAGGCTTACGAACTGCAGCACTCGCCGGAGTTTATAGCTCATTTCTCAGTCGGTTACAAAATAAACCGCAACAAGCTGGCACACGAATTCAGCCTGAAAATGATAAACGTAACAGGCAGCGAGGAGTTTGGCAGGTATTTTTACAATTCCCGTACCGGTGGAATTGAAGAGAATCGCAGTGCTGTCTCCATTCCAAATATCAGCTATAAGATAGAATTTTAGGAAATCAGCAAAAGAAGATTGTTGTAAAAAAACAACTGATTTTCCGCCATATTACTACGAGAGGTTGTCTCAAAAGATATTTATCCACGAATTACACGAATTAGCACAAAATTAATGTTTTGATTATCGGTTATTTGTATTTTTTAATCAAACAATTTGTGTTAATTCGTGTAATTCGTGGACTTTTTAGACAGCCTCCTCTCGGTAGAAAACCGATTAGAAAACGGCTGGCATGCTATCAGGTATGCCTCCAAAATCAGGTCGCAAACCTACGGCTTGCGCAAAACCGTGCAAAACCGCTTTCTACCGAGCGTAAATCCCTACGGGATTAGATGGAAAACAAAAGAAATATAAAATAACTTAACAATCCTGCGCCGTAAGGGTGTGATGTAAGCGAAGCGAATACAGCAAAATCCAATTTTCTATAAAATATTTTTGTTCCCATTTTATAGCTTCACCGCAATCAGAAAAGAATTCTTAACAATCTTTTTCTGATTGTCGGTTTTTGAGAGATTGGGATAAGGAATTTATGAATACAGCAGGTGAACGGGACTACTACATAAAAAAGACGAAACTCGAAGACTTATAAAGTTCCGAGTTTCTTTCTCATTTTAGAGTGCAAAATGTAATGCTTGTTCACATTGGCACTTATAATGTCACAAAAATAGTTTTTTTTTTGCTAACTGCCAAGTTTTTTACTAAAGATTTTCTCCCACAATGAGATTTCGTATTAAATCGCTAATAGTTTTATTGTTAGAAAATTCTCCAAAAAGTTTATTGATTTCGCTTTCCATATCTTTAGCTCTATTTTCCGATATACTTTTCAAAACGTATTGAATAACTTTGATTGCCGAATATAGTCTAAAACTGTTGTTCGTGATTTTCAAAGCGGGACCATTTACCAATCGTTGCGTTAGCGTGTGGTCGAATAATACATTTCCGTGAGCGCATAAATTTCTGATTTCAACAATTCTGTCAAAATAATTTTCTAAAATTCGCTCATTCCGAATGTCGTATTGAGAAGCAATATCTTGTCTTAGTTGCCTGTTCTTTAGATTTTTATACAAATGCACCATTGTCCCAAAAGTGAAAAATTCCAAAGTTTTCCACGCAGGCGCATATTTGTCGTTAATATATTTTTTGTGATGTGATTTTATAACAGGATTTTTTTGAACTTATCTGTGTAAAATTCGGCGTCAAATTTATCAATGAATCGTTTTTCCATTACGGCAGGGTCAACAAACCATGTATTGCAATTAAGATATTGATTTGAAACGCGATAAATAATATTTGTTCTGAAGTTTATTTCAATAGTTCGTTCAAAACTGATTTAATTATTTGATTTACAGAAAAAATAATCGAATGAATATTTGGTAAAAACCGCAGGAATGCTTACCTTTAAAGCA
>QMCE01001947.1_pt1 | contig 11435 bp, 7 predicted proteins | sample 1821851 | NCBI WGS metagenome assembly QMCE01 (sample SAMN09453174, study PRJNA476694) | Termite gut metagenome, whole genome shotgun sequencing project. | isolation source: worker | host: Odontotermes sp. | place: South Africa:Pretoria | collected 2016-01-28
GTGGGGTCGGCCGCGGGACAATGGATCGGGATAGACGTCCGTCTCGAACGCTTCTCGGAGTGGCTGCGGCGGCGTACCGGCAAGGTCGGCGACGGCTCGCAGGGGCGTTTCACAGAGGGGTTCGTGACCGCCACGATGTTGTTTTGCATCGGGTCGATGGCGATAATCGGCTCGATCGAGGACGGGATGGGGAACACCCCGACGCTGCTATACACCAAGTCGGTGATGGATGCTGCGAGCGCGCTGATACTTGCGGCGACGCTGGGCGTGGGGGTTATTTTTTCGGCCGTTCCGATATTGGTCTATCAGGGCATGCTGACGCTGATGGCCTCGATGCTGATGCGCTGGATGAGCGATGCGATGATCGCCGACATGACGGGAGTGGGCGGGGTGATGATCATCGGGTTGGGGGTCAACCTACTAAGAATAAAAGAGATAAAGGTGGCTAACATGCTGCCCGCACTCGTCGTGATCGTCGTGCTGGCTTACTTCTTTTAAACGGAATATCCTTTAATAATGTCATCTCGAAGTGTTGAGCGGAGATCTCTCGCTCAACACTTCGAGATGACAAAACAAAAAGGAATACAGTTCTCGCATTAATCGGCCATAAAGGCTTCGATCTCCTCGACGGTGACGGGTACGCGGCGTTTGCCGAGCATCCGGTTGCCGGTTTCGGTGATCAGCAGGTCGTCTTCGATCCGGACACCGCCGAAGCCGATATATTTTTCCGCGGCATCGAAGTCGATGAACTCTTTGTTGAGGCCCTCGGCTTTCCACTTTTTGATCAGGGCGGGGACGAAGTAAATCCCCGGTTCGACCGTCATCACCATGCCCGGCTGGAGGCGGCGGCCCATGCGGAGCGGCGCCACGCCCAACTGCGTGCTGCGTTCGGTTTCGAGGTCGTATCCTACGTATTTTTCGCCTATATCCTCCATGTCGTGCACGTCGATGCCCATCATGTGGCCCAGGCCGTGGGGCATAAAGAGGGCGTAGGCGCCCTTGGCAAGTGCATCTTCGGTGTCGCCCCTCATCAGACCGAGGCCCTTCAGGCCGTCGATCAGAACGCGGGCGGCTTCGAGATGTATATCGCGGTAGAGCTTGCCCGGCTGCGACAACTCGAACGCGCGCGTGTTGGCGGCGAGGACTATGTTGTATACGTCTTTTTGGCGGTCGGTGAACTTACCGTTGACGGGCATCGTGCGCGTGAAGTCGCTCGCATAGCCCGAAACTGTCTCGGCACCCGCGTCGCAAAGCAACAGTTTGCCCGCTTCGAGCGTGTTGCCGTAGTAGTGGTTATGGAGCGTTTCGCCGTTCTGCGACACGATCGAGGTGAACGACGTCCCTGCGCCGTGTGCCAGCGCGATGCCCTCGATCGCACCCGCGATCTCGCGTTCGACTATGCCGGGACGGCACATTTTCATCGCCATGGTGTGCATCAGGTAGCCGATCTCACACGCCTTTTCGATCTCGACGATCTCTTCCGCGCTCTTCTTGTCGCGCAGAGAGACCACCGCCAAAGCCAACTCTATGGATATGTAATCCTGTAAAACCCACGGGTTTATGCCCAAAAGTTGCGCAAGCCTCATTTTGTTCGTCCCACGGTAGGGCGGCAGGAAATGCACCGGACGGCCTTTGCGGATCGCGAGGTTCAACTGCTCCTTCAATTCGGCGAACGGCCTGGTCTTTTCGATCCCGACTTTCGCGCCCAATTCTTTAATTGTCGGCTGCGGGCCTGTCCAGATGATGTCGTCCATCGTAAGCTCATCGCCGTAGAGCGTCGCCTCGCCCGAGTCGATGTCGATCACGCCTGCAAGGTCGGGCAGGTCGATGCCGAAAAAGTAGGTGAACGAACTGTCCTGGCGGAAATGGAAGGTGTTGTTCGGATAATTCCTCGACGATTCGGTGTTGCCCAACATAAGGATCAACCCTCCGCGCGTAACCCTCTGCCGAAGATCGCCGCGGCGCTGTAAATAAGTCTCTTTTGAAAACATGGCTTTTTATTTTTTATCGAATTGAAATTTCAACATTCTCAAAGATAGTGAAAAATTAGTAATTTTGGGAATAATAACATACGTTATGAAATATTTTGGAGCACATGTAAGCGCGGCAGGCGGCGTCGAAAACGCACCGGAGAATGCGCACGCGATAGGCGCGCGGGCGTTCGCGCTGTTTACAAAGAACCAGCGGCAGTGGGCTGCCGCGCCCCTTACGGCGCACTCCGTGGATGCGTTCGCGGCGGCTTGCGAGCGGTACGGCTTTTCGCCCGACCACATTCTGCCGCACGACAGCTATCTGATAAACCTCGGCCATCCCGACCGTGACGCGCTCGGCAAGTCGCGCGCGGCGTTCAACGACGAGATGGCGCGGTGCCAACAGTTGGGGCTGCGCCTGCTGAATTTCCACCCGGGTGGCACGCTCGGGCAGATCACGGTGGACGAATGCCTCGCACGCGTCGCGAAGTCGATAAATATCGCGCTCGACAAGACGCATGGCGTCACGGCGGTCATAGAAAACACCGCTGGGCAAGGGTCCAACGTCGGCTTCAGGTTCGAACACCTGGCGCAGATCATCGACCGGGTGGAGGACAAAAGCCGCGTGGGGGTATGCATAGACACGTGCCACTCGTTCGCCGCGGGTTACGACCTTTCCACGCGCGAGGCATGCGAGGCAACTTACGCCGAATTCGACCGCACGGTGGGTTTCCACTATCTGCGCGGGATGCACCTGAACGATGTGCTGAAGCCACTGGGCAGCCATGTCGACCGCCACGCGAGCCTCGGCAAGGGGTTGTTGGGCCTCGATTGCTTCCGGTATATCGCCACCGACCCACGGTTCGACAACATACCGCTGATCCTCGAAACTCCCGACGAATCGCTCTGGGCCTCGGAGATCGCCATGCTGTACGGCTTCTGAAACGAAGTACGGCTGCCTCCCTTCGGGGGACGCAGCCGTACTTCGTTTCGTAACAACAGGCGCCGCGGCTATTTCACCACATACGGCGAACCGGGCGCGGGAAGCGGCATCATCCGTCCCATCGTAAGGTCGAAATCGGCGGGCATGTATTGCGTAAACCCTCCCCCGTGGGTGAAGGTCAATTCCCCGAAATAAATACGGCCGTCAACATTGTAAAAATCCACCCTCACATGCGGGAAACCGGCGGAAAGGTCGCGGGCGATCCGGAGCATGCGGTCGAGGTTAGGTGGCGGCATGTCACGCTTATCGCTGCGGGGCACTTTGGTATGGGTTATGTCGAGCCACTGCCAGTCGGTAGTGTAATAACTGCGCCGGTGATCGCCCACACGGGCGACGTCGATATGGATGAACTGCGGCTCTCCGTCGAAACAGAAGATTTTGTAGTCGTTCAGGCCGTTGCCGCCACCGTCTTCGAGATAGGCCTCCACGACCAGGCGCGGGGGAATATACGCGTAATGCATCTCACGGCTGTAAAGCGAAAAGTCCTGCCGCAGCCAACTGTGCATTATCTTTTTCCACCTTCCCCAACGGCGGGCCAACTTCCGCTTATCGCTGCATATCAGGTTCCATCCGCAACCGTGCGTGGCCTTGATGACAAAACGGTCGGGCAGTTCGTCGAAAGGTATGTCCTCGGGCGATTCGTACACCCCTATCAGTTCGTTCAATATGTCGGCGTGCCCCTTCGAGCGCACATACTCCCTCACGCCGTACTTGTCGGCACACTTGGTGTATAACGGATTTGCATAGTACAATTTCATCCACTGGAGCTTGGCGCTCAGCGTCTGCGGGTTGTCGAGGTCGAGGTCGAGGCCCGTCTTATGCTTGTAACGCCCGACCAGAAAGTCCCGGTTGTTCCATCTCTTTTTGCGTCTTAATACCCTTTTCCATCCGCGCCTGACGCGAAAATGGAGGACGGCGGGGGAATTGCGGATTTTTCGGTAAAGGCTCATAGGTTCGCTTGTATGTCGGCAAAGATACGAAGAGCTTGCTTGAAATTTTCCACTCTCGCTATTTTTTACAGAATATAGTGCAAGCCGAGCTTTTGCTCCCTGCAGGTGGGCCGCGCGTGGAGCACGGCCGCAGGGGCTTGTGCGTTGGGTGGGACGACTTTAGTCGGCCCTTGCAGTCCGGAGCCACCCCCGGCGGAGGACTGCTTTCCAGTGCGCGATGCCCTTTCACGCAGTCCTCCGCTGGCTCCGGGCTGAGAACTTAGAGATTGTTTGGGATTTCCCAAATAAAAAAGGGGGCTGCATTGTGTGCAGCCCCCCCCATTATTATGTACGGAACGGTTTACATCATGCCTCCCATTCCACCCATGCCCTGCGGGGGCATTGCGGGAGCCTCTTCCTTAATATCGGCCACGACGCACTCGGTGGTCAGGAACATAGAGGCGATCGACGCGGCGTTCTCCAATGCCACGCGCGCAACCTTCGTGGGGTCGATAATGCCGGCCTTGAGCAGGTCTTCGTACCTGTCGGCGCGTGCGTTATAACCGAATGCTCCCTTGCCCTCCTTGACCTTGTTCGCCACTACCGAGCCTTCACCGCCCGCGTTGGCAACGATCTGGCGCAGAGGCTCTTCGATGGCACGCTTCACGATCTGGATACCTGTCGTTTCGTCTTCGTTCTCGCCCTTGAGCTTGTCGAGCGCGGGCACGGCACGGATGTAGGCCACGCCGCCGCCGGGGATTATACCCTCCTCGACCGCCGCACGGGTTGCCGCCAGGGCATCTTCGACGCGGTCTTTCTTCTCTTTCATCTCGACCTCGGTGGCCGCGCCCACATAGAGCACAGCCACGCCGCCCGAAAGTTTGGCGAGGCGTTCGGCAAGTTTTTCCTTGTCGTAGTCCGACGTGCTCACCTCCATCTGCTTGCGGATCTGAGACACACGGCCCTTGATCGCATCTTTCTTGCCCTTGCCGTTGACGATCGTGGTGTTCTCTTTGCTGATAACGATCTTCTCGGCCGTTCCGAGCATATCGAGTTTCGCCTCGTCGAGTTTCAGGCCTTTCTCCTCCGAGACCACCGTGCCGCCAGTGAGCACCGCGATGTCTTCGAGCATCTCCTTGCGGCGGTCGCCGAAACCGGGGGCTTTCACCGCTGCGATCTTCAGCGTGCCGCGCAGGCGATTGACAACCAACGCCGCCAACGCCTCGCCGTCTACGTCCTCGGCGATCACCACCAGCGCGCGGCCGCTCTGCGCGACCGGTTCGAGTACACCCATCAGCTCCTTCATCGTGCTGATCTTCTTGTCGGTGATCAGGATATAGGGGTTCTCCATAACCGCCTCCATCTTCTCGGAATCGGTCATAAAGTAGGCCGACAGGTATCCCCTGTCGAACTGCATGCCCTCGACAACCTCGACGCGGGTCTCCGTTCCCTTGGCCTCCTCGACCGTGATCACGCCCTCGTTGCTAACCTTGCTCATCGCTTCGGCGATCAGCTTGCCGATATACGAGTCGTTGTTGGCCGAGCTCGTACCCACCTGCTCGATCTTCTCCAGGTCGCTGCCCACCTTCTGGCTCTGCTTCTTGAGGTTTGCGATCACCTCGGCGACCGCCTTGTCGATACCGCGCTTGAGGTCCATCGGGTTTGCGCCCGCGGTGACGTTCTTCAGCCCCACGCCGATGATCGCCTGTGCCAGAACGGTCGCGGTGGTCGTGCCGTCGCCCGCGTCGTCGTTGGTTTTCGAGGCAACCTCCTTGACCATCTGTGCGCCCATGTTGGCGAACTGGTCGGCGAGTTCGATCTCCTTGGCCACCGTCACACCGTCCTTGGTGATCTGCGGTGCGCCGAATTTTTTCTCGATTATCACATTGCGGCCTTTCGGGCCGAGGGTCACCTTCACCGCGTCGGCTAACGCGTCGACACCCTGTTTGAGAAGCTCGCGGGCTTCCACGTTATATTTGATCTCTTTTGCCATGATCTTAAAAAATTTTAATAATGTTTCGCATACATACGCCGCATGCCGGTTCGGGCGAAGGACTGAGTCTCATGCTCAAAACCGGGCGAACGGCCTGTTAAATGATCGCCAGAATATCGCTCTGGCGCATGATCAGGTACTGTTTGCCTTCGACGGCGATCTCCGTGCCGGCGTATTTCCCGTACAGCACCTGGTCGCCTGCCTTTACCTCCATCGTAACTTCCGACGTTCCGGGGCCCACGGCCACAACTTTGCCTTCCAACGGTTTCTCCTTCGCCGTGTCGGGGATTATCAACCCGCCAGCAGTTTTCTCCTCGGCCGCTTTGGGTTCGATCAAAACTCTGTCCGATAATGGTTTAACGTTCATCTTTTTGGATTTTATGGTTTACATTTAAAAAGTCTGCTTCCTTGTATATCATATAATATGCCAAACGCTGTCCGCGCTATTATCCTGCCAAAAAGTCGCGGAAAGAGGTCGACCGCGGCCGGCACTTCTGCCACTTTGTCATTCCGGGTTCCGGGCCTGACAACCGGAGTTGCAAAATTATCAAATTGCGGCCGTATATGCAATAGCCAATGGCCCGTCGTCACAATAATAAGGAGGGACAGAATTTCTTCTGTCCCTCCTGTGGTTTTATACTCTGCCGGGCCGGGCCCGGTGTCGAGTCGTAGGTTTATTACGGAGTTACGCCACTGTGCGAGACAGCGATATTGGTCGTCGTTATTTTGGGTGCGCCAGTGAGAGCGTCGGTGACAGTAACCGTTACCGGCTGGTTCTTGGTGGCATCCCAAGCGACGTAACCTGCTTTACCCTTAGCGTAGATGAAATCCCTGGTGTAGTCGAACTCCGCCGGAGTAGCTCCGGTTACTGCTTCGGTCTTCGGCTCGGATACGATGAGGTTCGCTTCGTTGCCGACGAGCAACCTGCTGTTTTCAGGAATAATCGGGTCACCGGTGATCGCATCGATAGCAACCTCAACCGTGAAGCGAGCGTCTTTCATAAGCTGTTGGTATACATTCATGCTGACAGCGCCAGTATTAGTACCATCTGTGACCTCGTAATCTGCATTAGCAATAATCGTGCGGCCATCCATAAGCTCGACACTTTCGATCAGGTCGGAGATGTCGGCCGGAGTGGAGATGATGGTATTCAGATCGAAGCTGTAGTCAGTTTTCAGCGTAAGTTCCCTGATAGTGTTGGCTACTGCCGTTACATAGAAGTCTCCGTTGGTCCAGTCTGCGACCGTCTGGTTGGTGGCTTTGTCGGATCCGGGTGCGTAGTCATTAGTTTCATTTACTACTACGGGCAGGATTTGGCCGGTTGCCAGTTTAACGGTAAGTTTAACCTTGGTAGCCGCATCTTCTGCACCGAACGGTACGACAGCTGCTTCCGCCCTGAGGCCGTATGTGCTGGAGAGGAGCGTAGCGTCAGCCGTTGCGTCGTATTCATATACGTTTGCAGGTTCGTCGGTAAATTCAGTACCATCGGCCTTGAGGACATCATAGGTACGGCCGATCTTGATCACGTCGAGGTTGAGTACGGAAGCGACGTTAACTCCACCTGCCACGTTGCGGTAGGCGCGAACAGACGTCACATCAGGGGTCGTAGCGTCAAATACTTCGAGTACTTCAGCATCCTCTGTTGCTACTGCAACCAGTTCGGCAAGTTTCACGTAGACGGTCGGAGCAACGATCTCCACTACGTCGCGGATCTCAGCATTTTTGCCGTTAACGGTGAAGTTGTAAGTGAGCCTGTATTTGCCGGGCAGAACGTTCGTGTTGATGGTGAGTGTCATATCGGCTTCGGCCGCAGGCGTAGTGACAGCGAATGCTGCGGGAGTAGCGTCCGTGAACGGAGCATACGCATCGGCAGCTGCATCGAATTTCTCCAAAGTCAGACCGTCGAAAGTGGCGGCTAAGATCTGCGCGTCGGTGTAACCCATTTCATGGAGGGCGTTGTACAGCGGATCGGGCTCAGCGTTCTCTTCCGGTGCGACGAGCGAACCGTATTCAACCGCAAACGCATTGACCGGGATGTACATAGCGTCGATCACAGGAGTGATGTCGAATGTTTCCCTTACCCTTGTAACGGTGAGTACGAATTCGTTGGTTGTGATTTCTTCGGTTGCCGAGTCAATTGCAGTGTAAGTGATGGTGTAGACTGCCTTTGTTCCGGCGGCGAATATCCCTGCATCCATATCGGCGTCGTCGATCATGGAGAACGTAAGGTTCTTCCAAACAGGATCGGTTCCGGCCTCTTCTGCGAATGTTGCTTCCAGGTAGCTCTTAAGTGCATCTACCGTGGTGGCGTCCGGGCTAAGCGTTTGATCATCAGCATCCGTAAGGTCTACATCAACCGTTATTGTCGGATCTGCGAGGTAAGCGTTCGGGTCGCCATCGTAGTTCACGATCGAGATAGCTGCCGCGACGGTACCGTCGGAATTCATTGCAGCTTCTTCGGCGGGCGTTTCCTCGGTGGTCGCAAGGGTTATTGCGGTATCGTCTTCCGGATCTGTATTACCCAGGCTGAACACAGGTATCTGATCAGCGAAAGTGATCACGTCCTCGGAGATAACATACTGCGTCGCCGTAGAGGCTTCGGGCATGCCTACTCCGTTCTTCCAGATACCGTTGCTGGCGCCAGCGGCTTTCGGGAACATTACCTTAACGGTGTACTGGAGGGGATCTTCGATCTCTGCAGTCGTTTCGAATTCGATTATCCAACGTCCTTCGAGGGGATCGGCAACAAGGCCGTCTGCCTGCAGGAACCTGTCAGCGATCGCAGCCCATGCCTCTGCATTCTCTGTCGAGAACGTGCTCGCGCGGTATACTTCCTTTACTGCAATACCGTCCTGAAGACCCTCGGCGCGAGATGGTGCAGTAACGGAATTGAAACCGATCAGGGCCTTCGTGAGTTCGTAACCCGACGGGTTGATGTCCAGTACAGCGTAACCCGGCTTGCCTACGGTAATCTCAACCGCGCGCGAGCGTACGATAACTTCCGAAGCGGGGTTGGACTTGCCTATGCGGATCACATAATAGTCCTGCGAACCTTCGGCTGCCCATACCTGGATCTCGTAAAAATTGGGATCGGCATTGGCAAAACTCCTAACGATCGCAGCGGGATCGGGCAGGTCAACCGGAGGAGTGACCGGAGGAGTCGGAGGGGTGTACGGGATGGTGATGGTCTCCGTGTCGCCGTTAGCATAGGAAATCTTCAGCTTAAGTTCGCCGATAGTGCTGTTTGCCTCGACGTTGGTAACAAGACCGTCACCGTCTACTACACCCTGAAGTACTGCGATAGCCTGTGCGTTGCTTGTAACCCGAGTTTCAAGGTCATTCAAACGTTCTTCAAGGTCGTCTATATCCTTCTTGTAACAGCCGCTCGTAGCAACGAGAGAGCCCATCAGAAGGCTAAGCAAACCAAGTTTAAATAGTTTTTTCATAGGAGAATTTTTAAAAAGTTATTTTGTTGAGAGTTTTTTGAAAATCAAAAAGTTATTTTAAAGTTTGGTCAAAAAAGTTCATTACATGCCACTATTAGGCTATGTAGAGACGGTACAAATATATCATTAATTTCTCTAAAACCAATATGAAGCCTCATTTTTTTAGCCTCCCGCGCCCGTAAAACCGCATAAAAACAGTCTCCCGGGCCCTCTCCATGCAGTCACGATTTTCAGTGAAACCATTTGCCGCATCTATTATTTCATTGTGGTTCAGCTGGTTGTCATGCGTAACGCCGGAGATTGTTGCAGTGTGAAAAACTTATCAACACTTTCCTCCCTGCCTCTCCAATTATGCCCATTTCTCAAATGGGACTGCCGCAAAAATAAGCAAAAATTTGTTCCCGCAACACCCAAAGGCAAAAAAAATCACCGCGGCATGAAAATCAAACGGGGTTTCCAGGCTCCAACGACTATTGTTTTGGGGACTGTTTGCAAGTTTGCATTTACTGTTTCTGATAATATGTTTGCGGGGGAGGCGAGCGGGGCGAGTTGCGCTTTTGCGGCAGGCAGGTGGGCCGCGCGGGGAGCGCGGGGTTCGTGTGTTGGCCTTTGCGGCCCGCAGCCCCCGGATGCGGAGGGCCGCGTTCCACTGCGTTACTCGCTTCCCTTCGCCGGCTACGGGCCGAGATGACAAAAAACAATAAGGTAGATTCCTACGTCGCTGCGCTCCTCTGAATGACTGTGTGTCGCTTCGCTCGCTCGGGATGGCACGCTCTCCCGGTGTGCCCGCAGGCACCTCCGCCGGCTGCCGGCTGAGGACTCCGGTGTTGTCATAGGGTAAAATGCAAAAAATACAGGGGAATATGCAAATTATTCTAACAAATATGTTACATTTGTGGCCAAACGTCTAAAACCTAATTTTCATGAAAAAACTTACCCTTCTGGCCGCCGTTTGCATATCGTGCATGGTGCTGACCCAGTGCAAGGAAAAAATGGCCGCCGATGCTTATTCGATCAAGGCTACCGTCGCCGCAAACCCCGCTAAAGCCTATCTTTTGAAAGGCAGGGAAGTAATCGATTCCGTCGCTGTTGTCGACAACGCGTTCGAATTCAACGGCGTAAATGAAGAAAACCCGTTCATGGCTTCCGTCGTCCTTTATTATGACGCCAACGACACTTACTCGCCGCGCAGGATAATGGATATGAAAGCGTTTTATGTCGAACCCGGAACCGTTACGACCATAACCAGCGCCGACTCGATCAGAAACGCGACGGTCACCGGTTCCGCGATCAATGACGACGCAACCAAATGGACGGAACTGACAAAGGACATCGATGCGCAAATGCAGGCCAATACCACGTGGTTCTACGGCCTCCCGCAGGAGGAGCAGGCCGAAGCCTATCCGAAGGCCATCGAAACCGCCAAGACCCTGAATGAGCAAAAAACGGTGCTCGCCGACGAGTTCATCACCGCGAATCCCGATTCATGGTTCGCACTCTCCCAAATCTATAACGATGTCGTCGAACGCGACAATGCGGACGATATGCAGGCCACTCTGGACAAGTTCACACCGCGCCTGAAAGAGACGGCACTCGGTAAGGAACGCCAGGCACGCATCGACGCCATCAAGGCGGTCGAAGTGGGCAAGGAAGCTCCCGCGTTCACCCAGAACGACCCGGACGGCAACCCGATCAGCCTCTCCGATTTCCGCGGCAAATGGGTACTCATCGACTTCTGGGCATCGTGGTGCGGCCCGTGCCGTGGTGAAAACCCGAACGTAGTGGCTGCTCACGACGCATTCAAGGACAAAGGGTTCACCGTACTCGGCGTATCGCTCGACCAACCCAACGGCCGCGAAGCATGGCTCAAGGCTATCGAAGACGACAAACTCGACTGGCCGCAGGTATCCGACCTCAAGTTCTGGGACAACGAAGCTGCCAAATTGTATGCGGTAAGCGGCATCCCCGCCAACTTCCTGATCAATCCCGAAGGCATCATCGTTGAGAAAGGCCTCCGCGGAGAAGCTCTCCACGAAGCGCTTGCCAAATACCTCGGAGAATAATTTCGAAAGCCATAACATATAGAGAGGGGGC
>QMCE01001950.1_pt1 | contig 11431 bp, 13 predicted proteins | sample 1821851 | NCBI WGS metagenome assembly QMCE01 (sample SAMN09453174, study PRJNA476694) | Termite gut metagenome, whole genome shotgun sequencing project. | isolation source: worker | host: Odontotermes sp. | place: South Africa:Pretoria | collected 2016-01-28
AATATATAAATAGTATATATGAAAGGAAATCATTATGGCTTACAGTGAAAAAGTGATGGAGCATTTTGCAAACCCGAGAAATGTCGGAGAAATGGAAAGCCCAGACGGCGTCGGCGAGGTCGGCAACCCCACCTGCGGCGACATTATGAGAATGTATATCAAGGTTGACGGCGATAAAATCTCTGACGTCAAATTCATGACGTTCGGCTGCGGTGCGGCGATTGCCACAAGCAGCATGGCGACAGAGCTCATAAAAGGCAAAACAATTGATGAGGCTCTTAAACTGACAAACAAGGCCGTCATGGAGGCTCTTGACGGGCTTCCCCCGGTAAAGGTGCACTGCTCAGTCCTTGCAGAGCAGGCGATAAAGTCAGCTGTATCAGACTATTACAGGCGTAAGGGCATAGACCCGACGCCGATTGTTGGTGAAATCCCCGAAGCAGAGCACGGGCACTGCGCTGTATGAGCAAAGTGAACCCCTCACATACGTAAGTTTGTGAGGGGTTTTACTTATCCCTGGAATCTTGCCGTTCCCCACCAATCGGGAACTATTTCGCTTAACCTTACCACCTTATTCTCTTCCAGATTTACAAGGATCTCCATGTTACGACTATCCTTATCAAGCTGCATAAGATATTCTCTGCACGCCCCGCACGGCGAGCCGACCGAGCCGTCACTCATGACGCAAACCAGCTTCACGATTTTGCTCTCACCGTTTGTAATCATATTTGCAATGGCATTACGCTCGGCACACATGCCGAGGCTGCAGGCGGTGTCAATGCACACACCTGTATAGATGTTGCCCTTGTCTGTGAGAATGGCCGCCGCCACGCCGCCAGCCTCAATAAAGGGCGAGATTTCTCTCGGGTTCAGCTTTGCTTTGGCTATATCATATAGCTCTTTCCATGTGTAGCTCATTTTATTCTCCTGTTTTCATTTGTGATATTTCATGCAAAAATACCATATCATGCAAAAAGAAGGATGTCAAATGACATCCTTCTCTTTGCTAATTATCACTGTTTCCTTCTCACGGGTACAGCTATTTTTGCGCCTGTCTCCGTCGCCGCACCGAAATTGAAGAGCGGTGCGTTTTCCAAATCGAACTCATAGCCGTAATTCTCCGGCTTGTAATTCTCATACGCCTTGAACACCAAGCCGATAGCTTCGCCGAAGTCGTTCTCGTCTTCGAAAGGCTCGCTCTGGAAGTACATCAGCTTGCCTTCGGGAAGCTCCACCGTGAGATAGCCCTCCGGAATTTCTCCTGCGTAATCGAGCGGTACCTCTACGCCCGCCGCACCGACGTCGCTGCCTGTTGGTATAAGCTTGCTGTTAAGCGTCAGGAACGCAGGGGCGTCGAATTTATCCTTCACACTCATGAGCAAACCTTCCCAGTCGCAGCCCATCTCCTGACAGAAGCTCCAGTAATCCTTGCCGGTTTTTGAGGGAAGATAAATCAGCTTTCTTTTTGGTCTGTCCACAACCGTTACGGTACACACTGTGTTCTTAATCATATTATTCTCTCCTTTTTCAATCAATTCTTTTGGGTTTACCGGGTACGGAATGAAATAGCGAATCGGTTTTTCGCCCTTGCGGTGGGCAGTCGGCGAAATACCGAACGCCGAGGAAAACGCCTTGGTGAAGCCCTCGTGCGAATCATAATTGTGCGTCAGCGCGATGTCGAGAATATTTTCATCATTCCCCGCAATTTCCTTCGCTGCGGCCGTCAGCTTCAGGAGACGCATATATTCGCCGAGGTTCTTTCCCGTCACATCTTTGAACACACGCTTCAGATGCACCGAGGAATAATTGAGAGCCCTTTCGAGCTCCGAAATCCCGATATAAGGGTTCCCGTCCACGATTTTTTTGATGTTCGCCGTCATTCTCTCTTTTTCAGTCATTCCCATCACCCGTCTGTATTTTATCAAAAGGAGATTTTTATTTCTTGAACTAATTTATCATATAATCTCAATGTAGGCAATATGTGCGCCACTGTTATGATTGACATAATTGTGAAAAAGGCTTATCATGTTGACATGATGATATTCATCGAGAAAATTATAAAGGAGAATTGTTATGAAGAAAAAAACTGTATCAGTTTTGCTCATTGCATCCATTGCAATGTTATGTACATTATCTGCGTCATGCGGAGCCCCGCCGACTGCTGAGAATGATTTGCCTACTGCTGCTGAAAACAGCTTTACTTCTACCGCAGCGAGTTCTTCTGAAAGTACTGTTGAAAGTATTACCGATACCGATTCTCCCCTTAGCCCGTTGGTAAAATACACAGAAGAAATCACTGTGTTGGATTTTGACGGTTCAGATTTCATTGAAGATTATACAGGTGGTCCGTTTGAAAATCCTGTCGCCGCTTACACTGCTGACAATACTGAGTTTTCGGAAATAATGGCACTTATCAATTCCTTTCATTATACACACAGAGAGGAATATAATGACCATGCTTATACGCCGGGCACAAACCGCTATATTGTTATGTACAAAAGCATAAACGATTATCGGGCACATTTAAGCGTAAATCTTTATGCAGAAGTGAACGGCATATTTTTTGCAGGATACATGTATTATGTCGAAGAAGATGGGTTAGTTGAAGAGCTTGCAAAATATGGTTCTGAGGGAACTAATTATTTGGAAGGTGTTAAACGAGGTCCTCAGCCTCCTTATGATTATTTCCCTCCTCATATCGTAAAAGTCGAAGGAGATAAAATCACTGTTGACTCATCAAATGTAGAATATATCACTTTGGCCTATATTACATATTCAAAAGACGACCCCGAATTTAATGAGATACTTGATATTATATCATCTTTTGCTATTTCTCATACGGAAGAATATCGTCCGCATGATTTCCCCAATTCGAGCACACCAGACGATTATAAAAATCCTGTCACCGGACAAACCCACTCACTTAATTTTGAAATGGCCCCTGGTTCATCATCAATCCATGCCTTCACGCACGAAAGAAACGCAATCTTTGTACGTGAATATGATGCGACGTATGGGCATCTCACCGAAAATGGTATATGGTGTTTCTCCGATGTTGAGGGCAGTCTTGACCGTTTACTCGAGCTTAGTGGGTTGTATTGATTAGTTTAATCCCTATCAAAGCAAAAACCCCTTCCGCAATGCGGAAGGGGTTTTCATGTGCTTAATTCAGATTAAACAACCGGAACGACGTTAGCCGCTCTGAGCTTAGAGCTGTTCTTCGGGTCTTCTTCTGTGTCAAAAGTGACCTTCTGGCCCTCTTGAAGCGTCTTGAAGCCGTCTGACATGATTGCTGAGTAATGTACGAATACATCCTCGCCGCCGTCATCATTAGAGATGAAACCATAGCCCTTGTCTGCGTTAAACCATTTTACTGTACCGTTATTCATTAACCGGCACCTCCTGAAATTATTTGCTCTGAATTAGTCACACAAAAAAACTCGCCCTCCCTGTAAATCAAACTACGACCTACATAAAAATGCGAGTTCAAGTTCGTACATTCAGAATCTATAACGTACTATAACAAAGATGTCGAAAATTGTCAAGAATTTTATCGTGATTTCTTAAAATTAAATGTTGAATCTTCTGTTGAGCTCCGCTTTTATGCTCGTGCCGTTAAAAACGATGATAGCAGCAATGGAAATCAGGCTGCACGCAACACATATAATTGACGGAATTATCACACTTAAAAGCCCCGTGAAATAGAATACAATCGGCACAATCCCGAACACGGCGTCTATGAGGAAATATGCTATCATGTGCTCTATCTTCCACTCCATTATCCTCGAAAGCACGGCAAGGGTTATCATTACCGCAATACACAGAAGCGGCACAACGTAGTCAATACTCCAGCCCTTCCAGCTTGTTGCGAAATCCCAAGCAATGCAAAGCCCCGAGACAATAACCACCTGATATAGCATTCCTTTCGGGACATTTCTTCGCTTTCTCACAGCGAAAAACAGGCTTGTCCATATGCTGATAATCCCGAAAACAGCGAAGAGCGACCATAATCCCGTTTCTGGCAGGATAAGGTTTATCGAAACCACCGCCACTGCAGCGACCACCGAAATGAAAATCATAATCTTGAAAAAGAAAGCATGCTGGCTGTAAACCGTGGCGAAATACTTGAACCTTTCGCCGTAATCATCGCCTGCCCGGTTTCTGTCTGCCACAAGCTCCGCCTGACAAAGAGGGCACTTCTCACGCTCACCTGTTATCTCAATTTTGCAGTATTCGCACCTTTTCACTCGCCACCTCCCGTTCTTATGAATCTGTCCAGTGGGTTTGTGGCAATTTCAATCGGAATATCCATGTCCGTAAGTGCTCTGAAAAAGTTTTTTTGAATATCAGAGCTTACGAATTTATCCGCAAAATTGACGACCATATTGTTCTTATACGAACACATGCACACCTGAATTTTCTTCGTATTGCTCATAACGTCGAACAGATTGATGAACTCGGAGTATATCTCCGGCAGCTTCACAACACCTATATTTGAGAGAGCAGCCGTAACGGAGAGGTCTGTAAAATTATAGGCAATTCTTAATCCCAAATCCTTAATTGCCAGCGGAATGGCACGGATAGCGGCGTTTTTCTCAAAGCCAATCATTGTGCTCATGTTTTCCTCCAGCCGCTCGGGCTCCATTCCTTTATGAAGCTCACCCTCCACTGCATTGATTATTTCTTCAAGCTCAGGCATATCCCCTGTTCCTGTATAGGTAACGTATATTATTACAAAAAAATTCCTTACGGAATCAGACTGAAAATGATTTCTCAGGTTCACCGGAACCGAAATCGTGATAGGCGACGTCCTTTCACGCAAGGGCATTATTTCAAAAATTGAGCGGATAAGAATAGCCGTCAGGAGAATGGTTATTGTCGTTTTCTTTTGGCGTGCCAACGCAAGAAGTCTGTCTACAGGCATTATTCCCTCAATAAATTTTATTCTGTTTTCCGCCAGCTTTTGCCCTTTGATTTTATATGCAAAGCCGTTCATCCTGCTTTTCTTTTTCTTCGGGTCGTAGTATTTCTGAAAGCTGTCAGCCATTCTTTCCGACATTGAGCTGTCTAACTCGGGGAACTCGGGCTTTATGCCGAAATGCTCGGGGTGCGCCATAATCAAGTAATGGCACACTATTGCTTTCAAAAACTCCACCGCACCCGTGCCGTCTGCCAGAACATGGAAAACTTCCAAATTTATCCGTTTCTTGAAATATGTCACCTCAAAAAGAAGAGACGGCACGTCCGGGTCATAAATCGGTGCACAGGCAGGCTGATACTCCTCACGCACCTCCGGCCTCATGTCTGTCGCTTCAAGATAATACCAAAAAAAGCCGTGCTTCAAAACTGTCAGATAACCTCTGAATTTCTCCAATGATTTCTCAAGCGCTTGCTGCAGAATTTCAGGGTTCACTTCTTCATTAAGCTCACATGCAAAGCGAAAGACCTTGGGGTCTTTCTTATCGCTGTTTGAAGGGAAAATTTTAGCGGCATTGTCAAGCTTCATCCATCTTTTCGGGCGTTTTATCCTCAGTTTTTTCAAGTTCATCCAGAAACCTCACTATCATATTATATGTCTTTTTTACTGTCGGGATAAAATCAGGAAATGACATGAAGCCGTGCAACGCATTCTCCACACGGTAAACTGCAACACTGTTCCCCGCTTCTCTGAGCTTTTCTCCATACGCTTCACCCTCGTCACGCAGAGGGTCATATTCTGCCGTTATTATAAGCGTTGCCGGCTGATTAGATAAATCCTCTGCTATATACGGCGCAAAGTAAGGGCTTTCTTTATCTTCCTCTTTACTCTGATACAGCTCCATGTATTCACATATGCGCTCTGCTGTCAGAACATAATCCTTCCCTTTTGTTCTGATGGATTCGAACGGCGAGCTCTCAGAATGGTCGTTATAGGTTGCGGGGTACAGCAGGATTTGTGATTTCGGCTTGAATTCCCCTCTGTCTCTTGCCATAAGGCAAACTGCTGCCGAAAGATTTCCGCCGGCGCTGTCACCCATTATGGTGATTTTATCGGGTGCAATACCGAAAAGCTCATTTGAATTTTCAAAAAAATGCTTTGCGGCATTATAGCAATCCTCCAGTCCTGCGGGAAATTTATTCTCCGGCGCAAGACGATAATCTACAGAGGCCACTTTGCAGTCCGTTTTCTTCGCAATTGTATCACATACTTTGTTGTAGCTGTTAATATTTCCTACCACCCATCCGCCGCCGTGGAAGAAAATGATTAGCTTCCTGTCTTTTTTCTTGTCCATATCCGGATAATAAAGCCTGACAGTCACATCGTGGTCGCCACAGTTCATGATGAGCTCTTCTGTAATAAAACGTGAGCTGAGAAGACGCAGGCTACCTAAATTCCCCAAACTGCGTTGTAAAACATAGCTTTTCTTCACTTCCGGCTGGTTTTCTGAAATGGCTTTGAGTGCGGCTTCAAAAGCCTTGTTAATAGGCATTTTCTCTCCTGTCAGTCATCAAATAATACATTTTCCTTGTGATTTTTATTCTATTTTGAACAAATAATACTCTATCAGTATACAATATTGGGAAAAGCATTGCAATTTTTTTCTTTTGGTGTATAATGTAAACATAATCTTCAGAATCAGTGCTACTCATTTTCACCATGGTTCTCTCCCGCTATGGTCAACGCTGTCATTTCTCATTCTTTCCATGATTATGTGAATGTTTTATTGACAAGTGATGGACAAATTGTAATATTTCGTCACACTGAAAAAAAGAGTTGATTTTGTCGAATTTTGTTGTATAATGTAAATGGGAGAGAAATTTCACAGGGGAAGAGTTTCCCACATTTTTTAACAGAAGGTGATATTATGTATCAAAGAGAACGCAGAAGCAGTAAAAACGAGCAGCTCGCAAATATCCTCAGAAGGCTTCGCTTGGAAGCGGGATATACGCAGCAAAACGTAGCGGATTCACTCAACATCAACCGTTCAACCTACACGTATTATGAAACGGGAAAAACCACTCCTGATATTCACACATTGAAGGTTCTTGCTAAAATCTTCAACGTGGGCGTTGATGTTTTCCTTGTTGATGACGCTGCAGATGTTTTCAGTGACCCCGGAAAGCGCAGACCCAAGAAGATTGTCTGGGATAAGCCGAGCACAATCGGCCAGCTTTCAAGCAGAGAGAAGTCTCTCATCGCTCTTGTCAGAAAGGGTGCACCGGACACACTTGACAACTTGATTACAAGTTTGTCGAAAAATGGCAAGTAATGTCGAATCAATAAAAATAGAGCTGCTTTTATGGCAGCTTTATTTTTTTGATGTTTTATGTTATTATTTGTCTGTTGAACATATGTGCTTGTAGCTCAGTTGGATAGAGCATTGGACTCCGACTCCAAAGGCCGCTGGTTCGAATCCAGTCAGGCACGCCAATAAGGGCAGTTGATAGTAAGCGTAGCGACGCACGTAGTGGATAATGGACAGTGTATAGTCAAGGGCAAGGGCACTTGTTAATCGCCGACTGTAGGGAGTGACGACCTCGGCACTCCGCTTATGAGGGCAATTGATAATGGATAGTAAGCGTAGCGACGCACGTAGTGGACAGTTGACAGTTAAGGACGTTAAGGGCACAAATCAGAGCAGCTCGTATTACATGTAGGGAGTGACGACCTCGGCACTCCGCATATGAGGGCAATTGATAATGGATAGTAAGCGTAGCGACGCACGTAGTGGACAGTTATTTGTTGTTGGTTGCCTCTTCCCATTTTCCGCCGCAGCAAATATTCTGCTAAAAAATATGCTTGACAAAACCTGTGCCTTTTGATAAACTTATCCGCAACGCTGACAAAAATGCAGGAGAAGTATATGTCTAATCAAAGGTTTGCCAACTTTATTAACAGGATTGAAGAGATTATTATAATCTCTCTATTTTGCATGTTGTGCAAACCACGGGTATTTGCGGCTATGTAGAATCGGCTTTACTGAATCTAAGGCTGACGCAATCTGTGGATTGCGTCAGTTATTTTTTTGTCAGCGAAAATTCAAGGGATGGTATAAAACATGGAAAACTTAAAAGAGGTAAAGGTTCAAACGAAAGACTGGTCCAATCCTACCCCGGCAGGCTTGGTAGCACTATCCGTAGCATGCTTCTGCTTTTTTGCGCTGCTTAACGGAAATGTGGAGAAATCTGCTATGCCGCTTGTCGGCTGCTGGCTTCTCGGGGGATTTGTAGTTCAATTGATTGTTGGGTTGCTTGATTTGAAAAGCGGAAATACTGCCGGCGGAAATACCTTTCTGTTCTTCAGCTCTTTCTTTATGCTTGTCGGCGGAATTGAAATGTTTGTCAAATATAACGGTATCATATCTAACGCACCTGCCGACACCACAATAGACGGATATGCCTGGCTTGCGCTTACGGTTGTCGTATATCTTTGGACGCCGGCATTCTTCAAAACTTTCAGCCTGTTGTCGCTGATTGTCCTTGCGCTTGATGTCGCACTGCCCTTCATAGTGCTTGTTGACCTCAAGATACTCCCCGCTGATTTCTCCCCGATAGCAGCTTATGCGCTTTTGGTGTCGGGCATTATCGCTATCTATCTGAGTGCAGCAATAGTTGTGAACACCACCTTCGGAAGAAAAATATATCCCATAATCGAGAAAAAGCAAAAATAGCAGTGGCAAAGCATTTACAAGTGCATGCACTGATTGTTGCCAATCTCTCACTTTCGTGCAGAGAATGAGAGGTCTTTCTTTAATTCATCCTCTATACTTGAAGCAAGGAGGTGATGTGAATGGAATGGTTGGATAAACTGAACGACGCCCTGACATATATTGAGAGCAACCTCGACAGTGAAATATCATTTGACAAGGCGGCTCAACTCGCCTGCACATCGGTATATCATTTCCAGCGTATGTTCTCCTATATATCAGGCATACCGGTGTCAGAATATATCCGGCGAAGGCGCATGACCATGGCTGCATTTGATTTACAGCAGGGCGGCAAGGTTCTTGATGTGGCACTGAGATACGGCTATGAATCCCCTACGGCATTCAACCGTGCTTTTCAGTCGGTTCACGGTGTTGCTCCGTCAGCCGCACAAAAATCTGACATCGTTTTGAAATCCTTTCCCCGCATCGGCTTCCTAATTTCAATTAAAGGAGACGAAGAAATGGAGTATCGCATTGTAAAGAAAGAAGAATTCCGTATTGTGGGGGTGCGTGAACCGCTGGCGGTCAAGCCGCTCCCGGAGAAAGCGGCATTCGGGAAAAACTTCAACCCGGTTGATGTTGAAGAAAGCTTCAAACGCATACCCGAATTCTGGGCTGAAGCTCAGCAGAACGGCAAAATCAGTCAGGTTATAAGCATGATAGGCAAAGAGCCGCTTGGTTTGCTCGGTGTCACAGACTGCATTGACAGAGACGGTGACAATTATTACTATATCGCCGCCGCAACTGAGGCGCCTGTGCCCGACGGAATGTACGAATGTATCATTCCCGCAAACACATGGGCTGTCTTTTCAGGCTCGGGCCTGCCCTCCTCCATCGGAGACTTGCAGAAACGCATCTTTTCCGAATGGCTGCCGGCGTCGGGCTATCAGTGGGCCGATGCACCGGACATTGAGGTTTACCTTGATGATAACCCCACACACATGAATTACGAGGTATGGCTTCCTGTTGTCAAGGCAAATTAAAGTCAAGAATATCAAAACGGACAGTTGAGGCACACTCAGCTGTCCGTTTTTAACTGTCAATTATGCATTACGTGCGTCGCTACGCTTACTGTCAATTGTCAATGTGCGGAGTGCCGGGGTCGTCACTCCCTACAACTGTCCTATGCCTTTAACTGTCCACTACGTGCGTCGCTACGCTCACTATTCATTGTCAATTATCAATTGTCCTTCAAGGTCGCCCTTCTCATCATCAGCCATGAGAACAGCGAGAACACGCCCGCTATGCATATACAGGATACGATAAGGAAATAAGGCATCCCTTCGGATGAATATGCAAACCCGCCCATGAATTTGAAGGCTTCGCCAAACCAACCTGCCACAGCCCAGTTCCAGAATCTTCCGTCAAGCGTCATGAGCAGAATTATCCCCAGAGAAAATGAAACCGGAATCACAGCCTTCATAACTTTACTGAGCTTTGTAAAGAGAATACCCAGGAAAAGACCGAAGAACAGTGCAAAAAAACCTACTGCAAAATATATCAGAAAAGCCTCAAGAATTTGCAGTGCAAGCGGTATATTACCAAATCTCTGTCCATAGACCAGGTCCAGCATTGACTTTATGAAGGTCAGCTTCGTGCTAAGCAATGCAAACAGCGTTTCTATCACTGCCAGCCCCGCAGCGAACGCCCCGAATGTCAGTATATAGCCCTTGAACATTGTTTTTCTGGAAATGCCGTTTTGCAGATACATTTTGAAGTATTCCGTGAAGAACACTACTCCTATTACCATAGAATATACCCATGATGACATATCTATAAAATTGCTGTTAATCTCATCTGTTTCAGCGACAATTGCTATTACCATTGTGATGATTGTCATCGCTGCCAAAATGGAATAAAAAAGCACGATGGATTTTGCTACTGAAGACACATTATATCTCATTACTTTTAATGTTTTCATTGTTCCCCTCCTCAAGCGTTTGTCAGCTGAATGAACAGCTTCTGCAAATCGAAATTCCCTATTTCAATCTCTCCGGGCACCGTACTTTTATCAATCTGCCCTCTGACATAAGCACACTTTATTCCGCCCAGTGTTTCCTCGCTGATAATATCCCTGCCGGAAATGAACTCGTCAACGTCTATTGCTGCACCGGTAACGGTGTACCCCGACGTAAGAAGCTCCTCAACCGTTCCGTTTTCAATGATTTTGCCCTTCTTGATTATTACAATATCCTCGATGATATTGCTCACTTCTTCAATCAGATGCGTCGAGATTACAATCGTCCTCGGCTTTTCGGAATATGACTGAATCAGAAGCTTGTAGAACAAATCCCTGTGGTTTGCGTCCAGGCCCAGCACGGGCTCGTCAAGCAAAAGATACGGCACATCAAGCGAAAGTGCGATTATGTTTTTGAAGATAGATTTATATCCTGTGGAAAGCTTGCCGGTTACCTTATTGACATCAAGCTCGAATTTCTCCGCATACATCATTGCCTTTTGTGCATCAAAGGCTCCGTAGAACTCGCCTGTCCATTTGAAGATGCTCTTCACCTTCTGGTCTGTCGGGTAATTATTCTTCTCCGTCATCAGATAGATTTTCCCCTGTCTCACAAGAGTCTGCACACGCCTCCGATATTCATTCCCGCATACAAAACACGGCCCGCGAAATCGCAGGCCGCCTCCAGCGTGAAGCTGCTGTACACCGGCACCCGCACCGGCACCCGGCCTGCCAGCACATCGTCGCGAATCGCCGCGCGCTCTGCCCGTCTCTCTTGTACCGTCGT
>QMCE01001951.1_pt1 | contig 11430 bp, 8 predicted proteins | sample 1821851 | NCBI WGS metagenome assembly QMCE01 (sample SAMN09453174, study PRJNA476694) | Termite gut metagenome, whole genome shotgun sequencing project. | isolation source: worker | host: Odontotermes sp. | place: South Africa:Pretoria | collected 2016-01-28
ATGTTCATGCCCATTTGGGCACTCCTCTCCATACCAGAAGCCACGCGAGAAACCGCCAAATCGGCGGGAAAAATGGTATTCGCCGCCGTGTACAACGCCGCCGTTTTTGGCGTTTTCGGCGTCGTTTTCACCATTGCAACCGCCAATATCATCACCTCGGTAGGTGGCTTCACCATCACAAAGCTGATCACGATCGGGCTGCTCACTATTGTGACGTGGGTGATATCGAAGCCATTCCGTTCCGTAACCGTGCCTGCCGTGGGAGATTTCCTATCTGGAATAGGAGGCAATGTCCGCGATGTCTCAAGTGGCCTCACTTCAGCCTTGGGGGGAGCCCTGGGAACTGTCAAGTCCCGTCTTCCCAGCAAAAATACTAATAATTCAGCTACTAAAAACAAGAGTCAACATGAAATACCTGCAGTGTCATTCAATCAAACGGGCCATTTGAACACCGGTACATCAACAAACTACGAGAACGACAGCCACGCGGTCGAACCACCTCGCGTGCGAATGAAAGTTCGAAATCCAATTAAAAAGATAAACAGTCCGATCCAGTTGCGCACTCCACTGGACCTATCTCATGTGGATCACATCAGCGGTGAGATAAACCCCAGGCTCCAGAACCCAATCCAGATCCGAAAGCCTGTCACAATCCAGACTCCTTTGGCATTCCACCAGGATCAGCGAACTGCAAGGCCACAATCAACCCCGCCCATTTTGACGATGCCCAGTCGCGAGCAGCAGAACCCTGCCGAGCGACTAGCCATGGCCGAGCGTATGCGACGTCGCGAAGCTGCCAGCCACTGGCAACCTCCAGTGTTACCCGATAAATCCCAACCACCATCTAGCTGATGATGCATTCTTACAAGCCTCAAACACCTGCCACACCCGGGCAATCAACTCTGAAAGGACACCCCATGTTTCCAATAAAAAATACTATTTCAAAAACCGCTATACTCCTCACGGCCTTATTAGTCTTGTCCGGATGCGGCCCATCTGCCCCAGACACCGACACTCCATCACTCTCAGCCATCCCAGTGGCTCCTCATGTCACCCTATCAGTCCCCCCCACGGCGAATGAGGGTGACCCTATAGATGTCGTCATCACCTCCACCGGACACGATGGTGAGCAGGCCAAACTCTACGCTTTTCCCGCTGATTACGACTATACGACCGATTGTACCGATTTGACTGTCGATCATATCCTCATCACACTCGCCGGAGGACGACAAACCGTGACCACACGCCCACACGAAGAGGGCAGCGATCTTTTCTGGGTGCTCACCGGCAACGGCATTTCCACCGAATGTGGGAGCATTAAAACGCGAATCCTTAGCAAAATCGTTGTGACGTGGACTGACTTCACCACAGGCACGATCAACCACCAGAATGGACCAATTGATAGTCAAGTAGATATTCTATATACCAACCTCGGGGAATACCGCATGGCTGCTGGGTTGCCAGCCCCTATGACTTCACTAAATAATGTCTCTATTGCCTGGATTGGACCATTCGCCACTGCCCCTGAGGCTCATTCCACTCCCTGTCCCATTGAACCAGTGGCGCATACAGAAACCTTCACACTCACAACACAATCAGCGCGTGCTTCTCAGTCTGAATTAACACCAGTTCCCGCGCTAGAGCGTGGCATTTATCGAATTCTCATTACGGCACCTGCCACAGAATACTCAATGGCCCAAGTTCCCGTCTGCGAAGACGCCACCTTGGTCGTTATCACCTAGAACAACCATAGAAGTGGCTTCTCGCGAAGAACCTGTATAACGACCACTCGAAGAAGAGCCAACATGATAATTACGAAAGTGATCAGTGATCTCGCATTGTCCACTGAGCCAAGGCATCGTCGAACGGCCTGGCGTACTCCGGGAAGGTCGAGGTGATGACATGCCTGCTGGACGATCCTCACGGGTGACAGACCTGGCACGCCAGGGGTTGCGGTGGCTGGCGTGGAACCCGATCCGGTTGCTGGTGGCGATCCTGGTTCTGCTGGGGGTCTGGGTCGTCCTGGCCCAGGTCGGTGAGGCGATAGAAAGCAAGCCTCCCGCACCAGCAGCTTCGCCGAGTGCTGACGACCTGCCGTCGGGCTGGGAGACCTGGGCGTCGGCGCCGGCCACGGTTGTGGCTGGTGGCCCACCAGCCAGCGGTGGCCAGCCGACCCCGGAACCTTCGGGACGGCCGTCCACCAGCGAGGTGGAGGCGGCGTGGGACGACGTGTCACGCCGGGAGGCGGTGAGCACGGCGATGATGGCGGTGACGGCTTTCACCACTGGGGACCAGGCCGGGTTTGACGCCATCTGTTGGCGCGACACCGTGATCGGAGTCCAACCGGCTGCGGTGACGATCATCGGACCAGACCCTGAGCATCCGGGCAGGGTGAGCGCCCATGTCGTTGACGAGATCAGCGCCCTCCACGCCCAAGTGGTCGTGCCCACCACGGGCGGTGACTACCGTGTGGACATCGGGCGGCTCAACAGCGCCAGCCCCTGGCAGGTGCGGTCGATCACCACCCCCGGATCATGAAGAGGGCCACTAAGCGACGGTTGATCTGGCTGCTCCTCGGTTCGCTGGGCAGCCTGATCCCGGCCGCCGTCGCCGTGCTCGGCGTCTTATTGCTCGTCAGTGCGGTTTTCGTCGGTGGTAACAGTGACGAGAGCAGTGGCAGCGCCGGGTGGACACCCGCCGGGAGCGTCTGCCGAGTCGATCCGGCGGCCTTGACTCTGACCGAGGTCGCCGGTTTCGGACGCGGTTCGACACCTGGTGGCGACGACGACCAACTGTATAACTCAGCGGTCATCATCTCGGTCGGCTCAGCCCGGGGGTTGTCGCGACGCGACCAGACCATCGCCATCATGACGGCCATCCAAGAATCCGGGCTGCGCAACCTCGATTACGGCGACCGCGACTCCCTCGGCCTGTTCCAGCAACGCCCGTCGATGAACTGGGGAACCCCCGAGCAGGTCCGTGACCCGGTCTACGCCGCTGGGAAATTCTACGACGCACTGCTGGGCATCACCGACCGGGACTCAATGTCTATGAACGATGTGGCTCAGGCGGTTCAACGCTCCGGGCATCCCGACGCCTACGGGCCCCATGAAGCCGAGGCGACACAGATCGTCGACGCCATCTATCGCGACACCCCGGCCCTCGACTGCGCCCACACCGGCGACGGCATGACATTGGAACAGGCCCAAGCCTTCATGGAGATCTACCGTGGCGCCGACCATGCCGAATGGGACGTCTGGTCCTGCGGCTGCGCAGGGGGCTGCTTGGTCAACTGCGTCTCGTTCGCCATCTACTTCGTCAACCGTTACACCAACGCCCACGTCGAGGGGGCGACGGGCAACGGCGCCGACGTCGCCTCGTACATGATCAACACCCTTGGCTTCACCGACGGCGGCCACGTCCCCAAACCGTACGCCGTCTTCTCCCGCGCCGGCGGGTCCATGCTCTGCGACGGGGTTCCCTGCGGCCACACCGGGGTCGTACTGGGGATCGATCAGACCAAAGACGAGATCATCATCGGTGAGGCAGGGTGTGGCGACCCCGATTTCACTGGCGCCCATGTCTATTCCCTGTCCGAATGGTCGACAACCAACTTCACCTACGCCTACTCAGACGCCGTGCTGAAAGGAGATCTCACATGACCACAACGCCGGCCCCAAGCCCCTATCCCGCCGTCCCACCGCCTTGGCTCCCACCGCAGCCACCGCCCCCGCCCGGCCACCCGCGACCGTCACTCCCCGACCACCCGCGACCCCGCTCACCCGACACCTGGCCATCGCACCCCGACCAGGCACGACCGCCTTCCCGCGACCCCGCGCAACCGCCGTCCCACGAGCTGGCGTCTGAGGGACGGCCACAGCCGCAATGGCCCTCATCCCCACCGACGGCTCAGACCTGGGCCGAGACGGCCCCACCGACGACCACTGCCCGGTCCTATCCGGGGGTTGCCGCACCGGTTCGCCCACCAGCGCCACCGGCAGACCCCCCGGCGGCCACAGTGCCACGGTCCCGTACGGCGGGACCCGCCATGCCGCCAGCCAGCCCAGGGCAGCGGTCAGTCAACGAGTTGGTCTCCACTCTCAACCAGGATCCGGCCCCGAGACAGACTGGGTGGCGTCAGTTGTTGCACCTGGGCCCGTCGAAAGCCGAACGGGCCAGAGCCGAGGATCAGAAGTGGTTGCGGGCGCAGTTCCCCCGGCCGGTCATCATCGCGGTCGCCAACCCCAAGGGCGGGGCGGGCAAGACTCCCACCGCTGTCGGCCTGGCCTCGGTCTACGGCCTGGCCCGGGGATCGGGCGTCGTGGTCTGGGACAATAACGAGATGCGCGGGACGCTGGGTGACCGCACCTTCTCCAGCCATCGCAACACGGTGGTGGACATGCTGGACCGCGCCAATGATCTGCTACGCCCGGACACCCGGGTGGCCGACGTCCACGCCATGCTCCATTATCAGCCCAATGGGCAGTTCTGGGTTCTCGGCTCCTCCCAGGAGGCTGGTCAGGCGATCACCCAGCGCCAATTCCAGACTATCCGGGAGATCCTGTCACGCTTCTTCTCGATCATCATCGTCGACACCGGCAACAACGAAGTGGCGCCGAACTGGGTCGAGACCGTGGTCAACGCCGATCTGCTGGTCGTCCCGGTGAAATGGCGCAAAGACAACGTCGTGCCGGCGGCCCGGATGATCGACACCCTGACCAGCCAAGGCCGTGACATCGTCAATCGGATGATCATAGTGGGAACCAACGGCCCTAAGGAATTGAGGCGCGACGTTCAGCAGTCCGTCACCACCTGGTTCCAGCCCACCCCCATCATGGAGATCCCGACCGACACCCATATCGCCGAGGGTTCCGAGATGGACTGGAACCTGCTCCAGGTGACGACCCGTCGCGCCTATGAGACCCTCGGCGCGAGCGCCAACCGCATCCTGTCAGCCTTCTTCAGCGGTCCCCCGACTCGGGGCTGACGCCTGGTTCAGGCTTGGCAACCGACTCAGGGATGACCGAGGGCTCAGGGATGGCCTCAGAAGCGGGGACGGTCAACAGACCAGAGTCGGCGACCAAGGTCACCGGTTCCGGCATGGTCACCGGCTCCGGCACTGCCACCGTTGGTTGGAGCTGGCCTTCGCGCCCCGGTCCCGCTTTGATTCGGTGGCGGAAGACCACCAGTAGGACGATGACGGCGACGACCACCAACCCGATCACCGCGATGATGATCCAACCGGCCAGTGACATGCCCCTGACCACGATCGCGACCTGCACCGTCGCATCGGTCTTCGATGTCCAAGCGACCGAGCCGCCGTCGATGGTCACATCAGGGGACGACAACGCCGGATCGGCGGTGTGGGCGAATGGCAGATCGACCTGGAAGGACACCGGCTGCTCAACGGAACCCGGCACCAGATCGCCCATGGGCAGCGACTGATAGAAAGCGTAGGCTGATGTCATCACACCGGCGGAAGGATCGGACGCCACACTGACCGTGGCCCCCGGCAGGTATGACCCAATCTTGGCGGCGTAGTCCTCGACCGTCTCACCGTCGATCCGCACCGTGTACGTCACCGTGTCGTCGCTCGGACTGCTGGTGAGAGACCCGATGGACGGATCGGGGGCCAGGACTTGCTCGAAACCACCCTGTGCCAACTCCACATTGTCGCGGTCGACGATTATCACCACATCGACACCCATTGAGCCGGTCAGGCCCACCTTGGTGGTCGCCGATATGGAGCGCACTGGGATGGCGTGGTCGAAGCTGTAGGTCTGATCAGGCTTCGCCTTGACCGACAGCAGCCCTTGGTCTTGTGACGGCGAGAAAGAGCCATTCGACGGCACCGACACAGGTTGCCAATCAGATGGGACAGCCCAAAGCAAGCTCACCGGTCCGGCTTTCGGTGAACAGATGGCCGTACATTCGGCGTAGTCAGTCAGCGCGCTTCGCAGGATTGTCGGCTCATCAGCCAACAACTCTTCAGAGATGGTCACCTCCGATTGTGTCGATGACAACGCCACATCGGTGAGGGTTTTCAACTCGTCCGGTGATCCGGCCTGGAAGGTGAGCTTCCACACCACCGCCTCGCCGACACCAGCCCGCTCCTGCTCCATCGATCCGCCGTCGGGCACCACCTTCGCCAGATAATCGTCGTACAGGCTAGTTTTGGCGATGTAGTTGTCGGAGGTGGTCTGGTAGGTGATGGTCCGCGACAGCGCTTCGGCGGGACGCAGCGTCGTCTCGATCGCGACCGAGGAGAAACCGAAGTCGCTGGTTCGGTTGAAATCAATAGTGTTCCGGGCCTCGTAGGTCTGACCATTGAACACGACCCGGCTGGCCCCCAGTTGCATGACACTACTACTGTCCCCCTCGGTCACCACCCCATCGAGCACGAGACCGTTGGGCAACCAAGCGAGCAGATCAGCCGAGGTGAAATTTTCTTCGAGAGAGGCTCCCGACACGAAATCCGTGTCCGGGGTGGCCAGGGCGATTTCGGGGATGATAGCCCTCTGGCCGACAGCCAGGATCTTCGTGACCTTCTCGGCGTACTCCTCTTCGGATTTGAAAACTATGGTGAAGACGCCAATCATCTTCTTATCTGAGGTTTCCGCCAGGCCGGAGAACTCCATGACCGTGGGCATATGCCGGGCAATCGAGGCTTCGACGGCCTCCGGCCCACCCTTGGCCGACTCCATTTCCGACGCCGGCAGCGTCAAGGTCATGACCCGGCGACCCCCAGAATCACCGCTGAGCGTCAAGACAGTGTTGATCACCGCGCCGCAACCGGTCAGAGCCAGCGCCAACACGCCCACCACAGCAGCCATCACGGCTGTACGCAGTCGGTGGTGGCGGGCCATTGGGGCCTTTCGGATCATGGCCCGGATGCGCCGATGATGTGGGGCGCGGCACGGGCCGACGGTAAGTCCAGGTTACTACGGCGATAGAACCCACCTCACTTTAGTGTCATCCCCCACACCGGTCAATGCTTCCATGATGATGCCTATGTCGTCGTGAGTCGTATGCTTATCCATGGGGACTGTGATGGGACCTCAAGGTAATCGTCCAATAGGTTGTTGGACGAAATCGGACCCGTCAGGCCAGACGTCTGCCAGGCTGCGCATGTGCAGCACGTTTGACCGCCAGGCACAGCGTCACGATCACGGGCTTCAGCCCGGTCGGGCAGGGTCATGGGGTGTCACCTTCCTTCCGAAGACCATCCTGACATGGACAACTGACAAAACCTGGCCCCACTAGCCTTGTGGGTTCCACTGGAGCAGGAGGCGAACCAATCCCCATGACACACACTAGGAGAACAGAGTTGTATTCATCTCTACTGTTATCACTGCTAGACGATCCTCAGCCAGTTGCCTGACCCCAGTTAACTGGGCGAACGAGGCATCCGGAGCCACCGGGCGTACGACCTCCAGGTAACACTTGATCTTGGGTTCGGTGCCGGACGGACGGACGATCACCCGGTCATTGTCCTGGGTCAACAGGAAGACACCTTCGGTCGGGGGTAGTGAGTCGTAGCCTTCGGCCAGGTCAGCGACGGCTGTCACCGGGCTGCCGGCCAAGGCGGTGGGCGGGGCTGTTCGCAGGCGTTCCATGGTGCGCGGGATCTCGGAGAGGTCGGCGAAGCGGACGGACAGCTGGCTGGTCAGATAGAGGCCGTGGCAACGGGCCAGGTCGTCCAACAGGTCGTTCAGGGTCCGGCCCTCGGCTTTGAGGCGGGCGACCAGGCGAGCGACGGCCACCGCTGTTGACAGGCCATCCTTGTCGCGCACCAGGTCGGGGCGGACGCAGTAGCCGATAGCTTCCTCGTAGGCGTACGCCAGGTCTGGCACCCGGCCCATCCATTTGAAGCCGGTCAGGGTACGGGCGTGGGGCAGGCCGTGGCTGGCGGCGATGGCTTCCAACTGGCGGGAAGAAACTATTGAGTTCACTAAGACAGCGGCGGGGGTCTGGGCTTGAGCTGGGACAGCCCCGGGTCGACTAGCAGTGCCAGAACCGGCAGCACACCCGGACTGACCGGCAGTGTCTCCAGATCGTCCAACAACCTCAGTACGAACAGCATCCTCACTCTGCTGGATTCTTCCGGCGGCGTCCTCCCCCAGTACGGCACCCAACTCGTCGCCGTGCAGCATCCGCCAACCGGCGCGCGGGTCGTTCACCGCCACAGCACAACGGTCGGCGTCCGGGTCGTTGGCGATCACTACATCGGCCTCAACCTGGCAGGCCAGTTCCAGAGCCAGGTCGATGGCGCCGGGTTCCTCGGGGTTGGGGAAGGCGACGGTGGGGAAATCCGGATCGGGTTTCTGTTGGGCGGGCACCGGGTGGACATCGCTGAACCCGGCGCGTGCCAGGGCCGCCAGGGCCGGTGCGCTGCCGACTCCGTGCATGGCAGTGTGGACAATCCGGATCGGAGCAGATCCGGGCCCGGAACCATCCCCCGCCACTGCCGCCAGATAGGAGTCGAGGAGATCCGGGCCGAGATCACCCCAGTCACCAGCCAGAGGGATCTGATTGGCAGCCGGAGCGGCGGCGATACAGGCGGCAATAGCCGCGTCCTGGGGTGCCACGATCTGCACCCCACTCTCATGATCGTCCACTAGGCGCCCGCCGAGATAAACCTTGTAGCCGTTGTCCCGAGCCGGGTTGTGCGAGGCGGTCACCATGACCCCGGCGTCGGCGCCCAGATGGCGTACGGCGTAGGCCAGCAGCGGAGTCGGTGAGCGATCCGGCAACAGCCAGGCCTGACCACCGGCGGCGGTGACGATCGCCGCTGTGTCCTCGGCGAACTCGCGTGAGTGGTGGCGGGCGTCGTTGCCGATGACGACCACAGGGGTCTCGACGTGGGAGTTCAGGTAGTCGATCAGTCCCCGGGCGGCCCGGCGCACCACGGCCCGGTTCATCCGGTTGGGACCGGCAGCCATGGCGCCGCGCAAGCCGGCTGTGCCAAACTCCAAGGTGCCGGCGAAACGGTCCTGTAACTCAGCCAAGGCACCTGGGTCAGATTCAGCCTGTTCGGCCAGGTCACGCAACTCCTGCTGGTCGTCCGGGTCGGGGTCAGCCGCCATCCAAGCGGTCACCTCGTCACTCGATGCCATCATGCGAACCTCTCCATCATCGAAGCGCTAGCGGGACACGGGGGTGGGACATGTGGGACATGGGGACGGTTCTCCTGTCCCAAAACCACAAGACTCATTTAATGGGGGCCGGGGAGCCAATCCGCCCGGTCTTGAAGCGACGAGTCTTGTCAAAATGGGACAGGAGAACCGTCCCCGTGTCCCACCCGTGTCTCATGTGTCCCATCGGGATCAATCCAGTTCGCCTAGAACGGCCGCCGTAGCCGACAGGCCCAAGCGAGTGGCCCCGGCCTCGATCATGGCCTGGGCCTGGGCCAGGGTACGGATGCCGCCCGACGCCTTGACCTGGAGACGGTCGCCGACGGTGGACTTCATCAGGCGGACGGCCTCGACCGTGGCACCACCGGCTGGGTGGAAACCAGTGGAGGTTTTGACGAAATCCGCTCCAGCCGCCGCGGCCCGCCGACAAGCGACGATGATCTCCTCCTCGGTCAGAACAGCCGATTCGATGATCACCTTCAGCACTGCGGGTGAGGGCACCGCCGCCCGGACCGAAGCGATGTCGTACTCCACCGAAGCCCAGTCCCCGGCCTTGGCCAGACCCAGATTGATCACCATATCGATCTCGCTGGCGCCGTCGGCCACCGCTTGGGCGGCTTCGGCGGCTTTGACCGATGGGATGTGAGCCCCGGAGGGAAAACCACAGACGGCCGCCACCGGCAGGCCCTGGGCGTCGATCGGCAGCATCGAGGGCGAGACGCAGACCGAATAGACCCCGAGCATCACACCTTCGGCTACCAGGCCAGCCACGTCGATGTCGGTGGCCTCCGGTTTGAGCAGGGTGTGGTCGATCATCTGGGCGAGGTCATCCCGGGAAAGTTTATTAGTCATCATGTTCCAATCGTATCAATCACTACTGGTTGCGGATCAGGCCGGCTGGCGCCGATCGTCCAGGCGCCGTCCAGGGCTAGCTTGGCCCGCTCGAAGCGCGCCGGTACGTCGGTGTGTAAGGTGAGCAACGGCTGGCCCTGGCGTACGGCGTCGCCGGGTTTGGCGTGCAGCACCACCCCGGCGCCGGGTTGAACCTGATCCTCCTTACGCGCTCGGCCGGCCCCGAGCCGCCAGGCGGCCACACCGACCTGGAGGGCGTCGAGACTGGTCAGATAACCGTCGGCAGAGGCCACGAGCTGTTCGGTGTGCCGGGCCTGGGGCAATGGGGCCGCCGGATCGCCACCCTGGACTTGGATCAGGCGACGCCAGGTGTCCATCGCCTGGCCGTTAAGCAGGGCCTGGGCCGGATCGGCCTGGCGCAACTCACCGGCCCGGCGCCCGGCCTCGGCGGAACCAGCCGCCACACCGGCGCCCGGGACGCCGTTCTGTTCGATCCGGCTGGCGGCTCCATCCAGCATCTGGCGGGCCAATGCCAGGGTCAGTTCGACAACATCGGGTGGGCCACCGCCAGCCAAGACCTCCAGAGCCTCACCCACCTCCAGGGCGTTGCCAGCCGTCAGACCGAGGGGGGTGGACATGCCGGTGATCAGGGCGGTGGTTGTCACGCCGTGATCCTGGCCGATGGCTACCATCGTCTCGGCTAGTTCCCGGGCCCGGGACAGGTCGGTCATGAAGGCGCCAGAACCGCACTTGACATCAAGCACCAGCGCGCCCGTACCCTCGGCGATCTTTTTGCTCATGATCGAGGAGGCGATCAGCGGGATGCAGGCCACGGTGGCGGTGACGTCGCGTAGGGCGTAGAGCTTGCGATCGGCCGGCGCTAGGCCCTGGCCGGCCTGGCAGATGACCGCCCCCACCTGTTGCATCTGGTCGTACATCTGGCCATTGGTCAGCCCGGCCCGCCAACCGGGTATGGCCTCCAGTTTGTCGAGGGTGCCACCGGTGTGGCCGAGGCCACGCCCGGACAGTTGGGGCACGCCGACGCCGAAGGAGGCGACCAGCGGTGTCAGGGGCAGGGTGATCTTGTCCCCGACCCCACCCGTCGAATGCTTGTCCGCCGTCGGACAGGCCAGACCGGAGTAGTCGAGCCGCTCGCCGGAGGCGATCATAGCGGCTGTCCAGCGATTCAATTCGGCCCGGGTCAGGCCGTTGAGGAAGATGGCCATGAGGAGGGCCGACATCTGTTCCTCTGCCACTGTGCCACGGGTGTATGCGTCGATCACCCAGTCGATCTGGGCGTCACTTAGCACACCGTGATCACGCTTGGTTTGGATGACATCGACGGCGTCAAAGATTTCCATCACTCCGCCTTTCCTCTGTGGGACTGGGGGCACCGGTCCTCCCGGTGGGACAGGGGGACGGTTCTCCTGGCTCCTCAGATATC
>QMCE01002702.1_pt1 | contig 11430 bp, 5 predicted proteins | sample 1821851 | NCBI WGS metagenome assembly QMCE01 (sample SAMN09453174, study PRJNA476694) | Termite gut metagenome, whole genome shotgun sequencing project. | isolation source: worker | host: Odontotermes sp. | place: South Africa:Pretoria | collected 2016-01-28
GAGTACCCGCAGCTCATTACCCAGCTTGATTCAGTTTTGATAGTCAGCAGCAGCTCTCCGGAGGAAGCATCCCACACCTGCGCAGTACCACCGTCTCCTCCCGTAATCAGACGGCTCCCGTCTGGTGAGTACCCGCAGCTCCTTACCCTGCTTGATTCAGTTTTGATAGTCAGCAGCAGCTCACCGGAGGAAGCATCCCACACCTGCGCAGTACCACCGTCTCCTCCCGTAATCAGACGGCTCCCGTCTGGTGAGTACCCGCAGCTCATTATACTTGAGTTACGGCATATCAGATTTTGTAACTCTTTTTTGCTTATATCCGCATCTCTACGGTCTGTCGAATCAACCACAAGTCCCTGCTCCCTGATTGACGCAGGAAAATCTCTGCTGTTTTCTGTATTAGAATATAAAAATACTGTCCGGTATATCTCGGTACCGGTAAAAACACCTCTTGTCATATTACATTTTCTGAATACAGTGGCGGTCAAATCAGCCTTTGCAAAATTAGCGTCTACCAGCCGTGAATCAATAAACTCTCCCTGAGTCACTTTTGCGCCGGTGAAGTTTGCTTTCTCAAGCAGAACATTATGCCAGACAGTCCGTCTCAAATTTGCCCCAGTAAGATTAATGCCCGCAAGATTCAGTTTGGCTTTCCCATCGTATACAAATTTCCGGTCAGAAAAATCAATTCCCGGAAGCTGAAAACCTGCCAAAAGCGGGGAAGGATAATTATGGTCATTGGCATACAGGCAGTAATCAAATAATAGTTCACTGACCATGGGGATATATCCCTTACGAACTTTGACTATGGAATCCATTATGTTTTTCGTACTTTCTGATTCCGTTATTAATTGTCCCAGAAAATCATACGTTTCACGGCTTATCCGGGGGATATTCAGCCGTTCCGGGTTCCCCTCATCCAGAGCGCGATAGATAAATGATGCCAGAAAAAACTCAAGAAGCGATGTGTGGGCAAACCGGAAAGTGTCTTCATTTTCCCGTACTACAAATGTCGCCGTTCTCAAATCCTCCTTCAGTAACTCCTTTTTGTTCTTCAGATCATATTGAACACTGAATTCACTTCTTTCTGACATAAACCGTAGAAGCCATTGTTCCAATTTTTCCGCATTCCACGTCCTGGAACTGCTCCTCCAGAGTTCCCCCGCGAGATATTCCATCAGGATAATTTTATCATTAAGCGCTATCTGATGTTTGCCCTCATCCCTTTCCAGCCATGAACGCGCAAAATGGCGGTATAAAGATACAGCGCTTACTCTCTTTCCCTCTTTCTGCCATTGTTCAATTACATCAAGTTCCTCTGCTATCAAACTCAGCGTATAAGGACGAGAAGCTATCTCTGAGAGATTGTGTACTGACTTAAGCATTTGTATTATTGTGTCCGCATTTTTTTCAGGAACAGTCAATTCAAGGTACTGCTTTATCTGGGATTCATCGAACGGCAATAACTCGAATACCGTAAAATCAGATTCCTTTATGTTATCCCGTTCCTGCCCGGTAAAGTAATTTTTCTGTTCCCTTAGCGATCTAAAATAATGGGTACGGCAAGTAAACAGGATACGTCCCGTTTTTTTACCGCTATCCCTATTTTTATGTATCATGTTTTGAGGCAATATCTTCAAGAGTTCACGGAAAAAGTTCTGTCCCTCTGCTGGTGACAAATGTACTAATACTTCATCAAGACCATCAAAAACAACCAATCCTCCCTGTTTCTGAACGAGGTCAAATATCTGCTCTACGGAAGGTTTCTCCACATCTGTGCCGCCCTTCCATGAGGCTTTTGTTATGTAATTTATTATATCTTCTAGTACAGGTTTTTTCTTTACACCCTCTCCTAAATGCCGGAGATCAAGATAAACAGGAATAATACCTTCCTTTGTATTTTGATACTCCTCCTGCAGCCTTTGCACAAAAACTTTGCTGGTAGTTGTTTTACCGATTCCAATATCACCCAGCAACGCGCAATAAGGAGAACCGTTTTTATCTTTTGCCCATTGCTTAAGGCATTTCAGAGCTTCAAATCTATCATCTTTAGATGGTGAATCTGTAGATAATTTGCTCATATTCGCAAGAGCAACATCAGAATGAATCCTGTCAGGTTCATGAATTAATCCAGTTTTAATAATAGTTTCCTTCCAGTTTTTTTGACAAGATTGTTCATCTACGGCATAGGAGGAAAATTTTTTTTCAATGATAGCCTCTTTTTTTTGAGGAGTAGAAACGAAACCTTTAGGCATTACGAGATTTTTTTTCGCTATTTTAAAAATCTCATCACGTAAAGCTCGAGCAAACGCCTCTTTTTGGTCTTTACGAATAAGGTCATCAAAAAATCTTTTCTTGTTGTCTCGAAATATTTGATGTTCTTTAACACCTTTAAGATCAACATCCCCATTAAATGGAACTTGATTCAGTCCAACAAAAACAGGGTATTTCAGGGTTTCTGATTTTGAGTTGTCTGTTTCTATAAACCAGCAAAGTTCTTCTTTTGTTATATATGAGCTGTTAAAAAATTGAGGAGATACAAAAAGAAGCCCAAAATGACATTCCTCCAAAGCCTGCTGTATTTCCTCTTTCCATTTTTCTCCGGAGAGAATATCTGTATCTCTCCACGGCGTAAATATGAAATCTTTTGAAAGACCTAACTGCGGTTCTAATAGTCTCACTAGTTTTTTTACGGAATCTTCATTTTCATGTGCATAGGAAATAAAATATTTTAAATTTATTCGTGGTTCATCACTGATTCGTTTTAATTCTTGTGTTGATCTGATAGTACCTGCTGTCTCTTGTTTAGAGTATGCGTTTATTACGGCAATACTTTTGTCTTCCCCTTCAAACCAGCACAGTCTGTCTTTTGCGTCTTTATGTTTATTTGTATCGACCTCAAGAGAAAACGGAATCTTTTCTGTATTCGCAATATCGGAGAGGTAATGACGAAGCTGCCTGAAATTATTCAGAGCCTTATCCTGCGAAAGTTCAGGATATAGGGTATCAAGAACAGTTTTGAGAGGTACGTTTCCTGTATCGTCAGACAATGCAACAATTTGAGTAAGACGGGTATATGTTACTTTCCCGATTGCCGATTTGATCTGTTCACAAATAGCGGCAGCCTCTTTCTTTGATAGATGCACCTTATCTCCCATCACAGTATCTCCTTCATTTTATCGTTATAATGACCGTTTGGACCGTTATGACTGTTATATCACATTTGGAATGCAGTGTCAACAGAAAAGTTGACTTTTTAGTGAAATAATGTGGAATTTTGCCGCAGGCAAATAACCGGGGGATAGCGGAAGACGCGGAGCGGCTGGAGCGTAAGGGGGGACACGATAGATGTTTCGGTGTGCCGGTGACGGTAGGGAAAGTGTCCCCCCTTTCATTTGAGAAAACGTAATGAAATTATGGTTTTTATCTGTTGATTTTGTGTAAAAATACATGTATTATATACTTATGGTAGTTTGTATCATACATCTTGTGAGGCAAGGAAGGGTTTTATGAAAAAAAATGGAAAAATTGCGGGAATTGTCGCTTTTTTGGCGATAATCGGGGTTTTAATGGCGGCGTGCCCGACTGATGCTAATAATGAGCTTCCGGTTGTTGGGCTTTCGGCGACACCTGAAGCGGGCGGTGTGCCTGGCGGGACTTTGGTAGAGTTGACAAGTTCTACTGAGGGAGCGGAAATTTGGTATACGGTTGACGGGAGTGTTCCGGCCAAAAACGGCGCGGGGAGTACGTTGTATACTGTTCCGTTTCCGGTAAATGCTTCGATGACGGTTAAGGCTATTGCTGTTAAGGCGGGTATGACAAGCAGTAGAGTGCTGGAGCTGGCGTATACTGTCCTGAATAAAGCCGCTACGCCCACCGCGAGTCCTAAAGCAGGCGCGGTTCTGATGGGAACTGAGGTAAGGCTGTCAAATGCGTCAAATGGGTCAATGTGGTATACGCTTGATGGAAGTGAGCCGTCTGTCGATGGCGAGGGAAGTATCAGATATATTTACACGGACAGGATTCCGATAAACGGCCCGACGACTATCAAGGCGATTGCCGTGGGAAATAATTTGGCTCAAAGTGATGTGATGACAGCTTCGTATACGATTATGGCTGCCGCTACGCCTGTTGCCGCTCCTGGGGCGGGTGAGATTGCCGCCGGGAAAAACGTAAAACTGACAAGCGCCACTGATGGGGCGGAAATCTGGTATACGGTTGACGGGAGCGTTCCGGCCAAAGACGGCGCGGGGAGTACGCTGTATACTGCTCCGTTTCCGGTAAACGCGGCGGTGGTGATTAAAGCAATTGCCGTGAAAGAGAATATGCTCGACAGTGAAGTATTGGAAGCGGGATATACGCTCCTGCCCCCTGGCACGGTGTCCGTTCCATTGGCAAATCCGGCAAGCGGCGCGGTTCCCGCCAATACGGAAATCACGCTGGAAACCGCCACTGTTGACGCGCAGATATATTACACGCTGGACGGCAGTGTCCCCGGTGAGACAAGCGAATTATACACCGCTAACAACAAGCCCGTTATAACCGAAACGGCGCTTACGTTGAAGGCAATCGCGGTAAAAGCCGGCATGGAAAACAGCGCGGTGATGGAAGTGGTATACACGATTCTTCCTCCCGAAGTTGCCGCCCGGCCAATGGCAATTCCCTCAGGCGGGGCAGTCGCGGCCAACCGGGAAATCACCCTCCAGACGGCCACCGAAGGGGCGGCCATCTATTACACTGTGGACGGCACAATCCCCACCACTGGGAGCGCCCTGTACAATGCGGACAAAAAACCCAGAGTATTGAAAGATAATTTTGCTATCAAAGCTATTGCCGTGAAAGAGGGCATGACCGACAGCGAGGTATTGAGCGCGAGCTACACCATCAACACCATTACGAGCGACACCGGCATCGATCTGGTGCAGATAAGCGCGGGAAAATTCATTATGGGCAGTCCCGGAAATGAGCCAAAACGCGCCGCCTATGAAATCCAGCATGAAGTAACGCTGACCAAAGATTTTTATATGGGCGCGTATGAAGTAACGCAGGCGCAGTATAAAGCTGTAATGGGCGGCAATAATCCCAGCATGTTTCCGGGCGATGATTTTCCGGTCGAACGAATAAGCTGGTATACCGCGCTGGTATTCTGTAATAAGCTGAGTATGCAGGAAGGATTGACCCCGGTGTATCGCATAGACGGGGAAACCGATCCCGCGCAATGGGGGACGATTCCCGCCGGAACATCGGGCACTGAGCCCACCGGTGTTGCTAAATGGAACACGGTAGAAATGGTTGCGGGCGCGAATGGATACCGGATGCCGACCGAAGCCGAGTGGGAATATGCCTGCCGCGCGGGTACGACAACGGCTTTTAACTGGGGAAGCAATACTATCAATACCAATCAGGCGAATTTTGACGGAAGCGGGGGGCTGTACAACGGCAGTCCGTCAGGAACGTATCGGAACAAGACAACAGCGGTGGGAACTTTTGAGCCAAATCACTGGGGCCTGTACGATATGCACGGGAATGTACGGGAATGGTGCTGGGATTGGTTTTATACTGACTATTATTCCAGCGAGGAAGCCGGAACAGACCCCACCGGAATGGTCCCCCCCAGTAATGTTCTCGAGCGTGTGTCTCGAGGTGGATCATGGTTTCAGTATGGGGATACCTCGCGTTCGGCTTATCGAGAGCGCAATAGGTTCTTTTGGCAAACGAATATCAGCTCTGTTGGCATGAGGCTGGTACGGGGGTAAAAAATTCGCGTCCATGCGGATAAATGTGGGATTGGGGACTAGAAAGCGCCGTTAGAAATCTAATCGTGAAAATAACGCGCTCAGACAGCGAACAGAAATCTTAATTCCCTAATCCCCAGTCCCTATTCCTTATTGCAATTAATGCTTCGGAGTTTTCGCAACGCGAAAACTCCGAAGCTCACCGGCAAAGCCGGTGAGCCATTCCCCAACGGCAAGTTTTCCGCTATACTTGAAGTGATGATTGCGCGGAGATAATTAATCCGTTCAGTTCACCGGCAGGAAATTGCGGTCTTATGTAAAAATCCGCCCTTCCGCGCAAAAAGGAGAACCAATGTACCTGACCAGAACCGGTAAAATCCACCGTGTCGGTTTTGTCTCAACCCGGTTCAAGGGTAATGACGGGGTGTCGCTGGAAACCATCAAATGGCGGCAAGTTCTGGAACGCATGGGATACGAGTGCTTTTTCTTTTCCGGCCTATCCGACTGGGAGCCGGAAAAATCTATGGTCGCGGAAGAAGCGTTTTTCGGCCATCCGCAAATCGAGGACATCCAACGCCGCTGTTTTGGAATGACCGTCCGCGATGAGGAACTTTCTGGCGAGATTCAGGCCGTACGCTACAAAATCAAAACCGCTCTGTACGATTTTGTTATTACGTTCAAAATAGACCTGTTGATCTCCGAAAACGCCCTCACAATTCCGATGAATATTCCGCTGGGACTCGCGCTGACTGAGCTTATCGCGGAAATCGGGATTCCCGTGATCGCCCATCATCATGATTTTGCGTGGGAAAGGCAGCGTTTTTCGGTCAACTGTGTCGCCGACTATCTTTCCATGTCATTTCCGCCCCGGCTTCATTCCATCAATCATGTCGTGATCAATTCGGAAGCCCGCCAGCAGCTCTCCTTCCGCTGCGGCCTTTCGTCGACAATCATTCCCAACGTGCTTGATTTTGACACACCCCCTCCCGAAATGGACGATTACGCCCGGACAATGCGCGCGGATATAGGCGTCAAAGACGGCGAAGCGCTGCTCCTTCAGCCCACCCGCATAGTCGCCCGCAAAGGCATCGAACACGCCATCGAACTGGCAAGCCGCCTGAAAGACAAAAAAGCAAAACTCCTCATCAGCCATCAAGAACGCGATGAAGGTTCGGACTATTACCAGCGCACAATGGACTACGCCGCCCTTATGGGAGTGGAAGTGATAATCTGCCCGGACATTATCGGCGCGGAACGCGGCCTCACGCCGGACGGACGAAAAAAATACAGCCTCGCCGACTGCTACCTCAACGCCGATTTCGTCACCTACCCGTCCAGTTACGAAGGCTTCGGCAACGCATTTCTGGAAGCCCTCTGGTTCAAAAAGCCCGTACTCGTCAACCGTTATTCGATTTTTCAACAAGACATTGAACCGCTGGATTTTGATGTCGTCATAATGGAAAACTACGTCACCGCCGATACAGTGGACGTTGTGCGCTCATTCCTTGAGTCGCCCGAAACCGTGGAAATCCTCGCCGAACGCAACTACCAAATTTGCCGGAAATTTTTCTCATTCACGCTCCTCGAACAACGCCTCAGACAAGTCCTCATGAATTTCGGCCAAGTATAGGGCTGTCCGGCAAAGCCGGACAGCTTCGGAGTTTTCGCTTTGCGAAAACTCCACGCTACAGTTACACCATTGCGTTGCTTTCGTCATTGCGAGGAGCGTTAGCGACGACGCAATCTTGTCAATGGCTGGATTGCTTCGCTTTGCTCGCAATGATGAGTGGGGGTAACGAAATAACAAAATTTTGCGCGGGGACGCGCAAAATTTTTTATGGAGGCAGGGGGAGCAGCGTCAGCAGCCGTTTCGCGTAACGGGAGAAAATGCTACTGATGGCGATCCATGCGCTCCCCCTCTTGCGCTTACTTACAACGCTCCCTATTCCCCACTCCCAAATCCCCAGTCCCCGCTCCCCCCATTCACAAAATATTTTTCTTTTAGACGCAATTTAACCGCTATATACTATAATACCAGTATATTCACGCTTGAAAAAAGTTATATGATAATTTAAGGAATGTTATTATGAAAGCTCTAATACTAGAAGATTATAAAAAGCTGACATTTACGGACACGCCTGATCCGGAAATACAAAATCCGCGCGATATTATTGTACGGGTAAAAGCGGCCGCTATCTGCGGTTCCGACGTGCATGGGTTTGACGGCTCAACCGGCAGACGCAAACCTCCGGTTATCATGGGGCATGAGGCGGCGGGTGTTGTTTCCGCTGTTGGCAGTTTAGTAAAAGATTTCAAGACCGGAGACAGGGTTACATTCGATTCGACAATTTACTGCGGGCGGTGTTTTTACTGTCAGAACGGCGATGTCAATCTGTGCGACAATCGTATGGTGCTGGGAGTTTCCTGCGATGAATACCGGCGGAACGGCGCGTTTGCCGAATATGTGACAGTTCCGGATCATATCTGTTATCATCTGCCCGGCGGACTTTCTTTTGAGGAAGCCGCCATGACCGAGCCTGCCGGAGTCGCCGCTCACGCTTTCAGAGTCGCTTCGCCGTCTTTGAACGAAAGCGCCGCCGTGGTCGGGTCAGGACTCATCGGCCTTTTGCTGATTCAAATTCTTCGCGCCTCAATTGCCGGCCCCATTGTCGCGCTGGACACCGATGAAAAACGCCGTCAAAAAAGTCTTGAATACGGCGCGGACTTCGCCTTTGATCCCGCCGATCCCGGTTTGCTCACCAAAATCCGGGAAATCAGCGCGGGCAGAGGCATTGACCGGGTTTTTGAGGCCGTGGGCGCGACCGCTCCGGTACAAACAGCGATCTCCATTACCCGCAAAGGCGGCTCCGTCACGCTCATCGGAAACATCAGCGCGAAAATCGAACTGCCCCTGCAAAGCGTTGTTACGCGGCAAATACGGCTTCAAGGTTCCTGCGCCATTGCCGGCGAATATCCCATCGCTCTGGATTTAATGGCGCGAAAAAAAATCGATGTCCGCGCCCTGATCAGTAAAACAGCCTCATTAAGCGAAGGGCAAATATGGTTTGACCGGCTGTACAACAGAGAGGACAATCTTTTGAAGGTGGTGCTATTGCCATGAAAGAAAAAATACGTATCGGATTATATGGTTACGGCAAAGTCGCCAACTATCACGCTCAGGCAGTCAAAGATTCTCTGAGGGCGGAACTCGTTTCAGTCTGCGGCAGAAACCGCGAGCGGCGGAACGCTTTCGCCGAAAAATGGGGCATAACGTGCAGGGAAACTCCGGCTGAGATGGCGCATAACGACAAAATTGACGCCGTAATAATTTCCACACCACACCCGCAGCACCACAAAGCCGCGCTGGAATCGTTCGCGGCGGGACTCAACGTGCTGGTTGAAAAGCCGATGGCCCTCACCGCCGCCCAATGCGACGACATGATCGCCGCGTCAAAACAAGCCGGAAAAGTTCTTTCGGTCGTATGTCAACGCCGCTTTTACCCGGCGTGCCTCAGAATAAAAAACGCCATCGAAGAAGGCAAAATCGGCAGACCAGTACTCGCCCAGCTTACAATTCTCGGCTGGCGCGACAAAGCATATTATGACAGCGATCCTTGGCGGGGCAAATGGGAAACCGAAGGCGGCGGCATACTCATCAATCAGGCTCCCCATCAAATCGATCTGATGCACTGGTTCATGGGCCCGCACGAAGACATTTTCGGATTTTGGGATAATTTCAATCACCCCTATATCGAGGTCGAGGACAGCGCTGTCGCCGCAATACGCTTCAAAAACGGCGGCATAGGCTCGGTACTAGTCAGCAATTCCCAAAAACCAGGCATTCACGCCAAAGTGCACATTCACGGCGACTCCGCATACTCGCTGGGCGTACAAACCGATGGCGGCGCGATGTTTATCGCCGGCATGAGCGGCATAACCGAGCCCCCCCTAAACGATCTGTGGACAATCCCCGAAGAAAAAGAACTCCTCAAGACATACCGCGCCGATGACGAAACATTAAAACCATCGACCCAACAATTTATTTTTTCACCCTGCAAATCGACGATTTCTGCGGAGCAATCCACGACGGCAGAACGCCACTGTGTACCGGCGAAGACGGACGCGAAACAGTAGACTTCATCGAAAAACTGCTCATACAAGGAAAACCCGCAAACCGCTGAAATCCCCACGCGAAAAAAAACCTCCTGACTCCTAAAAGTCAAGAGGTTTTGTCTGGGCGATACAGGATTTGAACCTGTGACCCCTAGCATGTCAAGCTAGTGCTCTCACCAACTGAGCTAACCGCCCTGAAAAACATCCGCGATAACAGATATTTGATATGTAACATTTATAACGCGCCCTTCAAAAAATGTCAAGGCGTGATAACAGCGCAAACGCATGAAGGCAAGTCCATGTCTTGCTTAAGAAAGGGGGGACACTTTCCCCACGTTTTTTGGCAAACAGAAACATTTACCCTGTCCCCCCTTACGCCGCAGCCCGCCAGCGGTCTGCGCCTATCCCCCGGCTGGTTATTCGCCGCAGGCGAATAGCTCCGGAGTTTTCACTACGTGAAAACTCCACGCATTCATTGTCATACCAATACAAAAGACGCTATCTCCCCGCTGTCAGTCACTCCCGCGCTATCCCAATATCATTTTTTATGACGCTTGAGCATTTTTGCCACAGTGATTTCTTTCATGCGCTTGCCCTGGTGTGATAAAGCACAGCGATTTTTTTTGGGGGATGATTCGGGTTAGTTACTGGCGGAGACCCTGCCAGAGCAAAAGCCGGAAGAGGCTTCCGGTATCTTAATCGAATCCTCTCCACTCTGAGCTGCTGAGTCAACTCTTCCCCAGAGCAGGTTTCTCATCAGAGAGAACTGCTTTTCAAGGACTTGATGATTTTCTCAACCCGTTTCGCTTGGGTATCACTGAGCTGTTCCTTCCGTTGGCTGAGCAGAGCGATAAACCGTTCGCAGTTTGCGTTATTGACAGCGGGAAGAGCCCGTTCAGCGTGCTGAGGAACCTCCTTTGGACGGCAGTGTTCCAGATGCTTGAGGATAAGCGGAAAGATGATTTTTTCATATTTAGTCCCAGCGCCGCAGAGTTTTGCGAACACAGTAATGCTGTTATCGACGGTAATAACGCTGCCTTTTTCGTATGCCTTGCGGATACTGTCAAAACCACTGAAAACCTTCTCCGGGCGGAGATCGGCGATCTCTCCAAGGGCGATCATCGCGCCCCAGACAAGGCGGTTGTTTTTTGACGTCAGAAGAGCAATGAACTCCTCCGCATAATCGGCGATGAGCTCCGGCTTCCGCGAACCAACCTCATAAAGCACCTTAATACAATCCCCTGCGGTCTGCGGATTCTCCTTTTGCAGCTCCTCCGCAATCTCTCGTACTCCATCGGTATCGCCGCCGGCGGCAAGGGATTCGGCAAGGATGACATTCAGTTCATCATCCCGGCGTCCGTTAAGGGATGCAAGTTTTTCTATCATGGCAGTTCTTCCAAGTAATTAATTTCGTCAGCTGTTCCGTTCGTCGACCACATCATCATCCGCCAAGCACAGCCTCAGGGACAGAGACATGACCAGTAATTAGACTTCCTCGGAAACTCGGTTAGTTACCTCGGAAGTCTTTGCATTTGCTCCCGTTTTGTTCCAAAACGCTGCGCAAAATGCAGTTTTGCTATGG
>QMCE01001953.1_pt1 | contig 11428 bp, 8 predicted proteins | sample 1821851 | NCBI WGS metagenome assembly QMCE01 (sample SAMN09453174, study PRJNA476694) | Termite gut metagenome, whole genome shotgun sequencing project. | isolation source: worker | host: Odontotermes sp. | place: South Africa:Pretoria | collected 2016-01-28
CTAAAGCTCAACCCATATGCCCTTGGCGGCAACACGAAAACAAATTTTGGTGATTCCCTGCTTTTCTACTTGACAGGGGGCACTACATAACAGGAGTGTGACTGAATGAGAACGGTAGAGATAAAACGGGAAACAGCGGAGACGAGGGTTGAGCTGTCGCTTGGGCTTGAGGGTGGCATTAAGGTGGATATTACCACAGGATGTGGTTTTTTGGATCATATGTTGAATTTGTTTGCGAGGCATGGAAAGTTTGATTTGACGATAAAATGTGATGGTGATGTGTTTGTGGACTACCATCACACTGTGGAGGACGTGGGCATTGTTTTGGGCCGTGCTTTTTCCCAAGCTTTGGGAGAGCGTAGAGGCATTGCCCGCTATGGCTCGTTTGCCATGCCAATGGATGAAAGCCTGGTTTTGCTTGCCGTTGACATTTGCGGGCGCGCTACTTTGGTGTATGAAATGGACATACCCACGGGAAAAGTGGGGGATTTTGACACCGAGCTGGTGCGGGAATTTTTCCTCGCCTTCACACGGGAATTGGGGGCTGCGCTGCATGTTCATCAGTTGGCCGGGGAAAACAGCCATCATCTTATTGAGGCTGCTTTTAAAGGCTGCGGCCGGGCACTTTCGGCAGCTGTAGCAATGAATGATGGCAGTATAGACACAATACCATCCACAAAGGGGACAATACTCTAACAAAACTATGATAAAATCGAATGTTCACACACACACAAACTTTTGCGACGGAGCAAATACGCCCCGTGAAATGGTGCAGCGTGCCATTCAGCTTGGTTTTACGGATATCGGGTTTTCCAGTCATTCTCCCACGCCATTTTACCCGGCTTGCCCTGGTATTGTGGATGAAGCTGAATATCGCAATGAAATTCGACGTTTAGCCGATGAATATTGCGGTAAAATTCATATTAAATGTGGTGTGGAGGCAGATACCTATGCGCCGGTGAATGCAGATGACTATGACTATGTGATTGGTTCCAATCATTTTCTTCCGGCAGTGGACGGCGGTTTCTACAACGCTGCGGACGGAGACAAAAATGAACTGTTAAACGCGATAAAAACACATTATGATGGCGATGCGATGGCGATGCTGCGCGGCTATTTTGCCTTACAGCTTAGCGGAGTGGAGCAACAACAACCTGATATTGTTGGCCACTTCGATTTGCCCAAAAAGTTCAACCGATTGGGAGATATATTCGATGAAACGTCGAAGGAATATTCCGGGCTTGCATTGCAATATTTGGACGCTGTGTTGGATATTTTAGATTGCTATGGCGGGCTTCTGGAAGTGAATACCGGCGCTATGAGCAGGGGCCTGCGCGACGACCCTTATCCTGCCACTTTTTTGCTGGAACATGCGGCAAAGCGCAAAGCCCGGGTGATTATAACCAGCGACAGCCACAGTGTACAGACGCTCAATGCCTTTTTCCCTGAAATGGAGGCCCTGCTTTTGCAGGTGGGTTTCCGCCAAATGACGGTGCTAAAAGACGGTGTTTTTCAGTCTGTCAGTCTTTAAAAATAGACCCATACAACAAAAATCTCCTCTATTATGAGGAGATTTTTGTTGTATGGGTTAAGCTACTGCGGCCCGCCACGTTCTTTGAAGGCGGCAAGAAGACGGCCCATTTCCGGCGGAACACTGATGGGTTGGCCCACGGCCTTGATTGCACTGGCGATATCTTTCAGGCCGTTGCCGGTAACCACTGAAACAATGGTGGCGTCTTTGGGTATACGGCCTTCGCTTGCGGCTTTGATAAGCCCGGCGGTTCCGGATACGCCGGCCGGTTCGCCAAACACACCACTGGTTTTGCCCAGCAGGGCCATGGCCGAGAAAATCTCTTCATCGGTGACGTTGACGGTGATGCCGCCGGATTCCTTTATAGCGTTCACCGCCTTGGTAAAGTTGCGGGGCACGCCCACCGCAATGCTGTCGGCAATCGTGTTTTCCTCCATGGAAATCAAATTGTCACGCCCCTCGTCAACAGCGTTGTTGATGGGCCGGCAGCCGTCGGCCTGCACGCTAATCAGCTTGGGCAGCTTGTCAATAAAACCGGCGCCGTATAAGTCTTTAAAGCCCTTCCAAGCACCCGCAATGGTACAACCGTCGCCTACGGAAATAACAACGTAATCGGGCATGTTCCAGTTAAGCTGCTCGGCAATTTCCAGCGCCACTGTCTTCTTACCTTCGGATAAATAGGGGTTTATGGCCGCGTTGCGGTTGTACCAGCCCCAGCGGTCGATGGCCTCGGCGGACAAGCGGAAGGTGTCCTCATAATTGCCCTGCACGCTAACAACGTTGGCGCCGAAAACCAAAAGCTGGGCCACCTTGCCCTGCGGGGCGCGCTGCGGCACAAAAATATAGGTTTTCATGCCACGCGCGGCGGCGTTGCCCGCCAGCGACGAGGCGGCGTTACCGGTGGAAGAGCAGGCGATGGTGTCTTGCCCGGCCTCGGCGGCCTTCACCACTGCCATGGCCGAGGCGCGGTCTTTCAGGCTGGAGGTGGGGTTAAGGCCGTCGTCTTTGATATAAAGGTTTGGCAGGCCCAGCAGCTTGCCCAGATTGCCCGCCTTGTAAAGCGGCGAGCCCCCCACGCGCAGGCCGGTGGTGTCGGAAGCGGGCTCTACCGGCAAAAATTCTTTGTAACGCCACATTGTGGGGTCTTTGCGGGCGTCCAGCGTCTTTTTGTCCAGCCGGGCGGCTATTTTTTTGTAATCGTACACAATGTCCAAAATGCCGCCACAGGTGCAGGTGGTGGTGTCGGGCCTTGCGTCGTATTCCTTCCCGCATAGGACGCATTTCGCTGTTAATACGTGGTCCATCTCAAAAGCCTCCCTGTTACAATAATGCTTGCGCTAAGCATTTATTTGTGTGTGTTTTTTGGGAAACAGCGTGGATTTTGCAATGAGAAGCCCATGCCTGGCATAGCTGGCAAAGATGCGTGGGTTGGAAAAACAATCGCCCAGGCGGCGGAAAATATAGGCGGGCCGCAGGTAATATGCGCGGATGACACGGCGGCGGTACTCCATCAATTCGTCCATGGGAATGGTTTTAGTACCGATGGTGTTTGCGTCGAAGTAGTCGGCGCCCAATGTGTTGCCTGCCAGGGTGCCGGCGTCGCGGCACTGGTTGTAGAATTCGGTGCCATAATAGGGCAGTGCAACGTATAATTCCACAAAATCGGGCTGCAAATCGAAAATATGCTTTCGGGTGGCTACAACGTCTTCCCAGGTTTCCCACGGGAAGCCAATGATAAAATAGCCGTACACCTTAAGGCCCGCCTGCTTGGCCCAGCGCGCGGCTTGCAGGTTCAATTCGGGGGTGGTACCCTTGCGCACGTTTTTCAGGGTTTTTGCGCTGCCGGATTCATACCCGAAAGCCACCGCGAAGCAGCCCGCCTTTTTCATGATTTGCAGTGTTTCCAGCTTCAGCGGCTTTACACGGGAGTTGGCGGTGAAAGCGATTTTGCCGTACAGCGGCGAGGCAATAATCATCTGGCACAGGCGTTTCACCCATTCGGCGTCCATGGTGAAGGTATCCGCCTTGAAAAAGAAGTTGCGGATGCCATGCTTGTGGTAGCACTCCTCCAGCTCGGCCATCACATTTTCCGGCGAACGGAAGCGTATTTTTTTGCCTGAAATGCAGGGCGCCAAGCAGTAAGTGCAGCCGCTGGTGCAGCCGCGCGAGGTTTGGATGGTGGCCATGGCCGCGCGTGTGTCGGGCCGCACATACAGGCTGTTGTTCATCAGGCCGCGCGCAGGGAAGGGAATATCATCCAGTGCTTCGTGCCAGACATGAAAACGGGTGGGCCGCATGGCGCCGCTTTCGTCCTTATACAGAATGTTGTCCACCGCGGCGATATCGCCTTCGCTACGCAGGGCAAAATCGGCAATGCCGCCAATGCAGGTTTCGGCCTCTCCACCAATGAGATAGGCAATATTTTTGAAATCCATCAGCGCCAGCATATCCTCTTCCGGGGCGTAGAAAACGGCGCCTTTCAGCACAAAAACGGCGGGCGTAAGGGCGCGGATATTGTCAAAAAAGGTGATGTCCTCAAAAATGGTGGTAACGGTGGTGCTCAGCATAATCATGTCCGGCTTAAAGGCGCGCAGGTCGGCCTCCACGTCGGCCATGGCTTTGAATTCGGTGGCATAGTCGCGCAAAAACACCTCGTAGCCCTTTTGCAGCAGCACGGCCGCGCAGTAGCCCAAGTCATTACAGGCGCGCATTTCCGCCGCGGCGGATTCCTCAATGTTACCCTGGCAACGGTCTTCGCCGCGCTGGTACAGCTTTCCCGGTGGATAAAGCAGCATGATGCGTTCTTTCACTGTAAGCACCCCTCATGGTTGCGCCTAATTTGAGAGCGGGCACAATTAATTTGTCAAAACCGTGCCCCGGGCACGGGCCCGGGGTGCGGCTGGCTTTTTAGCATACAATTAAATAATAGCACAGGCGGCGGTGGATAACAAGCGGTAATTCAACAAGATGTCTCAAGAGGAAGTTTCAAGATGTTTCTTCCTCTTCCAGCAGAGTTATGGGCGCACCCTCCAGGCGCACAGTGCGCGTGGGGTAGGCAAAATGGATGCCATGCCCTTCGGCAAGCTGCATTAAAAGGAAGTTGACCCGTTCCCGAATTTGCAAATAATCGGCATAACCGGGCAGCGCAGTGTAGTAGATTATCCGCAGCCCCAGGCTGGATTCGCCAAAATCAGCAAAGCGGACGACAATGCCGTCCTTGTGAACCTGTTCGTCCTTTTCCAGTGCTTCGCACACATCGTGGGCGAAGGCGCGCAAGCTTTCCTGCCCGGCGCCATAGGCTATGTTCAGCACAAAATCCACCCGGCGTTTTTCCATGGCGCTGGCACGGTTGGTAATGGGCTCGGCGGCCAAAAGGCCGTTGGGCACTATGGTAAGCGAGCCGTCTACCGTGCGCACCTTAGTGCTGCGCAGGGTGATGTCCTCCACGGTGCCCTCTACGTCGGTGCAGGAGATATAGTCCCCAATTTCAAAGGGGCGCTCGGCCACCAGCACAAAGCCGCCAAAAAAGTTGGTGGCGGAATCTTTGGCGGCCAAGGCCACCGTAAGGCCGCCCAGCCCCAGCCCGGCAATCAGGCCGTTGATGTCGTAGTGCAGTTCGCTTAAAATAACCACCACGGCAACGGCCACCACCACCACGCTGAAAACAGCGGACAAAAACCGCGTGGCGCTTTGGCTGGTTTGCATGTCCAAGCGGTTGCTGGCCTTGCGGAAGAGCAGGGCAAAAACACCGCTGGAAGCCACCAGCCCCCATGTGATGAAGACAACGGCGCCAATGCGCAGCGCCGATGGCAAAAAGACGGGCAACGCCCGCAAAACGGCAGCAAAAAAACGGGGCGCCTGCAGGCTGGGCAGCGTGTTTGCAAGCAGCAGAAGGCCGGCACAAACACCGGCAAAGCGCAAATAAACGCAGAAAGGACGATTGAAACCGCTTAGCAGCATGTGCAGCATGCGGTGTTTTTTCAGGTGGCCCCAGTTGTGCAGGGCAGGGAATACCTTTCTGCGCAGAATGAGCGCCAGCAACCAAAACCCGGCGCAGGCCAAAACGGCAAACAGGGCGGCGCGTAAAATGCCTGTGCCCTGCCCCAGTGCCTGTGTGGCGGGCGCCGCAGTGGCTGTTAGGGTTGGAACAGCTCGATACATCTGCGTTTCCTCCAACGTTAGAGCAACTTTTGCAAATAAGAAGAATCCATCCCCGGCAAATGCGGTGGCATGCCGCGTTGCAAAATCTTGCAAAACACCAAGGTTTCCTGCGCTTTTGCGCCTTGCCTGCCGCCGCATTTGCTCGGCGCTGACTTTCCTCTTATTTTCGCCAGTTGCTTTAATGGCTTTCATCAGCTTATGAATACAGGTTCTTAATAATCCACCGCATCAATCACGCCGCCGCCCATTACAATGCCGCCGGTGTACAGCACCGCGTGCTGGCCGGGGGCGGGTGCACGCTGGGTGGTGGCAAAAACAAGGCTGCTGCCTGCAAGCCGGCAGGGCACCGGCTGTGCCATGCTGCGTATCTTCACCGCATAATCGCCATCCGGCAATGGGGGGCCTGCCGTGCTCAACATGCCGCGCAGCTGCACACCATGTGCCGCCAAGCCCTGTGCAAAGGCCAACTGGATGCTGCCCGTTGGCAGGATGGCCTTGACAAAAACGGGTTTGCCAAGGGCCACGCCAAGGCCGCGCCGCTGGCCGGGGGTGTAGTGGAGAACGCCCCGGTGCGGGCCCAAATCCTCGCCGCCGGGGCCAATGAAGCGCCCGGGCAAGGCGGGCACACCGCGGCTTTGGATATAGGCGGCATAGTCGCCATCCGGGATGAAGCAAATTTCCTGACTGTCGGGGGTTTCGGCGCTGGAAAGGCCGCTTCCCGCGGCAATGCTTCGTATCTGCGCTTTTTCCATTTCCCCGGCGGGCAGCAGTAGCCGGGCAAGAATGCTCTGCGGCAGGCGGTACAGCATATAGCTTTGGTCGCGCGCCGCGCTTTGGGCACAGGCCAGGTGATAAAACGCGCCTTTGCGCATAATGCGGGCGTAATGCCCGCTGGCCAGCAGGGAAATACCGAGGCGGTCGGCCTCCTGGGCCAAAATGCGGAACTTGACAGTGGGATTGCACACAACACAAGGGTTGGGCGTGAGCCCGGCGGCGTAATCGGCGCAAAAAGGCGCAATAACCTGCCGGGTAAACAGGGCTTCGGCGTCTGCCACATGTAGGGGAATGCCAAGCTCTGCCGCCGCGGCAGTGGCCGCTTTCACGGCCTTTTCGTGGGCGGGGGAAAAACGGATGACCAGGCCCGCCACATTGTAGCCACTTTGCTGCAAAAGCCGCACACAGGCGGCAGAATCTACCCCGCCGGAGAGGGCCATCAAAACCTTCGCGCCCGGCCTTGCGTTATGCGGCCCGCTGGTGTTGCCTGATATGCCGGTATCGCCCGGCTTGTTTTCAGCCTGCATATTGCTGCGCCTGCGCTACGGCCAAATGGTCGGCCCGCTCGTTTTCTGCGTGGCCGGTGTGGCCGCGAATCCATTTGTACTCCATTTGGTGGCGGGCGGTTTCTTCCAGCAGCGCCTCCCACAAATCGGCGTTTAAAGCGGGCTTGCCGTCACTTTTTTTCCAGCCTTTGCGTTTCCACCCGGCGGCCCAGCCCTTTTGCAGGCCGTCCAGCACATAACGCGAATCGCTGGTGGCCACCACATGGCAGGGTTCCTTCAGTGCCTGCAGCGCGTGCAGCATGGCGCTAAGTTCCATGCGGTTGTTGGTGGTTTGGGCTTCGCCGCCACTCAATTCTTTTTCGGTGCCGTTGTATCGCAAAACAGCGCCCCAGCCGCCCGGCCCGGGGTTGCCCTTGCAGGCGCCGTCGGTAAAAATTTCCACGTGCTTCATGCTTTGCCCCCGCCTTGCTGTCGAATCCATGATATCTAAGTATAGCACACAAGCGGGGGAACTTGACAATAGCCGGGCGAAAAAGTAAACTAATTATTATTGGATGTGGAATCAGGCAGCCTTGTTTTTCAGGTGTGCTTTGTATATTTGGTTGGATGAACCGGCGCAAAAAGCTCGCCCATACAGGGGTGGGGCTACTGTTTGTGCATATTGGAGGATTGAATGAAAGAACAACAGAATAAGCCAAGGGCCGCAGCCCCGAAACAGCAAAAGGAGGCGCGCGGTGTGGTTTCCGCGCGCAATACGCGCGGGGGCCAGGAAAAGGCACGCATGCCCCGGCCCACCGCTTTGGCCCGCCGCCCGGCCCCCGCGCGGCAGCGCAGCGCCCCAAAGGCTACCCCGGTGAAGATTTATCCCCTGGGCGGACTTGGTGAGATTGGCAAAAACCTGACGGTGTACGAGTGTGCCGGAGACATGATGATTGTGGACTGCGGTTCCCGCTTCCCCGAGAGCGATATGTTTGGCATAGACCTTGTCATTCCCGACTTTGCTTTTTTGGAGCAGAACCGCGACAAAATCAAGGGCATCATCATCACCCACGGGCACGAGGACCACATTGGCGCGCTGCCATACTTGCTGCGCGAGATGAACCTGCCGATATATGCCACCCGTCTCACCATGGGGCTTATCAACAACAAGCTGGACGAGCACGGCCTTTTGCGCAGTGTGGAGTCCTTTATCATCAAACCGAGGGAAAAGTTCCGCCTGGGCTGCTTTACCATCGAGCCCATCAACGTGAACCACAGCATCCCGGACGCCGTGGCCTATGCCATTGAGTGCCCCGCCGGCATTGTGGTGCACACCGGCGACTGGAAAATAGACTACACCCCCGCCGGGGGCGAGGTGTTTGACCTGGCCGCCTTTGCCGAATACGGCGAAAAGGGCGTGCTGGCTTTATTGAGCGACTCCACCAATTCCGAGCGGGTGGGCAATTCCAACAGCGAGAGCGTGGTGAACGCCGGGCTCACCGCTCTGTTCAATAAGGCAGAAAAACAGCGTGTCATCGTGGCAACTTTTGCATCCAACCTCTACCGGGTGCAGCTGCTGATAGACCTTGCGGTGAAAAGCGGGCGCAAGGTGGCCATATCGGGCCGCAGCATGATTAAAAATACCCAGATGGCGGTGGAACTGGGCTATTTGCGCGTGCCCGACGGTGTGCTTATCGACATTGAAAACCTGAACAAGTACCCGCCAGAGCAAATTACCCTCATCACCACCGGCAGCCAGGGCGAGACGCTGAGCGCCCTGTCGCGCATGGCCTCCGGCAGCCACCGCAACGTGCATGTGGGCCCCGGCGATTTTATCATCATCTCCGCCACGCCCATCCCCGGCAACGAGAAAATGGTCACCAAGGTCATCAACGGGCTTTTAAAGCTGGGGGCCAACGTTATCTACGAGAATATGTACGACGTGCACGCATCGGGCCACGCCTGCCAGGAGGAGCAGAAGCTTGTCATAAATTTAACTAAACCGCGCTACTTTTTGCCGGTACACGGCGAATACAAGCATTTGAAGCGCCACGCCCAAACGGCACAGGCGGTGGGCGTTGCCGCTAAAAATATTGTGATACCGGACACCGGTGACGTGATTTGCGTTTCGCAAGATGGCATTGACACGAATGAGACGGTGCAGGCCGGGGCCGTGATGGTGGATGGCCTGGGCGTGGGCGATGTGGGCAGCGTGGTGCTGCGAGACCGGCGCCTGCTTTCCGAAGACGGCATTGTGGTGCTGGCGGCCACGGTAGAGGTTAAAACAGGGCAGCTTTTGTCTGGGCCGGAGCTGCTTACCCGCGGCTTTGTGTATGTGCGCGATTCCGAACAGCTTTTGGAGGAGACCCGCCAGGCGGTGGAGCGTCTTTTAGAAAACTATCACAAGGAAAAATACCGCGATATCAATAGTTTGAAAACCCATATCCGCGAGATGGCCTCCAGCCTTTTGTACAAGCGCACCAAGCGCAGCCCGATGATTTTGCCCATTTTATTGGAAGCATAACATTATGAAACCTAAGCGCAATTTTTGGTCTGCCGATACCTTGCTTTTCATTCTTGCAGTGGCCTGCCTTGGCATGGCGGTTTTACTGGGCATTGCAAGGCCGGTGTTCCTCATTCCAGCGGGGGCAGTGCTTGTGCTGGCGTTGGTGTTTGCCCTGCTTTGCCTGCGCCACACACGCGCCGCCTTGCGCCGCGTGCTAAGCGGCGGCAGGGTGCAGCAAGACGCCACCCAAAGCGGCATGGCTTATCTGCCGCTGCCCGCCGCCATTTTGCACGAAGGTGTGCTGGTGTGGTATAACGAAGCCTTCCGGCAGGAGCTGGCCGGCGGCGCAGACAACAGCCTTGTGCCGGCCGAAAAGCTGCTGCCGGGGCTGCGCGGCGGGGCTGCCCTGCTGCCCGAAGGGCAGGACTTGGCCCACGCAAACCGCCGCTACACGGTTTTCGGCAGCACCATGCAGGCCGAGGGCGGCGATTATTCCTTCCTGGTGTTTGTGGAAGACACCGCGCTGAAAATCAAGGAGGAGGAATACGCCGCCAGCCGCCCCACGGTGCTATATTTTGCCATTGACACCTACGACGAGATTTTGAAAGAGATGAAGGAGAGCGAGCGTGCCGCTATCATGTCGGGCATCGATTTGGCTTTGGAGCACTTTATTGCCAAAACCAACGGCTTTTTGCGGCGGGTGTCGTCCTCGCGCTATCTGGCGGTGGTGGAGGAGCGCCACGTAAAGGACATTGTGGCCGGCCGTTTCTCTCTGCTGGATGAGATTCGCAGCCTGGGTGAGGAAGCCACCGCAACTTTGTCCATTGGCGCGGGGCGCATGGGGGCCACCTTTAGGGACTGTGAGGCCATGGCTCGCGAGGCGCTGGACATGGCCCTTGGCCGCGGTGGCGACCAAGCTGCCGTGAAAAGCCCCGACGGCTTTGAGTTCTACGGCGGCGTAGCCCGCAGCGTAGAAAAGCGCACAAAGGTGAAAAGCCGTATTGTGGCTTCGGCCATCCATGGTATAATGAACCAGTACGAGCGCGTTTTGGTGATGGGGCACAAGAATTCCGACATGGACTGTGTGGGCGCAGCCGCCGGCATGCTGCGTTTTGCCCGCATTTGCCAAAAACCGGCGGCCATTGTGGTGGACAGGGAAAGCTCCATGGCGCAAAGCTTGCTGGAATTGCTGGACGAAAGCGGCCTGGCCGATGATTTTATAACCCCGCGCGAGGCCACGGCCCTGGCCGGACCCGAGACGCTGGTGGTGGTGGTGGACACCCACGCGCACTATCTTTTGGAGAGCGACGAGGTGTTCCGGGCCTGCGGCGGCGCGGTGGTTATTGACCATCACCGCCGCGTGGTGGGCCACATAGAGGGCGCGCTGCTGTTCTACCACGAGCCTTATGCCTCCAGCGCCAGCGAGCTTGTGAGCGAACTTTTGCAGTACGTGGGTGACGGCAAAGACGAAAAGCCCACCCCGGCCGAGGCCGAGGCTCTTTTGGCCGGTATTATGCTGGATACCCGTACATTCTCACTGCATGTAGGGGTGCGCACCTTCGAGGCTGCAGCATGGCTACGCCGCCTTGGCGCGCAAACCGAGGCGGTGAAAAAACTGTTCACCACCAGCATGAACGATTACCTCTACCGCAGCCATTTGGTGGCCGAAGCTAAAATATATCAAGGATGCGCTATTTCCATGAGTGACAAAGTGCCGCCTGAATGCGAAGTGGTGGCCCCGCAGGCCGCCAACGAACTGCTTGGCATCGACGGGGTGCTGGCCAGCTTTGTGGGCGTTAAGCAGGGTGGCGAGGTGCGGGTGTCGGCCCGCAGCATGGGCGAGGTGAACGTGCAGCTGGTGATGGAGAAGATAGGCGGTGGCGGGCATTTAACCATGGCTGGCGCCCAACTGGCCGGTGTGGGCCTGGAAGCAGCGGAGCGCCGCCTGACGGACGCCATTGCCGCATATAT
>QMCE01001954.1_pt1 | contig 11427 bp, 12 predicted proteins | sample 1821851 | NCBI WGS metagenome assembly QMCE01 (sample SAMN09453174, study PRJNA476694) | Termite gut metagenome, whole genome shotgun sequencing project. | isolation source: worker | host: Odontotermes sp. | place: South Africa:Pretoria | collected 2016-01-28
GATCAGGTAGTCGCGGCGGCGAAGCTCGCGAGCGCCCACGCGTTTATCGAGCGGCTGCCCGACGGCTACAACACATGGGTATCCGGCAGCGCCGACAGTTTGAGCGAAGGGCAACGCCAACTTCTTGCGATTGCGCGCGCCGTTCTGCGTGAAGCGCCCATCTTGATTCTCGATGAAGCGACGTCGTCGGTGGATACCAAGACGGAGAAGGACATCCAGCGCGCCTTGGTGCGTCTCACCCGCAACCGCACCAGCTTCTTGATCGCCCACCGCCTCTCTACCATCCGCGACGCCGACCGCATCATGGTGACCGGCGGCGGAAAAATCCTCGAGTCCGGCGATCACGCGTCACTGATGGCGGCGAAAGGGACGTATTATACAATGGTTTCGGTACAGATGGGGGAAATCCATCCGGCGGAGGGGGAAGAATAGGTGATTGTATGACGACCATATTACCGCGTGACATTGCCGCGATGCTGAAGGGGTACAACCGCGAGCAAAACCATGTTGGCTGCTCTTCCTCTAAAGTATACCGCTATACGAATTCAGACGTTACGCTTTATTTGAAAATTTCGCCTGATCTCCGTGAGGCACGGCGGGAGTGTAAAATCCTCCGCTGGCTTGCGGGGAAACTGCCAGTACCGGAGGTAAGAATCTTTACCGAAGAGAGAGGGCTTGCCCATCTATTGCTGACCGAAGTATCCGGGCGTATGACCTGCGACTGCCCGGAGGACACGGTCGCTGAACCGGCGGAGATAACGGTCGGGATGCTGGCGGACGGTCTTTTAATGTTGCAAGGCATTGACAAAGCAAGCTGCTCGTTTGACAACACGCTGGAGGTCAAACTGGCGACAGCGTTAGAAAACATTGAAAACGGGCTTGTGGATATGTCGGATTGGAACCCGGATACGGATTTTTCCTCACCGATGGAGCTATACCGATGGCTCTGCGAAAACAAACCGCCGGAGGACATCACCTTTACGCACGGCGACTATTGCCTGCCAAACGTTTTTATCGGCGAGAAGGCGGTTACGGGGTTTGTTGACTTCGGGCGGGGAGGACTCGCCGACAAATGGCAGGATATTGCGCTATGCGTCCGTTCGTTGCGGTACAACCTTGGAAATATTGGGGAGACAGAGAAGGACAAATACATTGACCTGTTGTTCTCACGTCTCGGTTTGCAGCCGGACGCGGAGAAAATTCGGTATTATATCCTGCTCGATGAACTGTTTTAAGGGAAGGTTTCAATACTTCGTTTATGAGGAGCAACACACATGCTAAACATCACCAATCTTGTCGTGGGCGCGGTGTCCACCAACTGTTACATCGTGAGCGACGCGGAGACGCGGGAGGCGGCAAAGGATTGATTGCAGGCTGTCAGACGCTTTTATGCGGATGGCGCTTTATTTATGCGCTTGAAATTCCGCGTACTTCGCTATATACTATATGCAAGCGGAAGGGGGAAAGATTGGTTGCGGATAGAGACAGACCGTCTTACGCTCCACCCGATGAGCGAAGACGAGTTAAAGCGCGCGGAGCGCGACCTTGCGGGCGTTGTGCGCGCCTGCGGCGCGGTTTTGCCGTATATAGGGTTTTGGGAGATGCGCGCCAAGCGCAAAATATACCGCGTAAAGAGGGAAATGATCGGTCAAGATCCCCGGTTTTGGCTGGTAGGAACTTCTTGGCTGATCCTTCACCGGGAGAAAAAACTGTACCTTGGCGAAGCGGGATTCAAAGGCCCCCCGGTGAGCAGGGCATCGGTGGAGATCGGCTACGGCATTCTGGAGGATTTTCGCGGGCAGGGATATATGACCGAGGCGGTTGGGGCGCTTACGCGGCTTGCTTTTGCGCAGAAGGAATGCCGGGTGGAGCGCGTCACGGCGCTTACGCTGCCAGAAAACACGGCGTCTCACCGGGTGCTGGAGAAAAACGGATACGAACGGCAGCCGTCGTTCGGGAAATACTGGCTCTGGGAGCGTATAAAAAAAACGGAAGATACGGGGATGGTTCCATGATTTCGGTAAAGCCGATACCGCCCGAACTTACCTATGACATACGGCATATCGTTTTACGAGAAGGTCTTGCGAGGGATACTTGCTATTGGGATACAGACCGTCTGCCCGGCGCGTTCCATTTAGGGGGTTGGCTGAATACCAGGCAAGTCGGAGTCGCGACCTTCCAGCCCGAGCCCGACTTGGACATACCGGAAGAGTCGGCGTACCGCCTGCGCGGCATGGCTGTGCTGCCGGACGCGCGTGGATTCGGCGTCGGAGCGCTGCTGCTGCTTTGCGGCGAGGATCGCGTCCGGCAGATGGGGATATACCGTCTGTGGTGCGACGCGCGAATCGGCGCGGCGGATTTTTATCGCAAATACGGCTGGGAGAGCGCCGGGGAGGCGTACGAAATCCCGACAGCGGGATTGCATTACAGAATGAGGAAAATGCTCGGACAACCGGCGCAATGCGGGGGAATAGGAGGCGCGGTATGACACCGTATATTCGCAAAACGAATTATTACGAAACGGATCAAATGGGGATTATCCACCACGCCCACTATATTCATTGGTTTGAGGAAGCACGGGTTGACTTCATGGAGCAGATGGGGTACGGCTACCAAAAGGCCATAGAGAGCGGTCTGGATTTCGCGTTGCTCTCGGCGCACTGTGAATATAAGTCGATGGCGCGCTTTGGGGACAGACTGTCGATTCAAATACGTATTACGGAATTGACCCCCGCGCGGATGACGGTTTCGTACAATATTGCCGACGCCGGAACAGGAGATTTGAGGGCGACGGGCTACACCAAGCATTGCTACTACAATGCGTCGCTAAAGCGACCCGTGTCGCTCAAAAAAGCTCTGCCGGAGCTGTACGAGATGTTTGAGGCGACGATGGCATGAACATTTTTCACCCGCTGACCCGGCGTTGGTTTGCCTCCACGCTGGGCGAACCGACCGCCGTTCAGAACGAAGCGTGGCCGGCAATCGCTTCGGGCGGGCATACGCTGGTGAGCGCGCCGACCGGAACCGGCAAGACGCTGTCGGCATTTTTGGTGTTTCTCGATCAAATGCTCGCGGAAGCGCGGGCGGGGACGCTGAAGAAAGAATTGCAAGTGATTTACATCTCCCCGCTGAAGGCGCTCGCGGGGGACATCCGCGAAAACCTGCGCCGTCCGCTGTACGGCATCGCGGACGAGGCGGCAAAAGCGGGTTTCCCGCCGGAAGCACTTACGACCGCGATCCGCACCGGCGACACGCCTTCTTACGAGCGCCAGAAGATGATCAAAAATCCGCCGCACATCTTGATTACAACGCCGGAATCCCTCTATCTGCTCTTGACGAGCAAATCCGGCAAGACCATACTGCGAACGGCGCGAGCCGTCATTGTCGACGAACTGCACGCCGTGATCGACAGCAAGCGCGGCGCGCATCTCATGCTCTCACTCGCGCGTTTAGACACGTTATGCGGGCGGGAGTTGCAGCGCGTCGGGCTTTCGGCGACAATCGAACCGCCCGATGAGGCGGCGCGATATCTCGCGGGCACCTCGCCGGTGGCCGTCGTCGCGCCGAAGATGAAGAAAGACACCGCCATCTCGGTGACCGCCCCGGCGGAGAATATGCACAGCTTACCGCACGGCACCATCTGGCCGGAACTTGCAAGCGCGGTGTATGACCGGTGCCAGGAAGCCCGCAGCGCGCTCGCGTTTGCGGACGGACGCCAGTTTGTTGAGAAGCTGGCATATCACGTTAACCGGCAGGCGGAGGTTCCGAATCTTTCGGAAGAGAGCGTATTCGCAAAGACGCACCACGGGTGCGTTTCGAAAGAACAGAGGCTGCGGGCGGAGAACGACCTGCGGAGCGGGAAACTGCGCCTGCTGTGCGCCACATCGTCGATGGAGTTGGGAATCGACGTGGGCGAGATCGACCGCGTGATGCAGATCGGTTGCCCAAGCTCTATCTCGAGCGTGATGCAGCGTCTCGGACGTGCCGGACATAATCCGGGCCGGGTGAGCGTGATGGACATCTTCCCGCGCACCGACCTCGAAGGGCTGTATTGCGGCTTGACGGCGCGGGTGGCGACGGACGGGGGGGTAGAGAAGCTGTGTCCGCCGCGGATGTGTTTGGACGTACTGGCGCAGCACTTGGTTTCGATGGCGAGCGATGAAGAGGGGTACTCCGTTGAGGAAGTCATGGAGCTTCTGCCCCGTGCCTACCCGTTCCGCGGCGTAACGCGGGACGACGTTGAGAGCGTACTTCGTATGCTGGCGGGGGATTATGAACACGGGCGGGATCTGCCGGTGCGCCCGCGTATCCTCTATGACCGTATCAACGGGCGGGTCGAGGGCGATACCTACAGCCGGATGCTGGCTGTGTCCGCGGGCGGGACAATCCCCGACCTCGGGATGTATGCCGTAAAAACCGAGAGCGGCGCGAAGCTGGGCGAACTGGACGAGGAGTTTGTCGGCGAGGCGCGGGTAGGGGATCGTTTCCTGCTCGGTTCGTTCGCGTGGAAGATCGTGAAGATGGACAAAGAGACCGTTACCGTCGCGCCGACCTCTCCCGCCGGAGCGCAGCCGCCGTTTTGGAAGCTCGCGTGGCACTCGCGCCGCTTGCAGACGGGGCTTGCTTTCGGCAGGCTCCTGCGCCGCCTAAACGAAGGGGAGATACAAGACTGCCTGCGGGATTGGCTGCTAGACGACGCGGCGGTGAAAAACACCGCGGGGGTCTTGGAAAGCCAGCGGAATATCACCGGCGGCTTCCCTGACGACCGCACCGTCATCGCCGAACATTTTGAAGACGAAGCGGGCGAGCAGCAGATCATGATACACTCGGTTTTCGGCAAGCAGGTCAACGCGCCGCTGTCGCTGCTGCTTCAGGAAACGGTAAAACGGATGGGGATCGAAACCTATTGCTACGCCGCGGACGACGGGATCTTGCTGATGGCGAGCTTCGGCGGGATCCTGCCGGACGGTCTGCTCGCGCGTATCAACCCGGAGACGGCGCGTTCAACCCTCGAAACGCTTCTGCCGTCGTCCTCGCTCTTTAACATGCTGTTCCGGCATAACGCCGGGCGCGCGCTGATGATGGGTGTCCGCAAAGGCAAACGCCAGCCGCTCTGGGTTCAGCGCCTGCGCGGCGCGGAGATGTTGAACGCGGTGATCGGGGTTGACGACCATCCGCTGATCCGCGAGACGAAAAGGGAGTGCTTGGAAGACTACTGGGACTTAGACGGGCTGGAATGGCTATTGAACGGGTTTCGTTCGGGGCAAATCGGGGTGCGGGAGCTGCACACCGCCTTCCCTTCGCCGATGTCGCTGCCGCTGCGGCGGCAAGCCGAGAATACCCTTTTGTATGATTATTTCCCGACGACGGGGAAGATACAGAACGCCGAAATGCTGGAGGAGATGCAAAAGATTAAACCCGCCGCCGAACAGTTGGCGCGGGCGTCAGACCGTAAAAAACTGCCGGAGGACGAGAAACAGCTCCATTCGCTCTTGATGATGGAGGGCGACTTGATCGCCGGGGAGCTGGAACTGCCGCCCGAGTGGTTGGAGTCGCTCGCGCGTCAGGGTCGCGCCCTGTACGTTGAGCCGGGGTTGTGGATCGCCGCCGAACACGCGCCGGAATATGCCGACGCTTTTGAGGCGGGCAGCACATGCGCGCTGGAGCGTATTGTCCGGCGTTCGCTTCGCTATCGGGGAGCGCAGACCGCCGGGCAGGTGTCCGAACGGTACTTCTTGCCGGATGATACGGTACTGGGCATATTGAACCGTCTGCGCGATGCCGTAGTCGAGGACGGCGGGTTGTATTACCACGCCGACGTATACGAGCGGGCCCGGCATGAGACAGTCGCGGCGCGTCGCAGACAAGTCAGGACGGTGCCGCCGGAACGCTGCGCCGCGATGCTCGCGAGTCGCCTTACGGCGTCCGCACCGCCAGGGGAGCAGTTGAAACGCGCGGTCGCTTCGCTCGGCGGGATACCCTTGCCCCCGGCTATGTGGGAGGGGACGCTCTTTCCGGCGCGTGTAGGGTCGTACAACCCCGCGCTGCTGGATTCGCTGCTCGCGGGCGGCGATTGGTTTTGGGTGTTTTCAGACGGTACTCTGACGTTTCACCCGTCCACCGATATCGACTGGGAAACTGACTTAACGCCTGTTTCGGAGTCTCTTGCGGGAAACGAGCGGATACTCTATGACGCGCTTCTGCGGCGCGGCGCGAGTTTTTCCGCGCCACTCGCTTCTTTACTGCCGGACAGGCAAGCGGTAAACGAAGTGACGCTTTCGCTGATGGAAAAGGGCTTCATCCGCGCCGACAGTTTTGTGCCGGTGCGTCAGTATTTAGAAAGAGAGCAGATGGAGAAAGCGCCGCCCAAGCGGCGCATCGCGGCGCAGGTGAAAGCCATGACGGAGGGACGATGGGAGGCGGTGCGTCTGCTGACGGAGGCGACGGCGGAAACGCGGCTAATGCGTGTTTTCGAGCGGTTTTCGATCGCGTGCCGAGAAACGTGGAAGCTCTTTGAAAAACAGTTCCCGTGGTCTTCCGCGCTGGAGATTCTGCGTGGTTGGGAATACACAGGGCGCGTCCGGCGCGGCTACTTCGCCGAGGGCTTGTCCGGCGCGCAGTTTGTGCTGGCGGAGCATTTTGACGGGGTGGTGTACGCGCTGGAGAACCCGGTGCGGGAGGTGCTTTGGGTTTCGGCGGCCGACCCGTACCAGCTTTGGGGACGGGTTTTGCCGCATATGCCGGAGCGGGAGTTTGTCTGCCACGCCGGGAGCGTCGTCGCGCTCGCCGAAGGCGTTCCGGCGGCGGTGTTCGAGCGTCAGGGGAACACGCTGCGGGTATTTGACCAAGAAATCCTGCCCGAGGCGCTGCGCGTCTTCGCGGAAGCGTTTTTGAAAAAACGCCTCTATCCGCGTTTACGGCGTTTAACGGTAAAGCAGTACCCGAAGGAAGCGGCGCCCGCGTTGAAGCACGCCGGATTTTCGCCGGTAATGCTGGATTATGAACTGTACCGATAGAGGATACGGAACGTTATGATGAAAAAAATTTTTATCCTATTGCTTACCGCCGCTCTTCTTCCTCTCGGCGGTTGCGGCGCGGGGGTTCAAAGGTACAGCACAGAATTCGGCGGCGTTTTTGACACCAATATTGTAGTGACCGGCTACGCGGACAGCAGGGACGATTTTAATCGATATGCGGACATGATTCAAAACCGCTTCACCGAACTCCACCGGTTGTTTGATATTTATCATGATTACGAGGGGATTAACAATCTATACACTGTTAATCAGCATGCCGGGATCGCACCGGTGGCGGTGGTGCCGGAGGTTATCGGGCTGCTCAAACTGGCACGGGAGGGCTATGAATTCTCCGGCGGCGCGGTGGATGTGACGATGGGGCCTGTTCTGCTGCTTTGGCACGAATACCGCGCGGAAGGAACCTCTCTTCCGCCGGCAGACGCGCTTCAAGACGCCGCCAGCATGTCCGGAATCGATAATTTGATTATCGATGAAGAGAAAGGTACGGTATTTCTCGCCAAAGCGGGGATGTCGTTGGATGTAGGAGCGGTTGCCAAAGGGTACGCCGCCGCTCTTGCCGCAAAAGAAGCAGCCGGAATGACGTCGTTTTTGATCAACGCCGGGGGCAGTGTCACGACGGTTGGAAAACCGCCGGATGGCGCGGAAACGTGGAGGGTTGGCATTCAAGACCCGAAGTTGGATGAAAACGGGACGCAGTACTACCTCGACGTAGTGACAGGAAGCGGCATGACGGTTTCATGCAGCGGAAACTATCAGCGCTATTACGCCGTCGGCGGGAAACAATACCACCACATCATTGATCCGGTCACACTGATGCCTGCTGAACGGTTCACGCAGGTGGCGGCGCTCCATCCGGATCCGGGGCTGGCGGATATCCTTTCCACCGCGCTCTTCATTCTGCCGATTGACGAAGGATTGGCTTTGGCGGAGAAATGCGGCGCAGAGGCTCTGTGGATCGGTACGGACGGAATTTGGCGGGCTACCGAAGGATATAAAGACGTTTCCCAGATGTATAATAGGGAGCAAGGCAATGGATAAACGCGCATTGTTCTACAGGCGGGATGTGTGGCTCCTGACCGGATTTCTATTGCTTACGCTGTTGAGTTTTTTGCTGTTCCGGTTATCCGGGCAGCCCGCCAATACGGCGCAAATCATGCTGGACGGGCAGATCGTGCGTATAGTCAGCTTGGAGAAGGACGGTGAGTTCGCATTGGAACAGAATCCGCACATCCGCTTTTCCGTACGGGATGGGGCGATTGCGTTTATCTCGTCGGACTGCCCCGACCAGCTATGCGTGCACAGCGGCTATTTGAGCCAACCCGGCCAGATGGCGGCTTGTCTGCCAAGACACGTCTCGCTCTCCGTCAACGGAGCGGGCGGAGTGGATGCGGTGGCGAATTGAAGATTTCAAAAAAAGTCGCGCTTCACGGCCTGATGCTGGCTGTGATTGTCGTGCTTACAACAGCGGAACATATGCTTCCGCCACTCCCGTTTGTGCCGCCGGGCGTCAAGCTGGGACTGTCCAATATCGTTACGATGTATTGTGTATTCTTTATCAGCCGCGCATCGGCTGTCACGCTGAACGTTTTAAAAGCCCTGTTTGTTCTGCTCACACGCGGTTGGCTCGCGGGGGTTCTGAGTTTATGCGGCGGATTGCTGTCGGTTGGGGCGGTTCTTCTTTTGCTGCTGTTTTGGAAAGACAAAGCGTCCTACGCCGCCGTCAGCGTCACCGGCGCTTGCGCTCACAACTTAGGGCAGTACGCCGCCGTTTCGGTTCTTCTGCGCGCAAACTATTTCACGTACTACCTTCCGGTTCTGCTTGTCTCCGGTATCATTATGGGACTTGTGACCGGGACGCTTCTGAAAGTTGTGCTGCCTGCACTGCGGAAGATCGATAGGGGGTAAGCGTTCATTTTGCGTGCTAGATTCCTGTTGATGGTTAAATGACTGCAAAATCAAAATTTGCAATCAGTTTAGTAACAAATGCGCTCCTTGTTGATATATAGTTGCTAGCGATATTAAGGCCTGATCAGCCTAATAAAAAGGAGTGCAAAACCATGAAACGCAAATCTATTCTCGCAACCCTTCTCGCTGTTGTCATGCTCACAGCGGCATTCGCGATTCCAGCTTCGGCGGCTGTAGTCAGTGATGAGGATGAATTACAAACTCCATATGGCTTGCTTGGCGGATACGTAAGTGTGGAACGCGGTTATGCAAACGACCCCAACACCACTGAAGTTAGAGTCGGAGCAGGGCTCGTCAATTCCTCCTTGATGCTAGAAACTATAGCCACTATGGAAATTGTCGACTATTATACGGGAGCGTCAATTTTCAACGATGATAGAACTGAGTATGACTCAGATTCGGGATTCGCAATGCGGTTCTTTGCAAGCGAAGGCTTTCCTCAAAAGGTTACGGTATATGCATGTGGAGAGATTCGGCATACAAACTCTTACGCAATATGGCCTCGCTTGTACGGCGTGTAATAAGAAAGCAGTGGGAGGGCTCAAATGAGTCCTCCTATTGCTTATGTTCCCGGAATGTCAGGCAATTCATAAAGCATAAAGGTAACTTCTCCAGTAGCAGACAAGACCGTCACTTCAAGTATCCACTTATCGCCACCTGTGCCGATTTTTCTTTTGATTGGCTCATCTGCGGGATGATTGGCAAACATGCTATGTTTTGCCTTTGAACGGGTACTCCATCCCTTGTTGCTTTCGTATTCATAGATAATATAACCTTCGTTATCAACCGTACAAATCTTCACCGAATCCTCGATTAGTACACAGTCTTCCAGCGAAACGTTCCAGTAATAATCATACCTTTCCCTTGTTTCCCTTTCTTCTAGTGAAAGCCCAGCGTAAGGATCCTCGTCAGGGGAAGGTTCGGGGACATCAGAAACATTGGCGATCGGTGAAGGTGTTTCCGTAATGGGAGGGGGAATCAGTTCATTCGCCCGTTCCGGGTCGGCTTTCGCTATATCCAATGGGAGTGTAAACAGGACGTTGACGCCGTGATAGTCCGCGTTTCGCGAGAACTCGCCGAATTCCGCGTCATATGTAAAAGCCTCTTGTGAGAAAAACGGGTAGTCGCTGACTCCGAGATATACGCCTCTGTCGGCAAAGACTTCAAGAGTATCGCATTCCGCCAACAGATAATATACCCCATCCATAACCGTACTGCTCTGTACATGTTCAACGCTCCCTTGCCACGGCGCGACACCATTTATAAATGGGTTTGTGTAGAATTGGGTAAACCCGATTGAGTTAATTTCCGGCATAGCCGACCCATCAAGCATTGAGATAGCGACCACGGCATAAGTCTTGCTTTGTGCAATGTCCGCGTCAAGTGAGACTAACTCTTCGGAGGGAGCAATCCCCATCAAGGTAATTGCGTAATCACCGCACTGTTCCTGCTTATCAATCAGAATGGCTCTTTCTGAACGGAACGCCTCAGCGATGTTCTCACTAGCGAGCGCTTCCGCGATTTCATCGGCCGGTCTAAGCCAGCGAACGGCGAGCACCGTTGCGGCGGAAGCCATTAAAACAATCGCGGCGGTTACAAGCACGGCCTTTACCGGGATTCGTGTTCTTTTTCTCATATTTGTTCCCCCTTGTTGAATTTTGTGTCTGACCATGGCGGACAGCTCTTCGCTCGGTTCGCAGTGTGTCAATAATGCCGATCGGATCAAGTCGTCAATCCGTGTATCTTTCATCGTTCTTCACCAACCTTTCACGTAGAATATAGCGGGCTTTATGTAACCGGCTCTTTACGGTTCCCTCTGGGATTTTTATGATCTGCGCAATTTCCATTACCGACATATCAGCCGTATAGAATAAATACACGGGGATACGGTATTTTTCTTTCAAAGATTCTACGGCTTGCGCAATAATCCGCTTCTGCTCAGCCATTATCACAGTTTCCTCCGGATCCTCTTCTTTTCGATCCGGTTCATAGGCCAATGGCACAGTTTTTCTTTTCCTATTTTCGGTTTTCCACAAATTCAAACACATTCTATACAAATAGCTTTTTGGATTCTTGCTCTCATCTATGTGGCCGTGTTTTTGAAAAGCCGCCACAAAGGTATCCTGAAACAAATCGTCCGCGTCCGGTTGATTTTTTGTAAGGTGCATACAGAGTCTGTAAATCTGACCCTTGTATTCCTCAAACAAACCGCCCACTTTTTCTTGGGTCATCTTTGCCCTCCGTTTCTCGTTGCCGCTATTCCGTCCCATACTTAATACGAAGTAACCGTCAAACATGATTGCACCTAGCATCGATGCCTGAGAGGTAGTACAATAACTTCAAAACGAGATGAAAAAGCACAAGTGGTTTTTCATGTTGATTTGGAGTTGGTATCATGATCAACACAAGAGAGATTGCGTCGGAA
>QMCE01001955.1_pt1 | contig 11425 bp, 11 predicted proteins | sample 1821851 | NCBI WGS metagenome assembly QMCE01 (sample SAMN09453174, study PRJNA476694) | Termite gut metagenome, whole genome shotgun sequencing project. | isolation source: worker | host: Odontotermes sp. | place: South Africa:Pretoria | collected 2016-01-28
CGGTCACTCTTCATCGCCGTCATCGTCCCAGCCCGGCTGTTCGCGCTCGCGCTCGTCGTCGCGGAGGCCGGCCATGCCATAGCCGTCGTCGTCCTCATATCCGTCAGCGCCGGCGCCGCCGCCGAACTTGGCGCGGAACTCCTCCATGGTCAGGAGGATTTCCCGCGACTTGCCGTCGCGGAAGGGACCGAGAAGGCCGACCGAGGCCAACTGATCGATGACGCGGCTGGCGCGGCCGTAGCCTATGCCGAATTTACGCTGCAGGAGGGAGACGGAACCGCGCTGGTTTTCGATAATCGCCTCGCCCGACGGCAGGAACAGTTCGTCGAACTTCGACACGTCCACCGCACCGCCGCCGCCGCCGATGACCGGCCCCGTCAAATCCTCGTGGTACTGCGGCTCGGCCTCGGCCTTGACGAAATCCACCACCCGGAACAGCTCCTCGTCCGAGACGAAGACGCCCTGGGCGCGGGTGAGTTTGCCGACGCCGGGCGGCAGATACAGCATATCGCCCTGCCCCAGCAGCGTCTCGGCCCCGTTGCCGTCGAGGATGGTGCGGCTGTCGACGCGGCTGGCGACCTGGAAGGCGATGCGGCAGGGCATGTTCGCCTTGATGAGGCCGGTGATGACGTCCACCGACGGACGCTGGGTGGCGAGGATGAGGTGGATGCCGACGGCGCGGCTTTTGGCGGCGAGGCGGGTGATGTGTTGCTCTACTTCCTTCCCCGCGACCATCATCAGGTCGGCCAGTTCGTCGATGATCACCACCATGTACGGCATACTCTTGGGGAACGCCTCGATGTCCTCCAGGCTGGCGAATTCATCCAGCCGCTCGCGGATGCCGGCGTCGCCCAGCGCGTTGAATTTGGCGATGTTGTTGACCGACACCTGCGACATCTGTTCGTAGCGCTCGTCCATCTTCTGGCAGATCCAGTCGAGAACCGACACCGCCCGCTTCATGTCGGTGATGACCGGGCTCATCAGGTGGGGAATGTCCTTGAAGCGGGACAGTTCGACCACTTTCGGGTCGACCATGATGAGTTGGGTTTCGTCCGGACGGCAGCACATCATCACCGACATGATGATGGAGTTGATGCAGACGGATTTGCCGCTGCCGGTGGCGCCGGCGATGAGGAGGTGGGGCATCCGCGTCAGGTCCGCCACCAGCGCCTGCCCGGAGACGTCCTTCCCGAGGCAGACGGGGAGGGCCTGGCGGCGTTTTTCGCGGTTGACGGCGCGGACGATTTCGCCGAGGGAGACCAGTTCCTTGCAGGTGTTGGGGATTTCGATGCCGATGGTGTTCTTGCCCGGGATGGGGGCGATGATGCGCACCGATTCGGCCTGGAGCTGCATGGCGATGTTGTCCGCGAGCGAAGTGACCTTGCTCAGGCGGATGCCGGGGGCGAGGCTGATCTCGTACATGGTGACGCGGGGGCCGCGCTCGATATGCACCACCCTGCCCTCGATTTTGAATTCGCCCAGCGTTTGTTCGAGAATTCTGGCCTTGGCCTCGATGAGGCTCCTGTCCTCGACCACCGGCGGCTCCGGCGGATCGAGGAGTTCGATGGGCGGCAGGCGGTAGGCGGACATGTCGGTTTTTCCCGGGGCGGCCGGGGCGCTTTCGCGGGACGGCCGGGCCTGCTCGCCGTACGCGCCGGGACGGGCCGGCTTGGCGGCCGTCGGCGCCGGGCACGGGAGGCTTTCCGCCGCCGGGCACATGGGCGCGGGCGCCGCTTCTTGTCGCGGTTCGGTCGGCGCCGCGGCGCGGTGGGGTTTGGCCTCGTCGCGGCTGCCGGCGCGGGAGCCGAGGAAGGGGTTGACGACGACGTCCGACGCCGATTCGTCCTGGAGTTTGTCGGAATCCTCCATCATGGCGTCGACATCCATGATGACGTCGGCCTTGGGCGCTTCGGCGCACGGGGCGGCGATGGCGGCGTCGACGGCGTCGGGGTGCGCTTCCGTGGGAGCGTCTGCCCGCAGATCGAGATCAAGGAAACGGGAGTGGAAGCCTTCGCGGGGTTTCCATTCCTTCAGCGGCGTTTTCTTCTCCCGGGCGGCGGGCGTTTCGGCCGGCTCGGGGGCGGCTGTGCGCTCGGTCGCGTCGGCGGCGTCTTTGGCGGCGGGGGGGGTGTTCCTCTCCGGGGGCGGCGCTCGCCTGCCGGCGGCGGATGACGCGCCGTCCGCTGCCGCGCCGCCGGCGACGGCAAGTCTGGGGCTGAGGAGCAGGCGGAACAAGTCGAAAACCCGCGCGACCATGCCGAACAGCCCCACCCCGGCGTCGCGCGCGAGGAACAGAACGCGGTGCGCCGCGCCCACCGCAGCTTCGCCAAACGCAAGCAGTATGCCCAAGATCGTCACTCCTATCGCCGCGAGCAGCAGGCCCCAGCGGCCAAAGTAGAGAATGGCCGGCGGCGAGACGTATACGGCCAGGAGGCCGCCGGTGTTCAGGTCGTAGACGTCGGCGAAGGCGCACACGCCCAGCGCCGCCGCCGCCACCAGCAACGCGCCGCCGAAGACCGACGGCCAGGTGGTGATGAAGCGCATGGATCGGGAAATATGGACGCCCCAGCAGAACACGAGCACGGCCAGCGTCATCGCGCCGACGCGGCCCAGGGTGAAGAGCCCGCCGTACGCCAACCAGGCGCCGAGGAGGCCGGTCAGGCAGGTTTTCGCCGATTCGCGCGGATCGACGCCGACGTCGCCGGTGAAAAACGACAGCGCCATGAACGCGCCCAGCCCGGCCAGTGTCAGGCCGACGCAGACGGCCGGAGCGCCTCCGGTCAGGCTCCAGCGTTTTTTTGGTGGGGTGGCGGCTTTTGCCATTGCGACTCCTGTTGTGCTGTGGTTTGCGCCATGACGCTCAGGCGATGACATTGAAATACGCCAACCCGATCGTCGCCGCCAGCAGGCAATAGCCGGCGAACCAGGCGAGGCGGCCGCGCGCGACCGTGTGTTCGAGGACCCGCAGGGCGACGTAGCCGCTGGCGGCGGCGACGGCGAGTCCCGCCAGCAGCGGGCCGATCGGCGTGCCGGCCATGAAGTCCCCGGGGGCGTCCGATCCGGCGATTTCCAGCGCGTGGAGGAGCGCGGCGCCGGCGACGGCCGGGATGGAGAGGATGAAGCTGAAGCCGAACGCTTCCTTCCTGTCTATGCCGCAGATGATCGCGCCGGCGATGGTCAGGCCGCTGCGGCTGATGCCGGGGGCGAGGGCCAGCGCCTGGCAGACGCCCACGGTCGCCGCGCCGAGCAGCCCGAGGTCGCGCATCTGGTATGCCGGGCCGTGGTGGAGCCAGGCGACGAACAGCGCCAGCGCCGTTGCCAGGAGGCCGAGACAGATCATGGACGGCGACTGGCGCAGGGCTTCCAGATACTTCTTGCACAGTATGCCCACGACTCCGGCCGGTATGCTGGCGACGATGACGTAGAGCAGGACGACAGGGCTGTTTTTCGCGTACCAAAGGATGCCGCGCCGGAAATACGCCACGACCACGGCGAGGGTGGCCAGGTGGAGGAAGACGTCGAACGCGGCCGGCACGGCGTGGCCGAGGCCCAGGTGCTGCGCCAGCGCCAGGTGTCCGCTGGAGGAGACGGGGAGGAATTCCGTCAATCCCTGGACGAGTCCGAGGATGGCGGCCCAGAGGTAGCTTATCCCTGTGTATTCCGTGTCCATAGCGATCTCCCCGGCGGCGATGGTTGCCGGCGGCGCAGATTCCTGTGCGGCTCATAGATACTATCGACCGTTTTCTAGGGGTGTCTGACTCTTTTTATCGGAGTCGGAGGGAGGGGGAGGCGTTTGGTGTGTACGCTATCTCCGCGCGGCGATCTCCCGCAACGCCCGCAAGGCATGACCGACCTCCTCCTCCGTGTTGCGATGCGAAAACGAAAACCGCACCGCCCCCCTCCCCTCCGTGCCGAACCGCCGGTGCAACAGCGGCGCGCAATGCGCCCCCGCCCGCACCGCCACCCCATGCTCCTCCCACAGCCTGTCCGCCACCTCCGCCGAATCCATGTCGCCGATATTCAACGTCACAATCGGCACACGCTCCGCCGCCGCGTAATCGCCATACAGCCGGACGCCCGTCACCTCCCCCAGCCCTGCCAGAAACACCCCGGCAAGACGGTCGGCGGCGGCGAAAACCGTCTCGCGGCCCACCCCGACAATATACTCCATCCCCGCCGACAATCCGGCCAGACCATGCGCGTTCATCGTCCCCGCCTCAAACAGCCCCGGCAACGCCGACGGCTGCTCGCGCTCGAAACTGCGGCTGCCGCTGCCGCCGACGATGAGCGGCCGGGGAGCCAAGCCGTCGCCGACGCACGCGCCTCCCGTTCCCTGCGGACCGAAGAGCGACTTGTGGCCGGTGAAACACACGGCGTCAATCCCCATGCCGTCCATGTCCAGGGCCAGAAGCCCCGCCGTCTGCGCCGCGTCGACGATGAGCCGGATGCCCCGCCCCCGGCAAAACCGGGCGATGCCGTCCAGCGGAACCACATTCCCCGTCACATTCGAGGCATGGGCGACGACCACCGCCGCCGTGTCCGGCCGGCAATGCGCCGCCAGATCCTCCACCGTGTAGCGCCCAAAAGAATCGACCGGGACTATGCTGCAATCGCCGCGTCTGTATAATGGACGCAAAACCGCATTGTGCTCGGCCTCGGTCGTGACCATGTGGCCGTCCACGCCGCCGATGACGAGGTTGAGCGCTTCGGTGACGTTTTTGCAGAAGACGACCCGCTCCGGCGAAGCGACGCCAAGCAGCGCCGCCGCCCGCGACCGCGCTTCCTCCACGCAGCGGAGCGCCGCCAGGGCGGGCCCGTGCGCGCCCCGGGCGGGATTGCCGAACGCGCCCAGCGCGCGGAGCACCGCGTCGGCGACGCCGGGCGGCTTCGGGAACGTGGTGGCGGCGTTGTCGAAATAGATCACGCGTATATCCTCTCATGAAGGTGGAACGGCATGAACGACGGTAGCGCTTCGATTGTGTTGAAGGATTGCCCCACCGGCGGCTGCGGGGCGAAAATCGGCCCGGCCGACTTGTCGGCCTGCCTCGCCGGCCTGCCGGCCGCCGCCCCCCCGGAGCTTCTGGCCGGCTTCGGCCACGCCGAGGACGCCGCCGTCTACCGCGTCTCGGCCCGCGACGCCATCGTCTCCACCGTCGATTTCTTCCCGCCGATGGTGGACGACCCCCGCGCCTTCGGCCGCATCGCCGCCGCCAACGCCATGTCCGACGTCTACGCGATGGGCGGGCGGGTGTTGTTCGCGCTCAATCTCGTCTGTTTTCCCGAAGCGATGGACAAGGCGATTCTACGGGAAATTCTGGCCGGGGGAGCGGAAAAAATCGCCGAGGCCGGGGCGGCCCTGGCGGGCGGACACTCGATTTACGACGCCGGCCTCAAATACGGTCTGGCCGTGACCGGCCGCGTCGATCCGGAGCGCTATTACCGGAACGACGCCGCCCGCCCCGGCGACTGCCTCATCCTCACCAAACCCCTGGGCATCGGCCTCGTCATGTCCGCCGCCCGGGCCGGCGCGGCGACCGCCGGCCAGATCCGCGCCGCCGTCGGGGCGATGGAGAGGCTGAACCGCGACGCCGCCATGAAGCTGGCGGAGTTCCCCGTCAGCGCCGTCACCGACGTCACCGGCTTCGGCCTGCTCGTCCACGCCGCCGAGATGGCGGGAGACGGCCTGACCATGACCTTCGACTTCGCGTCGCTTCCGCTCCTGCCGGGCGCGCTGGATCATGCCCGCGACTATCTCGCCACCGCCGCCGGCCAGCGGAACCGCGTCCATCTGGGCGCAGCCGCCGATGTCGGGGCGCTCACGGCGGCGGAGCAGGAGGTGGTGTTTGATCCGCAGACGTCGGGCGGGCTGCTCATCGCGGTGGCGGCGGAGGCGGCGGAGGCGCTGTGCCGCGCAATCCGCCGGGACGATCCGTCGGCGGCCATCGTGGGCGTGGCGTCGGCGCGGGAGGGGGAGCGGGCGGTGGCGGTCGTGTAAAGCATTGCCGTTTTCACGTAATCATGACGAGGAGCACCCATGCGGGAACAATACAGGATTGGCAAAATACGAATCGATGGTTTCAGAAAACTGTACCATTTTGAAATGGAAATGCGCGATTTCATGGTGATGGTCGGCGCGAACGGAGTCGGCAAATCCACTGTTCTCGATGTCTTTTCCATGCTTGCCGCCATAGCCGCCGGCAGAATGAATGAAAAATTGACCGAATTCGGAGGCGTAACGGGTACGCTGACGCGGGATAAATGCGCGAGCATATCCTTTTGCCTCGACATGGCGGCGCCAAATTACAATCCGCTGGAGTACTCGATTACGATTTGCCCAATGGGCAACGGATACGCGATATCGAGTGAGACTCTTTCCCAAACTCGCGATGATAAAGCCGATAAAGATCCATTCCTCCATATTGAGTCGCGCAATAATGATATCCGCTATTTCGAATCCGATTCCGAAAGACAAGGACGGCTTACCCGTCCGACATGGGATCACAATCCTCTGGAATCTTCCCTTTCCCAAGTCCCAAAGATGTTCCGGCAACCGGAAAGCCTGCGGAAAATACTGTCCACCGCCGCCCATTATCACGTTCTTGACGTCGGTGAACGCGCTCCGATCAAACTGCCGCAATCCATGAAGCCGGCGACCATGCCGGGCAACAACGGCGAAGATTTGGTACCCTATCTTTACTCCATGCGGGAGAACGATCCGACGCGTTTTCAAGCTCTTCTTGACACGCTCCATGCCGCCTTTCCCGATTTTGACGGGCTGGGCTTTCCGCCGATCGCGTCGGGGATGCTGACTCTCGCCTGGAAATCAAAGACCTTCGCAAAGCCGTTTTATGCCCATGAACTCTCAGAGGGGACGCTTCGCTTCCTTTGGCTTGCCTCCCTGTTGCAATGTCCCGCCCTGCCTATGCTGACCATGATTGACGAGCCGGAAGTAAGCCTTCATCCCGAGCTGATATCGTTGCTTGTCGATTTGATGCGCGAGGCGTCGGACAGAACCCAATTATTGATCGCTACCCATTCCGACAGCCTGGTGCGTTTCTTGCGTCCCGGCGAGATTCTGGCGATGGATGTCGATGATCAGGGATGCACCGCGGCGCGATGGGCGGAGACGATGGATATCGAGGCGTGGCTTGACGAATACAGCATGGACGACATCTGGAGAATGGGGCGTATCGGAGGCCGGGCATGAAAATAACCATCATCGTAGAGGGTAAAACGGAAAAGGCGTTCATGCGGCCGCTTCGCGCCCACTTGGCCAAATTCCTCGCCGGCAAAATGCCCCATCTTGATACTCTTCCCTACGATGGCCCCATCCCCCGGGAAGAAAAACTGAAAAGCCGTGTGCGTCGTTTGTTTCAAGGGAGAGAAGCTTCGGATTACGTCATTGCGTTGACGGATGTGCATATCGACGGGGAAAAGCCGATATTCAACGACGCCGAGGACGCCAAGACGAAAATGAGGGCCTGGGTCGGAAACGAACCGCGCTTTTTTCCCCATGCGGCGCAATATGATTTTGAAGCCTGGTTGTTGCCGTATTGGGATGACATATTGAACTTGGCGGGTCACAAGAAAAAGGAACCAGCCAATAACCCGGAAACGGTGAATCATGGGAGGCCGCCCGCCTATGTGCTCAATGAACTGTTCCGCACGGGAAACGCACAGCGAAGATACGTAAAAACGCGGGATGCGCAACGAATTTTGGAAAACAAGGACTTGTCGATTGCCATTGCCAAGTGCAAGGAACTGGAGGCATTCGTCAACCGAATTCTTACCCTTTGCGATAGTTCGCAGAACTAAAGGATCTCTTATGAACACCATCGACATGCGCGGGAAACCCTGTCCCATACCGGTCATCGAGACCAAGAAAGTGTTGGCGAAAACGGCGGCGGGGACTGAAGTCGCCATTCTCGTCGACAACGACACTGCCAGGCAAAATCTGGAAAAATTGGCGCGGGGGCAGGGACACGGCTTCCGCCACGAAACGACGCCGGACGGCGGCATCCGCGTCGTCATGACCGCCGCCGCCGCAACCACCGCCGCTGGCGCCGCGCCCGGGGACGACGGCTCCGGGCTGGTCGTCGCCATCGGCTCCGACCGCATGGGGAGGGGCGACGATGATCTCGGCCGGACCTTGATGAAAAACTTCCTCTTCTCCCTGGCAGAATTGGAAACCCCGCCCGAGCACATCCTCTTTTTCAACAGCGGCGTGCATCTGACCTGCGCCGGGTCGGCGGCGCTGGACGATCTCGCCGCGTTGACGGCGAAGGGAGCGAGCGTCAATTCCTGCGGCGCCTGCCTCAATTTTTACGGCAAAACCGACACCCTTCAGGTGGGGAGCGTCAGCAACATGTATTTCATCCTCCGCATCATGGCCCAGGCGAAACGTCTGATCAATTTGTCGTAAGGACGGAACCGCGATGCGGGACGAGGCGGTATTCACCTTCCTGAACGCCCACGCTGCCATCGCCGGCGAAAAGGCGCTGATCGCGGCCGGTTTCGGCGTCCGAGTGATGCCCCGGCCGTCGGCATTGGGGGAAGGGTGCGGTATTTGTCTGCGGGTGGATGCGGATCAACTGGAGGCCGCCGCCGCCGTACTCCGGGACGCCCGGGTGGAGGTGGAAGCGGCGTATCTCAGGAAGGGGCAGTCGTTTCAGCGCTGTCAATAACGGTTGTCTCCGAAGTGCGCAGCGCCGCATAGTCGTCCGGGGTGTCCACGTCCCGCACTACCGCCGGGTCGTCCACCGGCACCGCCAACAACTCCTCGCCGAGAGCGGCAAGAATATGGCGCGCGCCGACATCGCCCTCCAGCCGCAGAATCGCCGGATACAGATCCGGCGACAAAATGGCCGGCGTCCCGCGCTTGCCGCGCAAAAAGGGAGCCGTCGCCAAATGCCCAGGATTCTCCGCCACACGGGCGAGATGCCGCTCGGCCAACATATTCAGCGTCTCCGGGCGGACAAGCGGCTGATCGCCCAGGACAATCATCGCGCCGGCCGCGTCCCGCGCGTCGCGGTGCGCCATGACCGCGGCTACGCCGCACCGGAGAGACGATGCCTGACCGCGGCGCCACTCCGGATTCTCCACGAGATGGACAGGCGGCCCTCCCGCAGGCGCGGCCTGCGCCACCGCCTCCCGGACCGGCCCGGCGTCATGGCCGATGACGACGAACACGGCGCGGGCGGCCCGGACCTGGACGGCGGCGGCCACCGTGTGCGCCAGAATCGGCTTGCCGCGCCACGGCAGAAGCAGCTTGCCGCCGCCCAGACGGGATCCGCCGCCGGCGGCAAGCACGATGACAGTCACCGCGTCGGGAACGACAGGCATGACAGCCCTTTCGTCAGCAACGACCCGAGATAGACGCCGTGGAGAACGCCGGGGGACTGGCCGGCAAGCGCGGCGGCCACCGCCCGCCCCCCTTCCTCCGCGCCGGGAAGATCGGACTGGTTGCAGAACAGGAACCACGCCGCCGCCGCCGGGGCGCTCTTGAACAACCCGTCCGGATGCGCCGCGAGGCGGGCGACGGCGGCGGGAGTGACGGCGTCGCCCGGGCGGAGGCCGGTGGCGGCGGCGACGCGCTCGGGGCGGAAGGCGATGGCGTCGGAAAGGGATTCGCCCAAACAGCGCAGGCCGACGACCGCGACAACCGCCGTCGTCAGCCGGGGCAGCACCGGTTCGCGATCGCCTGGAGCCTTGAGCGGCAGCCGCCGCGCGCCGTCGGCTTCGACCAGGATGCGCTCGGACGGATGGTCGAGAAAGCGTTGGTCCAGAAGATCGGCGGGGTAGCCGCGCACCTTGCCGGACCGGGCGTCCGGCCCGTCCGCGGGCGGGAGGGCGGCGAAGAGCGCGCCGGATGCGGGAAGCGCCAGATCGCCCGGCGCGACGCCGATGACGACGGAGAGCCAGGCGTTTTCCCGGGGGAGCGCCATGCGGGTGGTCGTGGCGCAGAGCGGGCGCTCGCCCCGCGCGGCCATGCGTTCGGCGAGGGCGAAGAGGAGCGTGGTTTTGCCGCCGCCGCCGGTCAGGCAGACGAGGCCCGGGAGAAACGGCTCCAGTTCGCGGTCCAGCGTTGTTTCCCGTTCACGCACGCGGAAATCCTTCTTTTTTATAACAGCAAAGGAAAAGCAAACCATGAGCGCCAACGCGCAATCCATCCTAGGAGAAACCCGCATCGTGATCAAGGGCGCCGGCGAAATGGCCAGCGGCGTCGCCGTCCGGCTGCACCGGGCCGGGTTCCGCCGTCTGGTCATGCTGGAGACGGCGCGGCCGACGGCGGTGCGCCGCGCCGTCAGTTTTTGCGAGGCGGTGTACGACGGCCGGCGGGAGGTGGAGGGGATCGCGGCGCGGCGGGTGGAGAGGCCGGAGGAACTGCCGGCGTTGTGGGAGGAGAGGGCGATCGGCGTGGCGGTCGATCCGGAATGGCGGTGGCTCTCCCTGGTGCGGCCCCGGGTCTCGGTCGACGCGGTGTTGGCGAAGCGGAATCTGGGCACGCGGAAGGACGAGGCCCCGCTGGTGGCGGCGCTTGGTCCCGGGTTTGTCGCCGGGGAGGATGCGCATTGCGTGATCGAGACGAACCGGGGGCACGATTTGGGCCGGGTGTATTATGCGGGGAGCGCCGAGGAGAACACCGGGATCCCCGGGACCATTGGGGGGTATGCCCTTGAGCGGGTGTTGCGGGCGCCGGTTGGGGGGGAGGTGGGGGAGTGCCGCGCGATTGGCGACATGGTGCGGGCGGGGGAGGTGGTGTGCCGGGTGGGGGGAGTGCCGGTGGCGGCTGCGATTGGGGGGGTGGTGACGGCGCTCAGGCGGTCGGGATTGTGGCGGCGGGTGGCGGGAGCGGAAAAGGTGTTTCGCGAAGCGCCGTTCACGCTGCGGGTGTCGGGGGAGGAGGGAGAGGCCGGGGGCGGGCTGACGCTGCGGCGCGGGGTGATCGATGTGGCGTTCCGGGAGAGCGGGGGCTGGGTGATTGTGGATTACAAGAGCGACGCCCGCATCGACCGGGAGAACCCGGCGCGGAGCGCGGCAAAGTACGCCGGCCAGTTGGCGGCGTACGCGGAGGCGTGGGAGACGCTGACGCGGGAGCGGGTGACGGAGACGGGGATTTATTTCCTGCGGCATGACCTGTATGTGCCGCTGGAACTACCGTTGCAGGTTAAGAGCTGAAGTTTTGCAAAATGGCGATTAAACCGCCAATCGCCACTTTGCAAAAATCGTTTTTGCCTGTGCCGCAAGAGTTTTGATTTTTACAAAATGGGCATTCGGCGGTTTGAATGCTCATTTTGCAAAACTTCAGATGCAACTGCGGCGCACACCGCCTCCAGGACAGCCCCCCCGAGCGCTCTCGCTTTCTCCGACACGGTAAAGCAATTCTCCCGCCGCCCCCGGGGGTCCACATCCCCCAGCTTCATCC
>QMCE01001956.1_pt1 | contig 11424 bp, 8 predicted proteins | sample 1821851 | NCBI WGS metagenome assembly QMCE01 (sample SAMN09453174, study PRJNA476694) | Termite gut metagenome, whole genome shotgun sequencing project. | isolation source: worker | host: Odontotermes sp. | place: South Africa:Pretoria | collected 2016-01-28
AGGTGAACAGCATAGACTATCTGCTCAAGCCCATCAAAGAGGAAGAGCTCCGGCGCGCAATGGAGAAACTTCGGAGGCTGTCGGGCAGCGAGATTGCAGCGCGCCGTGAAGGTATTGCCGAAATCGCGCGCGGGCGTGAAGAGCAAAAGGTGTTTCTGATACCGGTGCGCGACAAGATCGTGCCGTTGAAGATAGCCGATGTCGCTTTTTTCTACACCGCCGACGAGAAGGTGCACGCTTATGACTACTCGGGAGGGGTGTTCCCCATGGACAGAAGTCTCGATAAGCTGCTGAAGCTGCTGTCGGAAGAGGATTTTTTCCGCGCCAACCGCCAATTTATCGTCGCGCGGGAGGCCATCGCAGATATTAGTGTGTGGTTCGGCAACCGTCTGTCGTTGAACCTGAAGGTGAAAGCGCCAGAGCGAATAGTCATCAGCAAGGACAGGGTGCCGGAGTTTAAGAGGTGGTTTATGGGGGTGTGAGTATGGGTGTGGGTTACCTCCGTCGGTGCAGCTCCGGCATCCTATGAGAGTTTAAGGAGCAGCCTTACGGCTGTGTTGTTTTAGAGCCTCGCGAATGCGGGGCTCTGTTTTTGGGGACTGACCCCTCTGTTTTGCCGTTTCACCCGAAGGAGGGGCGGTTCAGCCACCTTTTCGATATACCTTTGGGCGCAAATCGAACAAAGACATTAAAAAAGATATAAAAAGCGACAAATCGAAATCTATGAAAAAATTGTTATTCGCCCTTACGTTGGCACTGCTCGCAACAAGCGCAGCACAAGCACAAAGAAGATCGACCGTGAGCGGTGTCGTCGCAGAAGCCGACACACACAGGCCCATGATCGGTGTGGTGGTGGAAATGGCGCCCGTGAGCGATTCCACAAAATCGACGGTCGTGGTGTCGGGAGCGGGAGGCGCCTTCTCGACCGGGTTGGGGCGCGAAGAGTACACCGTGAGGGCCTCGATGCTGGGTTACGAAGCGGTCACACGCAGGGTCGATATAACCGAAGCGAGGGTCAGCCTCGACACGATATATCTCGCCCAGGGGATACAGATAGACGCTGTGGTGAAGCAGGCCGTAGCGATGCGCACCTCGCTCAAGGGCGACACGTTGATATACAGCGCCGACGCATATAAAGTGGCCTCGGACGCCACCGTGTCGGGACTGCTGGAAAAGATGCCGGGCATCAAGGTGGACGGCGGCACGGTCGAAGCGCAAGGCGAACAGGTGAAGAAGATATTGATCGACAACCGCGAGTTCTTCGGCGAAGATGTGGCGGCGGCGATCTCGTCGCTTCCCGCCGAAGCGGTCAAGTCGATAGAGGTGTTCGACAAGCTGAGCGACAACGCCGAATTTACCGGCATAGACGACGGCGAGGGCTACAAGGCGATAAACATCACCACCCGCGAGTCGATGCGCCAAGGGATTATGGGACAGGTGCAGGCGCTCTACGGGGCCGAGCCTCCCGAAACATCGGGCGAAGGGTGGCACCACTATGGACTTGCGGGCGGGAACGTGAGCATATTCCAGGGCGACGCCAAGATAACCATAGGCGGCACCGTCAATAACCTCAACGAAAGGCACTTCACGAGCGAGGATATTCTGGGTGCGGGCGACGACGACGGCATTGCGCGCGTGGGGCGTTTTCAGGTCAATTACATAGACATGTGGGGCAAGAAGAACCAGTGGAACATAGACGCCTCGTACAGCTTCAACATCACCGATGCCGAGGCGCACACCACCATCGACCGCGAGTACTATGACAACGAGGATTATCGCAACTTCTTCTCACAAACGCGGCGGAACACCATAAACCGGGGGCATGCGCTCAATGCACGCATCGACTGGAAGCCCAACCAGTACCACGAGTTGCGCATCCGTCCGTTCCTGCGCTTTCAGGGCAACCGCTCGAACAGGCGCACCGACGAGACATATTTCCCCGTGGACGGCAGCGACCCGGTCGCGCTCGACGGGATCTGGAGCAACGGCAATATGGGAGGCTACATGATGGGACTGAACGCCAACTATCGCGTGAGGCTGGGTAAGCCCGGAAGGACGCTCTCGATGTTCGTCCACACCATGTACGACCCCGACGACCGCGAAGGCGAGAGCTATTCGCTGCTCGAAGACGGCACGCCGTTGAGGCAGTTCACCCCGTCGTTCAACTACGATTTCAACATCGGAGCGGGGCTGACATACACCGAGCCCGTGAGCGAAAATTCGCTCATCAACCTCGATTACAGCATCCGTTACAGCTACTCGGACCAAGACAAAAAGAGCTATCTGTGGGACTTCGCGCCCCAAGTGAACGACTATCTCGAAGAGCCGAACGCCGCCCTGTCGGGAGTGTACAACAGCGGCTACATAACCCACCGCGTCGGGCCGGGATACCGGATGCAGAAGGGCAAGAACACATTCTCGGTGGGGGTGTTCTATCAATACTCGACCCTCGAAAGCAACCGCGAGCTGCCCGGGCCCGACCACTTCGACGCCAACTTCAACAACGTCACTTATGCCGCGATGCTCAACACGCAGTTCACGAGCGGCGCCTCGATCCGTGTGTTCCTCAACTCGATGACGCGCAACCCCGGAGTGTTCGACCTCCAGGACGTCGCCGACATATCGAACGTGCAGAACATCAGCCGCGGGAACCTCGACCTGAAGCCGTCGTACAACAACATGATATACGGGCGGTTCATCATTCCCAACGTCGAAAAGGGGCGCACTCTGGCCATTAACCTCGGCGGGAACTACACCAACAACGCCATCGTGAGGCGCACGGTGAGCGAAAGCGCCGGTTTCCCCATACTCGATCCCGACGGAAACCCCATGACAGACCCCACGGACGGCTCGAACCTCGTGCTCGACGGCATCGGACGCTACTCGGAGCCGGTCAATATGGACGGACAGTGGAGCGCGCGTTTCGGGATAGATTACGGATTCCCCGTGAAGTTCCTGCGCTCGAACCTCAACCTCGATGCAGGCCTGCGGTACAGCGAAACACCCTCGCAGTTGGGCAAGTGGAGCAGCGGCGATGTGACCAACGTCGTGTGGCGGAACAACAACTCGAAAGTGCTGAGGCCCGAGTTCGAAATAACCCTCGGCAGCAACATATCGGAAAAGGTGGACTTCCGCGTCGGCTACGAGTTGGGATACAACCGCGTGCGCAACACCTTGTCCGACAGGGGCAACAGCGAATATATGCAGCACGAGATAGACCTCGATTTCAAGTTCGTGCTGCCCGCACAATTCACCATCGCAGGCAACGCCGCGTGGAACAGCTACAACTCGATCAAAGGACAAAGTTTCGACCGCCAATATTTCATCGCCAATCTCGCGTTAGGCAAAAAGGTGCTGCGCAGCAAACTCGGCGAAGTGTCGGTGTTCGTGAACGACCTGTTCAACCAGAACGTCGGTTTCCGCCGCAATTTCGCAGCCGAATGGGTGCAAAACCAAACAAACTCGGCCATCGGGCGCTACATCGGCATCAAGTTCGTGTGGAACATCCGCAAGTTCGGCAAAAACGGCTCGCAAAACATCGACATGTATCAAATGGATAGCGGACACTCGCACGGCGGCCCCGGAGGCCCGGGAGGACGCGGACGCGGAGGATGGTAGCCCGACATCGCCTATCCTCGCCGAAATATGGCGGCGGGAATTGGCAGACGGCAACAGGCAGGCCGCAAAGGAAGAAGAACCGGGCGATCATGCTCGGTTCTTTTTTGTATCAGTTGAGGCGGTTGCGGCGGAAGTGGGGAGCAACGTAGACCGCGAACCACACTATCGCGAGGGCGGAAATGGCGATATCGACCCAGTAGATGGTGCCCAAGCCCCAACGTTCGGCGATGCGGCCGCCGAAGAACATCCCCAGCCCGATGCCCACGTCCCACCCCGTCAGGTAGGTCGCGTTGGCAGTCGCGCGGCGGTCGTTGGGTGCAAGATTGACGAACAGCGTGTTGGACGCAGGAAATATCGTGCCATAGCCGAAGCCGATGAAGAAAGCCGCCGCGAAGTAGACAGCGTAGCCCAACCGGATGTGGTGGGCGGCGGCAGCAGCCAAAAACGCCTCGCACACGATACCCACGAACACTATTATCATGCCCTGAAGTATCACCTGGGTTATCTGCCCCCTATCGACCCGCTTGCCCGACCCGATGCGCGAGATTATCAGCCCCGCAGCCATCACGGTGAAGAAGTAGCCGGTGTTGGCGGTCAGCCCCACCTCGGCGGCGTGCATCGCGATGAAGGTCATCGTCATGCCCCACGGAATGGCCATCGGGGTCATAGCCAAAGCGGCAGGAATGCCCTTGCGCAAGAAAAAGCGGTCGAGAGACACCCCACGGTTCGATGTTTTGGGTTGCACGCGCGGCGCCTTCACCTGCGAGGCAAAGACGAGCCCGAGGCCGCCCGAAATGAGCGCGGCGTAGAAAATGGCGTTGTAGTTGCCCGAGTGCGAGATGAAAAGGCCTATCATGGGGCCGATGCTCATCGCGAGGTTGTTCATCACGCCATAGTAGCCCAACCCCTCGCCACGGCGCGACGAGGGCATGATGTCGATCACCAACGTGTTGCCCGTCGTCGTAACCATGCCGAAAAGCAACCCGTGGGCAACCCTCAACAGTCCGAAGACGAGCAGTGTTCCCGCAGCCAGATAGCCCACGAAGAACGATATGAACAGGAAGTAGGCGGCAATATAGAGTGGTTTACGCGCGAAGGTGTCGGCTATCCATCCCGCGAACGGGCGAACGCACAGCACCGCCACGGTGTAGCACGACAGGATGATGCCGATGGTGGTACGTCCCGCCCCGAACACCTCCTCCAAGTAGAACGGCAAGGTCGGCACGAGCGTGTAGAACGCAAAGGACATCAGGAAATTGGCTATGCAGATGAGCACATAGCTTCGGGTCCAAAGCCTCTCACGAGGCTGTGTCGTAGCCATTGATTTTCCTATAAGAGAATGTGGGCGTTGATGGCAATGACGTCATCGACATAGTCGGTCATTTCGTCCACCTCGATGCCGGCGTCGGAGAGAACACACACACCTTGGCACAGCGCGAAACGGTCGGGCTCCCTCATGGCGAAGACGATGCGCCGAACCCCGTTGTCGATGATCAGGCTGGCACACGACACAGGTCTCGATTTGCGGATAGTGCAAGGCTCGACGGTCGAATAGATGGTGGAGCCGTGAAGGTCGGCGCCCGCAGCGAGCGCCTTCGTTATGGCCTCCTCTTCGGCATGAATGGCAGGAGAGGTCTCGCCCGTGTAGCCGTCGAATATCTCGCCCTGGGTGGTGACCACCACCGCGCCCACACGATAGCGCTCCGCAGAGACGGGAGCATTGAGGCTGTTGGCGAGCGCACGCTTCATGAAGTTGCAGTCGGCCCTGTATTGCGAACGATTGACGAAGTGCATGACGGTGGTCTGGCCCAAACGCTCGGAGCCGGTGAGTATCATCGGAGGATAGTCGCCGTCGTTAACCAAACGAGGGGCACGCGAATCGCCCACGAAGACGGGGGCCACGGCCAAACGGAACTCGTCCCACTGTTTTTCCATCAGGAACATCGACAGCACCGAACTCCCCCCCTCGACCATCAACGATTGCACCCCCATCTTGCGCAGATGGCAGGTGATGATACGGGCGGTGAGGTGGGGGCGCGAAATTATAGTGGCGGCCTCGGAAAGGGCATTGCTGACCGAGCCGTGGGTGAAGACCATCTTCTCGCCGTCGCCCTCGGAGAAGAACCTCAGCGCCGGGTCGAGCTGCCCGCTGGCGCTCATGGTGACTTTGATGATGTCGGGAGAGCGGCCCTCGGCGATGCGCTTGGCACGCATCCTGGCGTCGCGGATGACGAGTGAGGGATTGTCGCGGCGTATGGTCTCGGCGCCGACCAAAATCGCGTCGCATTCGGCACGGAGGGCGTAGACCGCGCGCCAATCTTCGGGCGAGGAGAGGATCAATCTTTCTTTCCCGAGGTTGTCGAGAAAACCGTCGGCGGAAACCGCCGCAGATAATAATATTCGCATCGTTACATAGTGTTACGGCCGTCGGTACAGTTCATCCTCCCTCCAGATGCCCTGACCTGCACGAATCATGCCATTAGTTGTCGTGAGCTAACAAAATTTCGACTTGCGAGAGGGCGTTTTAACTCCACAGGCGCGGTTGTCGTCCGCGCCTGTCTCTACTGCACTCCGGTGGGCCGTGTTCGATGGTTTGAATCGACCGCCGGAATTTAGCCCTTCTCATAATGTTTGCACAAAGATATATAATTTTTCCCGGATAATGTACACCGGCAGGCGGTTTTTTTAGCTGCCGGAGGCCGATTTCCTATGATTTTTGGCAGTGGTGAAAAATTTTTAACAAAAAAGTTTGGAATTTTAACATATAATATCTATTTTTGTTGTCGAATATATTAACTTAACAAGTATGCGATCTAAAAAAATCCTGCTGCCTGACAGCGAATTACCCCGCCGGTGGTACAACATCGTGGCCGATATGCCAAACCGTCCCCTTCCCCTGCTCCATCCGGGAACAAAAGAGCCGGTATCCAAAGAGTTGATGAACCGCATCTTCGTCGAAGAGCTGGTCGATCAGGAGATGTCGGTCGAACGATGGATAGATATCCCCGAACAGGTGCAGGATATATACAAGATATGGCGTTGCACCCCCATGGTGCGCGCATCGCAACTCGAAAAGGCGCTCGACCTGCCCTCGGGCATCAAGATATATTTCAAGAACGAAAGCGTGTCGCCCGCAGGTTCGCACAAGCCCAACAGTGCGGTGGCGCAGGCATACTACGCCTCGAAGCAGGGGTTGAAACGCATGACCACCGAGACGGGGGGCGGACAGTGGGGAAGCGCGATGGCGATGGCCTCCGAGATGTTCGGCCTCGACCTGCGGGTCTACATGGTGAGGGTGAGCTACAACCAAAAGCCCTATCGCAAGATGATGATGAACACCTGGGGCGCCGACGTGTTCGCCTCGCCCAGCGACACCACCGACGCAGGGCGCGCAATGCTCGCAATCGACCCCGAAGACGGCGGCACGCTCGGAGGTGCGATATCGGAAGCGGTCGAGATGGTGATGAAGAACGAGGATGCGCGCTATTGCCTCGGCAGCGTGCTCAACCACGTCCTGTTGCACCAAACGATCATCGGCGAAGAGGCTATGCGCCAGATGGAGATGGCGGGCGACTATCCCGACGTGGTGATAGGCTGCTTCGGCGGCGGAAGTAACTTTGCGGGGATCGCATTCCCGTTCCTGCGCGAAAATATGGTGAACGGCCGCAAAACGCGCCTGATAGCCGCCGAGCCGACCTGCTGCCCGAAACTGACGAGGGGCGAGTTCCAGTACGACCACGGCGACTCGGCGGGCCTCACACCGCTCATCCCGATGTTCACGTTGGGGCACGGTTTCCACCCCGCCGACATTCACGCCGGTGGTCTGCGCTACCACGGCGCGGGATCGACGGTGAGCCAACTGCTGAAGGACGGGTTGTTCGAAGCGGTCGATATAGAGCAGGTCGAGTCGCTGGCCGCAGGGGTCCTTTTTGCCAAGACCGAAGGCATAATCCCCGCACCCGAATCGACACACGCCATCTATGCGGCGATCAAAGAGGCCGAAAAGGCCAAAGAGGCGGGCGAAAGCAAGACGATCGTGTTCAATCTGAGCGGCCACGGCATGATAGACCTCTATGCTTATGAGCAATATCTGAGCGGCGCGCTGAAAAACTACGACCTCACCGATGCCGAGATAGCAAAGACCGTCTCGGTGCTCGAGAAGTTGATCTAACGTCGGAACGTGGAGCATATTAATCGGCATCCTTCACGGAGGGCGCCGATTTTTTTGTACTTTTGCGGTTCGACACAGGATAACGCACATGAAAAAGATACACAGCATAACATATCCCGCCTCGGAGAAGATGTACGTCCGGGGTAAGTTGCACGACATCAGCGTGGGGATGCGCCGCGTGGCGCTGACCGACACCGTGGCGGCAGACGGTACACGGACGGAGAACCCTCCCGTGGTGGTGTACGACACCAGCGGCGACTACTCCGACGGGGCGGTGGAGGTGGACATCACGCGCGGTCTGCGCCGTCTGCGTTCCGGGTGGATAGAGCGCAGGGGCGACACCGAAAGGCTCGGCGAGTTCTCGTCGGAGTACTGCAACCGGCGGCTCGGCGACGGGTCTTTGGATGCCATCCGTTTTCCCGTCACAAACCTGCCGCTGAGGGCGAAACCCGGTGCGCGGATAACCCAGATGGAGTATGCGCGCCGGGGGATAGTCACCCCCGAGATGGAGTATGTGGCGATACGCGAGAATTTGCAGAACGAAGCGCTCGGCATCGCAACGCATATCACCCCCGAGTTCGTGAGGGACGAGATAGCTGCCGGACGCGCAGTGTTGCCCGCCAACATCAACCACCCCGAAGCCGAACCGATGATAATCGGCGAGCGGTTCCTCGTGAAGATAAACACGAACATCGGCAACTCCGCCCTCTCGTCGGGAATAGACGAGGAGGTCGAAAAGGCGATACGCAGTTGCAAGTGGGGCGGCGACACGCTGATGGACCTGTCTACGGGCGACAACATCCACGAAACGCGCGAATGGATAGTGCGCAACTGCCCCGTTCCGGTGGGTACCGTGCCGCTGTACCAGGCGTTGGAGAAGGTGAACGGCCGCATAGCCGACCTCACCTGGGAGATATATCGCGACACCCTCGTCGAACAGTGCGAACAGGGGGTCGATTACTTCACCATACATGCGGGTTTGCTGCGGGGACATCTGCCTCTGGTGGCGGGACGGACAACGGGCATAGTGTCGCGCGGAGGTTCGATAATCGCGGGCTGGATGACGATGCACGGCGCCGAAAACCTGTTCTACACCCATTTCGAGGAGATATGCGGGATACTTGCGCAGTACGACGTGGCGGTCTCGTTGGGCGACGGTCTGAGGCCGGGTTCTATCGCAGACGCCAACGACGCCGCACAATTCGCCGAACTGTCGGTGTTGGGCGAACTGACGCGCACGGCGTGGGATCACGGCGTGGGGGTGTTGATCGAAGGGCCGGGACACGTCCCGATGCACAAAATTCGCGCCAACATGGACGAAGAATTGAGACATTGCCACGGCGCTCCTTTTTATACTTTGGGGCCGCTCGTGACAGACATCGCCCCCGGCTACGACCACATCACCTCGGCCATAGGCGCGGCGCAGATAGCGTGGTACGGCACGGCGATGATATGCTATGTCACTCCTAAAGAACACCTTGCGTTGCCCGACGGCGAGGATGTTCGCGCAGGTGTGGTGGCCTACAAAATAGCCGCCCACGCAGCCGACCTCGCAAAGGGCCATCCGGGAGCACAGGTGAGGGACAATGCGTTGAGCCGCGCGCGGTTCGATTTTCGGTGGAAAGACCAATTCAACCTCTCGCTCGACCCCGAACGGGCGTTGGAGTATTACAGGGCGGGGCGACTGGGCGACGAAAGCGACCACTGCACCATGTGCGGCCCCAACTTCTGCGCCATGAAACTGACCAAACAGATGCGCGACTGTGCCGTAGCAGGGGTTGGAACGCAGGGTGAAGCGGAAGCCGGAGCGGGTGATCGTGCAGAAACGGGTATGGGTGCTTGCGCCGGGGTCGGAACAAAAAGCAAAACCGGAAACGAAGCCGCGAGATGAGTTTCATCGAGACATATAATCTGACAGGGGTGGCGGTCGGTCTGGGGACTTTCCTCATCATCGGCCTGTTCCATCCGATAGTCATCAAGGCCGAGTACCATCTGGGCGTGCGTTCGTGGTGGGGATTTTTGGTCGTGGGGCTGGCGGCACTCACGGGTGCGGTGCTCATAGAGGGCGTGGTGGTGAGTGCGCTGCTTGGCGTGCTGGGCTTCACCTGCCTGTGGAGCATCCACGAACTTTTTGCCCAACGCCGCAGGGTCGAAAAGGGGTGGTTTCCACGAAATCCGAAGCGGAGTCGGTAGATCGACAACAGGGCCGGGGTGGGTGTGCCGGATTCGATACCATGTAAAAACACCGTTGGGTAAGCCACTGACAGCCAAAGGGGATTGAAAATAGTTGCGTTTTTTACTATTTTCGTATTCATATTTTGCATCGTCAAGGCAATATATATATGGAGGGGGGTATTTAGACAGGATACCTATGGATTTGTTAGCGCGTCTGAAGGCGGGGCATGAGGATGCCTTCAGGCAATTTGTAACACCACTGAGAGAACCGCTGCTACGGTTCATTCGCAAGAACGTCGGCTCTTGGCAAGATGCGGAAGACATCTGCCAGGAGACTTTTGTGGCATTGTGGCAACAGCGCGAAACAATCGACACATCGAAGAACATCTCGGCCTTCGTTTTTCTGATCGCCAAACGCAAATCGTGTAAATTCATTCAGGAACGCAACCGCAGGGAGTCGTTCCGCGCCGGAGTGGCCATCAAGGAGGGCAGCGATGTCTCGCCCGAAGATGTCGTCCACTTCAAAGAGCTGTTGCTGCTCGTCGATTACGCCATAGAGCAGTTGCCCGACCGCACGCGCCAGATATACCGCATGTACTTCTACGACGGCATGTCCCACGAGCAAATATCGGAACGCCTGAACATCAGCACCATAAATATCTCATCGCAACTCTATCAGGCGAGAAAAAAGATCAGGGAGGCCGTCCTGTTCATGACCACCAGGCTCTCCCCGCAAAACCTTATTCAGTAAAACATCATTCCACTACCTCTGGCACGGGGAAAATCCAAACAAACTCTAAATCGGTTATTCTATTATCGTAGATGAAGATTAACGGCATAATTACACGCGATTTTTGGGGGCATATAAAGGGGGACAGATTTCAGCGCATCATCGACGCTTTGCAGGGCGAGGGTATATCCCCCGAACTCGAAGAGCGAATGCAGCGCCACGTCTGCATCCACGGCACCGACGAACAGTGGGAGAGGGCCTATCTTCGCTATGCGGAGAGGTTCGAACCGGCTGAATTCACGCTCGAAGGCGCATCGCTGGAGGGCTACAACAAACTCGCCGCAAGGCTGGGGCTGAGACAGCTCACCCAAGAGGAAGCCGCCACCGACATATCTCCAGAAGGGATCGAGGAGATAAAGGCCTGTTTTGCGCACGGCAGGAGGGAGAGGGTTTTGAGGCGTTTGCAGAGCCTGTCGGTGTGGCGGCGTATAGGCGGACGGCGGGGTTGATACCCGAGGCGGCGGCAATCTCATCGCTACATCGTAGACGGCGGCGGGAACAGAGATTATCGGGCTGCCCTACCCTATTCAGCCTGAAGGAGGGTTCGGGATTCGAAGATGGCGAACATATCGCGCAGGGCGCTGTCGGAAAACGTTCCGAGTTTGCCCTTTGCGGGGGTGAAGGTTAGCTCACCGAAATAGATCCGCGTGCCAGTGTCGTAGAGATCGAC
>QMCE01001957.1_pt1 | contig 11423 bp, 9 predicted proteins | sample 1821851 | NCBI WGS metagenome assembly QMCE01 (sample SAMN09453174, study PRJNA476694) | Termite gut metagenome, whole genome shotgun sequencing project. | isolation source: worker | host: Odontotermes sp. | place: South Africa:Pretoria | collected 2016-01-28
CACAAAACCACGCGCCTCGATACCCGACCGCCGATAATCCTCTACACCCCTATCGACCGACTCCCGGGTACGGCCGTTGAACACCACACGCGCCCCGGCGTTCGCCAACGCACACGCCATGGCAAACCCGATACCCTGGCTACCCCCGGTAACCAACGCCGTCTTACCCGTAAGTGAAAACAAACCTTTCATCTGGTTACGCGTCCAGCTGTATTTCCTGCGGCGAGGGCGTCGACTTCGGCAACTGTCGCGAGGTTGAAGTCGCCGCTTATAGTGTGTTTGAGCGCCGAAGCTGCGACCGCCCATTCGAGTGCCCGGGCGTCGTCGCGTGTCAGTAGCCCGTATATGAGGCCGCCGGCGAACGAGTCGCCGCCGCCCACGCGGTCTACTATGTGTGTTATGTCGTAGCGGCGCGAGACGTGGAACTCGCTGCCGTTATAAAGGCATGCCCCCCAGGTGTTGTGGTCGGCGCTGAGCGAGCCGCGCAGGGTGAGGGCTATGCGCCGTGCACGCGGGAACCTTGCCGCCAACGCGCGGCATACCTCTTCGAAATGGGAACCGTCGACTTCGCCCCCGGTGTGCTCGGCGTCGAAAGTTGCCGGTTTGATCCCGAAGACCTTCTCGGCATCCTCCTCATTACCTATTATCACGTCGCATTTCTCGACCAACGAAGGCATTATTTCGCTCGCCGCCTTGCCGTATTTCCACAGGTTCTTGCGGAAGTTGAGGTCGCAGGAGACGGTGATCCCCATCTCGGATGCCGTCCTCACTGCTTCGAGGCAGGCGTCGGCCGCGCCTTGCGACACGGCGGGAGTGATGCCCGTCCAGTGGAACCACGTTGCACCTTCGAGAACTTTGCGCCAGTCTATCATACCCGGCCCGATCTCGGCGATCGAGCTGCCTTCACGGTCGTAGACCACTTTCGAGGGGCGGAACACAGCGCCTGTTTCGAGATAGTAAATACCTACACGTGAGCCTCCGCGGACGATATTGTCCGTCGCCACGCCGTGTTTGCGCAGTTCGGCGATGCACCAGTCGGCGATATCGTTCTGTGGCAGGCGGGTGACGAACTCGGCCGCCATACCGTAGTTCGCGAGCGATACCGCGACATTGGCCTCGCCTCCCCCGAACGTTGCTTCGAGGGACTGCGCCTGCGAAAACCTCAACCGCGCCGGGGTCGCCAGGCGCAACATGATCTCGCCGAAAGTGACTATTTTTTCCATATTGTTATTTCCAAAGGTTCTTCGAGCTCTTTTGAGAATCGCTCGATATATTCGTGGAAGGCCTCCTGTGTAATCCCCGCCGCGCCCCAGCCGTAGCCGGTGTAGTATGTCACGGGGCCGGTGTAGAGTGTAGTTATCAGGACATGATCGTCTAACAACGGCAACACTCCACCATCCAATACCAGCCCCAGCCACACATCCGTAGCAAAGGGTGTTTCGGGTTCGCGGAACATAATATAACCGTTGCCGTCGAAGGTTTCGCCTATCTGATCGGGCCGCAAAGGGAATCCCGCCGCCACATTGTCGGGAGCGTTTTCAGGTGCATACTCCTGAATAATTTTAGTCAGTTGCGAGCCCGCGTCGAGCGAAATAGTGCGCGTTTCTCCTCCGGCATACCACAACTTGAACGTCGTGCGCAGCGGGCCGCTCTCCAGCAACTCGGCGCGTTCGTAATTCTCGCCCAGCACCAGGCTGTCGCCCGCGATCGGAGCCATCGCCCCGGCGCCCAATGTGCGCCCCACCTTGTAGTCGTCCAACCCTTCGCCATGGTCGCGGTGATAGGACGCGCGCCCGGCCAGGTCGTCGGCGTACCACTTGTCGAGGATAAGCTTATCGGTGCGTTTATACCACGCGTCGATCCCGTTGCTCGGGCCGTCGACGGGCTTCAGCGCGGGGCCGTAGATGCGGAATGCCACGCGATCGTTCTCCCACGCGAAGTCGTCGTAACGCTCGGGGTAGGCGCGCCCGAAAGTACGCCTCTCGAACTCCCCGGGCTTACCTTTCCGGATGAAGAATGTCGCGCTCTCGCCCGCACCCAGACGAGGTTGAAATATCAGCTTGCCGTCATATGTAACTTGCGAGGGAATTTCCGTCCTATGTTCGGTCAATACCACATTGCCGAATGTGGCCGGGATTTCGGCCATAGCCTCGGGCCGCGCGAAATCCGACGGGTTGGTGACCGTTACCCGCTGCGCACCGCAACTGCATAATAGCGCCGCGGCGAGAATGTAAAAGCGCCTCATCGTAGTTTATCTGCCGTGAAGGTGTCCATATCATCGTAATCGAGGTTCTCGCCGCACATGGCCCAGATGAATGTGTAGTTGCTCGTGCCCGCCGCGGAGTGTATCGACCACGAGGGCGAGATCACCGCCTGTTCGTTGCCCACGAAGAGATGGCGTGTCTGTTGCGGCTCGCCCATAAAGTGGCATACGGCCTGCTCTTGCGGCACCCCGAAATAAAAATAAGCCTCCATCCGGCGTGAGTGGGTGTGCGGTGGCATGGTGTTCCACACGTTGCCTTCGTGCAGTTCGGTCAGGCCCATCTGGAGCTGGCAGCAGGGGGTTATCTCGTTGAGGATCAGTTGGTTGAGAGTACGTTCGTTGCTCGTTTTGCGTGCGCCCAGCTCGCGTGTGCGGCGCATCGAGGCGGTGATCTGAACGGTCGGATAGGCGGCATGGGCCGGCGCCGAGGCGAAATAGAACTTCGCCGTGCCTCCGAAAACTACATCCCGCGCCCCGCGCCCTACGTACACCGCATCTTTATATCCCATCTCGAACGCAACGCCGTCGACTTCCAGCACTCCATCGCCCTCGATGCAGACCACGCCCAACTCCCGCCGCTCGCAGAAATATTCGGCCCGGAGCAGTTCCGGCGTTTCGAGCCGCAGCTTGCCGCCCGCAGGTTCGGCGCCGCCGATAACCAGGCGGTCGTTGTGGGTGTAGACCATATTTACGTTCCCCGGCTCGAACAGTTTCTCGACCAGAAACTCGCGCCTGATACGGCCTGTGTCGTAAGCGCGGAAATCCTCGGGGTTCGTGCCCCAGCGTTCTTCGATTTTCATCGAGAGCAAAGGTAGTAAAAATTTATAATTTTTTAAGCTCGATCCTGATCATGTCGCGGGGATCGTGTAGCATGACGTGGCCGTCGGAGTGGAATTGAGGGCGGTAGGGAATGTCGTTGTCGTCCCAATATATGGTGCTGTCGCCTCTGAAAGTCATGACGGGTTGATGAGTGTAGTAAGACCATTGCCAGCGGCCGTGGGCAAACATACCACGCCTTACAACCACCCAACTTCCTTTGAGATTTCTTTCCATGAGCGCAATCTTGTTATGCGCCGTAAATAAAAAGGCGCAGGTACAGTCTCCATTCGCTCGGTCGTGCAAACCTCAGACAAGATAACTGCCCCACGCCCAAGGCGCCAAGATGCAAAAGATACACCACGGCAAACCCTGGAGCGGACAACCTTAATCTCGTCATAAACCTTGCCTGTCGGCAAGTTGCACGTTTAGCGAACGGACCAAAGAGTCGTCTACTCTTTAATATTTGTACAAAGGTATCAAAAAATTTCATAAATTTACGGCATGGAACTATTCGATATCAAAGGCCGTCTGGTGGTGATCACCGGCGGGACGGGCGTTTTGGGGCGCGAGATGGTGAAGTATTTTGCGGCACAGGGTGCGCGGGTGGCCGTTCTCGCGCGTAACGCCGAGTCGGGCAAGGCGCTGGCCGAGAAGACGGGCAGCAGGTTCATAGCCGCCGATGTGCTCGACCGCGAGTCGCTCGAAAAGGCGAACGAACTTCTCGGCGAACCTGTCGACGTGCTGATAAACTGCGCGGGAGGCAACCAGCCCGGCGCGACGGTACCACCCGACAAGACTATATTCGACCTCGACATCGACGCAATGCGCCGTGTGGTAGACCTCAATTTGTTCGGTACCGTACTGCCCACGCTGGCTTTCGGGCGGGCGATGTGCGAACGCGGGCGCGGGTCGATAATCAACGTCGCCTCGGAGTCGGCGTTGCGCCCCCTGACGCGTGTGGCGGGCTACGGCGTGGCGAAAGCGGCGGTCGTCAACCTCACCAAATACCTCGCGGGCGAAATCGCCCTGAAGTTCGGCGAAGGAGTGCGCGTGAACGCTATTGCCCCCGGGTTTTTCATCTCGGAGCAGAACCGCACGCTGCTGACCAACCCCGACGGGTCGCTCACCGCACGCGGCGAAACGATTATCGCGCATACGCCTTTCGGACGCTTCGGCGAGCCGGACGAGTTGCTCGGCACGCTGCACTATCTGGCCAGCGATGCCTCGCGGTTCGTCACCGGAACAGTCGCGGTGGTGGATGGCGGGTTCGACGCTTTCAGCATCTAAGCGCACTTTATCACATTCATTTGCGTCGTTGCACATCATATTTTCAAGCCATCATGCACCTTTAGTGCACCCAGCCTTGAAAACTTCGTGCGCCTTGCGACTGAACACGATAAAGCGCGCCAAGTAATTTCACATTTTCAATTAATGAAAGAAATGTACCTTTCGATTCAATCCTGGCGGTGGTTCGGGCCGGACGATCCGGTCTCGCTGGCCGATGCGCGACAGGCGGGGGCTACCGATATAGTTCATGCGTTGCACCATATTCCCAACGGCGAGGTATGGCCGGTGGAGGAGATCAAACGGCGCCAACAGATGGTCGCCGATGCGGGTCTGGCGTGGAGTGTGGTGGAGAGCGTGCCCGTGCACGAGGAGATCAAAACGCGCACGGGAAACTACGCGCGACATATCGAGAATTATAAGCAGACGCTGCGCAATCTTGCCGAGTGCGGGATCGGAGTGGTGACTTACAACTTCATGCCCGTGGTGGACTGGACGCGCACCGACCTCGATTACGTGGTGCCCGACGGTTCGCGCGCGCTGCGGTTCGAGATGGATGCCTATGCCGCGTTCGACCTTTTTATCCTGGAGCGCCCCGGGGCGGACTATACTCCCGAGCAGCGTGAACGGGCTTTGCACCGATTCGAGAAGATGTCGCAAGAGGAGCGTAAAAAGCTGACAGGCAATATAATAGCGGGCCTGCCCGGTGCCGAGGAGAGCTTCACGATGGAGCAGTTCCGCACGGCGTTGGCGACATACGACAACATCACGCCCGAGAAATTACGAGAACACCTGATACTGTTCCTGCGCGAGATCCTGCCTGTTGCCGACGAGGTTGGTGTGCGGATGGTGATCCATCCCGATGACCCGCCGCTGCCTCTTTTCGGGCTGCCGCGCATTATGTCCTCGGCCGCCGACTTCCAGATGCTGGCCGATGCCGTGCCCAACGCGAGCAATGGCCTGTGCGTCTGTACGGGGTCGTTCGGAGCGGGCGAGGGTAACGACGCCGCGGCGATGATCCGACGATTCGGGCCGCGTGTGGGGTTTGTCCACTTCCGTAACGTCGAACGCGACGAACACGGCAACTTCCACGAGGCGAACCATCTCGAAGGCGATGTCGATATGTACGGCGCGATGCGCGCGCTCCTCGAAGTGGAGAATGCCGAGCACCGCCGAATACACCTCCGTCCCGACCATGGCCACCGGATGCTCGACGACCTGGGGGACAAGAAAACCAACCCGGGATATTCGGCCATAGGACGCCTCCGCGGACTCGCCGAACTTCGTGGCCTCGAAATGGGGATCGCGCGCGGTCTCTGCTCGAAATTGCTTAATAAATAAACTAACTCAATAATCGCCCTGTGCGGGCACGCACTATGAAACCGTTCATTCACGACGACTTTATGCTGGGTAACGACGTTGCCCGGGAGTTGTACCACAATAGCGCCGGGCAGCAGCCCATCATAGATTACCACTGCCACCTCGATCCGCAAACCATAGCCGAGAACCGCCCGATGGGGAATATCACGCAGGTATGGCTCGGCGGCGACCACTATAAGTGGCGTGCGTTGAGGGCCAACGGTGTGGACGAGAAATATATCACCGGCGATGCTGGCGATTGGGAGAAATTCGAACGCTGGGCGGCAACGGTACCCGCGACGATGCGCAACCCGCTCTACCACTGGACACACCTGGAGTTGGCGCGCGCGCTGGATATTCACACCGTGCTGAAGCCCGAAACCGCGCGCGCCATATACGACGAGGCGAACGAAAAACTCGCTGCAATGCGGCCGCAGGATATAATAAAGAAGTTCGGGGTGGAGGTTATCTGCACCACCGACGACCCAGCCGATACGTTGGAGCACCATGCGGCAATCGCCGCGCAGCCGTTCGGATGTAAGGTGTTGCCCACGTGGCGCCCCGACGCGGCAGTGGCTATCGAGAAACCGGCGTTCAAAGACTACATCACGCGCCTCGGCGCCTCGGCAGGGGTCGAGATAAAGGGTTTCCATACGCTTATGGATGCCCTCGGCAAGCGTCACGACGCCTTTGCAGCCGCGGGTTGCCGCCTGTCCGACCACGGAATGGAGACTTTCTACGCCGACGATTTTACCGATGCCGAACTCGACCGGATACTCAAAAAAGCGCTCGCAGGAGGCGCCCTCACCGAGGATGATCTGAACGCCTACCGTAGCGGTATGCTCCACCATCTGGCCGTGATGGATGCCGAGAAAGGATGGGTGCAGCAGTTCCACGTGGGCGTGATACGCAACAACAATTCGCTCATGTTCGGGCGTATAGGCGCCGACACGGGCTACGACGCGATCCTCGACCTGCCCGTGGCGCGCGCCGGGCACCGTTTCCTCGACCGCCTCGCTTCGCGCGAAAAACTCGCCAAGACAATTCTCTATAATCTCAACCCCAAGGACAACGAAGTCCTCGCGACGATGGCCGGGACGTTCAACGACGGCACGGTGGCGGGTAAGGTGCAGTTCGGTGCGGCGTGGTGGTTCCTCGACCAGGAGGACGGTATGCGCAAGCAACTCAACGCCCTCTCGTCGCTGGGATTATTGAGCCGTTTCGTGGGTATGCTTACAGACTCGCGCAGCCTGATGAGCTATACGCGCCACGAGTATTTCCGCCGCATACTGTGCGACCTGATAGGCGCCGATGTCGAGTCTGGCCGCCTGCCCGCGAGCGAGATCGCGACGCTCCACTCTATGGTCGCCGACATCGCTTACCGCAATGCGAAAGGGTATTTCGGGTTCTGAAATTTTGGAGATTAGTTTTTTATCCTTATATTGCGAACAATGTCCGATAAATTAAGTCGGTTATGAAAAAGTTTTTGAGGTATTCTTGGCTGATGGTTCTGCCGATGGTGGCAGCAGCGGCAATTGTGTGGAAAGCATCGGCAGCCGAGCCGGAGCAACAGTGCCCTGAAGTTGATCTGGGCTATACCGTCCTTCTTCCGAATCCGGCGGATTGTTCCTCTTACTTCTTGTGTTCCAATGGTGTGGCAATTCGGATGTATTGTCCGACTGGATTGTGGTATAATCCTCAACTCAAAGTCTGCGATTGGCCGTCGTCCGTGGTATGTGCTATTATAGCGCCCAATACTAAAACTTGTCACAAGACTGTTTCTACGGAAAAGCCGGATAACCCTAATGTAAGGTGTTTGTTTACATATCTATGCAAAATGGGTGGCGCTTGTTCGGAAGAATTAATGGTTTACAGTTATTCTGATGAGTCGAAGTGTACGGCTCCAAATAAGTAGAATTATGAATATACCGGGTAGGGCACTGTCGATATTTGTCACGATCGTTTTGGCTGCATCTTGTGGCAGGGATAGAAATGTCATTGTCGTAGATTCGTTCCCAATAGAAAAAGCTGTATTCTGTGACAGCACCGGGAATGTCGAGATATTGGATAATTATGTGAGAATAGCAGTAAGCAACGATTATTTGTTTTTACAAGGCATTAAGGCGGATTTAATATTTCAGCAGTATGCCCTGCCCGAAGTTAAATGGATTAAGAGTTTCGGCAGGAAAGGGCGTGGGCCGGGTGAATATGGGACAAATACCGATATATTTATTTCTCCCACTACGGAATTATTATATATATACCGTCCCGATACGTCGACTTTCTATTCTTACAGAATTTCTGAAGAAGGTGATCTGGCCCTTGAACGAGAATTCAAGGTGGAATCGGGGATACTGTATAATCAATTTCATATTATTGGCGACTCGTTGTTAGTTTATAACAAAGTGCCCGGGCTGGGAATAGGCAGGGTAAATCTGATAACGGGTGAAAAAATAGGAGACCTTCAATTTCCGGTTAGAAGCGGTTATTCGGAATCGGATTTTTTTCATCCCGACAAAGGAGTGCTTGCTGCAAACGGGAAGTATGTTGTTTATGCGTATCATTTTCTCAAACAGATAGATATCTATAATGTCGACGACTTGACCTTGAAAGTAAGATTGATTGGGAAAGAACACAAAGAACCTGTGAACATAGGGCCTGATTCCGATATGTATTATTATAACGTTTATTGTACCGACCGGTATATTTATGCCTATTACGCAAAACGGGACACGAATGGCGGCTATGAGAATTATGTCGAAGTTTATGATTATGAAGGTAATCCTGTGGCGAGGTATGAAATGCCAATAGCCACAGGAGGTGTGTTTGCGGTCACCCCGAACGACAGCACGCTCTATGGTTACAGCCATTTACATGAAGATAAAATCCTGAAGTTCGATTTAAGGTAAATTTTAGTAATTATCCCCTACTTCACCCGCCTGATCTCGGCTCCGAGGGCGTTCAGGCGGGTGTCGATATTTTGGTAGCCGCGGTCGATCTGCTCGATGTTCTGGATGCGCGAGCATCCCTCGGCCGACATCGCTGCCAGCAGCAACGCCACACCCGCACGTATGTCGGGCGACGACATGGTGGTTGCCCGTAGCCGCATACTGTGCCCGTGGCCGATGACCGTCGCGCGGTGGGGGTCGCAAAGGATGATCTGCGCGCCCATATCTATCAGCTTGTCGACGAAGAACAGTCGGCTCTCGAACATCTTCTGATGGATCAGCACTGCGCCTTTGGCCTGCGTTGCGACGACCAGGAATATCGACAGTAGGTCGGGTGTTAACCCCGGCCACGGCGCGTCGGCGATGGTCATTATCGATCCGTCCATGAAACTCTCGATCGTGTATTGCTCCTGCCGCGGGATGTAGATATCGTCCTCCCGCTGTTCGAAATGTATACCCATGCGCCGGAACTGCTCGGGGATAATGCCCAGGTCGCGGTACGACACATCTTTGATCGTGATCTCGCTACGCGTGATGGCGGCCATGCCGATGAAACTACCCACCTCGATCATGTCCGGCAGCATACGGTGCTCCGTGCCACCCAGCTTTTCGACGCCCTCGATGGTGAGCAGGTTCGATGCGATACCCGAGATCTTGGCACCCATGCGGTTGAGCATATTGCATAACTGCTGGAGGTAGGGTTCGCACGCGGCGTTATAGATGGTCGTGAAACCCGGGGTGAGCACGGCGGCCATAACGATATTGGCCGTGCCGGTCACCGATGCCTCGTCGAGGAGCATATACGTACCCTGCATATCGCGGCCATCGATCTCGCCGGTGTCGTAGTTGACCCGCGCGCCCAATTTTTCGAACCCTATGATATGGGTGTCCAAACGCCGCCGGCCTATCTTATCGCCCCCGGGTTTAGGCATATAGCCCACTCCGAAACGCGCCAGCATAGGCCCCAGAAGCATCACCGAACCGCGCAGCCTCGACGACCGGTGGCGGTAGTCCTCGGTCTTCATGTAGTCGAGGTCGATGTCCGCCGCCCGGAACGTGTACGAGCCCTCTCCGAGCCTGTGCACCTCGACGCCGAATTGTTGCAGTAACTCTATCAACTGCAGGCAGTCTACTATCTCCGGGATGTTCGATATCGTCACCGTTTGGTCGGTGAGCATCACCGCGCATAATATCTGGAGCGCCTCGTTCTTCGCGCCCTGAGGGGTGATCTCGCCTTTGAGCCTGTGCCCGCCGACAACTTCAAATTCAGCCATGATTAAACTTGTTTTAATTATGGCTTGATCACCGAGCGGAACCCCGTCGTCGCCCGTGGGCAGGGCAAAGCTCTGCCGTGGGCGGGAGGGAGAAAGTGCAGCGAGGTAATTCAGCCATGATAATATTATAGTGATTAATGATTTTCAATTATTTCCAGCAGCGCGTCTATAGCCTCTTCCTGGGGTATTGCGCGGCGGACGATGGTGCGGCCTTTGTAGAGCGTTATACGCCCGGGGCCCTCGCCGACGTACCCGTAGTCGGCGTCGGCCATCTCGCCCGGGCCGTTGACTATGCACCCCATGACACCAATCTTCAGCCCCACGAGATGCGACGTCCGCGCTTTTATGGCTGCCAGGGTTCCGCGCAGGTCGTACAGTGTGCGGCCGCAGCCCGGGCAGGCGATATACTCGGTCGTTGTCATGCGTACCCGTGCGGCTTGCAGTATTGTCAAGCCTAACTCCGAAGTGTCGCCCTCGGCTACTATGTGCAGCCCGTCGGCAAGCCCGTCGACGAACGCCGCTCCCAAATGTGCCGCCGCGGGGATCAGGGGGTCGCCCGAGTATGTTCCGCGTACTATCACGGGTTTACGCCCCGCAGCAGCGATCTCCGCCCGCCAGTCGCCGGATATATCAACCACGAGAGCCCCCATGCGTGCCTCGTCGTTCATCTCCTCCCATAATAGCGGGGTTTGTCCGCCTCCGATATTGCCCACAGGGTCGGTCTCTCTGAAAGAATACGTATGGGGCGTGGTGTCGCGCTTGTCGAAACAGTCGATTATTGCCTGAGCCACGGGGATCTCGTTCTCGGGCGGTTCGGTGAGCGATACGCGCACGGTGTCGCCCAGCCCCTCGGCGAGGAGCGTTCCGATACCGACCGCCGATTTCACGCGCGCCGCCTCGCCGTCGCCCGCCTCGGTGACGCCAAGATGGAGGGGGAACGCCATCCCCTCGGCCCGCATTGCGGCCTCCAGAAGGCGGTAGGCGCGCACCATCACGCGAACATTGCTCGACTTCATCGATACCACCACCTGGCCGAACCCTTGAGCGACGCACACCCTAAGGTACTCCATCGCGCTCTCGGCCATGCCCTCGGGGGTGTCGCCCCATTCCTCGACGATGCGCGGCGCGAGCGAGCCGTGATTGACCCCCACCCGTAGCGCCGCGCCGCGCCGCCGTAGTACCTCCAACAGCGCGATAAACTCCTCGCCCGCGCCGCCGAAGTTGCCAGGATTGATACGTACCTTGTCGGCATATTCGGCTGCCGTCAGCGCCACGCGCGGGTTGAAATGCACATCGGCAACTATCGCCACGTCGTCGAGCCCCGCCTCGTCCAGCCCGCGCCGGATATTTTCCAGGTTGGCGGCTTCGCGCGGCCCGGGGACGGTGAAGCGCACTATCCGGCACCCCGCCGCGCGAAGCCGCCGCGATTGCTCTATGCAGGCCTCCGTGTCCATCGTGCTGCAGTCGGCCATCGAC
>QMCE01001958.1_pt1 | contig 11421 bp, 8 predicted proteins | sample 1821851 | NCBI WGS metagenome assembly QMCE01 (sample SAMN09453174, study PRJNA476694) | Termite gut metagenome, whole genome shotgun sequencing project. | isolation source: worker | host: Odontotermes sp. | place: South Africa:Pretoria | collected 2016-01-28
CCGAATTTCTCCAATTTGGCGCGGCGCATGTTGGCGGATAATCCAGCCGGCCAGTTCATCGATGGCGTCTTGCCGTTCCGACAGCGCGGGCTGGTGTTGATCGCCCATCGTCGACCATTCGGGATGCGCGCGCGCTTTTTCAATCGGTTCGGGTAGCGCGGTATCAGGCCATGGCGTCTTTTGGTCGGGAGACGCCATGATGATTTTATTGAACGCCGCATGGCCGCGCGTTTCCAACGATCGCATCAGCCAAAGCTGGCGCGAAACCAGTAAACGCAAAATATTATCGTCAACGGTCAATTCACGCTGACCGGTTATTTTACCGCGTAACCGCTCGCCGTAATGGCGTATGGTTTGCGTGCCGCCGCCGATAAGCGCGCCGAGCAACGCCGCCGCCCCCAAAGTCATGCCGCCTGCCATCAAATCGATACCGGCGCCGGCGGCAGCGCCCGCGGCCATGCCACCGCCGACTTTGATTCCGAATTGCTTTAAGGTTTCGGGGTTGAACAGGTCGTCCTCCCAACGGCCGTTCAGTAATGGCAGGTCGGTCGCGTCAACGTCATGCGTACGAAAAGCGTAGAGTTTTAAAAGCGTATCGACGCAATGCTGCTCACGAGCGCGTACGTCCCGCTGCAATTGCCGCACGGCATTTTGCGCAATGGTTTCCTGATCGGGAATGCGCCGCCGTTCAGCGGCAACGTCGATAATCATTTCGGCGATAAGCAGCATTGCGGTTTGCGCGCGCGAAACGCGCTGTTGTGCGCGATCCTCAATCAACCGGACTAATTGCGGGCGGGCGCGTTCCAGCAGCAGCGCCAGCGTTTCATAGAGACGGCGTTCACCGTCGAGCGGAGGCGCAACGCTGTCGAAAGCGATAAGCGCGTGCAGCCCAAGCCGCGCCAACGCCTCGCGCCAATCGCCTTCGTATTGCCGCGCGGCGGCAGTGAAATTAAACACGGCCAACAACGGCTTGCCGCTCATATTGAGAATGGCCAGTTCGTCACGGTATTTGGCGAGTATCGGTTCGCGTACATCGATCACGTATAAGCCGGCATCGGAGGTGAACATTTGTCGCAGCACTTTGGCTTCCTGTTCGAAACGGCGTTTGGCTTCGATCGTATCGAAAAATCGGGCGAGCAACGTCGGCCCGTCGAGGCGCTCTCCCGGATGTGCCAGTTCATCAAGGTAATCGCGTAACGCGATCGCGTCCTCCATTCCGGGCGTATCGTAAAAATTGAGCATAGGCTCATTTTCGACCGACAGGCGAATACCTTCAACGTGGCGTGTCGTACCCGGATCGGGAGAGACCCGGCCAAACGCGATGTCGCGGGCAAGTGTGCGCAATAACGAGGTTTTGCCGACATTGGTATGGCCGACCACTGCGATTTTAAGCGGCTCGCTCACGTTGTTTCTCCGCGATCACCATGCGCCAGCCACAGCAACGGCGCATCGTCGTCGTACGATAACGGCAAGCGATCGAGCTCTTTGCGCCATGAAGCAAGGCGCTCTTCGTCGACAACATGGCCATCAGCTGCGGGCAACAGCCAGATACGGGTTTCTTGCGCACAGCGCGCCAGTTCGGCAATCAGCGCCAGCGTGCCGCGGTCGGGCGAGCGTTGCGGATCGCAGGCGATAAGTAAACGCGCGGGGGGGTAACGGGTCAGTTGTTCGAGCAGATGTTTGCGTTGCGTGCTGTCGTCGAGAATACCGGCGTCGTTGATGTTGTCGGGCAGCGATGGCGGCCAGGCACGGGTGAGTTCAATACCGACAAGAACAGCGTCGTTGTGGCTGCCGCGATGCGGCGTAAAAGAAATACTTTCATAATGATCCGGCGCGGCATCGTTGATCCCGAGACGTTTGCTTGTCGGCATAAGTTTGTCGTGCAGTACGACGTAGCCCGGCAGTGAAAGGTCGATATCAAGGCGTTTCATGCTGTACTGCCAGCGCCATAAGCAGAAAATACCGGCGAGCGTACGCGGCAGTAACCCCCAGGCAAAAACGACGCCGGTCAGCCATAACGCCCATAAGCGGCGCGTTTCGGCCGCAGCGAGCGGCTTATCGGCAGTGTTGTGAATGGTGTCGGGATCGGGCGTAGGGAAACCGAGCAGCGCCGGCGGCGCACCCAATATTTGGGTGAGGCGGACAAAAGCGTCTCCGGACAATAGCGTGCTTTCCCAGACAAATCCGTAACGGCGCACGGTAAACAGCAGCAATACCATCAGAAGCGAGGAAAACAACAATAAAAACCACCAGCCATGGATCATTGATCCCAACAGCCATCGCCCGGTTTTTTGCCGCGAAAATAATTGTGCGGCGACAATGCCAAGCAAAGACGCCTGTGAAGTATGCGCAAATTTTTGAGCGAGCCACACCCATAAACGGCCGAGCGCGCCTTGGCCGTTACCGAACACAGTCAGGGCGAGCCATGCCAGCAATGTAAGAAAGTGCAGCCCGAGCAAGCCGGAGAGCGTCCAGAACAGGTTGATTGGGCGCTGGCCATTGCCCAATGTGGTAAAAGCGAGAAGCACACCGCTGACGACGGCAAGAATAAACAAAAGATAAAGCGCAAGCCTGCGGGCAAGGTGTGCCGACGGTAAAGCGTCAAGCAGGCCGTCGCGTTGCGCCAGATATTGCGCGCGGAATAAAACACGTTGCCGGAAATTACCGCCTGCGGCACGCGCTTGCCGGTTGGCCTCGGCGTCGTCCGGTTGGCCCGAACGCTCTTCCTGATAACGAACGGCCTCGGCAAGCAGAATACGTTCGGGAGCGGTCAGAGAGACGGTCGGTACCGGTTGGTCGGCATGGTTCATAAACACGCAAAAATGTATATGGGCAAAAAATATATTACCGTATTGCCGACGCATTGAAAAATAAACGCTTGTGCCGTGTCTACACAGAACAATCCGAGGGCAATAGAATCAATTGCTTAACGTATCGTTTGATGTTTAAAGCGTGTCTTTATCGTTTTTTTACGGCAAAGGGGATTGCGCAGTTTCCGGCTTCGGGAGCGTCGCCGGAGCCGGGTGCGGCTTCGGCTCCACAACGCCCATAGACACAACGTATTTCAACGCTTCGTCCACCGTCATTTGTAACTCGATCACTTTCGACTGGGGGAGCATGATGAAATAACCGGAGGTTGGGTTCGGTGTGGTCGGCACATAAACACTGATATAAGGCTCGTCGAGTCGCGATGCAATTTCTTCGGCGGGGTGACCGGTCTGAAAAGCCACCGTCCATGAGCCTTTGCGTGGAAATTCGACCAGCAGCGCTTTACGAAAGGCATTACCTCGGTCCGAAAGAACGGTTTCGCTGACCTGCTTTACACTCGAATAAATTGATTTGACGAACGGGATGCGCCCCAAAAGGCGTTCCCACACTTCTAAAAGTTTTTCACCAAAATAATTGGCGGTCAGCGCGCCTGTGCTGATCAAGATCAAAATGCCGAGCAGCAATCCCAATCCGGGAATATGGAATCCGATCCATTTTTCCGGCCACCACGATTCGGGAAGAAATTCGATAATGAAATCCATTGTCGAGAATAAAATATGCAGTACCCACAGTGTGATGCCGAGCGGAACCCAGACCAGAAGACCGGCGATAAAAAATCGTTTCAGATTGCTTTTGGATATTAATGACATGCGCAGTCGCCGCCACAGGAATGCGTATCGGAACCGGAGGCGGGGGCGGAAGCATCACAAGCGCCTTCCGCTTTTGCCGGGCAGGAGGCCGGCTTGCCGCGAAAATCAGAGGCATACCAGCCGGTGCCTTTCAACTGAAAGCCGGCGGCAGAAACCAGTTTGGTCAATGCTTCTTTGCCGCACGTCGGACAATGCGTCAGCGGCGCTTCCGACATTTTTTGAAGGGCTTCAAGCTTGTGGCCGCATTGGGTGCAGCGGTATTCGTAAATGGGCATAAATTTATTCCTCAGAGAACCAGTACGGACATTATATGAGGAAAAATTGCGCTGTTTGCAAGACGTTCGTTAAGAAAAAAGCATGTAGCGGATTATGAAGGATGATTGCATGCCGAAAAGTTTACCGGGGGACGGGCGAATGCCGTAAGAAGCATGGAGAATTGTAACATATTGATTTTATATAACTTTATCCTGTTGGTGTCGATGCCGCAGTTAATATGATCGCGTTCGGCGTATCATCGGCATGTTTTTTATGACATGCCTTTCGGGACACGCATGGATGGAGGAAGGACGCAGTTGTCGTTGGCAAGGAAGCCCTGGGTGTTGGCAACATTATCGGAGAGCAGGATGGCAAAAGTTGCGCTTTTTTTGATTGACGGTTTTGAAGAAGTCGAGGCGATAACGGTCGTTGATATTTTACGGCGCGGCGGTGTGTCGGTGACCATCATCTCGTTGACTGAAAACCTTCTGGTCAGAAGCAAACATGGTGTTTTGGTTCAAGCGGACGCTTTGTTTGACGACCTTCGGCAAGAAACGTTTGATATGCTGGTGGTTCCCGGCGGGACTATTGCCTATACCGAACATGAGCCGTTTATGCGGTATATCGAAAAGAACATCGAATCCGGAACGCGACTCGCCGCGATTTGCGCCGCGCCTGCCGTTTTCGGCAAGCTCGGCTTGCTGCGCGGTAAAAGGGCGGTTTGCTATCCGGGGATGGAGGAATGGCTGGATGGCGCGATGATCGGCACGGAAAGAGTCGTGACCGACGGCAATATCACTACCAGCCGCGGGCCGGGAACGGCGGTATTGTTTGCGTTGCATTTACTTGCTTTGGCGAAGGATAAAAAAACAGCGCAAAAAATTGCCGACGATTTTCTTATTGAAGATTATAAGGAGACACAATCATGACCGATCAGATATTTCAACCTTTTATTTTTGCCAATGGCGCACAGCTCAAAAATCGCATTGTGATGCCACCGATGACGACATGGTCAGGCAACGAAGACGGTACCGTTTCCGATGAGGAAATCGCTTATTATCACGCGCGTGCTGGCGGTGTCGGCATGATCATTACCGGAACCACTTATACGGTTGCCAACGGCAGAGGGTTTCCCGGGCAGTTTGCGGGATACGACGACCGCTTTTTGCCATCGTTGGCAAAACTTGCCGCCACAGCCAAAGAACAAGGCGCAAAAGCAATATTGCAGATTTTTCACGCTGGGCGAATGAGTACGCCGGAATTGACGGGCAACGACGTTGTCAGCGCCTCCGATATTGCCGCGCCGCGCCCGGGTGCGGCGTGCCCTCGGGCGTTATCGGAAGAAGAAATTGATGGCATCATTGAATCTTTTGCGGCGACGACACAACGGGCGATTAGCGCGGGCTTTGACGGTGTGGAAATCCATGGCGCCAATAGTTATCTCATCCAGCAATTTTTTTCGCCGCACTCCAACCGTCGTAATGATGCCTGGGGCGGCACGCGGGAAAAACGCGCACGTTTTCCGTTGGCAGTCGTTGATGCGGTGTGTGCGGTTGTCCGCAGTCGGGCGTCGAAAGATTTTATCGTTGGCTACCGTTTTTCTCCCGAAGAAATTGAAGAACCGGGCATCACGCTTGACGATACGTTTTATTTGATCGATCAACTGACGCAGAAACCTTTAACCTATTTACACGCATCGCTTCATCAATATAACGGCACTTCATTGCGCAATCAGGATGATCGGCATGTGGTCGGGCAGGGCTTGCATCGTCATATTGCCGGGCGTTTGCCGCTCATCGGTGTGGGTAGTGTGAAAACCGCGGGCGAACTGGCGCAAGCGTTTGATTGTGGCTATGAACTGGTGGCCGTAGGGCGGGCATTGATTGCCGAACCGCAATGGGTACAGAAAGTACGCCATGGCGAAGCGGTTGGGCATCAATTGATTTCCCGGGCGAGCATAAAGGATCACAGCATGCCGCAGAAAATGTTTGACACCATGAAAATTTATTTTCCGGCGAGCATCGCGGACTGACCTTTCCCGTATGGGGAAATTTCGCTATCATCGCCGCTTTCTTTGTTAACTGCTTTCAGGATTTTCATGGCGCAATACGTTTTCACAATGAACCGGGTCGGCAAAACCGTGCCGCCCAAACGGCAGATTTTGAGAGACATTTCATTGTCTTTTTTCCCGGGCGCCAAGATCGGCGTGCTCGGTTTGAACGGTGCCGGAAAATCCACGCTGTTGAAAATTATGGCGGGGCTCGATCAAGAGATCGACGGCGAAGCGGTTCCGATGCCAGGCTTGAGTATCGGCTATTTGCCGCAAGAGCCACAGCTTGATCCCCAGAAAACGGTTCGGCAAACAGTTGAGGAGGGAATCGGCGGTATTCTCACGGCAAAGAAGCGTTTGGACGAGGTATATGCCGAATACGCCGAACCGGATGCCGATTTCGATAAACTTGCTGCGGAACAGGCCGAGCTTGAAGCGGTTATCGCTGCGGGCAGTGGCGACAGCAGCGACGCGCAGCTGGAAATCGCCGCCGACGCTTTGCGCTTGCCCCCGTGGGAGGCAATGGTGACGACGCTTTCCGGCGGCGAAAAACGCCGTGTGGCGTTGTGCCGCTTGCTGTTATCGAAGCCCGATATGCTTTTGCTTGATGAACCGACCAACCATCTGGATGCCGAGTCGGTCGAATGGTTGGAGCAATTCCTCCATCGTTTTCCGGGGACGGTGGTGGCGATTACGCATGATCGATATTTCCTTGATAACGCTGCCGAGTGGATTCTTGAACTTGATCGCGGTTATGGTATCCCGTGGAAAGGCAATTACAGCAGTTGGCTGGATCAGAAAGAAAAACGCCTGGAACAAGAACAGCGAAGCGAAGATGCCCGCATTCGGGCGATGAAAAAGGAGCTGGAATGGGTGCGGCAGAACCCAAAAGGGCGGCAGGCAAAAAGCAAAGCACGGTTAACACGGTTTGAAGAACTGTCCACGCATGAATATCAGAAGCGCAACGAAACCAACGAAATATTTATACCGGTGGCCGAGCGATTGGGTAATGAAGCCATTGAATTTGAAAACGTCACCAAGAGCTTTGGTGACCGCATTTTGATTGATAACCTAAGTTTCAAGGTGCCACCGGGGGCGATTGTCGGCGTTATCGGTCCGAACGGTGCCGGTAAATCAACACTGTTCAAGCTGATCACCGGAAAAGAAAAACCGGATAGCGGGACGGTAAAAATCGGGCATACCGTACATATGGCCATGGTCAATCAAAGCCGTGAAGCATTGGAGGGTGATAAAACTGTCTGGGAAGACGTGTCGGGCGGACTGGATAACTTAACGGTTGGCCGATTCGTGATGCCAAGCCGTGCTTATCTTGGTCGTTTTAATTTTAAAGGCGCTGATCAGCAGAAATTGGTGAAGAATTTATCCGGCGGCGAGCGGGGGCGGTTGCATCTTGCCAAAATGCTTGCCGAAGGCAGCAATGTTCTTCTGCTTGACGAGCCTTCCAATGATCTCGATGTGGAAACCCTCCGAGCCTTGGAAGATGCCCTGCTCGAATTTGCCGGATCGGTGATGGTGATCAGCCACGACCGCTGGTTTCTTGACCGCATCTGTACGCACATCCTTGCGGCGGAAGGAGATAGCCAATGGGTATTTTTTGACGGCAACTATCAGGAATACGAAGCGGACAAGAGAAAACGGTTGGGTGAAGATGGCGCGCGACCCAAACGGGTGCGCTACAAAGGTTTGGAATAAGGAAGATGCTTTAGGGGATAAAAGGTATTATTTGTTTTTTCATTTTTCAAAATAGATTCTTAATATAGTTTCAATCCACGTGCTCGCGAAGAGCACGACCAGAATCCCCAGCTTATTGACAACCACGTCAGAAGTTTCAATCCACGTGCTCGCGAAGAGCACGACATTATAACGATGAATAATCGTAAAACAGAAAAGAAGTTTCAATCCACGTGCTCGCGAAGAGCACGACCTAATCGCGTGCAATTAATTGCACATGAATGTCATGTTTCAATCCACGTGCTCGCGAAGAGCACGACGCGATGATATTGCTGCGAAAGATAGCGGTACAGTGTTTCAATCCACGTGCTCGCGAAGAGCACGACTATTAAAGTCAACCAAGCGCGGGGATTTAACGTATGTTTCAATCCACGTGCTCGCGAAGAGCACGACCGCTGGAAACTCGTTATGATTATCATGGATCGCATGTTTCAATCCACGTGCTCGCGAAGAGCACGACAAGCCGCTGATCCCAATACTACAGTAATGGTAAGGGTTTCAATCCACGTGCTCGCGAAGAGCACGACTGTTTACCTAAGCCATTTCTACGCCTTTTCTGTCGTTTCAATCCACGTGCTCGCGAAGAGCACGACTGCTTGCTGATGTGCATGATCGACTTGCATCGGTGTTTCAATCCACGTGCTCGCGAAGAGCACGACTTTTCTCGGTACGCCCACGCGGCGCGTCCGGCATTGTTTCAATCCACGTGCTCGCGAAGAGCACGACTTATGAGCTATGGTCTTGGGTTCCGCGTTTTAAAGTTTCAATCCACGTGCTCGCGAAGAGCACGACCTGTTGTGCGCACGCTGTACGTGCCTGTATCGCCGTTTCAATCCACGTGCTCGCGAAGAGCACGACTCTTTTGCCCTGCAATACTTCATATATTCGCAAAGTTTCAATCCACGTGCTCGCGAAGAGCACGACCGCGTCCCGTGACAAATCGATGTTCTTGGTTACCGTTTCAATCCACGTGCTCGCGAAGAGCACGACACTGGGAGAGCGTCAAGGATGCCGCTGATTATTGCGTTTCAATCCACGTGCTCGCGAAGAGCACGACAGATCGAGCAAGAGCGATTGATTGAGCGTAACCGTTTCAATCCACGTGCTCGCGAAGAGCACGACCTTCGAGATGATACTTATCAATCGAATATCGCTGGTTTCAATCCACGTGCTCGCGAAGAGCACGACGCAATGCCGAGGATTTTTGCATCATCTGCGCTTTGGTTTCAATCCACGTGCTCGCGAAGAGCACGACCGCAGGCGCGCCAGTTCTTGGGTGTCTTGTTCGGTTTCAATCCACGTGCTCGCGAAGAGCACGACCTGCTGTTACCGTTTCACCACCGCCCGATGGCAGGTTTCAATCCACGTGCTCGCGAAGAGCACGACCTGCCGGTGCGTTGGCTCCGATCATTGTTATATGTTTCAATCCACGTGCTCGCGAAGAGCACGACGCCGACCGGCGCGGGCAAATCGGCAACGCTCGTGTTTCAATCCACGTGCTCGCGAAGAGCACGACGTTGCAGACCCAAAAAACGGCGACATTCAACATGTTTCAATCCACGTGCTCGCGAAGAGCACGACCAGCCATCATGACTGGGGCTTGATTCATCTTTCCAGTTTCAATCCACGTGCTCGCGAAGAGCACGACGGCGTGTACGTCGACGGCCAGCGCGTCTATTTTGTTTCAATCCACGTGCTCGCGAAGAGCACGACCTCTAAGCGAAGCCGAAATAAAAATAGGTGAGCAGTTTCAATCCACGTACTCGCGAAGAGCACGACTTCTTTAGCGAGGTATTTGATAAGAGATACAAGGAGTTTCAATCCACGTGCTCGCGAAGAGCACGACATCGCTTGGTGAAGCTAGCCCTTGTGATTTAGAAAGTTTCAATCCACGTGCTCGCGAAGAGCACGACCTGGTTGTGCGCCTTCGGATAAAGGAACCTTGTGTTTCAATCCACGTGCTCGCGAAGAGCACGACCGAACATGCGCTGGCGGTATTCGGCGCCATCAAGTTTCAATCCACGTGCTCGCGAAGAGCACGACTGTATGGGGGGGGCAGGTATACCGGCTCAACGGGTTTCAATCCACGTGCTCGCGAAGAGCACGACCTCCAAAAGAGTCATTTGAAGCATATCTTCAAGGTTTCAATCCACGTGCTCGCGAAGAGCACGACGGCAAAGGCGGGTACCCTTTCCGGCTATCCCAATGTTTCAATCCACGTGCTCGCGAAGAGCACGACATAGTCAAAGCAGGTACAAACCCTATAGGTAAAGTTTCAATCCACGTGCTCGCGAAGAGCACGACAACCCCTCTCCACGATGCTTAAGCAACCATTCTGTTTCAATCCACGTGCTCGCGAAGAGCACGACCTTGCTTTTGTGCTCGGATAACCACCATAATAGGGTTTCAATCCACGTGCTCGCGAAGAGCACGACCCTATGCCACCGACAAGCACGACTTGATCATACAGTTTCAATCCACGTGCTCGCGAAGAGCACGACTCGGGAAGCGATACCTTTTATGTTGGAAATCGTAAAGTTTCAATCCACGTGCTCGCGAAGAGCACGACTCCCGGAACCGATCCGGGCGACGGTAAAGGTGGTGTTTCAATCCACGTGCTCGCGAAGAGCACGACCACGCTGTCACGATCCCGGCGCGCCCGTACTTGGTTTCAATCCACGTGCTCGCGAAGAGCACGACATCTTAAAAGGTTTTTCCGTCTCGGAAATCATGTGGGTTTCAATCCACGTGCTCGCGAAGAGCACGACGTGGCTTAACCTTTTCCCATTCTCTATCAGTAAGTTTCAATCCACGTGCTCGCGAAGAGCACGACCAATAATCGTTGGAAATTGAATAGATTTAGGATTGTTTCAATCCACGTGCTCGCGAAGAGCACGACTTGCAACCGAATTGCTACTATTATTAGTTACATTGTTTCAATCCACGTGCTCGCGAAGAGCACGACTTCAACAGTGCCAGAATTCAATAGAAGATTACTACGTTTCAATCCACGTGCTCGCGAAGAGCACGACTAAACACACCGTCGGTATTAGGCATTCCATCATCGTTTCAATCCACGTGCTCGCGAAGAGCACGACCATAGTACAGTTAATGATTATACAGATACCGTACTCGTTTCAATCCACGTGCTCGCGAAGAGCACGACTCCGGAGTAAATTATTATGATCCAATTAAGAATAATGTTTCAATCCACGTGCTCGCGAAGAGCACGACAAAGGGAACAGGCATATTAAGATAAGATGAGACGGTTTCAATCCACGTGCTCGCGAAGAGCACGACCTCGATCCTTTCGACTATGATGATAAGGTTATTAAGTTTCAATCCACGTGCTCGCGAAGAGCACGACTCTGAAAGTGTATATCGCTTCGCGCTACTTTGATGTTTCAATCCACGTGCTCGCGAAGAGCACGACTGGGCGGTACATGGAGCGCAAGCGTTGCTGTGATCGTTTCAATCCACGTGCTCGCGAAGAGCACGACTTAGTTCATAAGGTACATTATCGACAATAAGATCAGTTTCAATCCACGTGCTCGCGAAGAGCACGACCATTTGCTCAGCCTTAGCCTTGTCTTGCTCAAGGGTTTCAATCCACGTGCTCGCGAAGAGCACGACGTCCCACAAAATTCCTTTATTGTCTTTAGCAAAAGTTTCAATCCACGTGCTCGCGAAGAGCACGACTGTCTGCACCTAAGTGCATAAAAACAT
>QMCE01004333.1_pt1 | contig 11420 bp, 11 predicted proteins | sample 1821851 | NCBI WGS metagenome assembly QMCE01 (sample SAMN09453174, study PRJNA476694) | Termite gut metagenome, whole genome shotgun sequencing project. | isolation source: worker | host: Odontotermes sp. | place: South Africa:Pretoria | collected 2016-01-28
GGGACTCCCGGTCGGTGCATCCCGCCATGGCTGCGACAGACAATGCCGCCGAAAGTATACATATGTCGTATCTCATAATCACAAGGTTTTAGGGATTGGTGGGGCTGTGTGGGGTGCCGTCGGGGTTGGTTTCCGGGGTTTCGTCCACTCCGTCCCAGTTGTCGTCGTCAATGTGGATGTTCTCGTCGGTGGGATTGGCCACAAACAGCTCCTGCCCGAGAATGACGCTCCGGTAGTCGCCGCTCAGGTTGATGGCCCGGTTGGCCTCCACGTTAAACTCGTTGCCCGAGGAGGTGGCCACCTGTACACGGGCTATCTGGTTTTCCGCCGACGGGTCGGATCTGTCCACCGCCGCCAGTTCCATCGTCACGGGGGTGCCCGCGGCTGGGAAATAGTAGCGTGCGTAGTAGTTCACACCGCCGCCGATGTTGTCCATCGAATAGTAGCTGCCGGCGGTATCGACACTGCCCGCCGCCGCCTCGCCCGTCACCATCCAACGTGTGGTGAGGGGAGTGGTGTGATAGAGCCTCATCTCCACCCCATCGGGGACGTATGTGAGTGTGACGGATATGCCGCCCACTATTCTCGTAAGGAGGGCCGAAACCGACGTGCCGCTGCCCGGAATGAAAGGGTCGCTCATGTCGAAGAACAGTTCGGTGGTATGCGCGGTGCCCTTTGCCGCCGCCCGGTCTTCGATGTTCAGATCGGCCAAAGAGCCGCCCCAGTCGATGACGATGTCGTCGATGGAGGGATCGCGGTTATAGAAATCGTATTCCAGTCGGTTGAAACCGAGCACGACAAGCCTGCAAGTCGACAGAGGCGAGAGAAAAAGCCTGAGGTCGGTAACGGGAAACTGGCCGACATCCATCTGCACCGCCAATTCGGGTGCAGCCCTGTAGTTTGTGTTATTTTCCGCCAGGGCGTTGCTTTTGGTGAACGGTAACACCAGAATGCGGTCTACACTCAGGGGGTCGTCGTTGCTGAACGCACGCGTGCCTATAACGTTGTCCGCCCCGATCCGCATGTCGATTCCGACAGGATCGCCCCATGCCGGATCGCCCCTCCGGCACGACCACAACATACACACGCCCAAAACGAGGACGGTGGCTATGCGGTATGATTCTGAAAATAGTTTCATACTTGTATCGCGTTTAAGGGGCATACCTTCGACAGGTATGGGAAAGTATGCCCCGTGTGTGTGACAGGCTAAAACCTGTGGGAAGCGGGTTACGGATTTTGGGATGTCGGTTCTTCCAGCGTAAGATCCTGAACGTCCGTCCAGTTGCGGAGCACATTCACGGTGATGGTTTCGTCCGTGAGCAGGCTCGTGGGCTTGTCGTCTTCATTGACGGTACCGGTGTCGTCGTCGTCGGTATCTGCGTCGTTCGTGTTGTCATCGCCGAATTCGCTGTCGGCCCTGTTTTTGACTCCTATCGCCAACAAGACATTGGGCTCCAGGTTGACGGTGCCTCCGTCCGAATCCTGCACATTCCAGGTTTTGAGCGTGGTGCCGAACTCGTCCTGAAGCACCATTGTCATTGTCACATTGCCGATGGGAAGAGCGTAAGCCGATTGGATTTGTGAATTGGGCACGATATCGAGACCTTCGGAGTCCCCGGGACCGGCGTAAACATTGTTCGCCGCGTCGACAGCCTGGGAGGCGAGGGATATGCTGATCACACTGTAAGCTGCTCCCGTGGGTACGCTGCCTGCGCCGGTGGTAAGGTTCACGGCGGTGTTCGCATCGGTTATGTTAAGACGAAGATAGGCAACGTCCTTTCCGCCAATCTGGGTAGGCACATCGGTAAGATAGATGAAGATACCGGCCACCTGACGGGAGATGTCTATCTCTATCGAAGCTCCGGTTGCGAGAACCGCCTGGGTTACATTGCCTGCGAATATCACATTGGCGGGGTTACTTGGCGTCGTGAGAGTGGCAGAAAAGTCATTGAAGTTGGTGGTTGCCGTCGGCGGCTGAATTGTGTAGTCGTCGATTGCAACCAGGCCCACTCCGAGGAATTTGTAATCACCGGCGGGGAAGGTGTCGTCGGCCAATATCCTTACTGCCGAATAGGTTTCCGCGTTGTAATCGTTTAACATATCTATCGTCTGGTTGTACAGATAGTCGCCGCTTCCGCTGTTGAGGAACGCGTAGACCTTCATGCCGGCGAACGTCGGTATCGGCCCGTCGTCGCCCGAGGTGTTGATATCGCCGCGGGTTTTGATCGAATTCACGGCGCTTACTTTGAATGTTACGGTTCCCTTTTCGTCGGAACTCCGTTCTGGTTGCGAGCACGAGGCCATGAGCAGGCCGCATGCGGCAATCATGAAGATAATTTTTTTCATAATCGTAAATTTTAATTAAGAGAATATGTAATAGTTAGGAAATATGTCGAAACCTTACCGGGTGACATGGAGCGGAGTGACACGGTTCCACTCCCCGTTCACGTAGACATAGACCACGGAGCCATCATTGTCGGTGGGTTCTATTCGTGTTCTTATTCCGCTCACTTCGTTCCTGTTTATGGTTACGGTCGTGATATCGCGGCTGTCGCGACTGCCGTTTGCATCCACCAGGGTGAGGTTCATCACGGAGTCGCCCGCATCCACCGTCGGCGCGAGTTTTATGGTCATGGTCATCTCGGTGCCGGTGACCTCGAACTCTTTTGTGACCGAGGTCACTCCCGAGTAGTTCATCGCCCCGTCGACAGCCGCGTAGAGATTGTTCACGGATACGTAGAGGTTGTCGGCAGATTCGGGGATATTCTCCAGAAACACCACCAGCACACCCTTTGCCCTGCGTAGCTTTATATCGACGTCGGCCGTTGGCGGCATAGGTACGTCGGCGGTACCTATATATATATCGTTGTATTCGTGCCCTTCGGGATGAAGGGTTATGGTCGAGGAGGATTGGCCGAAGGTTTGCGAAAAATCCGTTTCGTTGCCTATCGCCGTGACACGATTGGAACCCGCGGGCCACGATTCGACCGACAGGTCGTAAACTGCACCGGTCGTGTTAAGAGTGGCATTATATATCTGGTAGTCGGGCAGTGCGGCATTGTGGCGCCACAGGGTGAGGGAATTTACATAGGATGAGAAGTGTAGGGTCTCGTCCATGACCACTATCGGGTCTCCGAACTGGGCGCCGTTGGAATAATTCTTGTCGGTCACCGACACGATATGCTTCCACTGATCGACAGGCCAGCAATCTCCGTAATCGTCCATTACGCACGAAACCGTAAGGGCAAGGAGCAAAATGTTCGCAATATAATTAAACAGCCTCAATTTTATTGTGGTTTTAAGGTGATTTATAAGGGTGTCGATTATTCCGAATAACCGGCTTGCGCATAGTTATTTACAATATCCATGCCAACAGGAAAGAGTAGCATGTGAAAAAATCCGCCGATTTTGTTTACGTCGAAAACACGGATAAGTTAACCCCCTTAAAACGAGATAAAGTGCCCCCTTGAAAACCTCTTTGCCGAGGTCGGGATAGAAGCCTGCACGTTGAGGCTATGATGTCGAGGTTCGAGGCCTTTGCAGAAAGCCCTGTCGTAAATCATGATAAGGAATACCCGAAGACAGGCGTGCAGGTTTATGCTAACACACCTAATGTATCAGACGGATCAGTTTCTGCCGGTCGGTGATTTCGATGGCTTTTCTTTCGGCGGCGATAAGCCCGTCGCGTTGCATTGCGGTCAGTTCGCGTTCGAGCGAGGGACGGGCAACGCCGAAATACTCAGCCAAAGCGCTTTTGGGACGGTCGAGAGTGACGGTGTCAGAGCCCTGTTTTTTCGACAGCCCGAGCAGGTAGACCGCCAGCTTTTGCCGGATGGTGTGCAGCGACATCATGCTCAGTTTGCGGCTTAGGCGCGTGGCGAAATCGGCCGAAATGTCGAGATAGTTTTTCAGTATCACTTCGTTCATCGAGAGCATCCGCAGCACCGAGGAGCGCGGAATGATCGCGGCAGTCACTTCTTCGCGGGCGATGGCCTGTACGGGGAAACGGTTCTCTGCGCCGAATAGGAACAGGATAGCCAGCGGGCTGGGGGCTTCTATATCCTCGACTTTGGCAATACGCCCCGCCGCGTCGGTCATTTCGGCCTTCACACTGCCTGTCAGCAGGATTATCAGGCGTCCCGCCGGCTCGTCCTGCATGGCGAGGATATCTCCCTTCCGGAAGGCTGTTTCGGCGATCTTCAGCTCGGCGAAAATGCGTTCGAGTTCGGTTTCGGGCACTCCTCGGAAGAGTGGGATTTTGAGCAGTGTTGCGATATTCATTCGGCAAAGTTAATGTTTTTCGGCGACTGTAACATTTGTTACGGTTTAGCTCGCCGCGCCGCCGTAGTTTTGTGCCATGCAAAGAACGATAGTAAAGATCGACAGAGACAAATGCAACGGCTGCGGCGCGTGCATTACAGGATGCCACGAGGGGGCTCTGCAACTTGTAGACGGCAAGGCGGTGGTGGTCAGCGACAGCTATTGCGATGGCCTGGGAGCTTGCATCGGAGAATGTCCCGTAGGAGCCATCACGCTGGAAGAACGCGAAGCCGCGCCTTTCGACGAAGCGGCGGTGCAGGCGCGTCTTTCCGCCCACAACCCTGCCCCCACCCCGAAAGTCGAGACAGCGGCGGCACCTATGGCCTGCGGTTGTCCGGGCTCTGCGGCTCGTGAGATCCGGCGGCCGCAATTCGACTTTGCCGGTGCGGGTTTGCAGTCGCAGCCCTCAGAGCTTCGGCAATTTCCGGTACAGTTGCATCTGGTAAACCCACAGGCAGAATTTTTTCATGGCGCCGATCTTCTGCTGGCGGCCGACTGTACGGCCTTTGCGAGCGGCGAGTTCCACAGTCGTTTCCTGCGCGGGAAGATGCTCGCCATCGCCTGTCCGAAACTCGACGGCAACACAAAAATATACGAAGACAAACTCGCGGATATGATCGACGGCGCACGTATAAACACCCTGACCGTGTTGGTGATGGAGGTCCCGTGCTGTCGCGGGCTTGTTCGTCTGGCGCAGACTGCGCGAGAGAGGGCGCAGCGGAATGTACCCGTGAAGGTGGTCGTACTCTCTGTCGGTGGCGAGATTGTAAACGACGAATGGATTTAATTCAACTTTAATAAATAGAAGATCATGGGAATGTTTTGTTTTCAATGTCAGGAGGCGGCCGGAGGTAAGGGCTGCATGGTAAAAGGCGTGTGCGGCAAGGAGCCGCAGACCTCGGGATTAATGGATGTGCTTATGGGCGAAGTGCTCGGTGCTGCAGTCATCAACCGCGACCTGCGCGAAAAGGGTGCGACCGACAAAGAGCTCAGCTACACGATACTCGACGCGCTGTTCTGCACCATCACCAACGCCAATTTCGACGATGCGGCGATCGCAAAGCGCATCGAAAAGATAGTGGCGCTCAAACAAAAGTCGAGTGGTGACAATTCCCGCCCGGGCACGGCGGTGGGTGTTCTGGTCGAGCCGGACGAAGACATCCGCTCGCTCAAGCAGATGATAATCTACGGCGTGAAAGGCGCGGCGGCTTATGCCGAGCACGCGCTGAACCTGGGGTACGAGGATGATGCGATCTATGCCGCCCTTGAAAACGCGCTGGCAGAGGTGAGCCGTCCCGATATAGGCGTGGATGAATTGATGGCTCTGACCCTGAATGTCGGCGAGTGCGGTGTGAAGGCTATGGCGCTGCTCGATAAAGCCAATACTTCGACATACGGCAATCCCGAGATCACTAAGGTCAATATCGGTGTCGGCACGCGCCCGGGCATCCTCGTGAGCGGCCACGACCTCAAAGACCTCGAAGAACTGCTCGAACAGAGTGCCGGCACGGGCGTCGACATCTACACCCACAGCGAGATGCTTCCGGCGCATTACTACCCTGCATTCAAGAAACATCCGCACTTTGTGGGCAATTATGGCAACGCATGGTGGAAGCAAAGGGAGGAGTTCGCCTCGTTTGGCGGCCCGATCCTGTTCACCACCAACTGCATCGTGCCGCCGACGGCCGGAGCGTCGTACGCGGAGCGCATCTACACAACCGGTTCGTCGGGACTGCCCGGAGCGACACATATTACCGATCGCGCAAACGGCAAGCCCAAAGATTTCTCGGCGATCATAGAACATGCGAAGAAGTGCACCCCACCCACCGAAATAGAACACGGCGAGATCGTCGGCGGTTTCGCCCATGCGCAGGTGTTGGCACTGGCAGACAAGGTGGTCGATGCCGTGAAGAGCGGGGCGATCAAGAAGTTTGTGGTGATGGCGGGCTGCGACGGGAGAATGAGATCACGTGCCTACTACACCGATTTCGCCAACGCCCTGCCGCACGACACCGTGATCCTCACCGCCGGATGCGCAAAGTACCGCTACAACAAGCTCCCGCTGGGCGACATCGGCGGCATACCGCGCGTACTCGACGCCGGACAGTGCAACGACAGCTACTCGCTCGTGGTGATCGCCCTCGCGCTGCAAAAGGCGTTCGGTTTAGACAGCGTCAACGACCTGCCGATAGTTTACAACATCGCTTGGTATGAGCAGAAGGCTGTGATAGTGCTGCTCGCACTGCTGAGCCTCGGCGTAAAGAATATCCATCTCGGCCCGACCCTCCCGGCATTCCTCTCGCCGGGCGTCACCAAAGTTTTGGTCGAAAACTTCGGCATAGGCGGCATCTCGACCGTCGAAGAAGATATGAAAGCGTGGTGTAAAATCACGGGCGGTAAAAGGTAAACGCACAATGTTTTTTTGACCACCGGCGGGAAATCGTTGACGACCGGTAAGAAGTTACGACAACTTTTCGATCGAAACCCGCTATCTTTGCCCTTGGGGAAAACGACCATAAGATCGAAGTTCATGAAAGATGTCCTTTTAATAAATTACAGGCGGATCCTTGCCGGATTTTGGGTGCTATTGGCACTGACATCGGCGATTCAACTCGCGTGGATTTGTCCTCCCGGACAGATCGTTCTGTATGTCGTATTGCTGTTCATAGCGTGCTTCCCAATAGCTACTGTTTTGAGCGGGCATATATTGCCGAAGGCTTTGAAAACAAGGAATATGAAGGGCTTTGTCCTTTGGTTTGTGGCAATGACCCTGTTGCTCGCTTTTTTTTGGGCACTCCTCGATGTTGTGATGTCGTGGTTGGAAAACAGGGGAATATTCCCGAACTCCAATGCTTTTTCCGAGTGGGATGAAGACAGGCCATTTTATGGGATGTATCTCGGAGGTCTGTTATCTGCATTCATGACAAACCTGGCATTTTGCGCACTTCGTTTTTTCGTCGAGCATTACAGGATGGCGCGCGAGCACGCCCGGTTACAGCGGGCGCATCTGGAGGACGAACTGCGCTTTCTGCGTTCGCAGATCAATCCCCACCTGATGTTCAACGTGCTGAATCATGTCCACATCCTGATGAAAAAGGATGCGGACAGGGCCGACGACCTGCTGATGCGTTATTCCGACGTACTGCGCTATCAACTCTATGAGGCCAATCGCGAGGTGGTTTCGCTTGCCAAGGAGGTCGATTATCTCAAAGATGTGGTCGATGTGGAGTCGGTGCGTTGGGGCGCGGAACTGAAAGTCGACAGCAGTTGGAGGGTGAGAACGCCTTCAAACACGTTTCGCGCCTCCCCTCCGAGGTCGGCTATGTGAACATTGCGCTCGACCAGGCCGGGAACACGCTCCGATTGGTGGTCGAGAATTCGAGGACAGGCGAGGCCCCGAGAAAGAAAAACGCATCGGGACTGGGCTTGGAGAATGCGCGCAAACGGCTCGAAATCCTCTATCCCGGCAGGCACGAACTCGTCATACAAAAGACCGACGGCGTGTATAAGACCACGTTGATAATTACGTTGTAAAAGAATGGCAGACTCCGTAAAAACCACAAAAGCGCTACGCTGTCTGGTCGTCGACGACGAGCCGATAGCGAGGGAAGGTATTGTCGATCTCGCTGATAAAGTGGATTTTCTCACCGTCGCAGGAGCCTGTGGATCGGCCATGGAAGCGGTCGAGTTCCTGCGGATGAACCAGGTCGATCTGATGTTCCTCGATGTGAATATGCCGTACCTCACGGGTCTGGAGATGCTGGAAACGATCGAGAAGCCGCCTCTGACCATTCTTACGACGGCCTATTCGGAATACGCACTGGAGGGCTACCGTTTGCAGGTGGTGGATTATCTGCTGAAACCGATCACGTTCCGGCGGTTCTGGCAGGCGGCTCTGAAAGCGCAACAAACGTTTCAGGAGCGGGAGGCTCTGCAAAACGCAGGTACGGAAAACGGCTCCCCGTTCCTGTACATCAAACAGAACGACGGCTTTCAGAAGATCGCCCGGCAGGATATACTCTTTGTCGAAGGCATGGAGAATTACGTCAAATTCATCCTTTCGGACAGGCAACTCGTCGCGCACCAGACGATGACCTCCATCGAGGAGATGCTGCCCAAGGATGAGTTTTTCAGGATACACAAGTCGTTTCTCGTGAACATCCACCACATCGACATGATCAGCGGCGGCCGTATTTTCGTCGGCAAGCACGAACTGCCGCTCTCACGCGGGCGTAAAGACGAGTTGATGCAGTCGGTCGTCTATAAAAATCTCATCGGCAAGTAACAGCGACGTCTCGTTTAAGCAATCCGGTACAGCCGCCTCGTCAAAGAGAGGCGGCTGTACCCGTTTTATACCGATCGTCAACGAGATCGTGCCGGTGGTCAAACAAATTTGGTGTCGCACCCGTTATTGCGGACATTTGCGGTGAATTCAGAACAACTCCAATCAAGCAATGAGAATACTTTCATTTTTTTGTTTTATCATCGGAATCTTCTTCTGTATGGCAGCGAACGCCCAAATTTCTTTTAAGACCGAGTACATAGGCAATTCTCACTATATGCACGAGCATTGGGAAGACAGGGACGAGGAGGAGATAAAGCCCGAAAAAGTAGGGGACAGCAAAGGGTCGTCGTTGGTTTACTCGGGGAGTGCCAACATACCATTCTACATGAAGATGAACGAAAACAACCGCCCGACGGCGTGGGGAGTCTCACTGGGCGGCTCATACGCATCGCTCGACAACCATGACTTTACCACCGACATGGCCTCCGAGATAATGAACCTGTCGTTCGGGTTTTTTCATATGCGGCCGCTCGGCGAGAAATGGTCGATGATGGCGAGCCTCGGGGCGGGCATTTTCACTCCACACGCAAAATTCCGGGACATCGGCTGGGAACATATTCTCGGGAGCGGCGGTGTCATTTTCATTTGGCATCTGCGGCACAATCTCGACCTGGGCGGCGGGTTGGCAGCGAGCAACAGCCTGGGTTATCCGATGATCTTTCCGGCTCTCTACATCAACTGGCGGTTGGACGGCAAGTTCAAAGTCAATGTCGCTATGATGGACGGGATCGAGCTCTCCGGAGGATACGAGTTCACCGACTGGTTCCTCCTCTCGCTCGCTTTCGAGATGAACGGTCAGATGGCGCTTCTGAAACAGGATGGAAAGAGAATGATGTTCTCCCACCAGTATATGACACTGGGACTTAAGCCCGAAGTCAAGCTTGGTAAATCGGGACTGTCGCTGTTCGCAATGGCCGGTCTGAGCGCCCATCGCCCCGCCGAATACAGTGAGCTGACCCTGAAATCCCTGTTCGTCGGCTCGGACGACAGTTATTATTTCCGTGGTGCGCCATACGCTTCGGTCGGCATCAGCTTCGGATTCTGAAATTAAAAAGATGCTTGCGGCCATCCGTCACCAGCCGGCTCCACTCCTTGTCGTGATAATCGCGGTACAGCGGGTCTTCGCCGCACCATCCGCAGCGTTTTATATCTGTCATATTGTTTAGGTTAGCCAATTCACGGCGTATGTTGTATTCTGTCCCGCACCTTCTCCCATGCGTGGGTCCCGAACAGCGAGGTGCGGAGCATCGTGCCGCACATCTCGCGCAGGCGGGAGAGCGGGATCGTGAAACTGAATTCGTTCGGGGCAAGATGAGGCCTTACGGAGATGTCGAAGCAGCCGATGAATGTCCGCCTGCCGCCACGTCGGTTTTCCCGCACGGCATCGGTGACGACGGTCGAGCAGCCAGAGCCGAAACGGGTCGTGACGGCATCGTCGGCGTTGTTGTCGAACCATGCCCACGACGTCAGCCCCGAGAGAATATCGGGCGTTGTGAAGAAGACCACGCCTTCTATGCCGTCGAAACTCTCGATGGCGTCGATGCGGGCAAAGTTGAGATACTTCGCCGCTGCCGTCGGCACCTCCGACCGGGCGATGTGGTCGAGTACCATTTCGGGTGTCTCCTTGTACTTCTCTTTTGTAGACACGAAGTTCGGAACGTGCGGAGGCATCGGTGTGAATCCGGTGTAGAACTTCCCGCCTCCGCAACCGATATTTTCGATACAGAGGCTCATCGGCCGCCCGTCCCGCACCTCGTTCATTGTCTTGAAAAAACACCCTTCGATCTTCGGTGTCGCAGAAATGGGTTGGTCGGAGTACCAAAAAGCGATTGGCAGTCCGGCCGCTTCGCCGAACGCTTCACGAAAATTGTGGATAAAGTCTCTGATATTCATATCGAACTATGGTTTGCCGCCGCCGTTGTCGATGGCGGATACATCGACACAAAGATATGAAATAATCACAAATCGACGGGTCTACTGTGTGTACTGCCGGCGACAGTTAATTTTGTTGTTGTTTACGGAACGCGCCGGGCGAGAGATTGTAATACTCTTTGAATTGGCGGCTAATAAGGTATGTGGTTTCCGTCACGCAATGACAGAATAATTTTTATATTTGCCTGATAATTTGAATGAGATATGAAAAAGAATCTGTTACTCGTGCTGTCGCTGCTCGTTGCAGGAACTGTTTCGGCTCAATATAATTTTACGACCGCTTCAAGGCCGCCCTCGCTCCCTTTATAGCGCACTGGAAAGCTCTCGGATACAATATTCCATCACTTAACGACGTAGAATAGAACAATTTCATGAAAAAAGAAAAAAATGTAAAACAGGACGGGATGCCGCGCCGTGATTTTTTGAAAATGTCGGCGTTGGGGGTTGCCGCCGCAGTCGCCGCACCTTCGATACTCGCATCGTGCGCGGGGGGAGTAGGTGGCGGTAAAGGCAAGCCCGTGCCGTTGAAGAACCCCGGCGAGTACTACATTCCGGCACTCGCCGATAAAGCCCGCGACGGCCGTCCCCTGAAAGCCGGTCTGGTGGGTTGCGGAGGACGCGGAACGGGCGCGGCGACAGACTTTCTTAACGCCGCGAACGGAGTGACCGTAACCGCCCTCGGCGACATCTTCCCTGATAAAATAGCCGCCTGCCGCGAAAAACTGCAAAACGATTTCGGAGTAACGGTCGACGAGGCAAACTGCTTCACCGGGTTCGACGCATATAAAAAAGTGATGGATTCGGGTGTCGATGTGGTGATACT
>QMCE01862303.1_pt1 | contig 11420 bp, 13 predicted proteins | sample 1821851 | NCBI WGS metagenome assembly QMCE01 (sample SAMN09453174, study PRJNA476694) | Termite gut metagenome, whole genome shotgun sequencing project. | isolation source: worker | host: Odontotermes sp. | place: South Africa:Pretoria | collected 2016-01-28
ATGGTGGCGTTGGCCCCCAGCTCCCGCGCCCCCGCCACATCCGGATAGCTCTTCGGCTCGCCGGTCTTGGCGTCCACATAATGGGGAATTTCACAGCCCAGGGCGCGGGTAACGTCCCACAGGAAGATGTTGTTGAGGTAAAAGACGCGCAAGAAATACAAAATGTGGTTGCTACATTTAGAAGTACAATAGCAAAAGAAGTACAGCGCGCAAAAGAAAAAGATAATATGCGGAATTTTAGGCCGCTTAAAGAAGGAGCGATTGTGCGGTGAGTAAACCAGCAAGGGGTTATATAATCGGGCCGCAAGGTAGGTTGGTTTTTGAGTACAATCCTCCTGAGTTTTCTGTGCAAAGAAGCGTAAATTATGTTACGCATTCCGCGCCGGGCGTAGAGTATCCTAGAACACAATTCGTAAGCGGGGACGTGGAAACTTTCCCGTTAGATTTGTTTCTTGCGAATGAAAATAGCATTGAGCAAGATATCCTATTCATAGAATCCATGGCCCCGCCGAGGGCGAATACAGTTTTATTTTCGCCGCCACCTATTATGCTGTTTTCGTATGGTACGTTTGTGCGCCGAGTAGTTTTAGTGAGCTACAATATTACAAGAAACTGGTTTGATAAAAGTCTAAATCCTTTGCGCGCAGAAGTAAGGCTGGATTTTAGGGTGGTGCTATAAGATGATCTTTAGAGGTTCACGCTATACAAATACTCCAGTATATCAAGTAAAAAAAGGTGATAGGCCAGTGTTTGATATGCGGGGATATTTTGAATTTAAGAAAAGTTCTTTGATGTTCCACGAATGGCGAAGGTCAGATACTTTTTCTGCGATTGCGGCAAAGTATTATAATTCGGCAACTTTGTGGTGGGTATTCTTAGAAGCGAACCCACATTTAGCTTCTGAGATGTCACTAAAGCCAGGAGATAGAATAATTGTGCCGCCTATAAATGAAATTCTAAACTACGTAAATAATCGGGGTGGGTATTAGTGTCAGAAACTAATTTAGTTGTGCCGATCTATACCCTCAATATTGCGGGTATAGAATTTAGTGCAGAGTTAGCCTACCTTGTGCAGAACATTACATATGAAGAAAGAGGAAGCGGCGCTTCTACTTTAGAGGTAGATTTTATTGACCCTGATTTTCAGCTTATGGATGCTGGGATTTTTGAAGGTGCGGAAGTTTATTTCTCTCTCACAATTATGGGTGCTTTTTATACTTCTGTTTTTAATGGGTTTGTAAGCGCGTCAGATAATGATTTCCCAGAAACAGGTGTGCCTACAATTAGACTTATGTGTATGGATAAATCCCACGTAATGAACAGAGAAAAAAACAGTAAGACGTGGAAAAAAATGCGCTACAGTGAAATAGCGCAGGATATAGCGAGTAAGTACGGGCTAAAAGCAGATGTGGATACATCACCGGGAAGTGTAGAAAGTTCAGTATCCCAAGCTCAACTTACCGATATAGCTTTTTTAACTTCGTTAGCTGAAAAGGAAAAAGAACCGTTTACGGTTTATGTGCGTGATGATACGCTCTACTATAAAAAGCGTGATGATATGGCTGCGCCTGAAATTACGCTAAGCTACAGAATAAATGATAAGGATATTCGTAGTTTTAGTCCGCGCACAAATACTGAGGATGTTAAAGAAACAACTAAGGATGCCAACATTACAAATGAGGGCAAGCATATTTCTGGTGAAAATGGTAAAACAGCAGAAAAAAATACACAAGGTAATACAGATATGGGTACACCCGAAGAAAAGCCCAAATATGTTATGCGCGGGCCAAATCAGTTTGAGTGGGTATTAGAAACACCGCCAAGGATGTACGACACTAAGGAATAGAAAGGAGGTTGTATGGGTGGCGAATGCTACTATAGTGGATGCTCCAGTACCGGAAAAACCAATAACGCCTAAAGTTAAGCAGGATAATACGAATATTCGGCAAGGATTCGCTTTTAGGGGCGGGCAAAAACCCGATGGGGATTCCGCGAATACCTCTATTAAAGATACTAGCGGTAAAAAACAGCAAGGCAGTAATGTGGAAGCTAATGCCTCTAAAGAAGCGTCTACACAAAAACAGACTACAATAGAAGCTACTTTAGAGATGAACCCTCATGCTACCAACTTTGGTGTTAAAGCGGGAAAAAACGTAGCCATTGTAGGTGTAGGCAACAGTTTTTCAGGAAACTACTGGGTAAAAACAGTGCGTCGTACACTTTCTAGCAGCGGCCTTTCTATAGATTTAGAGCTTACAAGATCGGGATTTGGGAAAGACGTGGTTGAGGGCAGTGTGGTAAAAGAAACGCCAAAACCACAAGTTCAGTCTGGAACTACTGTGCAGCCTAAAGAAAAAGGTAAAGTTTATCAAGGATTTTATTTTAGAGGTGAATCTTAGTTTTTATTATGGTATTCTTAGTGTAGAGGTGTACTATGTTTACTGACAGTAATGGTAAAGACGCTTGGCTAGGTTTATACCGCGCCGAAATTGTAGGCTTTGATGATCCCGATAATCAAGGTAGGTTGCAAATTCGTTGCGACAAAGTTTTAGGTGAGAATGAGTTAGCGCTTGCGATTCCGTTAAGGCCATTTAATGATTTCGATTATAATCCTACTGCCGGGGATAAGTGCATGATTACTTTTGAGGAAGGGGACATAGACCTTCCTGTGATAGTAGGATATTTCTGGACGGAAGAAGATAGACATAACCGAATTCGCCCACAAGATGATACGAGCGGGCAAACAGTGATTATCCACCGTCCTGTGCATATAGTGGAGGATAGAAATAGTGAGGACGAACACACGTTGGAAGTAGACAAAAAAGCAACATTCCATGACGATGTGCAGATTGATAAAAATCTGAATGTTGATGGTAATGGGAATATAGCGCAAAATCTCACAGTAGGTGGTACAGCGGATATTACCGGTAATACAACCGTGAGCAGTAACTTATCTGTGAGTGGGAATATAGACGCGGGCGGTTCCATAATAGATGGAAGCGGGAATACTAACCATCACACTCACCCGGAATATGCATAAAGGCGGTTAAGATATGGCAGAAGTAAGAGAAGGTTTATACGGAATAAGTTTTCCATTCCATATAAATTCGCAAGGTGGCGTTGCGATGTCGCGGGCAAATGGACTAGATGTTACCCATTTAGAGGAATCCATGAAGCATATAATTTACGTGCGCCCATATGAGCGCGTTATGTTGCCGGAGTTTAATACGAATTTGGATATCTACATCTTCGACAGAAACGACATTTCTGCGCAGAGCCTTATAAAATTTGAAATTATGCGCGCATTAAGTATTTGGGAAACACGGGTTACTGTGCATGATGTAACTTTCAAGGAGGATGACAGTATCCTATATGCCACTATATATTATTCTGTTAATGCCATACTAACTCCGAATACTTATGTTTATACGGTGCGGTTAGGAGGTATAAACCAGTGAGAAATCAAACACCTTTTTTAGACTACGCAACTAAGGATTATCTCGGTTATCGGCAATTGATGATAGACCAGATTCCTATAAAAATGCCGGAGTATACCGAGCGTTCAGAAAGTGATGCAGGAATATCAATAATAGAGCTTCTTTCTTACGGCTTGGATGTTACGAGTTTTAATATTGATATAATCGCCAATGAGGCTTTTTTGTATACGGCGCGGGAAATAGAAAATGTACTTAAATGGACAAACAGCTTCGGTGATCCACGCCGATCTTCAAGCAGCGCGGTTTTTCAGCAAGTTTTTGAAGTACAAAAATCAGCATCACCTATCTATATTCCAAGAGGCACTAAGATAAGAACCGCTACCGCAATGAATGAGTTGCCCATAGTTTTTGAAACTACGGACGATTTAGAAATTCCTGCGGGAATGGTAGGTAATGAGCAAAATCCTGACGGCACATATAAGTATTTTGTGGATGTCATAGAAGGCGTATCGGTATACGATGATGTTCTAGGAACATCCAATGCGGTACAGAGCCAAACATTCAGGCTTTCTTATACACCAGTTATTGCAGATTCAGTGCGGATTTTTGTAAACGAAGGGAGTGGCGCAAACGAGTGGAGGCGAGTTCCAAACTTTTTAGAGAGTACCGCTGATTCACAAGTTTTTTCTATCAACATAGAAACAAACGGTATAGGTATTTTACAGTTTGGAAACGGAAACTCTGGTAAGATTCCTACACCGTTTCTTAATGGTATATCCGCGACGTATAGAACGGGTGGCGGTACAATAGGGAATGTGGGTGCATATAAAATAGTAGAAATGCAGTCTCCTATTGCGGGTGTTATAAAAACTTACAACCCTTCTGGCCCAAAAATTGCGGGCAGAGATTTAGAAACTGTGCAGGAAATAAAAGATAATTTTTTGCGCCGTTTAAGGACAAACGAGCGTGCGGTAACGAAGTTTGATTTTCCAAATGTAATGATGCTTTATCCCAACCAAGAAATGATAGACGCGAAAATTCAATTAGACGAAGCGGAAAATACCGTAATAGTTTATGTCCTGTTTAAGAATATGCCGCAGGAAGAATTCCCATATTGGCCCATGGATTTTGATTATACAAAAATGGCAGAACCCTATAGAGGGCTAAATGAGTATCTTGCGCATAGAAGTATGGTGAACATTCATACTTACGTTGTAACGGCAAAGCGTCAGCCCGTGGATTTAACATTAAGTGTAACTGCGCAAGCTAACTATAGAAATGAGGATGTGCGCAATCGTGTATATGCAGCAATAGCAGATTATTTTGCGGAAGAAAACGTAAAAATCGGGCATCCAGTAATAATGTCAGACTTAATTTGTGCGCTGCAAGATTTAGAAGGTGTATACCTTGTGCATATACAAACCTTACAAGATTCTCTTATTATCGCGGATGATTCTTATGCAACTTTGGGTACGCTGAATGTTACAGTAGACGGGGGGCTTGCATAATGGGCGCGCCAGACCTAGAAAAGTTGCGGGACGAATTTGCTGACTATTTGTATAGCCAAGTTCCCAATGAGTGGCGCAATTTAGATTTGTTTAACCAGAAACAGTTTTATCGCTATTTGCAGATAGTGCAGGATGGCGGTTTTAGATACATGGTTACAGATATGGAATTTGTACTTACTTTTACTGACCCAATAACTTGCCCGGAAAAATATCTTCCCATACTTTTTGCCTCATTTGGGTTTCCATACTTTTACGATATACCGGTTCAGTATCAGCGTCGATTAATTTCCAATATTTTGTGGCTGTATAAAACAAAAGGCACAAAACCTTGCATAGAATACTTGGCGCGGGAATTATCAGGTTACGATGTAGAAGTGGACGTAACGGGCTGGGGAGATTACGATGTTTTGATCCGTTTACTTGTGGATGAGAATAACGTCACGCAAAATCCGCAAATTTCTGTGGAGGTTCTGCAAAGACTGCTCGAATATTTTTTGCCGGTATTTTCACACGGAAAAGTTATTGTGACTTATCTGTACGACGAAGAAGTTAAACTTGACGTAGAAACTTGGCTGCGCACGCATATCCAAACTTTTTATGATGAACTTATACATTGGAACACGGGAAGTTTTTGGACGGATCGGCGGTTCAGGTATACAAGCACTGGGTATTTTGCGTCCTTGCAAGAACTTGCTGAGCGCAGATTTGATTCCACGTTTATAGATGATAGGTATGACGCGGATTATTTAGATTTGATAGACAAAGAAGATGTCATAGCTGACGAGCATGTATCCGACAATTTCAACAACACTTTTAATGCTTGGACAGACAGAAGATTTCGTTATACAACACCAGAAAATAGGATGTCTGTGCCTACTCCTGTGTTGACCGGTTCTATAGATACCGTTATTATTAACGGAGAAGTTGTAGCTATTTATTATAATTAGGCGGTGAGTATAAATTGGTTCATAGGTCTACAAATGGGCAAGAGCTTATATCCGCATTAAGCCAAAGAATTACTGGTGAATGGCGAGATATTATACACTACAAGAGCGGCCCTAAAAAAGGTACTATCGAAGTTATTGAAGGCGAAAATGTAATAACGGATGGTATGAAAATTGTAATTGCCGCCTTGTTGAAAAACGACACAAGGTATAAAGGCATAACGTATTGGGCAATCGGGGACGGTAATGTAATTTGGGATGTTCCTAGACAGCCCCAAATTTTTAGGTTGGATTTTACTGATCCCGTAACGACGCAAGGTTATGCGGCGCTCAATCTAAATACGCAACCTATTACTGTTTTGCTTACGTTAGGTTGGACACCCGCGCAAGTTTGTGATGCTTTTCTTGCGGCGCAGTATTCGACATGGGCAGTGGAAAAACTATCTTCTACTGCTCTCCAGTTTACTTCAACTTATGCAGGAAACAGAACGCAAGGTTCAAGCTACGATCCAATATCGACCGGTGCGCAAGGCGTTCTGTCGCTTATGCAAGAAGGCTCAGATTCTACTTTCAGGCCGCAACCTTTGCCGACTGATAAACAACTGGGGCATGAATTTACCCGTAAGTATGTAAGCCCGGAAGATATTAACTATATAGATAGCACGGGGAACGCCGTACCAGACCCCACTAATATACTGGAAGTATATAGCGTTTTTGATGAAACTGAGGCGATTGGTGTTTGGCGTGAATTCGGTATTTATGGAGGCACGGCCACCAGTACCCCAAATTCAGGTCAGATGATAAACCATAAGATACACGGCATAATAGACAAGTCTACAGATTTGATGGTTATAGAGCGTAGATTACGCTTTACGTTTAGGTAAGGAGTGAGCAAGAATGTCTAATGTAACTCCCGGAAATGTTGATTTTATCGCGGATTTTTCAATAGATAGTGACTACAATGAGCAAGCCGCATACGACAGAGTACAGTTTGCGGCAAATAGTCCTGTTATACATGCGGAAGTAAACGAGTTTTCTCAGATACTCAACGGCAAAATGTTGCATGTGATAGACGATACTTTTACAGACGGCACATTTGAAACGGGAAACACAGTATATGAAGGCGGCGTGCTTTCGATTTCGGGAATGCGCCTAAAATTTTCGGGCCATATTTATGTTTTGGATGAAGTGTCTATTACCTGTAATGAAGGTAATACAATTTATTTTGGTGCGTGGGAAACCACATATATGGGCAGTAGCAGAATAGGAAAATGGGGTTATGTAAAAGGTACGGCTGTACCGAATAATATTTTCTATTCTGGATGGGATGACGATAAGGAAACAACGCGGCGTAAAGCGTGGGTTTATGATGTAGACGTTAATCCCCCTACTGATTCTACAGCATCTATCGCTATCGGTATAATTCAAGACGGAGCTTTTGTAAAAACAGTTCCAGGCGTGGCACATAAACTTGGCTGGAGATTGCCTTATGGTTGGCTACGAACTAATTCCGTAAACTACACCACGGAGATAGATGGTTATCCTGAATATCACGATGGTCAGCTTTATATTTTTATCCCTGAAATTCCATGTGGTGATAATCCTACTGTAAACGTAAATGGAGCGGGGCAAATTTATTTGCAAACAACTGACGGAATAAACCTAAAGGCTGGGGATTTACTGGCACAAGGTGCTTATGTATTTTTGTATATGGATACTGGTTCTACCGCGCCTTCTTTTAGACTAATTGGAACAGCGTACATGAGCGGATATCCGGTACGTCCGCATACGCACGCCACTTCCGATCTTCCAATAAGAAGTTTTGCGGCAACATTAACACAGTCGAATTGGATAGCGTCTACTGCGCCTGACGGAACTCCACTTGTGGGGCAAAATATATACATACAAAACATTCCTATTCCAAGTATTATAGCGTCAACGACGGGAAACCCTATGGGGGTTTATTTTGAGACTAATCCTACAGACACAGACGCAAGCGCGCTTATAAATTACGTTGCAGTTGCTGATAGGTTTTTAGTTTTTCATGCTACCGAAATTCCCATAAAAGATTTGAGTATAAACAGTATTCAGCTTATTGGTGGTATGCTGGGTACTTATACTAATCCGGTAACTCCTTCTGCTTACCCATCACCAGTAACTGGGCACGGCTTTGGTAATCTAGGTGGGATGCCGTGGTTTTCAACTTTCTTTTCTAAACTTCCCGCGATTACCGGTACTTTTTATACAGGAAATGTAGACCCAACTGGAAGCGGACCGCGCATGAATTATAATGGGGATTTCAAAGCATACCGTGTAAGTAGCGTAGTTTGGAATGACTATGCGGAAGCTCGTGAGTGTGACTTCCCTTTGGTTGCTGGTAGTGTAGTGGTAGAAGTGGGCAACGATAAAGTTATGCCTTCCCATAGAAGGTTGATACCAGGGGCACAAATTGTTTCGGATACCTATGGTATGCTGTTAGGAAATGTGAGTAACAAAGAATATCCAATTGCCGTTTCAGGTAGGGTACTTACTCATGTCGAAGGCGATAGAAGCAGCTATAGCGTAGGCGATTGTGTTTGCTCAGCACCAAATGGTTGTATTTCAAAAATGACGCGCGAAGAAATTCGGGAATATCCGGAGGCTATTATCGGAACTGTAAGTTCTGTGCCAACATACTTGATTTGGGAAAATAAAGTTTTGGTAGATAATAGAATTTGGATAAAACTAAGATAAATTTGCGCCTAGATTCACGGAGGTGTTATAATGCAACTGACCAGCGGGAATTATAATAACTGGCTGGCAAGATTTAATGTTGTGCGCCAAAGGCATGGGTTGCCCGTACTTCCTGATGTATCACCGAGTGTATCTGCGGGTACTATTATGTATGGCAGTCAGATGAAGTATCTACGTAACAACATCTACGATACATATAACAACACTACGAGATTGCGCCAGACACTTATAGAGATTATAGGTGACTGGCGTAAGGATCAATATGTGCAATGGCAAGATACACCAGAATCTACAGAAGATACTATACGTAAGTTGGAAGGTATTTGCGCTGTCGATCCGTGCATCGTAAATAACATTTGTACCACGTATAGCAACTCCGGCCCCACAAATACGGCTATTTGCCATAATGGCTGTACTACTTGTATTACTGTCTATTAAGGAGATCACAAAATGGGAGTAAGATACGAGGCTACTACTAACGTTTGCATAACGTTCTCAAATTTTGAGAGAAAAGAGAACATGAGTATCAGAGAGATAGCTAATAGACTATCATATGATCCTTCTCTTAAAATCCCAATATTAGATGAGAAAACGAGTATTGATGATATGCTCTACGTACCTGCAATGAATACCACAGGAGGGAATGCCGCAGGGGGTCTTGCAGTATGTAGCGAAGACGTTACGGGGGGTTGGGCTGATTGTAGCGCAGACGCTACATCGTGTCCTGATGATTCTACTTCTAGTGATTCTGTTTGTTCTACGTATAGAACAAATATCACAGATTGTCAAAATGGGTATTCTCAGTGTGCTAATAATCAAGTATGTCAAACGAATTACTGTTCAACATGCACAACTTATGCTGTAAATTCCAAAGTGATGCCGTTAGACGTGTAAGAAGGAGTATTATATGGTAAGCGATAGACGTACCCTCGTACTTTATAGTACATCAGTTTGTAATCTGTCTTGTAGTTATTGTTTCATAGACAAAAATCCTGTTTTAGTACAAATTGATAAAAAGTTGGCCGAAAGTTTTAATGGAGATTACTACTTTGATTTTGCTAAAGAAGTATTTCCCGATAGGAACCAATTAGTAGAGATACAGGTGTGGGGCGGGGAACCGTTTCTTTCTATGGATAGAGTTTTACCCACGATAAAAAAACTTTTGGATTATTATCCTAATTGCGATAGGCTAATGGTTTCCACTAATTTTGTAAGTCCGCATTTCATTCAGCAGTATAAGGGGTTGCTCGATGTACTAGAAAATGCAGGAAGAAAAGTAACTTTTGCTTCTCAACTTTCTTTAGACGGCCCTAAACACTTTACAGATGTTGGGCGTGGTGAAGGAACTACAGACAAGTTTGTAAAACGTTGGGTAGAGTATCTTAACTTTTTGAAAACAGAAAGCTGCTCTTGGGAAAATCTAAAGTTACAGATTATGTTTAAGCCGACCTTGGATTCTGTATCAATTAAAAAGCTTCAATCACTTGAAGCAGTCTTAGACTATTATCAATTTTTTGAGGGACTACATGCCGAGTTTTTATCTAAAAATTTTGGCGATAATGTTACATGTAATTTGCCGATACCGAATACAGCTTGCCCTTCTCCACACGATAAAGAGGATGGCGTACTGTTCGCAAATTATTGCAGAATTTGTCGCGATATCGAAAATTCGGGTACTCTTAAATACTATAGTCGAGTAACACCTTTTCCGCGTAGAAAAGGCCTTAATGTCGATGATGTTAATTACGGTCTAGCGGGTGGTGTTTGTGGTAGTGGACGATCTATGGTGGGTTTATTGCCAGATAGGATGATATCCGAGTGCCACATGTCTTTTGTAGACTACTTAGGCAGTTTCAAGGAAGCCTTAGCGGATAAAAAAGAAGGCACTACAACACTGGATTCTAATTTTTTTAAGCCAAAAAAGTTTACGCCACTTACTTTATCATATGAAGAACTTGAAAGCTACGAAAGGAATGTCGCCTTATTCTATAATCAAGGTTCACAAGCGAGGCTTGTAAACATGGCGGCACAGATTCGTATTGAGGCTTTGGTGGGCAACATCGAATCTAAATATCAAGACGAAGCGGAATCTATAAAAGCAGCAAGGTTCTTAACGGATTCTACAGCGTATTGCGTGCGAGATAATCTGAACGTAGGTGGTTCCTTGTGTACGTATCCTGTGGGCTTGATTAGGTTGTTATTAAATGGGGCAAAGGAGTATACCGAATGAGTTATCAAGCTGATAATGATAGAACGCTACAATATATCTTAGACAAAACCTTTTTCGATAAGTTTAGGGCTGAACAAGCGTATAATGGGCATAGAACGACGCAACGTGGAGTAGAGCTTTTTATAACCACAAGCTGTCCTTACAAATGCACCTATTGTTACGTTGCAAAATACGGTGAGGAACTATACCCTTCGGAAATTCGCAATGAGGAAATGATTCTTACAAATTTGCGATTACTTTTGGATTGGTTTATTAAAGAGGACTTTGATATCCCAACAATAGACTTGTTTGCGGGCGAAATTTGGGGGTTAGATTTAGCCAACCATATTTTTGATACTCTTTTAGAGTATTGCGAACGTGGGTTGCGAACAAAAACATTTTTGATACCCGCAAACTGTTCCTTCACCCTAAGTCCTAAACGTTTTGAGATTGTGGAAAATTACATAGATGCTTTTAGTAAGTTAGGAAGAAACTTAATTTTTTCTATATCTATAGATGGGGCTATTATAGAGGAAATGAATCGGCCTTTCCAAGATTCGGCAAAAAACAAACTTCGTGATCAAGAATT
>QMCE01001959.1_pt1 | contig 11417 bp, 8 predicted proteins | sample 1821851 | NCBI WGS metagenome assembly QMCE01 (sample SAMN09453174, study PRJNA476694) | Termite gut metagenome, whole genome shotgun sequencing project. | isolation source: worker | host: Odontotermes sp. | place: South Africa:Pretoria | collected 2016-01-28
CACCTGCTCGGTGACCGAACACGCCGACAAAAAATGCCGCAACCTGATACGCCGCCTCGTGCGCGAAAACCCGCGGGCGGTAGTGGCCGTCACAGGGTGCTACGCACAGCTCAAACCGGAAGCCGTGGCCGCGATAGAGGGGGTGGATCTGGTAGTGGGTGATAAGAATGACTTGTTCGGGCGCGTGGCCTCTCATCCTCTAATGCTGCCTTTCGTTCAGTTTTCGGCGGGCCACGCACGCCAGGTGCACTCCCCCGGCATTGCATTAGAGGCGATGAACCACGCGCGGGATTTTTTCCCGGCCTACTCCTCCGGCGACCGCACGCGCTCTTTTCTGAAAGTCCAGGACGGTTGCGATTACCACTGTTCATACTGTACGGTGCCGCTTGCACGCGGGGCGAGCCGCAATATCCCGATAGCGTCGTTGGTAGAGTCGGCGCGCCAGATAGCAGCGGCCGGACAGCGCGAGATTGTGCTCACAGGGGTCAATACAGGCGATTTCGGGCGTACCACGGGCGAGAGTTTCCTCGACCTGCTGCGTGCTCTGGATGGCGTCGAAGGCATCGAACGTTACCGCATATCCTCCATCGAACCCAATCTGCTGAACGACGATATTATAGCTTTCACGGCGGCGAGCGGTAAGTTCCAACCCCACTTTCATATTCCATTACAGAGCGGGTGCGACCGTATTCTGGGCCTTATGCGGCGGCGGTACACGACGGAGAAGTTCGCCGAACGCATTGAGAAAGTGCGCGAGAAGATGCCCGAGGCGTTTATCGGCGTCGACGTGATAGTGGGTTTTCCGGGCGAGACAGAGGAGGATTTCGAACGTACGGTGGAGTTCCTCGAACGTGTGGAACCGGCGTTCCTACATGTGTTTCCCTACTCGGTGAGGCCCGGAACGCCCGCGGCGGATATGCCGGACAAAGTTCCTGCACAAGTCGCTGCCGCACGAGTGAAGCGTTTGACAGAGCTTAGCAACCGCCTGCATCGAGAATTCTGTGCAAGATTCGATGGACGCCTGGTGCGTGTACTGTGGGAAAGCACGGATAGGGACGGCACGATGAGCGGCTTTACCGAGAACTATGTCCGTGCCTGCGCTCCGTGGGATGAAACGAAAGTGGGAACGGTGGAAGATGTCGTGGCAGGAGAAAATTTTGTAACTTTACAGCCATGAGGCCGTCGGTCATATTTCGTTATGTAGGCATGGTGGTGCTGTTGTGCGCCGCCTTCATGTTTGTCTCGGCAGTGGTCGCGTGGGGCGACGGGTCATCAAGCGCGTTGCTGTGGTCGGGTGTGGCGTCGTTGGTGGCGGGAGGTGTGCCCGTGATCCTGTTCGGGCGCCCGCAGCAGATCAATACCAGAGAGGGCTATATGATCGTGGCAATGGGATGGGCGGCGGCGTGTGTGGCGGGGATGCTGCCCTACCTGTTGTGGCAGGGCGGGTTCTCGGTCACCGAGTCGTGGTTCGAGAGTGTGTCGGGTTTTACTACCACGGGAGCTACCGCGGTGTACGATGTCGAGTCGCTGCCGCGGGGCTTGCTTTTCTGGAGGTCGGCGACGCATTGGATAGGCGGTGTGGGTGTGGTGATGTTCACGCTCGTTATCCTGCCGGTGCTGGGGCGCACCAAGCAGACGCTGTCGAGCGCGGAACTCAGTCCGCTGGCGAGGGATAATTACAGGTACAGCGCCCATAAGATCGCGCGGGTGGTGCTGATGCTCTATCTGGGGATGACCGTACTTGCAACGGCGGCGTTCGTCGTGGCGGGTATGGGGTGGTTCGATGCGGTGAACCACGCGTTCTCGACGGTGGCGACGGGTGGTTTCAGTACCCGAGAGGCAAGTATAGGGCATTGGGACAGCGTGTGGGTCGAGGGTGTGGCGATGTTCTTTATGCTGCTGTCGGGGTTGCACTACGGGGTTATTTTCGCGACACTGACGGGGGGGCATAATAATGTGTTCCGGTCGGAGGTCGCGCGGTTTTATTTGGTGACGGTTGCGGTTGCGGCGGTTGCGGTGACGTCGAGTTTATGGCTTGCCGACGGCCATTTATTGGGCGAGGCGGCGCGTCACGGAGCGTTTCAGGTGATATCGACGATAACCACTACGGGGTTCGCCACGGCCGATACTACGTTATGGACGCCGCTTTGTATGGCGGTGCTGACGTGGCTGATGTTCCAGTGCGGTTGTGCAGGGTCGACGTCGGGGGGCGTGAAGAGCGACCGTATATGGTTGGCAGTGAAGAGTTTACGCGTGCAGCTCGTGCGGCAGCAACACCCCAATGCGGTGGTGAGGATCAAGCTCGGAGGGGTGGTGCAGGATGCGGGATTGGTGAACTTCGCGATATTTTTCGTAGTTTTGTATGCCCTGATAGTGGCTGTGGGGACGATGATCGTCGCAGCTTCGGGGATGGACCTGGAGACGAGTTTTACGATGGTCGCGGCGTGTATGGGGAACGTGGGGCCCGGGTTCGGGACGGTGGGCTCGGCGGCCGATTACGCCCACGTCGCTCCTGTGATCAAGATCCTTTGTACGGTGTTCATGCTCCTGGGCAGGTTGGAGATCTTCGGGTTGATACAGTTGTTCACGATAAAATGGTGGCGCACGGGTGTGTTGTAGATATTTGACGTTATGGGACGTGTACTTTTAATAATTGCAGTGCTTTTTGTCTCTGTTCCGGTTCTCGGCCAGCGCGCGTTGGTACGCCACGGGGCTTTTGTGTCGCGGTTGGCGACTGAAGACCTGCAGGCCCTTCGTGAGGCGCATGATGCCGAGCGGCGGGTTGCGGACAGGTTGTTGAGGTTTTACGAGAATTATGACGCGGCCGCGGGGATCGTTGAAGCTTATGACAAGGCCGGTAGCGCGGCCGCGGCGGATAGTTTGCAGAAACAGTTCGGGGCGACCAAAAAGGAAGCCGATGCTTTGGCGCAGGAGTTGGCGATGCTGTGGGAGCGGATTTTCGATAATAAAACTTTCGCATACAACTATTTTCTGGAGGTCGAAGGATATAGGGGCGTGGTGTCGGATATGGAGCAGGCGTCGAGAGATGCGGTGGATGAGATCGCGCGGCGCCGCGATACCGAAGAGTCGGGGCACGTGCTGGAATATCTGGAACAAAAAACGTTGATGTTCGTTTATGAGCGCACGCTGGCCGAACTGTTGGGAGCCGACGATGCGGCCGATTCACTGGCGCGGGCGAAAGCGGTTTTCGATATGCTGAAGCGTCCTTTGCCGCGGTTGGTACTGAAAGAGAGGAGTTTCATCGAATATCAACCGGTCAAGATATTCTCGCCAGCGAGATACAACTCCAACAACCCGATACCGCAGGTGGCGGAGTACGCTACCGGTTTGGTTTATAGGGTGCGGCTGGGGAGCTATACGGCGAAGCAGGCGGTGAGTATCTTTAAAGGAGTGTGGCCGTTGGGATGGAAGCAGAGCGGGAAGATGTGGGATTACTACGCCGGCGGCTATGCCGACCTTGCGGCAGCGGAGAAGGCGCTGGCCGATATGAAAAAACGCGGGTTCTCGAAGGCTGTGTTGGCGGTGTGGAATGACGGGAAAATGACAGTACTCGGTGCGGGGCGTTTCAGGGTGGTGATCGGGGGTGTGGAGTTGCCGGACGAGGTGCGCAAGGAGTTGGGAACGGCGGAGGTCGTCCGGCAGGGCGACGGAAGTTTTGCCGCGGGGCCGTTTACGAATGGAATGGATGCCGAGCGTGTGGCGGTGGCGGTACGCAAAGCCGCACCCGAGATGGAGGTTAAAGTGATTAATGATTGATAAAATGAATAAAAAGAGATTGGTATTGATAGTGGTGGTGCTCCTAATTGTGGGGTTGATTGCGGTGTTCCCGTCGTTGAGGCGGGCGGTGACGGTAGGCGGCGACAGTAAGCCGGTGCGCACCGCGACCTCGCGAGGAGACAGGGAGTTGCACGTCAACGCTATGGTGATGGGCTATGAGAACCTCGAGGACGAGGTGGCGATAGTGGGGCTGCTCTATCCCGACGAGGCGGTAGACCTGGCTTTCGAGACGCAGGGTGTGATCACCGATATTTACTTCACCGAGGGCAGCCATGTCAAGAAAGGCCAATTGCTTGCCAAGGTCAACGATGCGCCGCTGCGTGCCGAACTGAAGAAATTAGAGGTGCAGTTGCCGCTTATGGAGGCGCGGGTGGAGCGTCAGGCGCGGCTGTTGGAGAGCAAGGCGGTGAGCGAAGAGTCGCTGGAGGCGGTGAAGACGGCGCTGGCGGCACACAAGGCTGATATAGATGTGGTGAAGTCGCGGATTGCGCAGGCCGAGTTGCGGGCGCCGTTCGACGGAACTATCGGCCTGCGCAATGTGAGCGAAGGGACGTATGCCAGCCCGACCGTCATAATATCACGCCTGACGAACCTCGACCCGCTGAAACTGGAGTTCTCGTTGGGCGAGCGCGAGGCGTCGATGATACGCAAGGGACAGAAAGTGAAATTCACATCCGAGGGCCGCGAGTATACGGCGACGATATATGCCGTGGAGCCGACTATCGAACGGGGTACGTTGTCGAGGCGTGCGCGTGCCACGGTGCCTAATCCGGGCGGTGTGATGCAGCCGGGCAGGGCGGTTTCGACGGTGTTCAGCCTGGGCGATGTGGACGATGCACTGCTGATCCCGAGTATTGCGATGGTGGCCGAGATGGGGCAGGATGTGGTGTATGTCTACCGTAACGGCATTGCCGAACAGGTGGCGGTCGAGAAGGGAATGCGCACGCAGTCGTCGGTGCATATCGTCGACGGTCTGAGCAAAGGCGACACGCTGATAACCACGGGTGTGATGCAGCTCCGGCCCGGAATGAAAGTGGTCATCGACCAATTGAACTGACATGAATTTATCGGAAACAAGTATACGGCGGCCGGTCTTATCGACGGTGTTCATGCTCATCATCGTGTTGTTGGGCATTGTGGGTTATAACTATCTGGGGGTGAGGGAGTACCCGAACGTCGACAATCCCATTATCACGGTGTCGGTGAGCTACCCGGGGGCGAACGCCGAAGTGGTCATGAACCAGATATGCGAGCCGCTGGAGCAGAGTATCAACGGTATTCCGGGAATCCGGTCGATGACAAGTTCGAGCAGCCAGGGGCAGTGCCGTATCACTATCGAGTTCGAGTTGAGTGTCGATATGGAGACGGCGGCTAACGACGTGAGGGACCGGGTGTCGCGGGCCCAGAGGCAGCTACCGCGCGACTGCGACCCACCCACGGTGGCCAAAGCCGACGCCGACGCCCAGCCAATCATGCAGATCACGGTGCAGAGCCCCAAACGCAACCTGCTGGAGTTGACCGAGATAGCCGAGCTGACCATCAAGGAGCAGTTGCAGACGATACAGAACGTGAGCGCGGTGGAGATATGGGGCGAGAACAGGTATGCGATGCGGCTGTGGCTCGACCCGTTGAGGTTGGCTTCTTACGGGTTGACGCCGATGGATATCAAGAACGCCGTCGACAGGGAGAACGTCGAGTTGCCGTCGGGAAGTATCGAGGGCGACCAGATGGAGCTGTCGATACGCACGATGGGATTGATGTCGTCGCCTGGCGAGTTCAACAGCATGATAATCAGGGAGGAGGAGAACTCGGTGGTGCGCTTCCGCGATGTGGGGACGGCGGAGTTGGGGACGGCAAATTACCGAAATATGCTGCGTGCCGACCGAGTGCCGATGGTGAGCGTGGTGATACTCCCGCAGCCCGGGGCGAACCAGATCGAGATATCGGACGAGGTACAGAGGCGGCTGGACAATATTCGCAAGGACCTGCCCGACGATGTGCGCCTGGAGGTGGCGAGCGACGAGACGCGGTTCGTACGCTCGTCGATAGCCGAGGTAGAGGAGACGTTGCTCATAGCGTTTATCCTCGTGGTGTTGATTATTTTCCTGTTCCTAAGGGACTGGCGCGTGACGCTGATACCGTGTGTGGCGATACCGATTTCGCTGGTCGGGTCGTTCTTTGTGATGTACCTTTTCGGGTTTTCGATCAACGTGTTGTCGATGTTGGCGGTGGTGCTGGCGGTGGGGCTTGTGGTCGACGACGCGATAGTGGTGGTCGAGAATATATACCGCAAGATAGAGGACGGGATGTCGCCACGGCAGGCGGGTATCGAGGGCTCGAAGGAGATTTTCTCGGCGGTGGTGAGTACGACGGTGACGCTGGTGGCGGTATTTTTCCCCATAGTCTTCATGGAGGGTATGACGGGTAAACTGTTCCTGGAGTTCAGTGTGGTGATCTCGGGGGCGGTGGTGATATCGTCGTTCGTGGCGCTGACCTTTGCACCCATGCTATCGACAAAGATGCTCAAAAGGAGGGAGCGCCAGAATTGGTTCTACCGCGTTACCGAGCCGTTTTTCGAGGGGATGAACAAGTGGTACCAGCAGTCGTTGGAGTGGTTCCTCGCGCACCGTTGGCTGACGTGGCCCGTGATGGTGGCGACGGCGGGGCTTATCTTCTGGCTGATGGCGGCGATACCGAGCGAGTTGGCGCCGCTGGAAGACCGCTCGCAGGTCTCGGTACAGATGCGTGCACCGGAGGGTGCGACGTTCGAATATATTCGCGACTACTCGTTGGGGATGGAGGATATCGTCGATTCGTTGGTGCCGGAGAAACGACTGATGATAAACTTCGTGCGCCCGGGGACGGCCAATATGAACATCATGCTGCCGCCCATAGCCGAGCGCGAACGTAGCCAAATGGAGATCGCGGGCGTGCTGACCGAAGCAGTGGGTAAGCAGACCGAGGCGCGGGCGTTCGTGCGCCAACAGTCTACGTTCGGTGGGCGGCGCGGAGGTATGCCTGTGCAGTATGTGTTGCAGGGACAAAACCTGGAGAAACTGCGCGAATATATCCCGCAATTCATGGACAAGGTGAACGCCAGCCCGGTGTTGCGTATGGCCGACGCCAACCTGAAATTCACCAAGCCCGAGACCCAGATAATCATAGACCGCGACAAGGCGGCGCTGTTGGGTGTCAGTACGATGAGTATCGGACAGACGCTGCAATATGCACTCAGCGGACAGAGGATGGGGTACTTCTACATGAACGGCAAGCAGTACCAGATACTCGGCGAGATTAACCGCCAGCAGCGCAACACGCCGTTGGACCTGGCGAGCATATACCTGAAGAACGCCAATGGCGAGATGATACAGATGAGCAACGTGGTGGAGTTGGACGAATCGGTCGCGCCACCCACACTGTACCGTTACAACCGTTTCACGTCGGCGACTATCTCGGCGGGCCTTGCCCCCGGAGCGACTATCGGAGAGGGTATCGCCGAGATGGACAGGATAGCGAAAGAGACCCTCGACGACACGTTCCGCACAACGCTGGCAGGCGAGTCGAAGGAGTTCCGCGACAGTTCGTCGAGCCTTGCGTTCGCGTTCACGTTGGCTTTGGTGCTGATATTTCTGATCCTCGCGGCGCAGTTCGAGAGCTTCAAAGACCCGTTGGTCATCATGTTCACCGTGCCGCTGGCTGTGGCGGGCGCGTTGGCGTTCATGGCCTCGGGCGGCGCGACGATGAATATTTACAGCCAGATCGGTATCATCATGCTGCTCGGCCTGGTGGTGAAGAACGGTATCCTGATCGTCGAGTTCGCCAACCAGCGCCAGGAAGCGGGGATGGAGAAGGGTGAGGCTATACTCGGCTCGGCGGTGCAGAGGCTGCGGCCTATATTGATGACGAGTTTCTCGTCGGTGCTGGGTATGTTGCCGCTTATGCTTGCGAGCGGCGAGGGCGCGAACGGGCGTATCGCAATGGGTACGGCGGTGGTCGGCGGGCTGATCGTATCGACGCTCATAAGTATGTATATCGTGCCGGCAATGTACTCATATATATCGTCAAAGCGCGTGCCCGCGAAGGGCAGATAGTAGTATGATCATGAGAAGACTTTTATTAATACTTTGTTTTCCTTTCGCAGCCCTCGCGCAGCAGCCGATGACGTTGCAGGAGGGGCTCGGGCGCGGGCTGGAGCAAAATTACGGAATCCGCATGGTGCGCAATCTGGAACGTGTGGCTGATAATAACGCCTCGGTGTGGGCTGCCGGGTTCCTGCCTACCGCCGAGCTGTCGGGAGCGTTGACCGATGCGCGCGAGACAGCGGGTGTCGATGTGGGATGGACGCTGTTCGACGGTTTCCGTGTGCAGTCGACCCATCGCCGCCTTAAAGAATTACAGGCCGCGGGCGAGCTCGAAACACGCCTGGCTGCGGAGGAGTTCATCGCCGAATTCGCCGCCGAGTATTACGGCTATATCAGGCAGCAGATAAGGTTGAACAACCTGCGCCATGCCGTGCAACTCTCCCGCGAAAGGTTCGAGATCGTGCAGGTGAGCGAGCAGGTGGGAACGATGTCGGGCTACGATATTCAGCAGGCGAGGGTCGACCTGAACGCCGACAGCTCGCTGATGGTCAAGCAAGCCGAAGTGCTGCACGTTCTGGGTACGCGGTTGAACGCTATGATGGCGGTGGAGAATATCGACGCGCCACTGCTGCCCGCCGAGCGCGAGATACTATGGAACGACTCTCTGAAACACGACGAACTGCTGTCGAGCGCGCTGGAGGCCAATGTCGAATTGTTGCTGGCGCGTAAGGACGAGGTATTGGGACGCCTTGACCTGAAAATTTTGCAGAGCCGGAATATGCCTACGTTGCGTGCAAATGGCGGCTACGGCTACATGGGAACGCCCGGGCGCGAGGGCGAGTGGGGTACGAACTACGGGCTGACGTTGGGATTCACTCTCTTCGACGGCACCAACCGACGCCGCGAACAGCGCAATGCGCGTATCATGATCGAGAACAGCGAACTTGCCCGAGCTCAGGCCGAGCAGACGGTGAAGGTGGCGCTAAGCAATGCGTGGATGGCATACCGTAATAACCTGGCCCTTGTCGAGATCGAGCGCGATAATCTGGCGACGGCGCAGTTGGGCTATAGGCTTGCGATGGAGCGTTACCGTGAGCAGCAGCTTTCGGGCATCGAACTTCGCGAGGCGCAAACCAGCTTGCTCGATGCAGAAGAACGATTGGTGCAGGTGGGCTATGACCTGAAATTGTGCGAGATCACGCTGATGAGAATAGTCGGGAAAATTGGTGTATACTTACTGGTGTAGGGCACCAAATTTGTATATATAAAAAATTATGTTTTTTCTTCAGGTACCGGGCGCGGACGACATCGCGAAAGATTTTACACAGACATTCGACGGGTTTCAGAACCAGTGGAGCCACTTTTGGAGCCTGTTCACACACTCGCCTGCCGAGGCACTCAAATTTCTTGGCAGCCACGCGCTGGGTATTGCCACCAAGGTGGCAATAGCGCTGCTTGTATTCTGGATCGGGCGGTGGCTGATCCGCAAGTTGCGGCATTTGATAAGCTCGATCTTCGACAGAAGAAAGCTGGATTCGTCGGTTAAGATATTCCTGAATTACCTGATATCCATCTTCCTGTGGATATTCCTTTTGGTGGTGGTCATTCAGGTACTTGGTTGGGAGATTACCGGCTTGGTGGCTATTTTTGCGGCTATGGCGTTCGCTATCGGTATGGCGCTCAGTGGCACGTTGTCGAACTTCGCGGGCGGTATACTCGTCCTGCTGCTCAAGCCTTTCCGCATAGGCGATTACATCGAGGCGCAAGGCTTTGCCGGTACGGTGCGAAGCATCGAATTGTTCGATACGACGATAACCACGACCGATAACAAAACGATCATCATTCCCAACGGGCCTTTGGCGACGGGAATAATAGACAACGTCTCGCGGCAGCCGAAACGCATGGTTATATGGAAGCTCACCGTCGTATTCGGCAGCGACTTCGATAAGGCGTCCGAGGTGATCCTGAAAGCGCTGAAGGCCGACCCGCGCATATTGACCGACCATAAAACGGACATCGCCGTGGGAGAGATAAACACACTTGGCATGATGATACACGTTCAGGCATGGGTGGCGCGGGCAGATTATCAGGACGTGCTTTGGGATATCAATAAAGCGCTATACACGGCATTGCCCGCCGCGGGTGTGAACTTCGCTACGGCACAACAGCAAATTATCATATCTAAAGAATAAAATTATGGCAACCAAGAACAGACAGAAAAGCGTCGACGCGCTGAACGCCGCCGTCGCAGGTGAACTCACCGCCCTGCACCAGTACATGTATTTCCACTTCCACCTTGAGGACATGGGCTACAAACCGCTGGCCGATATGTTCCACCGCATCGCGATCGAGGAGATGAAGCACGTCGAGCTTTTCGCCGAGCGAATTCTATACCTGAAAGGCGACGTGGTGATGAGGCTCCAGAAACCGGTGGAGTATATTGCGGCAGATGTGGATAAGATGCTCGCCTATTCCGACGGGCTGGAGACCGACACCATCGCGCAGTATAACGAAGCGGTGAGAATATGTGCCGCCGAGGGCGATAACGTCACGAAGAAGATCTTCGAGGAGGTGCTGGCACAGGAGGAAAACCACGAGGATATCTTCGGCACAGAGGGCGACAACCTTGCCAAATTCGGCAATACGCTGCTGGCGCTCAATGCCATCGAATCGACCAAGGAGAACGCATAAGGCCAGGCTTATGTGCGGTAAAGCGAGGGGGCGATATGCCCCCTTTTATATTTTAGCCAACTCGATAACGGCGTTGTTCACGGGGTCGCACAGGATAAGTTCGGTGTCGCTAAGGAAGTAGGCGTGGTACAGGGCGCTTATCTCGTCCCTGAATGGGATTTCCATGACATACTCGCCTTCGTCGAATTTTCTGAAGATTATCCGTCCGTTTTTCTGCGCCACCATCAGGCTGACGATCTGCCACTTTCCGAGAACATTTTCCATAAGGCCGAAACTTTTAAGGTTAACGTTCCGTACCCCAAAAAAGAAGGGCATGGAACAATCCCCTACGAGTAGGCCGTGCAAGCCCATATCCGGAAAATTGCCCACGCCCGAGGAGCTATATACATATAGCATGCCCCGAACTGACAATTTCGATCCAGATATAAACCTCACCGTTACCAATGAGTTGCACGTTTACCCGTAGGATCGAAGAGTTGTCGCTCTTCTAATATTATGGTACAAAGATAGGGAAAATTATTGATTTGCGGGCCGCCGAAGGCGGCCTTATGCGTGGGGGCTACTCGCGCTACGGCAGGCAAGCGCAGCGAGCCTCAAGCGGGCAGCCGCCACCCCCGGCGGCGACCGCTATCGCGTCCACCGCTGGCGGCAGCCATGATGACGTTCCACGCAAAATCACGCAGTCCGAAGCCGCGCCACGCAGAGGGCTGCTCTCGCGAAGCTCGTTCGGCCCTCCGCCGGCTCCGGTCTGCATTGCGGCTCGCTACGCTCGCCACCAATTATCCATTTTCCATTTTATAATTGCCCTGCGGGGGCGCCCGCTAATCATTAGTTAACTATCTTTGC
>QMCE01769641.1_pt1 | contig 11414 bp, 14 predicted proteins | sample 1821851 | NCBI WGS metagenome assembly QMCE01 (sample SAMN09453174, study PRJNA476694) | Termite gut metagenome, whole genome shotgun sequencing project. | isolation source: worker | host: Odontotermes sp. | place: South Africa:Pretoria | collected 2016-01-28
GGTCTACGGGGAAACCGGTTTCTCTCAGCCGGTGAAGCGGCTCAAAAATGATATCCCATTGTTCGGTGGTTCCCTTAAGCTGGTATATTGAATAATTACTGATCATTGTCTCTCCTTTCCGGCTTCGGGCCAAGTTGGCCCGGAGTCAACGTTCCTGCTTATTCTTAGCTTTGGGCGGTGTTGGCCGGGTGTTGTCTTTGGCCGCCTGTTCGGTTCCCTCTTTCAGCATTCCGGCAATGGATTTTTCTGCCGGTTTCCTTACTTTGGTTGCCTTCATCCTGCCGTTTATCGTTGTAAAGACTTCCGGCTCCAAGAACTGCTTTTTATACTTTTCCATCAGTTCTGTAGACAGGCTTGTAAAACTGTCTTCTTTTAGTCCGCAGACGAAAAATGTACCGGCGATAATATCAGTAATATTGCCGCGTTCGTCATATATGGCCCGGTTGAGATCAAGGCCTATTATTTTGCCCTCTTCATTCATGACGTAGGCCACGGGATCATGGTTGGGGGTAAGGATTTCTATGTAGCCTCCGACGGCTTTTTGTTCCGATTTTAGGTCGTTTCTGATATTAGCCTCGACGGCATATTCGTTTGGCTTTACAAGCAATACTTTCATGTTTCTGATTTCCTCCTTTTTCTGGTGTTGACATTTGCTGCCCCGAAAACGGGGTCGGCAGTGATTTGTATTGGCGGCTTTAATTTTGGGTCTGTAAAGCTTGATTTTATGCGGTTTGTGAGGGCGTAAATGTCAACATTTATACCGCTTTTTCCGCATATGATCCCGCTGGCTGCGGCGACGTGCTTTTCCGGTACAGGCCGCCGAACAGTATGTCTGTTTTCCGTTTGCGGGAAAGTCCGTGCCGCAGAAGGCACAGGGACGGGTTTGAGTAATGTTTCTGTCCGTAAGTGCGGCTTCCAGTGCCGGGGCAAGGGGCAGTATAGCCGTCTGGAAATAGCGGCAGTAATGACCGGTCTGTGCTTTGTTCAGCATGTAGCAGGAACTGTCAAGGGGCAGGCATCCGTAATCGCTCCCATAATTGGCGCAGTTCTCGGTCACCAGCCTGTGGATGGCGTTCCGTTCGGTCCGGGTCAGGTCACGTTCTCTGTGTGTGTTGCTCATGGTGCGCGGGCGGGCGGCTCCGGGCCAGATTGGCCCGAAGTCCCGTTTTCCTCCTTTCCGGCAGATTCAAAGATTTTGGTGTCAGGACTTTGATTTTAAGAGTCTGATTTAAGATTTTGATTTGAGATTTTAATTCAATATTCCGATTCGAGATTCCGATTTAAGGCTTTGTTTCTGATGATTTGCGTTTCAGTTTCCGGTAACATGCGGTGCAGGTCATGCCGCGCCAATAGCCGCATTTATGGCAGAGCGAGCCTTTCGGTGCCGGGGCGGGGCGGCTGGGAGCCGGATAGTGGGGTACTTCTTTCATCATTCTTTCAAAGGGGCTGTCGGTGAAATTCATAGGCCGCCACCTAAGCCGCTTTCGTCATCCTCGTCGATATCCAGAAACTCCATGCCGCCGATGTCATCCCCGTTTCCGGTATCTTCCGTGTCGGCATCGTAGTAATCTTCTTCATATTCCTCTTCCGGTTCGGTGCTGACGGCGGCCTGTTGTCTGGGGAGATATATTTTGAGGTACCATCCGGCCCCGCCGCAGCCGATCAGGATCAGGATAAGCAGGACTGCCATGCCGGGGTTGCCGCCTTTTTCCTGCTCTGTCTCCGGCACGGGTGTGGGTGTCTCTTCCGGTGCCAGATCGGGAAGGATGGCGGGGATGGAGCTTCCGGCTTCTTCTGCTTCCTCCGGCTGTTCGGCAAGGGCAAACAAGTCCTGTTCGGTTACGGCGTTGAGGAAATATACGTTTTCACCGTCGCGCTGGCGGTCGATGACCAGATAAAAGATGTTTTCATCAGCGGTCGTGATGGTATAGAATTCTTTTCCCTCTTCGTCTGTGGCATTGTCCACCACTGTTCCGGTTCCGGCTGGGGTAAGGGGGTTCTCCGTTTGAGTAAACGTGTTCTCTGTCTGGGTGAACGGGTTCTCCGCCGGGGTGTATGAACTTGGCTCTTCCCGTGCCGTATCTTCGGATGCCGGTTCAGGTGTTCCATCTGCTTCCGGGCCGCCTCCGGCTTGGACTGTCATGTTCAGGGAAAATATCATTAAAAAAACGGCGCACAGGGCCGCCGCTGTCATCAGGGGTTTTTTCATCCGATTATGTCCTCCTTGTCGGTATCTTTATTAGTGGTTCTGGCTGTCGCGGCTTCTGTCTTCGGGCCAACTTGGCCCGAAGCTGTCCGGGACGCTTTCAGCAGGGCGGCAAGGTCGGCCAGTGAAATATCCATGCCCCTTACCACGTCAACGATTTCCATGTTTTCTAGCTCGGTTTTCTGTCTTTCCAGTTCCCGGAGCCGGTTCTGTGCCTCGTTGATCTTGGTTTTTGTTTTTTCAATGTCGTTACAGATGCGTTCGATCTTGGCGTTCAAATAATTTCCTCCGTTTTAATTTTTTTGTGGTCAAGTTATCGTCAGTCAAGGCGGGCGAAGCTGTAAAAATGGCTTTGCCAATAGGACGTATTGATGCTGGTATACTGTACCGGGTTCCCTGCGTGTATCATCATGCCATTTCCGGCATATATCCCGACATGACTGCATTGATTGGCTGTCGAGTATGTGCCGGTAAAGAAAATGAGGTCTCCCGGCTGGGCCTCGTCCGGGCGTACCGGGGTACACTGATTATAAATGCCTTGTGCCGTCGTCCGGGGCAGGCTGTGGACACCTGAACGGGTGAAAACGAAACAGACAAAAGAGGAACAGTCAAAGCTGTCCGGCCCGTTCGCTCCGAATACATAAGGTTTTCCCAGATGCTTTTCTGCTTCGGCAAACAGGGCGGCAAGGCTTCCGTCTCCCATAGCCGCGCCGGGGTCGCCGTATTCCGGCCCGCTTCCATAGTCATTGGTAACGGCAAAATATAAGGGATTCAGGTAACGGCCATCTTTCATTACTTCAAGGTGCAGATGCGGCCCGGTACTGCTTCCGGTACTGCCTATGCTGGCAATCAGTTGTCCGGCGGCCACGGACTGCCCGGCGGTGACAAGCAGGGCTGAACAGTGGGCGTATTTTGATACAAGGCCTTCGCTGTCCTCCAGTACCACCACTAGGCCGTAATCTCCGTAATCTCCGGCAAAGGTTACAGTTCCGTCTTGCCCGGCTACGATTGCCGTTCCTGACGGCAGGGCAATATCCACGCCTTGGTGACAGTCTTTTTCACCGGAAAGGGGATGCACCCGGTAGCCGTAGCCGTCGGTCACGTAGGGAAGCCAGTTGAAATCCCCGAAAGGGCTTTGCAGGTACTGGCGGTTTCCTTTGGTCATCATGTAGATGTGATAGCGTTCCATCTGGCTGTTATTCATGTGGGGGAAGATCACTTCCGTAAAGGAACGGGAAGTCAGGGTTACGTTGAGGATATGATAGTCGTAGGGTACTTCTGTTTCATAAGTATAGAGGTAGGGATGGCCGGATTCGTCAATCCCGGTGGCGGTACGGGTCTCCGTGCGGTAGCGTACTTCGGTTTCTGGTACGAATTCCAGCTGATACTGCGTGCTGAAAAGCTCCTGTAGTATGTCTGGTATGTCTGATCCGGTAAAATCATCATAGACGGCGGTGAGATAGGCCATCAGTTCGTAAGGGCTGTGGGAGATATCTCCAACGCTGTAGCGGTATTCATCATAGCCGGGGTGAGTTTTCTCCGTATTGTTGACGGCAAGCTGCAAATCGGTTTCCCATTCGGTGTATAGCAGTTCCGCTTCATCAATCAATCCATCCTCTGCCAGATAGGACGTGCTTCCTACTGCTCCGAAAAGGCCGTTGCCAATCGTAAGCGCGGATGCCACGCAGGACTGTAGAAGCAGGATTATCATGAAAATGAGGATTAGGATCAGGAATAGTTTGGGATTGCTTTTGATGACCGATATTACGGAGCTGGTTAATGTGGCGGCTCCTTTTGCGGCTTTTTGGCCCTGCTTTGCGGACTCCTTGGCTTTCTGGACGTACTGCCGTTTGAGTCTGTGCTTCTGCATGGCATGGGAAAGGGTGGTTCTTTTTAGCTCTGGGTTTTCCTGTGTCAGCTTGCGGTAGGCGTATTCTGCCTTTGCGCTTACTTCCCTGTTTTCCAGCCTGTGGGCGTGCCGTTCCGGCTGGGTGCGGATGTGGTAGGCTAAAAAGCGGCCTGTGCTGTGGGCGGCAGCTTCCCCGGCCAGTTCTGTTTTATGGGCGGCTTCCGTTCCCACGTTTTCTTGTTCGACCTGACGGATTTTGCCGTGGACGTAAGCCCATGCCTCAAACCTTGCCATACGGATCAGCCGTCCTGCTGGGCCGGGCGGTTTCAGCGGTTTCCTTGCCGACAGCCTGTCGCGGGCCTCGTTCAGCCTTACTTCGGACTGTTCCATACGGAATTTTGATTTATATAGCCGCTGGCTCTGGGTTGCTGATTTTTTATCCGGTTTGGTGGCTTGCTCATTGGTTTGTTCCGTCGCTTGTTTATCAGTTTGCTCCGCTTGTTTATCAATTTGTTCTGTCGCTTGTTTTGTCGCCTGTTTATCCGGTTTTAGTGCTTTGCCGGGTGTTTCTTTATTTCCTTCTTGTAGTGTCGAAACAGGGCTATTGTCATGGCGTAAGCGGTCTGACAGTTTTACCTTTTCTTCCTGCCGGAAGCTGGCACGGGATGAAGCATGAAGGGGGGTAGGCTTCGGGCCATGTTGGCCCGAAGTTTTTCCCGTGTTAAGACTGTTTTGTTCCGACGGCTCACGGTAATTTCTATCCATGACGTGCCTCCTTTGTCACGTCTTCCGGCCTTGTTGTCAGCAGGCGGTAGATTTCCGTATTGACCGGGAAACGGTCAACAAAGGGGATAGTGGTATTGCCGTAGAATAAAAGGCCTTCGCCGGAATTGCTGTGGGTGACGTAGGATAACTGGTGTTCTGATATGCCCAGCTGTTTTGCAAGGATCTGGCGGTCGCCCTGTGCCTGTGACAGCAGTACCATGAAGTCGCTGTTTTCAAGGATGTTTTCAATTTCCCTGCTGGCCAGTAGGTCTTTTACGTTCTGGGTAAGTGCGCTTGGGACACAGCCTCTTTTACGGAGCATCTTCCAGATGGTGACGCAGTAGCTGGCGGTGAGCTGATCCCTAAGTAGCTGATGGAATTCATCAAAGTAGCACCATGTCGCCTTGCGTTCGGTATGGTTTTTCGATACCCGGGACCATACCAGATCCTGCATGATCAGCATGGCGATTGTCCGAAGTCCGGCCCCGAGCTGTTTCAGGTCAAGGCAGACCACGCGGTTATCAAGGTTGACGTTAGTCTGGTGGTTAAAGACATTGAGTGAACCACTGACGTAGATTTCAAGGGCGGTGGCGAGCCGTCTTGCTTCCGGTTCGACCTGACTGCACAGCAATTCATAGAGGTTCTGCAAGGTCGGCATGGCGGCGGTCTGGGGGTTATACAGGAAATCAAGGTAGAGGAACCGGACACAGCGGTCGATGACTGTCCGCTCCACCGGCTGTAGGCCGTCTTTCCCGCCGACGATCAGTTCGCAGAGGGAGAGGATGAAATCGGATTTTAAGGCCATCGGGTTTTCATCGTCCGGCCCGTATTCCGCGATTATTTCCATCGGGTTGATGTGGTGCGGGCTGTTGGGGGCGATCTCCACTACCTGACCGCCGAGACGCCGGACTAAGGGGGAGTATTCGCCCATCGGGTCAACGATGATGATTTTGTCGGCGGTGGCAAGGAAGACATTCAGCAGTTCTCTTTTGGCGGCGAAGGATTTGCCGCTCCCCGGCACGCCGAGGAATAGGCCGTTGGGGTTTTTCAGCTTTTTGCGGTCGGCCATGATGATGTTGTGGGAAAGGGCGTTCTGCCCGTAGTAGACCGACTGGCCGCCCATGCGTAGTTCCTGTGTCAGGAAGGGGACGAAAATGGCGGTGCTGGATGTGGTCATCCCCCTTTTGATCTCAATGCCGTTGTAGCCGAGGGGGAGACTGCTCATGAAGCCCTGTTCCTGCTGGAAATCCAGCCGCCTTAATACGCAATTGTATTTCTGGGCGATGCCCGATACGGCGAAGATGTCGTTTTCCAGCCGCTGTTTGGAGGGGGCTGTGTTGGCGATCAGGAACGTAAGCAGGAACATCCGCTCGTTGCGGCTCTGTAGGTCGGCAAGCAGGGCCGCCGCGTCTTTGCTGTAGGTAATCAGGTCGGGGGGCAGGATGTCCATGTCATAGCCGGAACGGGCCGCCTGTTTCTGGGATTCGATTTTCATTTTGTCAATGTCGCTGACCTTGGTCTTAATCATCTTGATGGCTTTGGTCTGGTCTACGGTCTGGATGTGCATGGTGACGGTCATTTCGGCGTACAGCTCCAGCAGTTCCGTCAAGAGTCGGTCGGAAAGTTCCGACGCCATGATCTGGAGAAAGGAAACCGCGCTCCAAGCCGTTCCTGCCCGGAACATGCGGGCCTGCCTGAAATCAAAGCTGTCCGGGGCGATAAAGTCTTTGGTAGTCATGCCGGTCTGCGGGATCATGTTCCATTCAAACCGGAACCGGTCACTTTTACTGTCGGCGGTACTGCTGATTACCGGGTTGAGCTGGCTGTGAAGCAGTTCCAGCCGTTCCCTGCCGGAAAGGGCGCAGGACTGCACACCCAGCTTCTTGAAGTTACCGATGATGTCGGCTTCGATCCGTTCCAGACGGGGCCGCGCCGTCTGAAGGCTGTCGGCATGAAGGCCGAAGGTAATGTATTTGGAGCGGACAATGCCGTTGTTGCTCCGGGCGATCTGCCGTTCCAGCATGTAGACATATTCGCCGCGGATGCTGTTGAAACGGTCGTCCTGTTTCGGGATATTGACGGCGTAGCGGTGTTCGGGCCGGGAACGGTGGTTGATAAAGGACAGCTGGAAAGGCAGGGTGCTGTCAAAATAGTTGAGGAACGCGCAGTAGCCGTCAAAGATGGCGGCCTGGTCATCGGTGGATGCCACGGAATAGTTGATGTCTTCATAGGCGATCGTCTTGGTATAGAAGCCGTCCTCTACCTTGCAGATGCCGTCCTTGAACATCTCTTTGTAGGGGATGGTCTGCTGTGCCGTCTGTGGGGGTGTTTTTTTAGGCCTGCGGCCTTTGGCCGCCGGGGTGGGCGGCTTTTTTCTCTGCTCCAAGCTGTGGTACCTCCTTTCTTGCGCTTAACTGGTTTAAGTGCTGGTAAAAGTTGTCGGTTTTATAAGGCCTTGTGGCGGGCCAGAGGAATTTATTGCGGATTATGTTGTACAGGGCTTTTTCAAAGGGAAGTCCGTCACGCTCATACATGGCCAGCAGGAAGCAGGGGAGCATCAGGATTATCATCAGGAGCATGGCCCCGGTGTTGCCGATGACATGGCGCGTGAACAGGTAGGCCGGGATGCCGAGGACAGCCGCCGTGCCGAAACATATGAGCTGGCGTTTCGTCAGGTTCAGGGCTATTTTGGTTTTGATCTTGGATAAATCGTTTGGGACGTTTACATATGCCAAAGTTGTTTGTTCCTCCTTTCGGAATCAATACAGTGTGGCTTCGGGCCATGTTGGCCCGAAGTCAAAGTGATACGGTGTTCGGGACTTCATTGCCCCATACTGCCCAGCCGGGCGTTGCCTGTCTGGCGAACAGTTCCACACGGGGCAGATTCCCCATAAGCTGGATGATCCGCTCCCTTGTCTCGTCCGGTTTTTGGCTGTGTTCTCGGCGCGGCTCTACGATGATCTGCTTGACATTGTTGGCCTGACGCTTCGGGCTGCCTTTGATGGCCAGCAGGCACAGCTCGGCATTTGCCCTTGTCCAGAAGCCGCATCCCACGGCCCAGCCCGGCCCAATCCGGTTGGGCTTCACCCATACGAAAGCGGCACTCTTATAGGTAAATCCCCACGATTCAATAACCCGGAACGCTTCGTCCAGTATCGGAAAAGTTACCCATAGGAACAAGGCGCAGTCTTCTGCCGCCAATGTATGTACCGGAAGCGCACAGATATCGGAGAGCGGCATCAGCGGGTAATGTCTTTTGGCACTGCCGTTGCCGCCGCACCGGTAATCCCACGGTGGGTCAGCGTAAATGATATTAAATTTTTCCAAGCTTGTTATTTCCTCCTTTGCATTTATCCGACTCCGGGCCATGTTGGCCCGAAGTCGCGGTATTGTCGGCAAATTTACCGGGTGTCTGTTTCGGCCTGTTTATGTTTGGCCGGGGCGGGGCGGGCAGCGTTGCTTTTAGCGGCACGTTCGGCTCCGTCAGAAAGCTGTTTGGTGATAGACGGCTTCTGCTCTGATTCGATAGCGGCGGCGAGGGACTGTATTTCCTGTACTTTGGTTTCGTAGGCCGTGATTACGGCCTCGTTAAGCTGGCTGCGGAAAGCAGCTGTTACCGGTTTTGCCACTTCTCGGTAGCCAGTACTGGCTGACTGATCCGGCTTGCTGGGCATGGCCGTAAATAAGCCTTTCCCGGAGCGCAGTATCCGGAATCCTTCGACCACGAAAGAGTCATTGAATTTGACGTTGGCAAAGCCGACAAGGTTGCCTGTCGGTGAGATGGGCCTGACAGCTACGGTCAGTGACAGGGGTGGGGCGGTCGTTCCGGCTTCCGGGGCGGCGATGATGTCAGTTTCCTTTATATCTGTCTGCCCGGTTTCTTTTGTGGCTGTCTTGCCGGTATCATTTGTTGATTGCTGTCCGTTTTCCGGTGTGTCGGGGAACTTTTTTTGGCTCATGGTAGAATCCTCCTTCTTATCCAATCCTTTTAAATAGTTGTCAGTATCTTTCATGAAACGCCGGACATCTGCTTCGTCAAATTCTTCCAGCGTTTTTCCGTACCAAAGTCTTTGGCCTCCGGCTCCGTAGCGGGGCGGCGGCAGGTTTCTGTTAGCGATGGTGTACCTCCTTTTGATAGTTAGTCGGTTGCAGGGTGAGAATAGCGGCTTCGGGCCAAGTTGGCCCGAAGCTTAAGTCAGTGTGCGCCTAGCACTGATTTGGCAATGCTTCCGGTCTTGAAGAGGGTGAAGCAGAGCAGGACGGTATATCCTACTACCGTCCATATGGCTGAGGTGGGGTCGCCGCCTGTCGCGATGCCCTGCACCAGTACCGTATAGATGGCGATACAGACCATGATCAGGAAGCCCTGAAAGCCGATGGCGCATAGGGACTTGAAATAGTTCTGGCCCATCCCGCCAAATTCTTTGTTGGAGAGGGTGGCGAGGGGAATGGGGGCAAGGCTGGTGAGCATGTAAATCTCGATCAGCCGCCCGTAGACGATGACGAAGATCACGATATTCAGGATCTGCATGGTAAAGCCGACAAAGATGGTCTGTAGCCAAAGGCCGATCAGGGGGCCGATGTCCATGCCCTGTAAGCTGGCTTCCAAGTCGGCGAGCATGTCCAGTGTGACCGCCGTACTGCCGGTGATCAGTCCTGACGCGCTGTCCACGATATGCTGGGCCACGTCAAATACCGCCATGACGACATTGAACGTATTGGACAGGATCGTCACGGCCAAAAAGGTCTTGAATATCCATTTGAAGAATATCCATGAGTCTAGGTCATTGAGATTGTTTTTCTCTACGATCAGGCTGATCAGTTCGTAGGTGGAGATGAAGGTCAGTATCAGACCGGCGACGGGCAGCACTACCGTTTCTGAAAGACTGCGGATAAGGGCGAAAACTCCTGGGTTCCATGCCGTCGGTGGCGTCCCGACCTGTGCGGCGATTTCCCCGACCTGATTGTTTACGTTGTCGAAAACCCCGGAGAGATTCGACATGATGCCGTCGATCAGCAGGTTCTTGATAAATTCCGTGATCCAGTCGGTAAGAAAGTCCATAGGCCGTTACCTAAAAGAGGGTAGAGAGCATAGGGACAAGGGTAGTGCCGAGCAGGATTACGCCTCCGCCGGCCATTACCTGCTTGATTCCCTGACTTTTTGCACCGGGGTTATCGGAGCCGTAGCCCTCTAATAGATTGATACCGCCCCATACGCACAGGCCCGCGCCGAGGGCAACGACCAGTGTCTGTAGTACGATGATTGCTTGCTGGAAAAATTGCATTGAATACCTCCTTGAAATTATTTTGGGTACAAAAAAACCGCCAATTCTGGCGGTGCGGAGTTCGGGCCAAGTTGGCCCGAGGTTATGAGAATGCGGTAGGCAGTCGCATCAGCATAATTGGGAATGTCCTCGTTCCTGTTTTATGTCGGTGGACTTCTAATGCATTTTTGTGTTACGTGGTGTGAAATTATATTTCTTAAAGATATTTACTACGGGTATATTTCTCGATAATAAGAAAACGAGAGTGATTCTCTCGTTTTCCGTGGTATTACATGTGATTTACTTGTTATTGTCTGCCGGATTTCTTTGTGTCATATATTAATATTATCCGGCAGTTTGTAATTGATTTACATTTCTAATCATTTGAGTCTGTGATTGGTAAATTAGCAGAAGACCGCTTATCCTGCTCCATAAATATACGGTCATCCATAAAGACTTCACAGGCAAGGCGCATACCGAGCTTAAATGCGTAGCTGAAATAGGCATATGCATACTGAAATGTTGAATCTACGCTTAAAGTATGTAGATCGTTTAGACGTTCCGTATCTTCCTCAGCCAGTTTTTGTCTTAAGTAATCCAGTATTTCTTTTTCCTGATCCATTATGTTCTGGTATTCAGGATTATCCGGGCTGACGTACCCGCTGGGGTCGATCTTACCTTCGTAAAGCATTTTAATAATTTTTTTCATGGCATTTTCTCCTTATTTTCGATTTTATGGGACAAATTATGCCACAACTCCTTGTCAGGGAATTCCGTACAGTGTATAATATTTATACGGTTCGCCCGCAGGGCTGCCGTGGGTGGAGGTGGCGGATGTTCTTCGTGGACGACGCCGCCTCCTACTTATTCCTTATTACTATCCTCAAGTTTTCTTATGCCCCACCTTACGGATTCATTTTGCGATATACAATTTTCTTCGGAATGGTTCTTAAGTATCGCATAGTGCCTTTTATCAAGCCGTACTGTGAGCCGAATATCTTTGGGATTTTCAGAATAAGGTCGGCCAATTTTCTTTGAAATATTATCACCTCCTTATATGATATTAGCTGACAATAATATCATATTTCATGATAGCTACATCGTCAATGATGTTAATTTTATAATAATAAAAGTAAAAAAACCGCCATTTCTGACGGCTCAAACTTCGGGTCAAGTTGGCCTTAAGTCTGCTTATTTATATATAACCCTAGTAGTCAGTTGGTACTTTTAATAATATCTGACGACAACACCTAGCACCCCAATATTTTTTTGGGGGCCTAGGGATTACAAAATTTGAGTATTCCGGTGGTGTGACGAGATCTAAATTATT
>QMCE01002094.1_pt1 | contig 11411 bp, 10 predicted proteins | sample 1821851 | NCBI WGS metagenome assembly QMCE01 (sample SAMN09453174, study PRJNA476694) | Termite gut metagenome, whole genome shotgun sequencing project. | isolation source: worker | host: Odontotermes sp. | place: South Africa:Pretoria | collected 2016-01-28
CTTGACCATAAGGATAAAACGTTTGCTCTCCGAATAGCGGATATTAGCGAAAAAATTCTATCAACACTGATAACGGATAAAAAATCCGATGAAGAAACCGTATCAGATATTTTTTACGATTCGAATATTTTTGTTCAATTATCTGATGAATCTTCCGAACTTTACAAAAAACACTGGACAGAAATTTATCAGATGCTGAAAAATGAACTTGATTTATAGATAAAAATAAAAATCTAACGCAACACTAAACAAAAACTCCCCCCCCCGTAATCACTGAGAAAATCAAGACCAAGTCCATACCATCTCCACACCAAGTCCATACCAAGCTCGGTTAAGCATCATTAGAACAGGGTTTTAAGAAAATGCAACGAAATTTCATTTTTTTTCGTATCTTTGTGAGTTAATAATGTAAGTAAACAAGCAAATAAGCAAACAATGAAACATCTGATCACAACAATTCTCGCAACGCTCTGCTGTTTCGCAACAGTGAATGCGGCAAGCTACGACTTTGAAAAAGTTACCCTCTTCGGAGAGGGCGACGACAAAGGAAAGTTGATCATCACCATAGTCGGCGATGGATTCACTCAATCACAAATGGGTACTGTTGATGGCGCTTTTACGCAAGGCGATATAACATGCGACTTTCTCCCAAGAGCGAAAGCGGTTGCAAATCTAATCATGGGAAAAGTCCCTTTTTCTACGATCAAAGACCATATCAAAATTTATGCAATCAATGTTTGGACAACAAACGGTTCTTCGTTTTTTGAAGTTACTAAGGGCAGTATCGGCGGAGCCACCCAGTATCCCTCAACAAACGGAGTGCAAAAACTTAAAGATTTGGTTGCACAATACGCTCCAACAACTGCATCCAGTGTGATTATGACGAAAACACAAGTCGGCGGAGATGTGGCACGACCGGCAGAAAAAATTGCATGCTGTTTCTATACAAGCATTGTTATTCATGAACTCGGACACGCATTAGCAAATCTTGCCGATGAAGACGCACGCACGACCAATCTGTTTGAAAGACCGGATTTGACACAAACAAGCGATACAACGAAAGTTCGTTGGAAAAATTTTGTCGGTATAGCCGGAATTACTGTGAAGCAAAAAGGCACAGATGCTGCGGCAACATGGTATGTTCCGGGTGTTCGGGATTTGATGGGCGCAGGCACAAATTTTCATATCGTTAATCAAGCTGCGCTTATAGAGGCTACTGCGAGATTAAATATGAAAGTGCCGTTCTACGGAACCTTGTTCAATGGCATAAGAACCAATGGCGATTTTGTCAGCATACCGCTCGATACACAGACCCATATAAAATATCCGGCGGAATACGGCTTCATCCTTGATTTCGCTTTCCACGGCTGCAACAAACTGCAAACACTGACCATTCCCGAAGATGTTGCGAAAATCGGGAAATACGCTTTCCTCAAATGCACCGGATTGAAAAGTATCATAGACAGCGCAACAACCCCGCAAACCATTGATGAAACCACATTCTACGGCGTTACACGATCGAACATTACTTTGACTGTTCCCAAAGGAGCCGGCGCAGCGTACGTTTCTGCAGGCTGGACAGGCTTTAAAATCGTGGAAAGCGGAAACGACAACCCGATTGAATACTTCGAAATCCTGTTCAACTCAAAAGGCGGTTCTGCAATACCCAAACAAAATGTGGTATCGGGAAGTTTGATCACGGAACCATCACCTGCTCCAACACGAACAGGTTACGATTTCGAAGGATGGTATAAAGAAGAAACCTATCTTACCAAATGGAATTTTGCAACAGATACGGTTGCTGCAAACATCACGCTCTATGCAAAATGGAAAACCTTGTCAGATATCGAAGACAATATAGAAACTGCGCAAACATTGACAATCTATCCCAACCCTGTAATCAATGGACAATTGACAATTATAGCCCGTCATTCCCGCGAAGGCGGGAATCCCCCGACTATTGAAATCTATGATTTGAGTGGCAAATGTGTCTATGTGGCGAAGCCCAATAGTACATCGTCAATAGTAAATAGTACATTCAGCATTGATGTTTCGCATCTGCCAACAGGAACCTACATCGTAAAAATCGGCAATCGTTCAACGAAAATTGTGAAAAAATAGCAAGGAGATTGCTGGTCAAGCCCGCAATGACGGTTAAAATTGAATTATTAAAGCGTATTATTGTCAGTAAATTAACAGATTTTTGTTAATATCTTGCAAAAAAAAATTAGGGTATTTCAAAAATTTTTCTTAACTTTGCATTTACGTTTAACCAAAAACATACAATCAAAATGTCAGAAATTGCAAACAAAGTAAAAGCTATCATCACTGATAAGCTTGGAGTAGATGAAAAAGAAGTTGTTCCGGCAGCAAATTTTACCAATGATTTGGGAGCTGATTCGCTCGACACTGTTGAGTTGATCATGGAACTTGAAAAAGAATTTAACATCTCAATTCCGGATGAGGAAGCTGAAAAGATCACTACTGTAGGCGATGCTGTCAGCTACATCGAGAACAACGTGAATTAATTGCGCCTTCTACTTTAAACATGAATAGAAGAGTAGTTATCACAGGGCTTGGATCACTAACGCCTATAGGCAATACGACGCCGGAATACTGGCAGAGCCTGCTTGCAGGCGTTAGTGGTGCTGCACCTATTACGAGATTCGATGCCTCGAAATTTAAGACCCAATTTGCTTGCGAAGTGAAAAACTTCGACCCCTTGCAAATGATGGATCGCAAAGAGGCTCGCAAATACGATTTATATACACAACTCGGATTCGCTGCAGCCGATGAGGCTATCGCAGATTCGGGAATTAAATCGGATAAATTAGACTTGGATCGCATTGGTGTGATTTGGGCTTCGGGAATTGGTGGACTTACCACCTTCTTCGAAGAAGTCCGTGATTTCTCCAGAGGCGACGGAACTCCGCGTTTTAATCCGTTCTTCATCCCTAAGATGATTGCAGATATTACAGCGGGACACATCTCCATTAAGCACGGTTTCAGAGGACCGAACTTCGCTACGGTTTCGGCTTGCGCATCTTCTGCAAATGCCATTGCAGATGCTTTTACCTACATCAAAACAGGTAAAGCAGACGCTTTCATTTGCGGAGGCTCGGAAGCTGCCGTTACGGAAGCCGGTATAGGAGGTTTCAACTCCATGCACGCTCTCTCCACACGCAACGACAGTCCTGAAACGGCTTCACGTCCGTTCGACTTGGACCGCGACGGTTTCGTTCTCGGAGAAGGCGCCGGAGGCTTGATCCTCGAAGAACTCGAACATGCTAAAGCTCGTGGCGCTAAAATCTACGCCGAAATGGTGGGTTGCGGTATGACCGGCGATGCTTATCACATGACCGCTCCACATCCGGAAGGCTTGGGTGCAGGAAATGCAATGAAGATGGCTATGACAGAAGGCAATGTTCAACTCCACGAAGTGGATCACGTGAACACACACGGAACATCTACTCCGGTAGGCGACCCGGCAGAAATCACGGCGATTACAAAAGTGTTCGGAGAACAAGCTTTCAAAATGAACATCAATTCCACGAAATCAATGACCGGACACCTCTTGGGTGCCGCAGGTGCAATTGAAGCCGTGGCAACAGTATTAAGCGTGAAAAACGGCATCATTCCGCCAACGATCAATCACTTCACCGATGATCCGGTGTTTGATTCTCGACTGAACCTGACCTTTGGAAAAGCTCAACAACGCGAAATCAATGTGGCGTTGAGCAATACCTTCGGTTTCGGAGGACATAACGTGTCGTTGGCTTTCAAAAAGTACGTGGATTAAGCCGTGTTTATTCAACTTCGCATCCGCTTTTCGAAAGATAAATCGCTATATCGATCAATCAAGAACATTCTCGGCTTTTACCCCGGGAATGTTTTTTTGTATAGGATGGCATTCACACACAGTTCGACCAACAAACACAGCAAAATCGGTTTTCTGTTCAATAACGAACGCTTGGAATACTTGGGCGATGCGGTTTTGAGCCTTGCCGTTGCGGATTATCTCTACAAGAAATATCCCTCGAAAGGAGAGGGTTTTTTAACGGAAATGCGCTCAAAAATTGTCAGTCGCAGGAGTCTGAATCTGATTTCGCACAAAATGGGCTTGTCGCAGTTTATTGAATGTAGAGGAGGAGGGCGCAAAAACGCCTTCAAATCTGTGGACGGCGACACGCTGGAAGCCCTTGTAGGAGCGATTTACATCGATAAAGGCTATGAATTTACAAAGCAGATCATCATCAAACATATTTTGCAGGAATATGTGGATATTCATGAGTTGGAAGAACGCGAATGGAACTACAAAAGCAAACTTTTGAATATGATGGCGAAACGCCGTAAGCCGGTAAGTTTTAATATGGTAAAGACAACAGGTTCAGGTGCAAAAAAAGTCTATCACATTGAAGTTGTTATCGACAAAACCGTAGTTGGCAAAGGGCAGGATTTTTCCATTAAATCTGCCGAACAGATTGCTGCTGAAATGGCGTATAAGCGGTTGGCGATTGGCGAATTGTAGAGGCAAGGCACGCCTTGCCCTATAATACACCAACAAACAAACTATCCCGAATCTCATTCAAAAATGAAACCGATGCCGTTTGAAATGAAAAATTGCTCGGCAGATTTATCGAAATTCCAAACACATCCAAACATTCTCGTAAGCCGACTTCATCGGAAACAGGGTTTTCCGCATTGCGGCATTTGAGGTATTGAAGAGTTCGCAAACCATCGAATTTTTCTTCGCAGAATTTGCGGAACTGCGCAGGCGTTTTGGAGTTTGAACGAAGTTTTTGGAGGTCTTCCGGAGAAAAATAATCTTCAAAATGTTCTCGTATTTGAGCAACTTCGTCCCAAAGTTTGGGGGAGTAAATCGGATAGCTATCCCAATCGCCATTCAAGCCTTTGATGAGGGCAGGACCTGTTCCGAAGAAAACTCGGTTACTCAGACGTGTTGCGGGATACACAACAACGCTATTACGGCTCAAAACCTTTCCTGTTTTACATAATTGTTGCAAGAAATAAAAATCTTCGCCACTTTTTTTCGGAGATAATCCTCCGATTTTTCTGCACGCATCCACACGAACGGCGATAGCACTTCCCAAAGCCGTGAAAGCGTAGGGAGAGCCAATTCTCACGAGATTCAGATAGTAGCAACGTGCGTAAATTTCATAGCGCAACATTGCACGGTCAATATCTTCCTGCCCGGTAAGCCTGTGATAGTAGGGGTTTGAAAGCGCAAGAGCATCGGGATTTTGTTTGAAAAGCTGAACAACGCTTTCAAAATAGGTGGGTGGATATTCGGTGTCTGCATCTAAACTGATGATGATGTCCTGTGCTTGGGCAACCTTGTCAATCGTGTCAAACAGCGTTTTTCGTGCCCATCCCACGCCGTGGTTTTTTTCGTCCCAACCGATGGTGGACTTGTCGATGATATGGAGTTTAGGTTCGTGATAACGGGCGAGAGCAATCAATGTTTGCTGATTTTGTTCATAGATTGCCCTTTTTTCGGGGTCATTCTTAAACGATTCCGGTTGGTTCACACAAACATACAACGCCTCCGGTGGAACGGTTTGCGCCAAAATCTGCCGGATGGTCTGTTCGACATCGGGCTCGTTCATTGCCGGTAGGGCTGCGTACACCTTAATCACTATCAGAAACGGTTTCCGATGGTCGGAATGTTATTCCCAAATACATTCGCAAACCTCTTCCCCAATCCTCTTCTTTGATGCTTGTGAAATTCAGCATATAATCGGCTTTTGCCGAGATTAGCAATTGGGGGGATATGCGTATTTCAAAACCGGCAAACGGATTCAGAATGCCTACCGGATAACGATGGCGCATAATTTCAGATGTTGCATAATCTCTCGATTCTCTTTCTGTTACGAGCGTATTCACCACCTGTCCGCCTCCGAGCGTTGCTCCTGCGAAATAGGAAACAATCCTGTCAACATACAGATAATCAAATAATAATCCACCCCAACTGAAATTGTAAGTACTGTGGAAATCGCCATACACCGATTTGCTGGTGTAGCCTTCTGCTCCAAAACGAATGCCTCTGTTGAAGCGGAATGCGAGTTTTCCACCCACACCAAAGCACCAATTGTCCATTTGATACGGCTCGGGGAGCTGTACACCCTGACTGTTTGTAATCGAAAATTCCTTGCTTTTGAGGATGCCTGTTTGCACAAACATACTGCCGGAAAAATCTCTGTACACAAATCCCTGCGCGTTCGCAGATAGTGCTAATGCACTAATCATTACTGAATAAATAATCTTTTTCATACATATCTGTTTTTTTTATTTTTGCTTCCACCAAAAAAAGGATTGGTTTTGTCGTTGTTTTTCTTCACGTGTTCGAGCACGATAGATTTTTTCTTTCGTATAAGGGTCAATACCTGTGTGATACATCTCCGTAGCGAGAGTCATCGGCGTAGGTGTGAAATCCTGCACAGCCTCCAAACGATAGCCCATTCTTCGAGTTTTTTCGGCAAGTGCGCGCATATCTTTTTCCGTGCATGCGGGATGACTGGAGATGAAATAGGGAATGAGTTGCTGACGAAGTCCAAGCTTACGATTGAGCTCATCGAAATAGGTTTTGAAATCTGCAAATCGCTCAAAAGACGGTTTGCGCATTGCGCGCAGAACGTGTGTTTCCGTGTGTTCGGGGGCAACTTTCAAACGTCCTGACACACAGTTTTTTATAACGTATTCTGCGTAAGCGTAATCGGGATTTGTCGAATGTTTGTCGAACAAATCGTAGCGTATGCCCGAACCGATGAAAATCTTCTTCACTTTCGGATGTTTAGCAACGCTCTGATAGAGATTTAGCAAAGGTTTGTGGTCGACATTCAGATTTTTACAAATGTTTGGATATATGCAAGAAGGTCTTGCACATTTCTCGCCAACAGAGCGGTCTTTGCAATCCATCTTCCACATATTTGCCGAAGGTCCACCCAAATCGGAGATATAACCCTTGAAATCTTCCATATTCACAACACTTTCCAACTCTTTCAGAATGGATTCCTTACTTCGGCTTGCAATACGCTTGCCTTGATGCGTGGAAATAGCACAGAATGCGCATCCTCCAAAGCATCCACGATGAATGTTGATGGAATGACGAATCATCTCGTAGGCAGGAATAGTGCCACGTTTGTTGTATTTGGGATGAGGTAGTCGTGTGTAAGGAAGGTCGTAAACCGCGTCAATTTCTGCGGTATGCATAACAGGATAGGGAGGATTCACAACCACATACACGTTGCTGTGTTTCTGCACGATACGCTGTGTGGATGTTTTGTTGGATTCCGTTTCGATATGTCGGAAATTTTCTGCGGATTTTTGAGGATTACGTAAGCATTCTTCGTAGGAATGTAGAACGATGGAGTTAGGGGGTGTCTCGATTGCGCAAACTGCGTTTGCTCCACTCGACATGACGGTCTTTGCATTTGCATTCGTTTCTGTTTTATCAAGAACAAAAGCGACTTGTGGCGTTTCTTTCGTACTTATGTTATTTTGAATCCGCTCTGCAATCTCCAAAATTGCCTGCTCTCCCATGCCATACACCAGCATATCTGCGCCGGATTGTATCAATATGGAAGGCATCACCTGATCTTGCCAATAGTCGTAGTGCGAAAATCGTCGCAAGGAAGCCTCTATACCGCCTAAAATCACAGGGGTTTCGGGATATAGTTGTTTCAGGATTTTTGTATAAACGATGCTCGGATAATCCGGTCGGAATCCCGCTTGGTCGTTAGGCGTGTAGGCATCATCGCTACGCACACGTTTGGCAGCGGTGTAGTGGTTGACCATCGAATCCACACTTCCTGCTGTTACACCAAAGAACAGACGCGGTTTTCCGAACTTTTTGAAATCGCGCAAGTCGTCTTTCCAATTGGGTTGCGGAAGGATAGCAACTTTGTAGCCCTTATGTTCCAAAACTCTTCCGATAACTGCCGCACCAAAGCTCGGATGATCTACGTAGGCATCGCCTGTAACAATCACAATATCAACATCCGACCATCCTCTTTTGAGGATTTCTTCTTTGGTAATCGGAAGCCAGTCTGTGATTGGGCGCATAAAGGGATGACTTTTCTGCAAAGATACAAAAAAAAACGAAATTATTTCGTTTTTTTTTGTATCTTTGCAATAAAAAAAATGAAATCTCAAGTCCTGCGCTTTTTCGCCAAGCATCCGTTCGATGCATTCACACAGAAACAACTCTCTGCTCAAATGGGCATCCACGATAAAGCCGGACGGCAACAAGCAGCTTCTGCAATGCTCAACTTGGCAGAAGAAGGAGTGCTTTTGGAACAGAAACGGGGAAAATATAAACTGAACCCGAAATTCACACTTGAAGAAAAACCGAAATCTGTTGTTTTAGGCACGGTGGATATGAAATCCACAGGGAAAGCCTACATCCTTCCACAAGATGAAAAATTAGACGATATTTTTATCGCAGCAAACAACACGAACCACGCACTGCACGGTGATTTGGTAAAAGTGATGCTCTTCCCTCAACGAAAAGACCGCCGATTGGAAGGAAAAGTTATAGAGGTTATCAAACGTGCGAAAGAAAATTTTGTAGGAACCATACAAATTCTTCCGAAGTATGCGATTGTAACACCCGACAGCCACAGTATGCCCATTGATATTTTCATTCCGAAAGAAGATGTAGGCAATGCGCAAAACGGTCAAAAGGTGTTGGTAAAAATCACGGAATGGGCGCAAAGGATGGCGAATCCGGCGGGCGAAATCGTAATGATTTTGGGCAATCCGGGAGAGAATAATGTGGAGATGCAATCGATTTTAGCGGAGTTGGATTTCCCGTTGTGTTTTCCTAAAAATGTGGAAGACGAAGCAGAGAAAATTCCTTTGGATATTCCTGCATCCGAAATTGCGAAACGTCGCGATTTTCGTGCTGTTCCAACGATGACCATAGACCCTTCGGATGCGAAGGATTTCGATGATGCACTTTCGTTTCGTGTGCTGGATAACGGAAATTTTGAGATCGGTGTGCACATTGCAGATGTGTCGCACTACGTACACCCCGATTCGCCGATAGATAAAGAGGCTTTCGATCGTGCAACATCCATCTATTTGGTCGATCGAACGATTCCAATGTTGCCGGAAAAACTGTGCAACGGAGTGTGTTCGTTACGTCCGAACGAAGATAAACTCGCATTCTCCGCAGTTTTCGAGATGGATGAAAAAGCACATGTAGTTCATTCGTGGTTTGGTAAAACCGTAATCCATAGCGATCGTCGTTTTACCTACGAAGAGGCGCAAAACGTGATAGAATCCGGAACCGGAGATTGTGTGGAACAAATTCTGCCTTTGCACAAATTGGCGACCATTTTGCGAAAAAAACGTTTTCAAAACGGAGCAATCAATTTTCATTCCACGGAAGTGCGTTTTCAATTGGATTCGGAAGCCCGTCCAATCGGCGTTTACGTGAAAGAAAGCAAAGAAGCAAATTGGTTGATTGAAGAGTTTATGTTGTTGGCGAATAAAAATGTTGCGGAGTTTATCGCACGAGGGAAAGAGAATGTTTCTCAAAAAGGGAAACACGTAAAAGTCAAGACGTTTATTTATCGTATTCACGCAGAACCGAACGCAGAAAAGTTGGCAACATTCGTGAAATTCGTAGGGAAATTGGGCTATAAAATGAAGACCGGAAGTCGTTCGGATTTGGCGAAATCGTTTAACACCTTGTTCAAAAATGTTGCAGGAAAAGGCGAAGAAACGATGATAGAAACCATTGCTGTTCGCACGATGAGTAAAGCGTGTTATTCCACACAAAACATCGGGCACTACGGTTTGGCATTCCCGTATTATTCGCACTTCACATCGCCCATTCGCCGCTATCCCGACGTGATTGCTCATCGTTTGTTGGAACGTTATTTAACGGGTGGAAATTCTGTAAATGCAGAAGAATACGAAGAATACTGCGAACACTGTTCAAAGATGGAGAAAAAAGCTGCCGATGCCGAACGTTTATCCATCAAATATAAACAGGCGGAATTTATGAAAGACCATATTGGCGAGGTTTTCGGAGGGGTTATATCGGGTGTGAGTAAATATGGTATTTTCGTTGAGATAGAGGGTAGCAAGTGTGAGGGAATGGTTTCTTTACAAACTTTGCACGATGATGTTTATTATTTGGATGAAGATAATTATCAAGTGATCGGACGACGTTTCGGACATCAATACAAACTTGGCGACAAGGTTAGAATCAAGGTGCAAACGGTGGATTTGGCGAAGAAAAGAATGGATTTTTTAATGGAAGAATGAGTATGAAGAACTGTAAAAAAATTCTGTGTTTATATGTTGCATTGAGTTTGAGTGTAGGCGTTTGCGCACAAACAACAAGTCTTGCTCTTTTGAAATACAATGGAGGTGGCGATTGGTATGCAAATCCAACATCGTTGAAGAATTTGATTGCGTTTTGCAATAAAAATCTCAACATGTCGCTAAAGCCCGACTATGCTACGGTTGAGGTGGGTTCGGCGGACTTATTCAATTATCCGTTTGTGCATCTGACCGGACACGGAAACGTGATTTTCTCCGACAAAGAAGTGGCGAATCTGCGCAACTATCTCATCGGAGGAGGCTTTTTGCATGTGGATGATAATTATGGTTTAGAGTCGTTTATACGCAGAGAGATGCAAAAAGTTTTTCCTGAGATCAAACCGGTGGAAGTGCCTGCATCGCATCCGATTTTCAATCAAACGTATCGTTTTCCTACGGGATTGCCCAAAATCCACGAACACGATAACAAGCGTCCGCAGGGCTTTGCGTGGATTTACAACGGTAGAATGGTTTGCTTTTTTACTTATGAATGCGATCTCGGCGATGGTTGGGAAGACCCCGAAGTTCACAACGACAGCGAACAAACTCGCCAAAAAGCCTTGCAAATGGGAGCAAACATTTTGCAATATGTTTTTACGAATTAGCAATACGTCCTACAATATATCCATATACACCCCCTTCCCTGTCAAACCACCAGGCTGGATATACAACGGATAATAAAACAGGACATTCTCCGCTCCGCCCTTTGACAACGCACCACGAACCTTGTATGCCTGCAAACGTACCCCCATTACACGGGGAAACCTCTTGATAAGGACGAGCGGTCTGACCGCCCTGCGTTTGCATATCAAGTTTGCCTTCACGTTTGTACTGACCAAAATAATAGCCGGGAGGTGGCACGGTTTCATTTTTTTTGTACCAAGTAGCTTAATCGGATAGAAATGACAAAAGAGAGCAAAAATGGAAATAAAATCCCTCGAAAAAACAGATTTTGAAACCTTATTCAAAGCGTTTAGCGCGGCGTTTGCCGATTATGACATTCAACTGAATGCAGACGAACTTAAAACGATGTGGAAAAGACGAGGTTTTAATCCGAG
>QMCE01001960.1_pt1 | contig 11410 bp, 8 predicted proteins | sample 1821851 | NCBI WGS metagenome assembly QMCE01 (sample SAMN09453174, study PRJNA476694) | Termite gut metagenome, whole genome shotgun sequencing project. | isolation source: worker | host: Odontotermes sp. | place: South Africa:Pretoria | collected 2016-01-28
GTGGGGATCCCGCTGGGGGTGCTGCTCGGCGTACTGATTCAGTTTACGGGGCTGTCGATCGCGAACCATCTGCTGGGGTACATCAACGACTTTTTCGCGGACGACGCGGTTCTTGTGCTGAAGTTTACCGTCTCGCCGATGGCGATTCTCGCGGCGGTCGCCGTTTCGTTTGCCACCGTAATGCTCTCGGCGTGGCTTCCGGCGCGGCGAGCCTCAAAAATCCCCGCTATCGACGCTATCCGGCGTTCCGGCGAGATAAAACTAAAGAAAAAAAGTGTAAAAACCTCACGGCTGACCCATCTCCTGTTCGGCGTGGAGGGCACGCTCGCGGCAAAATCCCTCAAGCGCAGCCGCCGGAACTTCCGAGCAACCGTTGTTTCGATCACCATCAGCATTGTGATGCTGCTTGCGGCGGCGAGCCTGCATATCCATATGTCGCAGCTGCTGGATGCGGCGGTGACGGGCGTTGACGCCACCGCGCTGATGGTATTGCACGGCGGAGAAGGAGAAAAAGGGCTGACCCACGAGGAAGCCGAGCGCTTAACAGCGCGGCTGCTGGAATATGAGGGCGTTTCTGTGTATGCCGTCGGGACGGACATATCCCACACGGCGGTCATCGACGGCACAGAGTATGAGGTGCAGATGGTCGCGGTCGACCGCCTGCATTACGAGGAACTGTGCCGGCAAGCGCGTGTGCCTGTTGGGAGCGGTATCGTTTACAACTCTTGGCGCATGGCGGAGGGCGAAAAAAGGATCGCCACAAGACCGTTTGACCATTTGGCGGGAGAGACGCTCACCGTCACCTCCGAAATCGGGAAACCGCTGGAATACCCGTCCGTCGGGCTGCTGAACGACGTCCCGAACGAGATTCAGATGTCGCTCGGCACCGAGAACCTGAACCTAATCGTCCCCGAAATCCCCGATCCCACAACGATGTACGCATGGTTCGCGCTGGCGGAGGACGCGGCGGACTTCCTGGTTCACGCGCAAAACGCGGGGCAAGAACTGTTCCCGGAGCAATCGATAGGGTATATAAATTACCAAGAGGAGTCCATGGTTGAAATGCGGATATCAAACCTTGTCTCCGTGTTCGTCTACGGGTTTGTGGGCTTACTGATTCTGATCGCGCTTACAAACGTCGTCAGCACCATCTCCACCAACGTGCGTCTGCGGCGTCGGGAGTTCGCCGTGCTGCAAAGCACCGGCATGACGCGGGGCGGTATCGGGCGTATGTTGACGCTGGAGAGCATCCTCTGCTCCGTCCGCGCATTACTGTTCGGGTTGCCGGTCGGGATCCTCGCGGCGTGGCTCGTGTTCCTCGGCGTGACGGAAGGCGATTACCAATTCCCGTTTACCGTGCCGTGGCTCGCGATTGCGGAGTGCGTCCTTGGCGTGTTCGCCGTGACCTTCATATCAATGCGCTTCGCCGCCTCGCGCCTGCGCAAGCAGAACACCGTGGAAACCATCCGCACGGAGGATGGGGTGTAGGGCGGGGATTTTATTCTTGATAACGTAAAAAGGGCGGCTTCTTAGCTGCCCTTTTTACGTTTCCAGATAAATCCGCACAAATAAAACTATATGTTCTTATTTAGACGAAAGCATTGAATTAGATCTGCAAGCACCGCTACTTCCTTATCCGTTAGACCTTTGATTTCGAGAGAAGCACCATTCTCCAAGCCTAATAAATAATCGGTTGACACGTTGAATGTTTTTGAAAGCTCAACAAGAATTGGTGTTGAAGGTACCGATAATCCCATCTCCCACCCATTAACGCTAGAACGCGTCAGTCCGAGCTTTCTTGCTAATTCGGCTTGCGTCATCCCCAGTTGCTCTCGCAACGTTTTCAGTTTTTCCGCAATTACAAAGAATCCGTTTCCCATCTGCATCAACCCCTTTGCACAAAGGGTATACCATGCAAAAAGATATTTCTTTATCATTATGATTTTTTTACTTGACGGCAAGCAGAAATCATGGTAGAATAAAGAAAATATGCCAAAGGGGATATTGGAATGAAATTACATAGAATTTTCTCATTAGCCCTGCCGAATCCGGCAGGGCGTTTTCGACAATAACGATTGACGAAACCGATGACCCAGTGGTAAAATACACAGGAGCATGGGCGGTGTGTCGGCGGTCTTTGTCCTCCGCAAGGAGGTGATGCGATGCAGTACATAGTCGAGGTTCGGAAGCTACTTCAAGCCTTGGCGTCACTCATTCGTGTTATAAAAGCAAAGTAACCGCCCCCCGATAGCTAAGGTTGGCGGTTACTTCGGTACCAATTACCAGAGGCGAAGACCGTTGAGGTGCCGCCCCTCTGCTCATAGTATACCACGGCGGGAGCGGGCGCGTCAAGTATCCCGTTGTTTTAATCGTCGCCCCTCGTTGTTTTAATCGTCGTGCGTGTACTTTAGTTTATATCCTATCCTACACTGTCAAGGCACTCACTAACCGGCGTCGCCTTACCTTTCAATATGGAAACGTCCCCTCACCGCGCCATCGTCAATCCGCCGCACTACACCATAGGTATACTCCTCAAAATGCTTCTTCCAAAACGCGGAGCCGGACGGGTTGATGCTCTCATAGTCCACGCCGAGACGGGTAACCCCCTCCCCGCTTAGTTTTTGCGACAGCAGACACAGAAGGCGCTGGGCGATCCCTTTGCCCCTGTGTTCCGGCAAGCAGTACATCCCCTTACAATGCAGATATTGCGGCGTATTCTGAATAAACGTTTCGCCGCCCGCCTCCGCCCGGATAAACGCTACCGTTTGCCCGTTAAATTTCGCCGTGTAGTATATAGACCGAACGCGCTTGTAATATGCCAAAAACGCGGCTTCGTCTTCCGTTGACCGCGTCATAAAAAACGGGCTTTCAATATATCCCGCGTCAAGCTGCTTTTCCAGAGGATAAATTCCTAAAATATCTTCCGGCTTCAGCTCGGAAAAGGTATATTCTTCGCAGGGCGGCGCGTCAACGATGTCCTCCATTCGACGGATTGCGTCGACGGTACGCGCACCGAACCCGTATCGGAAGAACTGCGCCAATCCTTCTTTATCGTGCGCGTACAAGCAGACCGCATGGCTTCCCGCGCCCGAACGCGCCCACTTTTCGCCCGCCGCTTGATATAACTGTGCGTATATTTTAGCGCGGTTTTCAAGTACGGTTCCGTTCGCTCCCAACGGGGAGAATACGCCGCGCAAGCCCGAAATACCAAAAGCGTTGTCAAACGGATTCCAACAACACAGGAAACCGAGCAGCGTATCGCCCTCCAGTGCCGCGACGCCGAGACCGCTTTCCGCAAACCCCGTCAAGTCCGGTACCGACTCTATCGGCGGCAGCGCGGGGACGAGTTCCCGCTCCGTGCCATAGTTCCGCTTCGCAATTCGCGCCGCCTGCTCTATGTGCGAAGCGGTGAAGTCCACAATTCGCATATAGTTCTACCGTCCCCAAACCCAACCGTGCTTCGCCATCACTTCGCTGATGGTGTCCGCCGCCGCTTCGGTCATGCCGGGCAGCGCCAATATCTCCCTCCGGCTTTTGGCGCGTATCAGTTCAAGCGTTTGGAAGCCCAAACTCTGAACCGCCTTTGCCGCGTCCGGCTCCAGACGTTCCAGCAGAACGCCGATCGGGGCGGCGACAAACGGCTCTTTCGGCGGGAAGCGTTTATCGAACTCTAAAACATCCTCTTGGTTCAACGTCTCGTAGACGGGGTCAATGAAATACCTGCCCCTTACCCCCTCCAGCGCGCCCTCGTAGAGAGGGTACGCCATCAGCGCGTCGAACGATTTCCCGTCACTCGCGGTAATCCCGAACTCCGAAGCGCGGCGGAAGCCGGCGCGGGGGTAGTAATCGGGGTGTCCGAAGATTATCACGGCGCGGTAACCGAGGCGCTTCGCCTCGGCGAAGGTGTGGCGCATCAGCGCCTTTCCGACCCCCCGCTTTTGAAACGACGGACGGACGGTCAGAGGTCCGAATGTCAGCGTTTCAAATGCTTGGCCGTCATCGCGTTCGACCCGGCTCTTGGTGTAGATAATGTGCCCGGCTAACTCGCCGTCTGCCTCCGCGACAACGTTCAACTCCGGTACGAAGCCCGATGCGGTTCGCAGTCTGTGCGTCAGTAGATGCTCGTCGCATATTTTACGGTCAAACTCCCAGAACCTCCAAAACGCATCGCGGGTCATTTCCTCCACGGCGTAACGGTCTGCGGGCAGTTCTGGGCGCATGGTAAGGTTCATATGAATCCCCCCTTGATGCTACTATACCATGTCCCTCTCCGCTTTGCAATTTTTTCTATTCTGTCAACTTGGCAAATCGTTCCTCAAAGAATTGCTTCTGCCACGGGCTGACGTGGAGTTTGGCCAGAGCGCCGATTCCCATAGCTCCGTACTGCTTGATCAACCCGTCGTAATTCGTAAACAAATTGTCGTTCAGCCCGAATCGTTGACCGCCGACCGCGTGATAAACCACCGAATTGCAATTCACCTTCGGTGCCCAATTCGCCCGCGTTCCGTAATAATAATGGTAACCGAGCAGCAGGCTGTCGTCTTCAAACGCCTGCTTACCCGTCAGAAACCGGGCATCATAGCCGCCCACCGCTTTCAATACTTCCGCTTTATGTACGCAGGGAAGATTAAAACCGCGCTCTACCTGATCTCTTTGGTATTGCGCGAGAAAAGCGTCTGTATCGTCCGGCCCCAATAACGGCACGCTCGCGTCTGTTACGATCCCGCATCCGATCATCGGTTCGTCCTCATTGGCGGCTAAATATGAAACCAACGCATCCTCCCAATTCGTCGAGAAGATCATATCCGGATGGATTTCGCTGATGAAGACTGTATCCGGAAACCAGCGGTAAACGATGTCAAAGCAACTCTGCCTGCCAACAATCGTTCCGGCGTTTGTCCCGTTTCCGATGACAACGCAATCGAGCCGGAACGGCTCCAAAAACTCCTCCAACTCTTCATTTGTTAAAGTTCCCTGATTGAAAATAACGACGGTTTTATATCGGCTTTTTTCAAGGGAGCGCAAGCACTTCTTGGTCATCTCCAAATCCCCCGACTCCTCACGAATCAGGAGCAGCAGCGTGTGAATCAACGTTCTGTCTCCGCCCACGCTCTCGGGCGGAATATAGTAGCCCGCTATTCTTCTGTAATACTCCTCAAGCCTGTCGACCGTAAGCTCCCAATCATATTTTTTCGCGGTTTCCAAGCCACTGTCACGCAGTCGCTTCCTCAGTTCGGCGTCGTTCATTAGCAGCGCGAGCTTGGCGGTCATGTCAGAGACATCGTCTTTTTCGATCAACAGCGCGTTTTCCCCGTCCGTAACGTAATCACGGATACCGCCGCAATCCGTCGTGACGATCGCGGCTCCGCATGTCATGGCCTCCAGTACCGGCAAGCAAAAAGACTCATACATGGAGGCGCAGATATAGATATCGGTTCGCCTGAGGCATTCGCCGATCACCTGCTGTTCCGGATTCACGATCGCAGCTTCTGTCACGCCCTCGCCGGGAGGGCCGGGCGTAATCCAGATAAACTCTATGTCATGTCCCTTTTCCCGAAGCTGACGTATAGACGCCAGAATGTTATGGATCCGTTTGAAGCCGATATAGTCCGGGCCGATGGTGGTAATCACGGTTTTGTCATTTTTCTCGCCGGAGCCGGGGTAAAAAACAGCCTTGTTGATTGCGTTTGGTATTACGTCCGCTTTCACGCCGAACTGTTCGGAGAGTTTTTCCGCCGCGTAGCCCGATACGGTGTACACAAACGGCGCGATTTGAATCTGCTTCTGTATATGCGACATCGTATAAGTATCCAGCGCGCCGGGATCAAATAGGTGCGTATCCCCCTGCTCAAAATACACCACCGGAGCGACATTCTGCTCCATACACTCATAAATTTCCTTCCAGTATGTAACCACAATGATGTCGCACGGCGGTATATGCAAAGCCTCCTCATAAGGAGGCTGAACGAAGTTAATACGGTCGTCAAGGGGGAACCAATCGGGTTTTTGGAAGTGGCACACAATGCTCACTTGGTGTCCTCTTTGCACCAATCGGTTGCAATGCTCAAATATGATTTTGCTGCCGCCGCATATGCCAAACCATGTCATAACATACACGATGTGCAATTTATCTTTGAGCTTCCCGGTTCTTTTGAGTCTCATCGGTCTGCTGTTTTGAAGCCGCTCGTCTCTGCGCGCAAATTCTTTTTGCCTAAATTCATTGTAATCCATTAAAACAGCCCCTTATAAAATAGGTGTGACCCAACGGCGCACCGAGAGCGGTGCGCCCTACATCGCTCGTTCGCTTACGGCGATCTTGGGGTTTTGTAGAGCTTCTCGATTATATATTCAGCGCGCTGCTTATAGGTATGATTCTCTACGCTGAGCGCGGCGTTTTTCCGTATTTTCCTCCACTCCTCGATGTTATCTAAATAATACCGAACCACTTCAACGGTTTGCTTCGGCGAAGCCGAAACCGCGAGGTCGCGGCCGGGCACAAACAGCTTTCGGATCTCCGTATTGTCAGCCGAGAGCACAAAGCCCCCGCTGCCGAGGATTTCAAAGGTTCTCTTGGTGATTGTCCGGTCATGATTCTGCGTCACAATATTCATAAAACTGTCGTTATACGCCGCGCAGGTATTCTCATAAGGAAGCCGTCCATGAAACCTTTCCGGCGGAATAGTGATTCCCAGCAGCTCCTTGACGAGCGTCACATAGTCATAATCCCCGTAAACATGCACATCAAAGTCCTCTTCAAGCAGGGGTTTGAGCAGTATTTTCATGGAATGATAGCGATAATGATTGGGATTTTGATTATAGGAATAGACATAGGCGTTGCCGATCAGATTGATGAATTTTTGCTCCTTATCTTGATACTCCGGCATGGGGTGGTGGGTAAACGGGCAGAACGCATAGTGCATGATTTCACAGTCGTATCCCCGCTGAAGGATGATTTTTTGCATCTCCGGGCACATGGTTAATACCAAATCCGGCTCGGAGGCGTAAATGACGTCCATTTCAATCCCATCCCCGGAATTGGAAGGATAGTACGTGCTGGAAATACCGTCTGTGTCCCAATGAACATGCTTCATACCGGAAGGGCGGTTGTCGCGCATAAACTTCATCACGTCAAGATCCAATTCCAACGGCGCTCCGAGGGTAATCAGCAAATCGGCTTCGGAGTGTTCAAGTATCAGTTTTATATGTTCGGCTTCCTGCGGCGCAATTACGCTTACCTCCCAATCGGTCTGCTGAAATCCCCACTGCATCTCATAAGAGAATAGGTAGTTTCCGTAAATCAACACTTTCATTTTCCGAAAACCTCTTCGTTTATGATGTTGGTATATCCTTGTATAATTTTAACGACCTTTGCGGAAACGTTTTTCTCCGTGTAATCGGGAACGGGGCTGCCCCTCTCGCCGTCCGCGAACATCGAAACGGCCAGTTCCACGGCTTGCAAAACTTCCCGCTCCGTTATGCCTCCGATGATAAAGTTGCCCTTATCCACGGCTTCGGGACGTTCGGTACTTGTGCGTATGCTCACGCCGGGAACCCCAAAAAAACTCGCCTCCTCAGGAAGCGTACCGCTGTCGGACACGACGCACAGCGCGTTGTTTTGCAATTTGTTATAATCCAAGAAACCAAACGGCTCCAAACTTCTGACGTTTTGATGAAACCGAAACCCTTTTGCCCGGATGGCTTTCCCGCTCCGCGGGTGCGTTGAGTAAATAACAGGCATCCGGTATTTCTCCGCCAGAGCGTTGACGCTGTTCATCAGCGAAAAAAAGTTTTCTTCTATATCTATATTCTCCTCCCGGTGGGCGGAGAGCAAAATATACTCCCGTTCGTGAAGCTCCAAACGCTCCAAAACATCGCTTGCCTGTATGCCTTCCCGGTTCGCGTAAAGCACTTCCGCCATCGGCGAACCTGTTACATAAGTGCGCTCGGCGGGACGGCCTTCCCGGTTAAGATACCGCCGCGCGTTTTCGCTGTAGCAGAGATTCACATCGGCAATGTGATCCACAATCCGGCGGTTCATCTCTTCGGGCAGATTTTCGTCGAAACAGCGGTTCCCCGCCTCCATATGAAAAATCGGAATTTTCAAGCGTTTCGCGCAAATGGCCGAGAGCGCCGAATTTGTATCACCCAGAATCAGCAACGCGTCAGGCATCGTTTCGCGCAGGAGCGCATAGCTTTTCGCGATGATATTTCCAATCGTTTCGCCCAGATCCGCGCCGACGGCGCCGAGATAATAATCCGGCCCGCGCAGATGCAGTTCCTCAAAAAATATTTGGTTCAACGTGTAATCATAGTTTTGTCCCGTATGCGCCAAGAGGTGTTCAAAATAGCGGTCACACTTTTTAATCACTTCCGAAAGCCTGATGATCTCCGGGCGCGTACCAACAATTGTCATCAGTCTTAGTTTTCGCATATCAAACCTCCAGTATGTGCGTATCGGGGTTTTGCGGGTCATAGCATTCGTTTGCCCATACCAGCGTCACCATGTCCCCGATTCCCGTGTTCTCAATGTTGTGCGTATACCCCGGAGGAATATCAACCACGCGCGGATTGCTTCCGTTAACAAAAACCTCTATAACCCGCCCGCTTTCCGGCGCTCGGAAACGTACGACACCCTCTCCGCTCACAACCAAAAATTTTTCATGCTTTGTGTGGTGCCAGTGGTTTCCTTTTACGCTTCCCGGAACCGAAACACTCACCGACACCTGCCCGCTGTCCGCGCGTAAAAACTCCGTAAACGAGCCGCGGCTGTCCGCGTTTGCTTGGAGCGGATAATCAAATCCGTCTTCGGGCAGATAGCTAATATAGGTACTGTAGAGTTTTTTTACAAAGTCGTCAGAAAGATCCGGCAGACGCAAATTGCCGCGCCCGGCTCGAAAACTTTGGATCAGATCAATGATCCGCCCCAAGGTTGCCGTATACACGTTTTCGACGGCGCAGAATTCACCGTCACGGCGGGCGTTTCCCTGAAGTGCGCTGATAAATTCCTCCGCCACATCGCCAATATGTACAAGGTTCATAACGCTTTCCCGGTCATTCACGGTGACCGGAATCCCCCGCGCACTGTTATAACAGAACGTCGCAACCGCGCTGTTATAACCCGGCTTGCACCATTTACCGAATACATTGGGCAGACGATACACAAACACAGGCGCTCCCGTTTTGCGGGCATGGGAAAAAAGAAGCGTTTCCATCGCTTTTTTGCTTTGCCCGTAAGGATTATCCAGCGCCGCCTGAACAGATGACGCGGCCAATACGGGCGCGCGGTTCCCGTACTGTTCCAGTTTTTCCAGAAGGGTTCGGGTAAAATCCGCGTTGCCCCGCATAAACTCCGAGTTATCTTTCGGGCGGTTTACGCCCGCGAGATGAAACACGAAGTCGCAGAGCGACGCGTAAGCGTTGAGCAGTTCCGGTTCGGTGTCTATATCATATTTCATAATGGTCTTGTATCCGCGCTGTCTCAAATGCTCAATCAGATTCCGGCCAATGAAGCCGCCCGAACCGGTGACAAGAATGTTCATTCAGCGCCTCCAATCATTCAGTTCGTCTATGACATACGCAAGCTCCAGCAGCTTATTTTTAACCTGCTCCACATTCAACCGCTCCGTATTATGGGAGGTATACGGCTCGGCGTTGTCGCGCAGCCCTTCGCCGTTCTCAAAATACTTTCCGTAGTTGAGATCGCGTCCGTCCAGAGGAATGCGCCAGTAGTCGCCCAAATCCTCAGCCTTAGCCTTTTCCTCCGAAGTGGCGAGCGTTTCAAAGAGCTTTTCGCCGTGCCGAACACCAATATAACGCAGCCCGGCCTCCGGATCAAACAATTCTCTTACGGCTTGAGCCAAGTCACCGATGGTACAGGCGGGCGATTTCTGGATCAATAAATCTCCCGGCTCCGCTTCGCGAAACGCGAACAACACAAGTTCAACCGCTTCCTCAAGGCTCATTAAAAACCGCGTCATATTCGCGTTCGTAATCATCAACGGCTTCCCGTTTTTGATCTGCCTGATAAACAACGGGATCACGGACCCCCGGGAACACATGACATTGCCATAGCGCGTACAGGCGATCAGCGTTTTGTCAGTTGTGCGGGCATTGGCAAAAACAATTTTTTCCATCATCGCTTTTGATGTACCCATCGCGTTGATCGGATACGCAGCTTTGTCGGTGGAGAGGCAAATAACCTTTTTGACTCCTTCGCGAATCGCGGCGCTCAAAACATTGTTCGTCCCCAAGATATTGGTCTTGACTGCTTCAAACGGGAAGAACTCGCAGGAAGGAACCTGCTTCAGCGCCGCCGCGTGAAAAAGATAATCCACCCCGCGCATCGCGTTTTCAACGCTAACGGGGTCGCGCACATCGCCAATATAAAACTTGATTTTGTCATTGCGGTAGGTTTTACGCATATCGTCTTGTTTTTTTTCATCCCGGGAAAAAATGCGGATCTCGCCAAGCTCGGAATTCAGAAAGCGGTTCAATACCGCATTGCCGAAGCTCCCTGTCCCGCCGGTAATCATAAGAGTCTTACCCTTGAAGTCGTCCATATTCCTCTTTATCCCTTCGTCCGGTTAGGCATGGCAATAGCACCTATTTTATTTTATGCGGGAGTTAAGAATAGGTTCGTTGAATTTCTAAATAAATTCTTAATTATTATTCTCGATTTTCTTTAATTCGTTGGTTTATTATGACATTTTTCGATTTCGCGGTTTGATGGAATTACGAAAAAGCGCCGCCCAAACAGCGTCACAGACTGAAGACAAAATCGCCCTCGCCATACCGGTGTCTTTATCCATGACGGTTTGTTCTCGGCGTTTGACAGACCCAGATGCAAATGCTACAATATCATGGAATCAAAGGTGGGAGGGTTGCCAATGATCACGGTATTCGGCTTAACCAAGCGTTACGGAAAACTGATCGCGAACGACAATATCAGCTTGAACGTCGGCGCGGGGGAGATCGGCGTGCTGCTCGGCCCCAACGGCGCGGGGAAATCCACGCTGATTAAGTCCATATGCGGGCTGCTGCGGTTTGAGGGCTCGGTTTCGATCGGCGGACACGACTGCCGTTCGCTGGAAGCCAAGCGGCTGCTCGGCTATGTGCCGGAAATACCGTCGCCCTACCCAATGCTGACGGTGGACGAGCATTTGCAGTTTATCGCGAAAGCGTACCGGCTGGAAGGAGACTGGCGGGAACGTGCGGACGCCCTGCTGCGCCGTTTTGACCTCGACGACAAACGCAATAAGCTGGGCAAAGAGTTGTCTAAAGGGATGCAGCAGAAGATCAGCGTATGCTGCGCGCTGCTGCCGCAGCCGAAGGCGATCGTCTTTGACGAACCGCTGGTGGGGCTGGATCCTCACGGTATCCGTGAGTTGAAAAACGCGATCCTCGACCTGCG
>QMCE01001961.1_pt1 | contig 11409 bp, 6 predicted proteins | sample 1821851 | NCBI WGS metagenome assembly QMCE01 (sample SAMN09453174, study PRJNA476694) | Termite gut metagenome, whole genome shotgun sequencing project. | isolation source: worker | host: Odontotermes sp. | place: South Africa:Pretoria | collected 2016-01-28
AGAAATAAACATGAAAAAAATGACTTTCGGATGTTGGGGACACGCTTTCAATAAACGTTTTTTATATACGGATAAAAATGGGAAGTTTAATGAATTTACACTCCCCGGAGGCGTGGCGCTTATTCAACAACTCTTAAGCGCCGGAAAATTAACCCAATACGAAACTTTGGACAAGACCTTTCGCTGTGAACGTTTTGAACTGAAACAATTTGAAGACAAACAAACCCGGAAAAGCTACTACGCAGTCAATCGTTACCTGGGATTCACGGAAGGAAATACGACACCGCCTCCCTGCGATGCAAAATACGCCATCGTATCCGACAAAGGATTAGGCATGATAACCACCCCTCCCGGAAATATTCCGGTTCTATGGGCGTCGGATAAAAACCTGCCGGAAAAGGAGATCATCGGACAGATAGCGGAACGTTGTTTTCTGATGATTGACGCAAATGTCTTGCGTAAAAGCGGCGCCATGATCAGCGCCCGGATTTCCTGGGAACGCAGTGTTACCGAGCTACTCTGGCAGCTACAACATAATCCTGCATTGTCTTACCTCTGTAAAGTGCCTCATATATTGATTACATTTGCTGAAGACGGCGCCGTTTATATCAGACGGGAAAATGACAAACCCAAAGCCTCTTTAGTTCTTGCACATGGTAATGGCGAAGGTTTCCTGCGCGGAAAAATCAACGGTTCAACCAATGACAGTTTCGCTCTGATGACAGTCGCGTTGGCGTTACAATTTCCGGAAGTAATTAGCGGAAAAATGCCTTTGCATATATTACCAGTTCTGAAAGCGGCCGAAAACCTGTTAACCGACGGTTATCCGATAGAAAAACTCCGTGAAGGAATACTGGAGATGCCCAAAATTGAAACGACGATAGACGAAATGCCGTTTGAAATACCTTTTGATCCGGAACAAAGTGTTGTCGACCCCGATTTCTGGCGTATTTCCAATAGCGCAAGCAATAAACGTATCTTCGACATGGCATGCGAATATGTGCTGAAAGGGGCTAAAGTCATAGAAGGCCTGCCGCTGCTCTCATTTGGAGGGCTAACGACCATCGACCGTTGGGAAATAGAAGCGTTCCGGAACATTTGCAATCTGATTGAGAATTATGTCGGTTCGGATAGCATACGCCCCCTTTCCATAGCCGTATTCGGCGCTCCCGGAAGTGGAAAATCGTTTGGCGTTACCCAAATTGCGAAAAACATATTACCGGGCAAAGTCGAAAAATTAGAATTCAATGTATCGCAGTTTGTAGACAATACGGATATCGGAATCGCCTTTCAGAAAGTACGCGATGTAACGCTGGAAGGAAAATTACCCTTAGTCTTTTTTGACGAATTTGACTCCGACCGGAATGGCGTTCAACTCGGTTGGGTAAAGAATTTCCTGATGCCGATGCAGGATGGTAAATTCAAAGACGAAAGCGGTGAACATCCGCTGGGAAAATGCATTCTGGTTTTTGCAGGCGGCACATCCTCAAGTTTCGAAGACTTTTCACAACCGATGTCATCGGAAAACCCTGAAGAACAAAAGAAATTCAAAGATATTAAAGGCCCTGACTTTGTCAGCCGCTTACGAGGGACAATCAATGTGTTAGGCCCGAATCAAACCAACGCAAACGATAAAAACTATATTTTAAGACGCGCCCTGCTCCTGCGCAGTCTTTGCGAACGCAAACTGAATATGAAAAAGGGTGGAAACGCCCCGCTGAACAAAAATGTCCTCTGGGCCATGTTGCTTGTACCCAAATACAAACACGGCGCACGCTCTATGGAAGCGATCCTGGACATGAGCCGTATCGAAGGCAATGTATGGGAACCTGTTTCGCTGCCATTCTATTCGCAACTGTCGCTACATGTCGATGCCGACGCCTTTATCCGTTTGGTTTTGCGCGAAGTAATCCTGAATAGTTATACGGAAAAGTTGGCAATTGCCATACACGAAGATTTTTGCAAAAAAAATCCGACTTCCGACAACAACAAGCCCTGGACGGAACTGCCCGAAGACATCAGAAACAGCAACCGTGACCAGGCACGCTGTTTTGGTAAATTCCTGAAAGAGGTCGATTGCGATTTTGATTCAGGCGACACGCCTTTCCTATCGGTAGAAAAATTCAGCGAGGATGAAATATTGAAAATAGCCAAACTGTCACACGAAATCTGGATGAAAAGCAAAACAGATGCCGGATGGGTATATGAAAAGAAAAAAGATGCCGATAAGAAAACACATCCGCTTTTGGTAGATTGGGACAAACTCCCCAAAGCTGAAAAACAAAAAGATATAGACATTGCGGAAAATATCATTCCGATGATGCAAAGTATCGGGTTGAGAGTATACAAAGTTATTTAGTATAAGGTCTGAATTAATATGGCACACGAAGTATTTATCAGTCATTCGTCGAAAGACAAATTAACAGCAGACGCACTCTGCCATGCATTGGAACAAAATGGAGTTTCTTGTTGGATTGCTCCCAGAGATGAATTTAGGTAAAGAACACAAGTAATACCCCATTTATGGGGGTGACAGGTATACGCGAAGGATGTAATTTTGTGATGTGATCGTTTTTGTATAATAAATAATTAATTAAAAAAAGGAGAGATTATTATGGGACTATTTGGATTATTTAAAAATAAAAAAGAAGAAAAAAAGCAAAGTAGCTATACCGACAACTCTCAAAGCTATTCTCCTATTGAAAGAGGGGGAAGTGACATGATGAATATTCTAGGCAAACTCATGGCAATTGCATGGACGGAATTTCAAATTAAATCAAATGAAGACCTTATAGCTTGCGCTTTAGTTAGTCCGATTTGTGACAGAGCCAATGGTAGTTTAAAAGCAAAACTTATGATTGAGAGCTCTACGGAATATGAGCGTTTCATCAACACTCAAGATAAGAGTATTCTAAAAAAGAGTGAACTTGGACATGATTTATGGAAAGCTATTTGTACAAATGGAATCGTTTTGGAAGTAGCAAAAAGCGATATAAAAAAATTAAAACTCATTGTTGACGGTAAGGACATGGTATTTCCATACCAGTATAAGGGAAAGGCGAAAAACGTATCGATTATTCTTCCGTATAAGTTAGAAAAATACCCAAAACATGTTTTGATGTTTTCTTCTTACGAAAAAGGTAATTTCAAACATGAAAAATTAGCGCCTCAGTTTTTAATCGAAATTTGGAATACAGCCTGTACAAAAAACCAATAGGTAGTCCATTATTTCAATATCTAAATCTTCTGTCATGAAATGGGAAAATGTCTACATCTTTATCAGTAGCACATTCAATGATATGCACGCCGAGCGAGATTACCTTGTCAAAAAAGTATTCCCGCAGTTGTCGGCATGGTGTGAGGAGCGTCGGTTGCGGCTTGTTGATATAGATCTGCGTTGGGGGGTAAGCGAGGCAGATGCAACTGAAAACAAACGAGTCGTACAAGTATGTCTCAACCGAATTGATGAATGTCGTCCCTTTTTCTTATGTTTTCTTGGACAGCGCAGAGGATGGATACCTTCTGACAAGGATGTGAGTGACGAAACAAAGACGCGCTTTCCAAAGTTAATCGAAAGCAAAGAACAAGAATCTGTTTATTTGGGCAAAAACTCCGTAACCGAAATGGAAATCCTCCATGCGCTGATAGATCCGATGCACAATGGCACTTTTTTAGATAAAAACGGCAAGGAGACAGATGGTTCAAAAGTCAAACATGCATTTTTCTTTCTACGCGAGCCCGATTACCTCAATAACTTAATTCACCCTGATCAAAGAAGCGTTTATACAAACAAAGCCGACCCAAACCCTGAGATAGCCGACAGAGAGTTGAACTACTGGCGGGATGTTATCATCCCCGCTACAGGGCGACCCGTAATACACTATAATGCCGATTGGAACGTAAATGAAAGTACGCACGAAATCGCCTTACCCCTCGTTGCACCTACGACAGCGCCATTTGATAGCAATACATGGAAAGAGGCTTTCAAGCAGTGGAAAAGACGTTGGGAGGAAGTGGGCGTTGCTGTTGGCAATAACGGAGAGATCATCGATTTTAATGAATTAGAAAAGGCCAAGGCCTATAACGCACAATTTACGAAAGGTAGGTTAAGTAATTTCAGGCAAAAAGGTCAAAGCATCGACCAAATCATCCTAAAGCAATTGCAAGATGCCATCACGGAACAATTCGGAGAACGTGTGACTGAGCAATTCACCCCCCTTCAACGAGAACTGGACCAGCAAGAACAGTTTTTACAGATGGCAAGCGATGGGTTTATCGAACGTGGGGATGATTTTACAGAAATAAACAAATACGTCAGTGAGGAGGGAGAAAACAAACCATTTGCTCTCACTGCCTATGCAGGAATGGGCAAAACAAGTCTTCTTGCGTATTGGATCAGTACCTATAAACCAATGCCGGATGAAACATTACATTACCGTTTTATCGGTGGAAGTGATGGTTCTACAAACACAGAACGTTTACTGCGTTCGTTATTGAATGAGCTGAAAGAGATTGGAAAAATCAACAGTGATATCCCTGTTGATACAGACGAGGTGTTAAATAAATTACCTGATCTGTTAGAGGAAGCAGGACGGGCCGGAAAAACCATTCTTGTGATAGATGCCCTAAACCAATTGGAGAGCGGTATGTCCGAATTGTACTGGACGCTCCCCCGTTTACCCTTCAATATTAAACTGATCGTCAGTTTCAAATTAGGCGATGCGGATGCAGATCGTTTTTACCGGGAGCGAAAAAATAATCATGACATGATACTCAGCAGTGTGAAGCCATTTGCAAATATAAGTGACCGCACGAGGTTGGTAACCACCTATCTGGAACAATACTTCAAGGAACTGGATGCTTCCCGGATTAATACACTTGTATCCTCAGAGGGAGCTGAGAATCCCCTGTTTCTAAAAGTGGCATTGTCGGAATTACGTGTATATGGCGTACATAACGACTTGACCCAGGTCATTCGGGAACGTTTCGGGAAGACTACAGTTATGGCATTCACCACTATATTGGAGCGTATGGAGAATGATCCGGCATATACACAATTAAAGCCAAAAATTGCGTTACCCCATATTTTCGGATGGATTGCACATAGCCGTTACGGACTAACAGTAAAAGAATTATCCGGTCTTTTGATACGTAAAAAATTAACGAACAACATAGACGAATCATTCGATGTAATTTACCTTATCATACGACAATTGCGTCCATTTCTTGCCAGACGTGACATGCGCATTGATTTTTTTTATGAAAGTTTCAAAATCGCGGCAAAAGAAAGATACACCAACCGTCACCCCTATGCACAACCTGCCGGAGGATGGCATAAAGATCTGGCGGAATATTTCAGTACATTACCGTTGGAAAATCACCACAAAATAATGGAGCAGGCATATCAATATGCTTCTTCCGGTATGAATAAAGCGTATGAAGATTGGATTTTCAATTATTTCTATATCGAGGCTTGTTTATCAAACTTTGACACGGATAAATTGATTGAAGATTGCAGTTATTCAACATCGCAAAACGTCACATTACTCCACGGATTTTACCGGCTTGCAGCGACTCGCCTTACACAATATCCCTCCCTGTTGGCAGAAGAACTTTGGGGGCGAATGGCAGGAACAGACAATGATTGCTTTAACCACCTCTTGAAACAGGCAACCGAAGCAAAGGCGCAACGGAAAGAGGCATGGTTACGGCCGAAGTTCGCCTGCCTTGATCGCCCGGGCAATGAAATTGTTCGTATTTATCGCACTGATTGGATAATGAATAAACAATTTGCCCTTTCACCGGACAACAAACGAATGATAACCGTAGTAAAATCCAATCAACTGTCAATATGGGATGTGGAAAGTGGGAGAACGATACGACAGATACAGCTCGGCGACAATCATCATCCCGAATGTATTCTTTATGCGCCTGATGGTTCATGCTTTGCAATTATTATCAGAAATCTCCATGCGAAGAAAATAAAGGTATGGAATGCATTGAACTATGAAATTCAATGTGAATTACAATATGAATTGTATAATTATCGCGAAAACAGAGAAGGACATTTTTACATCTTAACGGATACCGAATTTACATTCACGAGTGACAGCAAAGCGATTATTGCCAAAGGCAAAGACGGTGAAATAAAAATATCGGACACATTTACCGGAAAACTTATTTCGTCAATCACCCATCTTCCGGAAACATCATCATATGTTGATCAATCCATCCCCGAAGTCTATTCTTTCGGCGTCGGCGGTAAATCTTTAATTGCAATGGGTTGCCTGCATCCCGACAAAAATAATAAAAACTGGGATCAGGTTTGGTTTAAACGTCGACTGTATCCGGTCTTATTGTTCGACTTCATTGGGGAGACACAGCAACTCATCCCACGAAAATATGTATTAGAAGGACATGACAATACCGTATCAAAAGTCGCAGTAAGCCCTGATGAGGCAATGATCGCTTCTGCCCAGCCCGGTAAAGTTAAACTGTGGAATGCCGCTACAGCCGAATTACTGGGAGAATTATCAACAGATATTGCAGAGATCACCGTATTGAAGTTTCTGGATGACGGAAAAGAATTAGCGGTTGCCGGTTCAGACGGAATACTTCGTATCTATGCCAGTCCGGAACTAATATGTAAAAAATCAATTCCCTGCCAAATGGGAACGATCCGTTCTGGTATATTTTTCTCCGATGAAACACATTGTTTGTGCCATGCATACCCCAATATGATTAAATTAATATCACTGGAACGCCAGAGTGTAACAGACAACTTATGCTCCGAAAAACTTATTAGCATAGGAAAAGACCAGATCCGGAATATGTTTATAGCTTCTTCCTATCATAACTATATTGAGGATGGTGACCAGCCAACATTGTTTTCGACGGCCGGAGGATGTGTTTATTTCTTTAATGCGGACAACAATCGATGCTTATATTCCAAACCGTTACTGTCAGCACGAAATATGGATATGGTATATGTCGGATTAGATGGAAAATTCATCGTATCAAAAGACTGTACGACAGGAGACCGTACATCAGCCGTTTTTAAATATTGGCCATTGGAAGAAACGCTACATGAGGATGAAGGATTTTTGGCAGATGATTTTTCATTTACAAATTTTCATTCCGGAAGCTCTGATTGGCAGGTACGCAACAGATACGCCCAATTCTCATCCGACAGTAAACATCTGATAATAACAGAATCCTCTCCCGACGAAACTGTATCCGTTTACAAGTCGAAAAGCGGCAGGCTCTTAAATAGAATAAAATGGAAAAAAATTCATTTTTCCCTATATTTCAAAATGTTATCCAACAAGATGCCACAATCCCTTATTTCGGTCTTTTTAAAAAGACAAAAAGATCATGCCGACGAAGAAACAATATTCGAAGTATCATCCGATGGAAACAAATTTTATGTATTGAATTTGTACACCGGATTACTGAATTGCTTTCTTCTCCCTCAAAAAAAATGTATAAAGACGATTATCCTGAAAGAGTTTTTGATCGATGAATACAAATATTATGGAAAGGAAAACAAACTTGTATTATCAGAGGATGAGAATAAACTTCTCGCAATAAATGACACATTTGTCTGGATAATTGACATACCTGAACAAAAAGTCATTTTCAGATTCAACAGAGAGCATAAAGCCGGAAAAGATTGGGGCGACAGCAATTGTTTTGCATCGGTAAATAAAGACGGAAGCCTGCTTTGTATTTCACGGGCAATTTATACCGGAAAAGCATTACACTCCGAGGCTAAAGATTCCGACAGAGATCTAAATCGAATGGAGTGCATTGAATTATGGAATACCCGACAAAACAAATTTATCGCGATGTTTTACGTTGAAGGACATGCGACTAATATTTTAGTTGATGATAAGCAGTTTTCATTCGGAATGAGTAACGGCGAAATTTGCACATTGGTTTTAGAAAATTATTCAATCGAAGCATAAACAACAAAAAAATATTGAATATGAAGATATTAAAAAAATTATTCGGTAACAAAGGGAATAGCACATCCTTAATGTTCGTACTGATTCTTTTCGAGGATTTTGACCATCAGTGTCCTGCAAAGAATAAAGACAGCTACAATGAATTCGCTCTACCGGTCATGTATAATCTCGTAGACCTACATTACGCCAAAAAACTTAAATCTAAGAAATGGACGTATGATTATATGTTGAATACAATCGATCTGCGCGACAAACGTATTCTTCATACGGAATTCCGGGATTTGGAAACAAAAGAAATCAAAGACAAATCAAAATACAAAGAGATGTGTAACGGCATAAAATCGCGGTGGAAAGAACAGCTTATCGAACGATTTCCACAATATGACAGAAATGCATTGGAAGATGGATTTGAAAAAATCGTATTTGATTATTTTCCGTCAAAATGTATACTTGCCGCATCATTTCTGTTAGACGATTTGCTTAAATACGGAGTGAATAAATTTCATTAATATAACAACAACTAAAAAAAAACATTATGGGATTTTTTGATTTTCTAAAAAAAGAGCCGGCGACACAGCAAACAGCCGGTCGCATTAAAAGTGTTACGATATACTGGAACTCAACCATGTCCGGATTTGCCTCCGTAATATCACCGATGGGGATACTTCTTGATCTGAAAAAAATAGAAGAAGATGCGCCTTTATTTTCACAAAAAGTCAGGTCATATATGCAAGAATACCATCTGAAGACTAAAAGATTAGAAAAATTGCGACCTTGCAAATCAGTTGAAGAGCTTAATAATTTTGTGGCAAAAAATTTCAAGCAATCGGCTAAAACAGACTTCAGCATGGTTGGTTCGGATACGATATGGTTTCTTTATTTAATAGAATACGGGGAACCGGACGAATCCTTAAAACTTAGCGACAATGAATCTAAAGAAATAAAAGCCATTATTTTTTCACAAAACCCACTTGACAATAAATATGAAAATCCGGCGCAAGAAATTGTCGACATATTCAAGAAACAATCCGTAAAAGCCGAGAGCGATAATATTTTTGATCGTAAACTATGTGTCGTTGCTGAACAAATAAAAGATTTTGATAAAATGCTTTTAGTTGCACATCGGGCTAATGTCCTGGCATCAGAACAAAACGTTAAAAATTTCGCACTCAGATTGTTGTTAGAATACGCATGGAGAGGCATAGATGGTTGGGAACAGTATTATTATTGCCATGTAAATTACACTTAAAAGAAGAAATATGGTACACAATGTTTTATCACTCTGACAACATTATTTATAAATTATCAAAAATCAGTAGTTCGTAATTTCAAATACTCTATTTATGGGGCTGACCACCCTATTCCGATTTTGTAATTTTGTACAGAGATCGTTTTGTGTTATTAATTATTTTAAAATCACATGTCCTATGAAAAAAATCAGAACAATTACAGTCAGCGCTTTATGCCTCATTTCCTTATTCATCATGAACGGAACGGGAAAAGCCGAAGAAATGTCGAAAGCAGCCCAATGGTTGGCCGCGCAAGTGGATGAATACAGCAAACGAATCTATGTTTATGCAGATTACAGCGACTCGAAAAATGCGTTTACACAAAGAGGCTTTATGGTGGAAGGTGTGGAAGAACCGGTTTTAAATGAAGCCTCACAAGTGGCGTATTCGGGAATTACTTCGATTCAAGTGACGGCGCCTATCCGGAGCGGCGGATGGTCCGGCATTGTTTTTGCTAATGGCATATTGGAAAGAGGAAGCATCATCCCCCGGATGGATTGGGGAGATCACGACGCCGGAATGAACCTGACCGGAGCCGGAAAATTAGTGATTCATGCCCGCGCAGCCGATGGCGAAACGGCATACGTCGAATTTAAAATGGGGACTATTAAAGAAGCATATCCCGACACCGACTCAAAAACATCGGAAATGGTCAATCTTACCGATGAATGGTCAACCATAGAAATAGACCTTCAAGGTGCGGATTTATCCCGGATTGCAGGCGGATTCGCGATTCTCTTTAATGACAATAACAGAAAAGACGTTGTAACCGTTTACATAGACGAAGTTTATTACGAATTTGATGCACCCCGGACAGGACCGCTTTTCATACCCAGCTATGAACCTGTTTCTTTGGACAAAGCGAGTTCCTTTATCAATTCATTCTCCTATTCTTATGATATGGCCATGACGGTGCTGGCGCTTGCTTATGCCGGCAAGACGAATCAAGCGGAGAAAGTCGCCGACGCGCTTCTATTCGCATTCGAGAACGACCGCAAATTTTCTGTCACAGAACGGGGTGTACGCAACGGATATGCCTCGGGTAGTCCCATTTCGTTCCCGGGTTGGTATTCGGAAACAGGGAAAGCCCCTTTTGCAAAATTAGCAGGCACCTATGATTTAGATGCAAATTTTTGGATGGAAGATTTCTACAGTGACAGTTACGCGACGGGAAACAATGCCTGGATACTTCTTGCCTTTCTTAAAATGTACGATACTACGCGCGATCATAAATACTTAGACGCCGCATCCCGGCTGGCAGACTACCTGCTGACATTAAAAGATGATATCAACGGTGGTTTCAAAGGAGGTTGGGATGGTTTCGACGATACGCAAACAAAAGCGATGTACGCGAGTACGGAGCACAATATTGATTTATACAGCGCCTTCCGGCAACTCGGCCACATCATTAAGAAGACCGACGAAACAGCAGCGGAAGTATATTACGCGGCAGCCGAACATGCCAAAAAGTTTGTCTTCAACATGTATCACGCCGGAGAGGGATTTTTTTATACCGGTACGACAGACGACGGGATTAGTATCAACAACACCATTTACCCGCTGGATGCAAACACATGGGCGATACAAAGTTTTTATAATGAACCGGGATTTGATAGCGAAAAGACCATGTTGTATATTGAAAACAACTTTCGCGATCCGGAGAGTGGTTTTTACAAATTCAGTGACAAAACCCCGACCGGTTACTGGACAGAAGGTTCGTACCAGAAAATAGTATCCGACCTGGTCTTAGGCCATACCGATACATACCAAACACAACTGGCACAATTAGATTCCGAAGCAGAACCGGACGGTAGTATCACGGCCGCCAGTATAGACGGATTAAAAACCGGTTTTTATATCGGCGACGGTTCGGAATGGATTTACGATCATCGCGTCAGTGTAGGAGCAACAGCCTGGAAAGCCCTGGCAGAATTGGGCGTTAACGTCTTAGACCCCAATCTATATCTCGACGAAGATGCGGGAAATACTTTCGAAACGAAAACTCCTCCCATTGTATCTATAAACAACGGAATATTATATGTAAAAGAAGCAACGGAAGGCGAAATCATTCAGGTTTATTCCATCACCGGCAGACTTTTACACCAAGTCACTTCATCGGAAGGAAGCGCCGGCTATCCCATTTCTTCATCCAA
>QMCE01002075.1_pt1 | contig 11407 bp, 7 predicted proteins | sample 1821851 | NCBI WGS metagenome assembly QMCE01 (sample SAMN09453174, study PRJNA476694) | Termite gut metagenome, whole genome shotgun sequencing project. | isolation source: worker | host: Odontotermes sp. | place: South Africa:Pretoria | collected 2016-01-28
CCATTGTGCAATATTCCCCACTGCTGCCTCCCGTAGGAGTCTGGGCCGTATCTCAGTCCCAGTGTGGCCGGTCGCCCTCTCAGGCCGGCTACCCGTCGTCGCCTTGGTGAGCCATTACCTCACCAACAAGCTGATAGGCCGCGACCCCATCCTTAACCGTCGGAGCTTTCCACCTTCCGAGATGCCTCAGAAGGTCATATCCGGTATTAGCATCTGTTTCCAAATGTTATCCCAGTGTTAAGGGTAGGTTGGTCACGTGTTACGCACCCGTTCGCCACTCGTGTACTCCGAAGAGCCTTACCGTTCGACTTGCATGTGTTAAGCACGCCGCCAGCGTTCGTCCTGAGCCAGGATCAAACTCTCTCCGTTGAAAACTCACATCGTCATCCGAAGATCACGATGCTTCAACTTGAGGTTGATAACCTGACACTATCCAAATCATCTGGATGTATCATTATCAAAGGAACCGCTCCTGTCTCAGGCCTTATCACTAAAGCTTGACCAGAAGTCGGGGCACTTGTTACAAACTGTATCTAGTGCATTCTTTGGCATTGACTTTAAGCACACTGTTGAGTTCTCAAGGTTCAGGTGCGACCCGCTCTTTGGCTTTCGCCGCCGTTTGGGGCAACTCGGTTAACTTTACCCCGGATCTTCATCCGGGTCAAGTCGGGATTTTCACCCTTTCTCATCGGGGATGACGATCTATCCTTTGGGAGGATATCCCGTCAACTTTTCCGAGTCGAAAACCCCTTCTGACTAGCACTTTCAGCTTCTCAGCTGGAGGGCCGGCCCGCGGGGGCTTGATAAAGGTACCTCGCTTCGCGGGCCAGTGTCAAATCCAGCCGCCTCCCCCGCTCAAAACGGCCCGAAAGCCCTGACGGGGACCCGGAGCCCTCGGCTGGGATGAGGGGGAAATGAGCTAGAATCGAAGGCTGACTCTTTCCAGAAAAGGATGGCCCTCTTGCCCGCTCATTCGTCTCTCTCCACCGAACTCGCCACTGAACAAGCTTACGTCGATCGGGTCCTGGTCCAGATCGGCCAGGCCATGGTCTCGGCCAAGGAACTGGCTGAAGAATCCAGGGCCCGGTTCACCTCCAACCGAGAGACCTGGGTGAGAGAGGAGGACGGCACCGCCCTGTTCGAACGTGACGCCTTCGCCTTCCTGGCGGCCCGACGCATCGCCGATCTGGAAGGCCAACACGAAGGACTGGTCTTCGGCCGTCTCGACTTCCTGGACCGTGAGCGACGCTACATCGGGCGCTTGGGGGTGCGCACCAACGACTACGAGCCGCTGGTGATCGACTGGCGCGCCCATGCGGCCGAACCCTTCTACCGGGCGACGCCGGTCCAACCGATGGGGGTGGTCCGGCGACGGGTCCTGACCTCGCGCGACGACCGGGTGACCGGCATCGAAGACGACGTCCTCCTGCCGGACCAGGTGCCTGACGACATGGCCGTCATCGGTGACGGCGCCCTGATGCGGGCCCTCAACCGGGCCCGCGGCCCCCGGATGCACGACATCGTCTCCACCATCCAGGCCGAGCAGGACGAGGCCATCCGGGCGCCCTATCAGGGTTTCACCCTGCTCAGCGGCGGACCGGGCACCGGCAAGACCGTCGTCGGACTGCACCGGATCGCCTTCCTGCTCTACACCTACCGGCGTCGGTTCGCCAACGGCGGGGTGCTGGTGGTCGGGCCCTCGTCCATCTTCATGGACTACATCGAGAAGGTCCTGCCCTCCCTCGGCGAGGACGCGGTCACTCTGAAGTCGCTCGGCCAGGTCGGCGACGACGTCCTGGGGCTGACCGCGTCGGTCCATGACCCCGAGGACGCCTGGACCATCAAGGGGGGTCTGCAGATGCCGGAGGTCCTGCGCCGGCTGGTGGAGAAGTCCCCGACCAGGGACGGACTCACCGTCATCGTCGAGGGCGAACCCCTCACCATCTCGGCCGACAGCCTCGCCCGGATCCGCCATGGGCTCCTGGCCCGCATGGCCTACAACCCCGCCCGGAAGGTGGCCGAGACCGAGGTGATCGCCCACCTGCGGACCGCCGGCCAGGGACTGGTCGACGTCGAGGACGCCCGCTTCGAGGACCGGGTCCGCGACTTCTGGGCCTTCCCCGCCTTCATGGAACAATGGTGGCCCCTCCTCGAACCGGGCCAGGTCCTGGCCCGACTGGGCGACCCGGCGGTGGCCCCGGGCCTGGGCACCTTGACCGAGGAGTCAGCCGAGATCCTGGCCCGGGCGATCAATCCGCAGTGCTGGACCGTCGGCGACATCCCCCTGCTCGACGAACTGGCCCTCCTGCTCGGCCCCATCCCCACCGCCAAGGAGGACGAGTCCATCTTCCTGACCGACGCCACCAAGGAGATCGTCACCATCGACAACCGTCTGACCGACCGGCGCCTCCCCGAGTCCGGGGTGGTCCACGCCACCTACGCCCACATCCTGGTGGACGAGGCCCAGGACATCACCCCCATGCAGTGGCGGATGCTCCAGCGGCGGGGGCCGAGCGCCTCCTGGACCATCCTGGGGGACCCGGCCCAGTCCTCCTGGCCCGACCCCGCCGAACCGCGACGGGCCCTCAGCCGCCTGATCGGCGACCGGCCCCGACGGGCCTTCAAGCTGTCGACCAACTACCGCTCGCCGAAAGAGTCCTACGACCTGGCGACAGCCTACATCCGACAGGTGGAACCTGAGGCCGACATCCCCCGATCGGTGCGTTCCACCGGTGTGGCCCCCCGCCTGCTGGTGGCGGCGGGCGCCGACCTGGCCGCCACCGTCCGCCGGGAGACCGACCGGCTGATGGGCGAAGTGGAGGGCAGCATCGGGGTGATCTGCGCCCAGGAGCACACCGCCACCGTCGCGGCGGCTCTGCCGGACGACGACCGGGTGATCCTGCTCGATCCCCTGGCGGCCAAGGGGCTGGAGTTCGACGCGGTCCTGGTGGTCGACCCCGACGGCATCGCCCGCCAGGGGGTCGCCGGACCCCGGATCCTCTACGTCGCCCTGACCCGGCCGACCCAGATCCTGGTGACCGTCGATCTCGACCAGGTCGGGCACTGGCGACCGCCGGTCGCGCCCAAGGAGTGACCCCGGCATCAGGCGGGCCGCAGCCGGCCGAGCCAGACGCCCTCTTCGCCGCCGGGGTGACCGCCGGGATCAGGCGGGCCGCAGGCTCTCCCAGATGTCCAGGGTGGCCCTGGACCGGTTCTGGGTGAAGAAGTGCAGGCCCGGCGCCCCCCGGTCCACCAGCTCCTGGCTGAGTTGCGTGGCGATCGAGGCTCCGACGGCCCGGACCGCCACCGGGTCGTCCGCCACGGCCTCCAGCGAGGACCGCACCGCCGCCGGCAGTTTGGCCCCGCTCAACTCGGCGAACTTGGACACCTGGGAGATCTGGGTGATCGGCATGATCCCGGGAATGATGGGGATGTCGCAACCGATGGAACGCACCCGGTCGACCAGGTCGAAATAGTCTTGGGCGGTGAAGAAGAGTTGGGTGATGGCGAAGCTGGCGCCGGCCCGCCACTTGTCCCTCAGGATCCGAGCGTCGAGCGCCGGATCGAACTGGGCCGGATGGGCCTCGGGGAAGGCCGCCACCCCCACGCAGAAGCCGCCATGGTCCACGATCAACTCCACCAGCTGGGTGGCGTTGGCCAGACCCTCGGGGTGGGCCTGCCAGGGCACGGAAGCCCCGCCCGGCATGTCACCCCGGATGGCGAAGATGTGGTCGATGCCGGACCTGGCGTAGGCCTCGATCACCTCGATCAGCTGGGACCGCGACTGGCTGGCGCAGGTCAGATGGCCCATGACCCGGACATCGGTGAGGGAGCGCAACTCGGCCATCGCCGCCAGGGTGCGGTGGCGCTGGGACCCGTTGGCGCCGTAGGTCACGGACATGAAGTCCGGCTTGGTCTGAGCCAGCCGGGCGACCGCCCGCCCCAACTGCTCGGAACCGGCCTCATCCTTGGGCGGGAAGAACTCGAAGGACAGAAGGGGCCGATCCAGCTCGGCCAGGCGATCAGCGATGGTCATGCTGCCCGCTCCACCGCCGCATGGACCAGAGCCGCCAAGGCGTCGGCCCCCTGGGAGGAGATGTCGAGCCGCTGGAGGTACTTCATGCCGGCCGCCGCCTCGGTCAAGATGGCCTTCTCAGTCGCCTCGACCGCCCCGCAGTCCACCAGGATCTGGCGGGCCGCCATGATGTCCGCGTCGCCGAGGCCGGGGTCCCCCATCATCTGGGTCAGACGGGCGGCGTCTGAGCGGGAGGCCAAGCGCATGGCGTACCCGATCACCACCGTCTTCTTGCCCTCCCGCAGATCGTCGCCGGTCGGCTTCCCGGTCACCGCCGGATCCCCGAACAGGCCCAACAGGTCGTCGCGCATCTGGAAGGCGTAACCGACATGGGTGCCGAAGGCGCTCAGGCCGTGTTGGGTCCCGTCATCGGCCAGACCGAGGGCGGCCCCGATCTGGACCGGCCGGGCCACGGTGTACTTCGCGGTCTTGAAGCCCATCACCAGGCCGGCGTCCCGCAACATGTTGGCCCCGCTCGAGGGCCGGGCCTGGTTCACCAAATCAAGGTACTGGCCCGCCAGCACCTCGGAGCGGACCGCGTCAAGGTAGGGCCGGGCCCGCTTCAACCTCTCCCCCGAGATCGGAGCCTGTTCCACCATCGACACCGACCAGGCGAAGAGGAGGTCTCCGAAGAGGATGGCGGCGCTCAGGCCGAAATGGGCGGAGTCGCCCTGCCAGGCCTGATCCCGGTGGTAGGCCTCGAAATAACGGTGGGCCGCCGGACCCCCCCGGCGGGTGTCGGAAGAGTCGATCAGGTCGTCGTGGACCAGGGCGAACAGGTGGAGCAGGTCGAGGCTGGCGGCGATGTCGATGACTGCCTGAGGCGGTTCGGTCGCGGCGCCGGCGGCGGCGACGTAACCCCAATAGCAGAAGGCCGGACGGATCCGCTTGCCCCCCTGGGCGAAGTGGGCGGCCTGGTCCCAGATCGGGTCGAGTTGGTCACCGGTTTGGGCTAGCAGATCCCGCTGCGTGTCGTAGAAGTGGTCCAGGCTGGCTTGCACCGCCTCCAGGAAGTCATCGCTCAAGGGCTGATAAGGATCGAACCTCACATCACACGCTCCTTCATCCGGGCCGGCCCGTCCCCCGAGGACCCGACCGACGCGGCCCGGACCGGCCCGTTCAGACGGCGGCCGGGGACCGAGCCCGAGACAGTGGGGAGGGGGGACGGCACGGTCATGGGGAAAAGACTACCCCGCCTGGCCGCCCCCCTGGCCAGACGGCCGATCCGACACCCCAAGAAGCCTCCTCCCCCGGTGCGTCTGACCGGAATCCGAGACCGATCCTCCTACACTCAATAGTGGTTTTTTCTCTCTACCTTCAGGAGTTCCCGTGTCCGTGACGCCGACCGACAGCCTCATCGGCTCCGTCCTGGGCGGAAGGTACGAGATCGTGGCCCGGGTCAGCCGGGGCGGCACCGCCGTCGTCTACCGGGGGATCGACCGCCGACTGGGCCGGACCATCGCCGTCAAGGTCATCCATTCCGACCTCATCGACGACCCGGAGTACGTCAAACGCTTCGACCGGGAGGCCCGGGCGGCCGCCCTGCTCTCCCACCCCAACATCGTGGCCGTCTTCGACCAGGGTTACGCCGGCGACCGGCCCTACATCGTCATGGAGTACGTCCACGGCCAGTCCCTGCGCTCCATCATCTCAGCCTCGGCCCCCCTGCCGCCGGCCCTGGCCCTGGCCTACGCCCATGAGGTGGCCAAGGCCCTGGCCGCCGCCCACGAGGCCGGCATCATCCACCGTGACATCAAGCCGGAGAACGTGCTCGTCACCAACGACGGCCAGGTCAAGGTCACCGACTTCGGCCTGGCCAAGACCATCGGCTCCCAATCCTCCTCCGCCTCCCAGGGCATGCTCATGGGGACCATGAGCTACATGGCCCCCGAGATCCAGACCGGCCAGGCCGCCATGGCCTCCGACGTTTATTCCGCCGGGGTGGTCCTCTATGAGATGCTGACCGGCCGGAAGCCCCACACCGGCGACGACCTCAACCAGGTGCTCTACAAGCACAGCCATGTGGACATCCTGCCGCCCTCCGAGGCCCTGACCGGCCAGGCCAAGGCCCGGATCCCCGACTACGTCGACGCCCTGGTCATCGCCTGCACCTCCCGGCGCCAACAGGTCCGCCCGACCAACGGCCGGGTCCTGGAGGAGAAGATCGCCAAGGCCCGTCGCAGCCTCGACGCCGGCCTGCTCCACGACGCCGCCCTGGTCCGCGAGTTCAGCGGGTCCAAGCCGGCTGTCGAGATGACTCCGGTGGCGCCGGCCTCCTCCCGGCAGGAGGGCGGACCGCTGGTGGCGGCCGAGCCCGCCCTGGTCGCCGCCCCGGCCGCCACCCGACTGGCCAAGGCCGCCACCCCGCCGAAAAAGACGAGTCGTCACTCGGTGAAAGGGGACCGACGCGGCTCCAGGCGACGCCGCAAGGCCCCGCTGGTGATCCTCATCGTCCTGATCGTCATCGGCCTGGTCGCCGGCGGCACCCTGGCCTGGTGGTTGATGGCCGGGCGCTGGACGACGGTGCCGAACTTGACCGGTTTGAACTCCTCCCAGGCCGAGTCCCAGGTGGTGACGGCCGACCTGACCTTCTCCAGCCTGGAGGCCTACTCCGAAGAGGTGCCCCTGGGCCAGGTCATCCGGACCGAACCGGCCGGAGACAGCCGGGTCCACCGAGGTTCGGAGGTGACGGCCTACATCTCGCGCGGCCCGGAGCGCCACCCGATGCCGACGGTGGAGGGGCTGACCGAGGACGAGGCCCGCGACGCCCTCCTGAACGCCCACCTGGCGGTCGGCACCGTCACCGAGCAGTTCGACGAGGTCGTCGAGCAGGGGAAGGTCATCTCCGCCTCCCAGGAACCCAACGCCAGTCTGCCGCCCGACACCCCGGTCGACCTGGTCGTCTCCAAGGGGCGCCAGCCGATCGAGGTCCACTCCTACGTCAACCAGACCCAGGAGGACGCCACCGCCGCCCTGGAGGCCGCCGGCTTCACCGTCACCGCGGTGACCGCCGACGCCGACGGCAAGACCTACTTCTCCTGCTCGGCCGCCAAGGGCACGGTCGTGGCCCAGACACCGGCCGAGGGCGAGCTCTACAAGGGCGACCCCGTGACCCTGGGCATCTCCCAGGGTCCCTCGCAAAACCAGGTGCCGGCCGTGTCCGGGCTCCAGCTCGACCAGGCCAGGCAGAAACTGGCCGACGCCGGCTTCGCCGCCCCCACCATCAAGAAGGACAACATCGGCCTCTTCACCCTCAACTGGGCGACCGGCACCTTCCCGGAAAGCGGCACCATGGCCAACCAGTGCCCCGGCGCCATCGAACTCCACTACGTCTGAGCCGACCGGCCTGTGAGCCTCCTGCCGATCGGGGCGGAGTCGAGCGGCCCGCCCGCCGAGCGGATCAGACCGTCAGGGAGCCGCCGCCACGCAGATCGGTCATGACCGTCCCCGTCATCTCATTCAGACGGTTGAAGGTCGTCGCCCAGCCCCGCTGATTGACCAGGCCCTCATGGATCAGGAAACCCCGGCCGGCCCCCACCGCCCGGGTGAAGTCGATGATCTCCTTCATGGCGCACCAGGGGGCATGGGCCGGCACGGCCGCCACCGCCACATCGGGCGGAACCGTCTCCAGGGAGTCCCCCGGATGAAAGAAGCGCGGTCCCCCGTGTTCACAGATGACCAGCCCGACGTTGCCGATCCGGGGGATGTCGCGATGGATCAGGGCGTGCCGACCGCCGACCGCCTCGATCCTCAGGGAACCGACCACCGTCGACGAGCCGGCCGGGAAGGGCTCGGCGCCCTCCGGCAGGTCGACCACCGTCGCCACCTGGGGCTCGACCAGGAGCCGGGCAGTCGGGTTGCGGCGCAGGAGGGCCGGCAACCACTCCGGATCGATGTGGTCCGGATGGGAGTGGGTCACCGCGATGAGGTCAAGACCGCTCAGCTCGTGCCAGGCGGTGGAGTAGTTGCCCGGGTCGATCAGGACCCTGGCCGACGGGCCTTCGACCAGAACCGTCGAATGCCCCAGATGGGTCAGTCTCATCGTGGGCCGGCCTCCGCCAGGATCTCGCCCAAAAGGTCGCCCGCCGTCAGGCAGTCCTCCCAGCTGACGTCGAGATGGGTGACCGCCCTGACCTCGCGCGGCCCGACCTCCGAGATCAGAAGCCCCTGGGCCCCAGCCCGGGCGATGCCCTCCTGAGCGGTCAGCCGTCCGGTGTCCAGGACCACGATGTTGGTCTCGACCCGGGAACCGACCGCCCAGGGCGCCGCCGCCCGGACCCGGTCGGCCAGGGCGGCCGCCGCCTGATTGTCCTGGGCCAGGCGGTCCAGGTGATGGTCGAGGGCCCACAGGCCAGCCGCCGCCAGGATGCCGGCCTGGCGCCAACCGCCGCCCAGCCGTTTGCGTTCGACCCGGGCCCGGTCGATGTTGGCCCGCGACGAGGCCAGGAGGGTCCCCACCGGCGCCCCCAGACCCTTCGACAGGCAGAGGGTCACCGTGGTGGCCAAGCGGCCGTAGTCGGCCAGGGGCACACCGGTGGCGACCGAGGCGTTGCCCAGCCGGGCGCCGTCGAGATGCAGGCCCAGCCCCCGGTCACGACAGAAGTCGGCGATCCGGGTCAACTCCGCCAGGGGCTGGATGGCGCCCGAGGCGAAGTTCATGGTGTTCTCGACCTCGACCGCCGCCGTCCGGACCAGGTGGCCGTCCTCGAGACAGACCAGGGGCTCGATCTCCTCCAGACGGGCGACGCCGTCGGTCGAGGCCCAGGTCCGGGTGGTGATGCCGTGCAGGGCGGCGTGGGCGCCCAACTCCGCCCGCACGATGTGGGCCTTCTGATCGCACAAGACCTCGGCGCCGATCCCGGCGTCGAGCCAGACCCCCAGGAGGTTGGCCAGGGAGCCGGTGGTGCAAAAGAGGGCGGCCTCCTGGCCGAGCAGTTCAGCCCCCCGGGCCTCCAGCCGCCCGACCGTCGGGTCCTCGCCGTAGACGTCGTCGCCGACCTCGGCGCTCGCCATGGCCTGACGCATGGCCGGGGTTGGTTTGGTCACAGTGTCGCTTCGAAAATCCATGGGATCCAGCCTAATACTCCCCTGTGACCAGTCGGGCCCCAGCGTCGCCGAAGGCTCCCCTGACCGGTTGCGGCCACCAGTGGGGCATCCAGGTCGGGCCCCGCGTCGACGGGGCCCCTTCGGGCTGGACGGCTCCACCACCTGCTGTGCTTGGTCGGGCCCCGTCGGGGCCCCTCTAGAAGTCGGGGGCCGTGAAGGGTGCCCGGGGCCGCCGCTCCATGCTGGAGAGACGGTCGGCCACCATGAAGGCCAGTTCCAGGGACTGGGTCCGGTTGAGCCGCGGGTCACAGACCGTCTCGTAGCGCGAGGACAGATCGGCCTCCGTCAGCTCCTCCACCCCCCCGACGCACTCGGTGACGTCGTCGCCGGTCAACTCGACGTGGATCCCGCCCGGCCAGGTGCCCAGACTGGCGTGGACGTCGAAGAAACCCATCAGCTCGTCAGCCACGTCGGCGAAGGACCGGGTCTTGTAACCGGTGGAGGTGGAGAAGGTGTTGCCGTGCATCGGGTCGCAGACCCAACAGACCTTCCGGCCGGTCGCCTCGACCGCCTCGACGATGGGAGGCAGGGCCTGCCGGACCCGGTCGCGGCCCATCCGGGAGATGATGGTCAGCCGGCCCGGCTCCTGATCCGGGTCCAGGGCCTCGGCCAGCCGGACGACCTCGGCCGGATCAGCCGAGGGACCGACCTTGACCCCCAGCGGGTTGCGCAGCTGGCGCAGGAGCTCCACATGGGCCCCGCCGAGCTGGCGGGTCCGGTCCCCGATCCAGAGCAGGTGGCCGCCGACGTTGTAGGGGGTGTCGGTCCGTGAGTCGATCCGGGTCAGGGCGTGCTCGTAGTCGATCAGGAGGGCCTCGTGGCTGGCATAGAAGTCGACGGTCCTGAAGGCCTCGTCGTCCACCCCGCAGGCCATCATGAAGGCCAGGGCCCGGTCGATGTCGGCGGTCAGCCGCTCGTAGCGGGCCGAGACGTCAGCCGGCGCCGACAGGTGGGCGGTCCGGACGAAGTCCGCGTTCCAGGAGTGCATCGACCGCAGGTCGGCGAAACCGCCCTTGGTGAAGGCCCTCACCAGGTTCAGGGTCGCCGCCGAAGCGTTGTAGACCTGGAGCAGACGGGCCGGATCGGGCCGGCGGGCCTCGGGGGTGAAGTCGTAGCCGTTGACCGCGTCGCCCCGGTAGGCCGGCAGGGTCACCCCGTCACGGGTCTCGGTGGAGGCGGAGCGCGGTTTGGCGAACTGCCCCGCCATCCGGCCGATCTTCACGATCGGCACCTCGGCGGCGTAGGTCAGGACGACCGCCATCGACAGCAGGACCCGCAGACGCCCCCGGATCGAGGCCGCGGTGACCGCCTCGAAGGTCTCGGCGCAGTCCCCGCCCTGCAGGACGAAGGCCCGGCCCTGCGAGGCCTCGGCCAACTTGGTCTTCAGGTCGTCGCACTCGCCGGCGAAGACCAGGGGCGGCAGGGTCCGCAGGTGACCCAGCACGGCCTCGACCGCGCCCGGGTCCTCGTAGACCGGTTGCTGGGCCGGATGCAGGGCGTGCAGGGCGGCCAGAGAGGGCAGGGACGTCAGGGGAACAGACTAACCGTCCCGCTCAAGGCCTGGGGCCGCGTCCCGGCTGACGGCCGGCCCCGCTCCCGCTCAGGAGGTGCGATGCGGGGTGTAGGAGTAGCGGTCCACCATCTCCTGCCCGGTGATGGCCTGGATCCGTCGCATGACCTCGGCGGTGGCCTCGTGCAGGACCTCGGCCGCGCCCTGGTGGTCCTCGGACTGGAGGAAGGCCTGCCGGGTGGTCTCGGGGAAGGTGAAGGCCTGCCCGACCCGCAGCTCCGGGCGGTGCAGCCAGGGGATGGGCAGACGGCCCCGGACGAAACGGGTCCGGAAGCAACCGATCGGGATGACCGGCGCCCCCGAGACCAGGGCCAAGCGGGCGACCCCGGTGTGGCCCCGGTAGAGACGGCCGTCGGGCGAGCGATGCCCCTCCGGGAAGAGGGCCACGACCCCGCCACGGTCCAGGACCTCGTAGATCGAGTCCAGGGCGTCGCGGGAGGCGTCGCCGCCGGCCCGGTCCATCGGCACCTGGTGGATCATCCGCAGGAACCAGGTGCCCAAGCGGTGCAGGAGGGTGTCGGTCCGGAAGAGCTCCTTCTTCGCCGGGAAGGTCAGATGGGGCCGGATCATGATGGGCAGGAGGAAGGTCTCGCCCGTGCCGAGATGGTTGCCGGCGACGATGGCGGGCCCTCGCCGCGGCAGGTTCTCCCTCCCCT
>QMCE01001962.1_pt1 | contig 11406 bp, 8 predicted proteins | sample 1821851 | NCBI WGS metagenome assembly QMCE01 (sample SAMN09453174, study PRJNA476694) | Termite gut metagenome, whole genome shotgun sequencing project. | isolation source: worker | host: Odontotermes sp. | place: South Africa:Pretoria | collected 2016-01-28
TGACTGGGGAAACGCTGATATTGGCATACGGGATTGCCACAGGATTTGTGCTTCCCCAAACGCAAAGTTTTCAACGAATATCGGGTCGTAACTATCTGATGATTGTCGATTCCCGTACGATGGACACGACCGGTATTTACGCATGGGCAACCACGATATTAGTCGATAAATTGCCCTCTAAAAACAGGGTTAAATTGCGTGTTGAAAAATAAATTTTGGTTATGAAAAGAGTTTTGAGATTTCTTTTAGCAGGGGTACTCGCGAGTGCTCTCTTCGCCGCTTTCCCCCACGAAGTGTTCCATCGACTGGAAGCGCTCAACGACCAGGCGCAGGCCGGCCAGTTCGACCAGGCCATCGACATCATCGTCACCTGTCTCGCTGGCCAGGGCGTCGTCCACGCCTTCGGCACCGGCCATTCCGAAGCGTTCGCCAAAGAGATCGCGGGGCGGGCAGGTGGGTTCATCCCCACCAACCAGATCGCGCTCATCGACCTCACCCTGTTGGGCACGAGGGACAAATCGATCATCGCCGACGACACGCTCGAGCGGGATCCGGACGTAGCTGACGAGCTGTACGACCTCTACGACATCCGCCCCGGCGACGCCCTCATCATCGCCTCCAACTCAGGCGCCAACGGGTCGGTCGTCGGGCTCGCCCTCCGCGCGAAGGCCGAAGGCCTGCCGGTGATCGCCGTGACGAGCCTGGCCCATAGCCAAGGCGTGACGTCCAAGCACACGAGCGGGAAGCGCCTCTTCGAGGTGGCCGACGTCGTCATCGACAACATGGCGCCCTACGGCGACGCGACGCTGGAGTTGACACAGGGCATGAAGATCGGCGCGGTCTCCTCCATCACCGCAGCCTTCATCGCCCAGATGCTCACGGTCGGCGCGGCCGAGAAACTCAAGGAGACGGGGACCATTCCGCCCATGTACCTGTCGGCGAACATTCCCGGAGGTGACGAACACAACAACGTTCTCGTCGACCAGTACGGGCTGCGGATCAAGCCCCGCAAGCGGCTGCTCCCGTCGGCCTGACGAAGCGCGACTGCCCGCCCGGGTCAGGCCCGGAACATGCGCGAGTCGATGGCCCGCGGCGGCTCGCTCGTCGCCATCGTTTCGGCGACGAGGGCGTCGGTGAGCGGGACGCCCCGGGCGGACGCCGCCTGACGCGCCTCGTTGCGATACCACAGGTCGAGCAGGATGAGGTCGCCCTCACGGATGCCCGCCCACTCCCGCTCGAAGAGCGATTCCACGAACACCGTCTCACCGACGTCGAGGGCGGCCCGTCCGGCGAGTAGGTGGGCGCGCTCGGGGGCTTCGTCCCGATCGGGCAGCTCCTGGTAAACGCGCCATGCCGTGGCATAGTCCCCGACGGCCGTCAGCATCTCCAGGTGGTCGACGATGAGACGGGGCCGGAGCGCGGGCCCGGCAGCCGCATAGGCCTGCGTCATGAGCTCGTTCGCCCGCCCGTGGTCGCCCTGCGCGCGCGCCGCTTGGGCGAGGTTGCGTAGCGCCAAGATGTCACCGGCGTCAGCGGCCTCGCGCCAGCACTCGACGGCCCGCTCGGGCTGGAGGTTTTCCCACTCCAGGACGCCCAGGTGGGTCTTGGCTAGTGTTGAGCCCGCGGCGGCGGCGGCCTCCATTAGCGGTCGCCATGACGGGTCGGTGACGTACGACGGCGGCAGCTCGCCGTCGGCGAGGTCGGGCAGCGTCCCGTGTTCCACGAGCTGCGCCCAGGGGGCGACGACGGCCTCGGACGCGTCGCCCGCGAGACGGGGGAAGACGAAACCCTCGGGGATCATCGCCGGGTCGCGCAAGGCCTCCAGCGCGCCCCACGGCGAGCCCGCGTGCAGGATCGCCGTGGGCTCGACCGGTTGCCGCGCCGTCAGACGGGCCGCCTCGTCGGTGGCGGCGAGCGTGGCCGCCGGCAGGGCCGCGTCGACCAGCGACTCGACGTGCCGACGGGCGTCGGCCCAGTCGCCGGCCAGCAGCGCCGGCTCGGGGCTGTCCGCGCCGCCGAACACCTGGGTAAACTCCAGCTCGCCGCGTCCCGGCAGCGTGAAACCGTGCAACTGCGTGGGTGCCAATCCGGCCTGGACCTCCAGGTAGTCACCGCGTCCCGGCTCGCTCAGGAAGTCGCACCACCACTGGCCGCCGGGGTGGCGCCCCCAGCAGAACATCTTGCGGAAGCGCAGCGGTTGGGTGGACCGCTCCCAGAACAGGTGGCCGTCGGCGTAGCTCGCCGCCTCCCACGGCCCGGGGTCGGTCGTCGGGTTCTGGAAGAAATACTCGCTGGCGCGCTGGTAGGCGGTGGGATAGGACGCGTCGAACGTCGCCGAGCCGTCGGACAGCCAGGGCAGGCGACCCCGGCCGAAGAAAACCGGCGCGGCGGCGACCGTCTCCGCGCTGACGGGCAGGCCCTGCTCGCGCAGCCACGCCACCTGCGCGTCCGGCTCTTGGATGAGCACGTCCGCCGTGCCGGAGAACACTCGCGTGCTCTCGTCTTGGGGGATGGCAACGTTGGTCCACCAGTACATCGGCGTGGCCTCGGCGTGCGGGTTAACGACTCGCACGTGGGCCTGCAGCAGCGCCCCCTCCAGCCGGAAGTCCACCTGCCAGAAGACGCGCTTCTGCCGCTCGTACTCCCACATGCGCAACACCTGGTTGTCGCCTTCGCTCACCGTCGCGAAGAACAGCGGCTCGCAGGCGTGGACGGTGTGCCCGTAGTGGCCGATGTTCCACTCGGCGCCGCCCGCGAACCAGGCGTTCCGGATGGCCAGATTGGCCGGCTGGAAGACCGGGTTGGCGAACAGCAGCTCCCGGTCGTGCCGCAGCTCTCTCAGCGAGACCAGCCGACCGCCGAAGTCCGCCAGGAACGTGGCCCGCACCAGCTCGTTCTCCAACACGACGGTCGTCAGCGCCGTCGGCGTCCGCTGGCGGGTGTAGCGGTCTTGGACGGGGTACGGCAGCACCCGCTGAGCGGCGTCGGCCCCCAGATGCTCGCAGTCTTCAACCGTCAACGTGCCCGAGCTGCGGACGTCACGGTCCACCCGCTGATCGCGCAGGGCGGGCAGCGGATTGGTGCCGATGCTCGCGGCCGCCGGCAGCGTGATGGAATCGAGACGGATGGTCATGTCGGTCCTTCGCTTGGTTGATCGGACGGTCAGGTCAGCGGAACGTCCCTTGCGACACGGAGCCCTCCAGGCGCCGCTGGAAGAGGATGTAGACGATCAGCACCGGGACGATGGTGATGATGGCGGCGGCGAACAAAGCGCCGTAGTCGACGTTGTAGCCCGCCCGCGACGCGAAGCTCCACATGCCCTGGGACAACACCTTGTTCTCTTCTTTCGAGTTGAGCACCAAGGGCAGGAGGAACTGGTTCCACAGGCCGAGGAAGTTCATGATCGCCACGGAGGCCATGCCGGGACCCGCCATGGGCAGCATCACCTGGAAGAACGCCCGCCACTCGCCCGCGCCGTCGACGACGGCCGCCTCGTAGACGTCTTGCGGCAGTTGTTTGAAGAAGGAATAGAGGAAGAACATCGTGAACGGCAGGGCGAACGCCACGTACACCATAATCAGGCCGGGCAGAGTGCTGAGCAGCCCCATGTTCTGCAAGATGAAGAACAAGGGGATGATGGCGAGGAAGACTGGGAACGACAGCGACGCCAACATGATGTTGTACAGCAGCTTGCTGCCGGGAAACGAGAAGCGCGCCAGGACGTAGGCGAGCATCGCGCCGAGCAGCATGACCAAGACCAGGGAGCAGCCGACCACGATCAGCGTGTTGAAGAAGAACTGGCCAATGTGCGCAGTGTTCCACGCGTTCGCGTAGTTCTCCCAGTGCAGCGTGTCCGGCAGCTCGAACGGCGAGGACAAGATCTCTTTGGAGGTCTTGAAACTGGACATCAGCGTCCACAGAAATGGCACGATCACGACGATCGACCAGATGCTCATCAAGACGTGCGAGACACTGGCGACCGCAACGTCGCCCTTGGTACGTTGCACCTTCCGTTCGGAGGCCACTGGTGCCTTCATGGCTGCCGTGCTCATGACTGCCGCCCTGCCTGCTCGCGGCCCCGCACGAGACGAAAGATGGTGAAAATGATGAGCGCATAGATCATCGTCACGATGGCCAGCGCGACGCCCATCGCCGTCGCATAACCGAAGCGGCCCTTGGTGAACGCCGCCTGGTAGAGGTACTGGCTGATGGTCAGCGTCGCGTAGTCGGGCCCGCCTTGCGAGTTCAACGCCTGCATGTAGACGAACGAGTCGATGGCGGTGAGGCCGAGATAGATGTAGGCCGTCTGCACCGAGTCGATGATTTGGGGCAGCGTGATGGAGACCGCCATGCGGAAGCGGCCGGCGCCGTCGATGCGGGCCGCCTCGTACGTCTCAGCGGGCACGCCCTTGATGGCGGCGACGAACAGGACGGTGTAAAAACCGACGAAGCCCCAGATGATGACGAACATTGAGGCGGGCATCGCCGTGGAGGCGTCGCCGACCCACGGGTAGCCGTCGAATTGGTCGAGCCCGAACGCGCCCAGAATGCCGTTGAGCAGGCCGCCGTTCGGGTTGTACACCTGCGACCAGATGATGCCGAGGACGATCGCGGGCACGGTGTAGGGAAAGAACGAGACGACGCGGTGGAAACCGCCGCCTTTCAAACCCCGGACACGCCCGATGCTGGGACCGCCGGTGGTCACCACGGACGCGATGGCGAACGCCAGCACCAGGGTGATGGTCGGCACGACGGCGGCCAGGACGACCGAGTTCCAAAACGCCTTGGCGAACTTCGGGTCCGCGAGCATCTCGCTGAAGTTGTTCAGCCCGACGAAGTTCATATTCGGCGAGAACCCGCTCCAGTTGGTCATCGAATAGTAGAGCGCCTGGATATCGGGCGAGAGGCAGAAGACGACGAAAACCACCACCGGCAGACCAAGGAACACAGCGATGAAGCTGACCCTGTCAAAAGTGAGCCGGTGGCGGAACCGGGCAGCCCGCCTCCGCAGACTGCCCGGTGCCGCTGTTGTTGTCATATTTGTACGAGATTCACTATCACGTTCAGTTCGGAAGGATCAGATCAGAAGTCGTACTTGATCTTCTCCACGGATGAATCGGCGGCGACCGCGGCGCTGAGCGCCTCTTCGCCGGCGATCAGCTCATCGACGCTCTTGTCGCCGTCGAGGAACGAGTTCCACAGCACGAGCTGGTCCTGGTTGAGCGCATAGTAGGTGTCGTAACCGCCGAAGGACCACGAGAACGAGTTGTCACCGGACGCGTCCATCATCGCCACAGTCGAGGCCAGGGCCGTCGAGCCGAAACCGTCATCCGGCACCGTGTCTTTGACGATGGACGGGGCCAGACGCGTCTTGGCGAAGTTCGCCGCGGCGTCCTTCGACAGCATCGCGCGCATGAGCTCCTTGCCGCCGGCGGTGTTGGCGCCTTGGGCCGGGATGACGTATTTCTCGTCCGCGCCCGACTGGACGGCCTCGAACGGCAGCTTGGCGGTGGACTCGTCGAGCACGAGGGCCGGGGAGCCGGTCATCTGGAAGTTGTCAGCCGTCGCGTCCTTCATCTCGTTCTCAATCCACGAACCGGTGTAGTACAGCAACGCCTTCTTGTCGTTCGACCACGCGGCCTGGGCCTGGGTGAATTGCGTGCCGGAACCGCCGGGGAGGAAGCAGCCCTTGTCGACGACCTGCTTGTATTTCTCCAGAACGGCCTTGATCGTCGGGTCGGACCAAGCGCCCGGCTCCAGGTTGGAGATCCGTTCGACCACCTCGGGGCCGCCCTGCTTGTAGGCGGAATCAAGCGCGAGGTACTTCCAGTACGATGCGGCTTCCTTGCCCCAGGCGAACAGGTAGAGGTCCTTCGCCTTGGCCTTGTCGCACAGCGTCAAAGCCTCGTCCCACGTCTTCGGCGGCGTCCAGCCGTTGTCGTCGAACAGCGTCTTCGAGTAATAGAACGCCCACACCGTCATGACGTACGGAATCTGGATGAACTGGCCGTTGAAGGTGCCAGTCTCTTTGATGCCGGGGTAGACGGCGTCAGTGATCGGGGTGCCGTCGTAGTTCTTGGTGGCCCAGAAGTCGTCCAATGGGGTCAGTTGATCTTTGATCGTCGCCAACGGGATCGCCTGCGCGCCCTGGTTGTCGAGCAGGTCCGGCGGGTTGCCGCCCACGAACCGGGGCTGCATCTCGGCCGAGATCTCGGGGGTGCCCGTGACGTTGACCGTGACGTCGGGGAATTTCTTCTTCAGGACGTCGCCCGCGTAATTGACGTAGTCGGTCCCGTACCCACCATCGAACACAACGGCGTCAATGGTGGAGCCGGCCTGGAGTCCGAACGGGTTGTCATCAGACGCCGGAGCGGCGGCAGCGCTGCTCGGCGCCGGCTGTTGGTTAGCCGCGGGAGCGGCGCAAGCTGGTAGAACCCCAGCGAATAAGACAGCACCCGTCAGCCCGACGAGGACCTTACGAATTGTTGGAATCGCCATCGTTTTCCTTTTCTTGGGGTGTGCCGAAGGCTGTTGAGAACTCCATTGCTTCAACATCCTCAGCACCGGGATATGCCTGTCATCATGGCACACCACACCTCCGATGTCACTGCATCAAACGCCGTCGCCCTGCAGACGAGCGCTCACGCAGACATGCTCAAGCGCCCACGCTCACCGTTCGTCAGTCGGAGACGCGGAACGCAGCGGGGCCGTCCAGCCGGCCAACAGGAGCGTGGCGGCGGCTGGCACCAGAATCGTCAGCAAGGCGTTGCGGAAGCCGATGTGTTCGGCGAGCATGCCCAGCACCGGCGGGCCGCCGAGGAACGCCACGTAGGCGACCGTCGACACGACAGCGGTGCGCCGGGCGGCCCGCAACGGGTCGTCGCTGGCCGCGCTGATGCCCACGGGGAAGCCGAGCGCAGCGCCCAGCCCCCACACGGCGGCGCCCACGAGCACGAGCCACAGCTGTTGCCCCAGCCCGAAGCACGCCAGCCCGACGATGGCGGCGACGGCGCAGACGCGCAGCGTGGCGACCCGACCCCAGCGGTCGATCAGGCCCGTCCCGAAGATCCGCATCGCCGTCATCGCCGCCAGGAAGACGCCGAGCGCGACGATGCCCGTCGTCTCGGCCGTGTGGAAGCTCTGGGTGACGGCCGAGGTGATCCAGTCGTTCGCGCTGCCTTCGGTCAACGAGACGGACAGCATCACGACGCCGATCAACAGCGTGCGGGGCTCCAACCACGGTGACCGCTCGCGAACGGCAGACGCCGGCTCAGTCGTGTCCTCAGCGCTCAGTTCGACCGAGCCGACTGGCGACTGGCCGTCAGCGGACGCCTCCGCGACGACGTCCTTGGGCTCCGGCGGCAGCAGCCACGTGATGGCGAGCTGCACCACCACCAAGCCAACGATCGCCACGGCTCCGACGTGCACCAGCAACGGCGAACCGGCCCGTGAAAACACCCACCCGACACCAGCGCCGAGCAGCGTAGCCAACGAAAAACCGGCGTGGAACTGCGGCATGATCGCCCGCCCGAGGCCTTGCTCGACGCGTGCGCCCGCGACGTTCATGGAGACGTCCCAGGCGCCGTAGGCCGCACCCTGGATGAACAAGGGGACGGCCATCAGCACCGTCCAGCCCTGCGTCGCGCAGAAGACGGCCGTCACCATCGCCAGCCAGGCCACGAGGGTCAGGACGCGCAGCAGATGGATTTCGCCGAACCGCTCAATCAGCCGCCCGGCGAGCGGCATCATGGCGATCGACCCCAGCGTGATCATCAGCAGCAGGACGCCCATGCCGGCCGGGCTCACCCCCAGGGATTCCCGGACCACCACCAGCCGGGAGCCGAGCGTCGCGCTCAGCAGTCCCGAGCACAAAAAGACCACGACGACGGCCCAGCGCGCATAGGTCACACGCTTGAGGGGCAAAGGTTCGAGCATCGGATATTTGTAGCCGATGTCCCGCCGGGACGCAATATGCCGTCTGCGGCAACAAAACCACCGGGCCGAGGACCGTGCGACGCGCGTGATGCTCACGGACGCGGCCAAGGCCTAGCCAGCGTCGCTGTAGGCCTCCGACCCGGCTGGGAGCAGCCAGGTCCGCTTGCGCTCGATGGCGATCTCCACGAAGGTCCCGGGCTCCAGGATCTCGGTGATGTCAGGATCGGCGGCGACAGCGGTGACGTTGCCCTGGGAGCTTTCGATGACGTACTCGACGGACTCCCCGTAGAACACCGTGGTGAGCACCCGCCCGACGTTCCCCTGGATGCTGCGTTCGGCGCTGGCCTGCAGCCGGACCGATTCGGGACGCACCAACAGCACGGCCGGCCCGTCGAGGGAGCCGGGGGCGGCGTCGACGACGAACTCGTCACCGAACACCGCGACGCTCGCCCGGGCGTCGGGTTCTGGGCGCTGGGCGTCCACCGTGAGGAAGTTGGCGCGTCCGATGAAGTCGGCGACGAAGACCGACGCGGGATGGCGATAGATCTCCGCCGGCGGGGCGGCCTGCTCGATCCGCCCTTCGTTCATGACGACGATGCGATCCGACATGCTCATGGCTTCGTCTTGGTCGTGCGTCACATAGACGCTCGTGATGCCCAAGCGCCGCTGCAACCGCCGGATCTCCGACCGCATCGACACCCGCAGCTTCGCGTCCAGGTTCGACAACGGCTCGTCGAAGAGCAGCACCTTCGGCCGCATCACCATCGCTCGAGCCAAGGCGACGCGCTGCTGCTGGCCGCCCGACATCTGGGCCGGGGCGCGGTCCTTCATGTGGGTGAGACCCATCAGCGTGAGCGCCTGCTCGACCTCGTCGCGCAGCTGCGCGGTGGGCAGCTTCTTCAGCTTCAGGCCGTACGCGACGTTGTCCCACACGCTCATGTGCGGGAAGAGGGCGTAGGACTGGAACACCATCGCCATCGGGCGCTTGTCGGGCGTGACGGCGACCATCGACTGCCCGTCGAGCAGCACGTCACCGGCGCTGGGCGATTCGAAGCCGGCGATGATGCGCAGCGTGGTCGTCTTGCCGCAGCCGCTGGGCCCGAGGAAGGTGACGAACTTTCCCGGAGCGATGGTGAGGTCGATGCCGGCCAAGGCCTTGACGGATGACTTCTTCGCGTCGAAGACCTTCTCCAACCCGATCAGCTCGAGCAGCCCGGGGCCGGATTCTTTGCCAGGAACAGGGGCGGTCATTGTCATTGTCTCCTTCACGAGCCGAGTCTGTCGGCGCCGAGCGGCGAGTGGTCGCGGACGGCGAGGTTGAGCAGGCCGATGACGGCCATCACGATGATGATGAGGATGGTGCAGTAGGCGAAAGCATGCCCGAACCGCCCGGCGTCCACCTCGGCGAAGATCTGCGAGGTCATGATCTTGGTCTGCGGGGTGGTGATGAAAATGATGGGCGACAGGGTTGTCATCGACCGCGCGAACGAATAGGTGAGCCCCGACAGGAACGCCGGCCGGATCAACGGCAGCGTGATCTTGCGGAAGGTGGTGAGCCCGGAGGCGCCAAGCGATGTGGACGCCTCGTCGATCGCCGGGTCGATCTGCTGCAACGCCGCCACGCCCGAGCGCTGCCCCGACGGCATGGAGCGGATCACGTACACCATGACGATGGCCAAAGCGCCGCCGAGGATCGCCCGGCCGCCGGACAGGGCCGGGAACCACATCCGCCCGTCGGCGATGTAGGACTGGGAGAAGGTGAGCGCGTAGCCGATGCCGATGACGGTGCCCGGGACGGCCAGGCCCAGCATGCCGACGAAGTCGAGCAGGCCGTTCCCATGGCGCAGCTTGCGCACCACCATCCAGGCGATCAGCATGCCCAGGACGCCTGCGACCGGGGTGGCGATCAACGCCAATAGCGTGGTCTTGACCATGGCTTCCGCGCCGATCCCCTGCAGGATGAAGCGGTAATTGTCGAGCGTCCAAGTGTTGTCGATGCCGAGGGAGGAGATGAAGCCGCCGACGATGACCGTGCCGTACATGACGCACACCAAGACCACGACGAGCGTGGTGGCGGTCAAGATGGCCGCCCAGCCGCCGCCGCGGCGCAACAGCTGCGGCTTGCCGGCCGGCTTGCCCGTCACCGCGACGACGCTCTTGCGCGACACCCAGTAGCGCTGCACGACGAACACCAGCAAGGCGGGCAGCAGCAGCACGACGGCGTAGGCGGCGCCGCCACCCAGGTTGTACTCGCCGGTGATCGCCAGGTAGGCGCGTGACGCCAAGACGGTGTAGTCGCCGCCGATGGCGAGCGGGTTGGCCAGGTCGGCGATCGCCTCGACGAAGAGCAGCAGGAAGCTGCTGGCGATGCCGGGCACGAGCATGGGCAGCGTGACGGTGCGGAAGATCGTCCATTTCGAGGCGCCCATGGACTGGGCCGCTTCGTCGAGGGCGGGATCGAGGTGTTCGAGCATGCCCTTGAAGTTCATGTAGGCCACCGGGAAGAAGCTGAGGGCCAAGACGACGACCAAACCCTGCAAGCCGTACGGGCTGACGGACAGGCCCAACAGGTCGTGGCTGATCAGGCCTCGGCGGCCAAAGAGTGTGATGGTGGCGGTCGCGACGGCGAACGGCGGGGAGACGATCGGCATCAAGGCGACGAGGTGGAAGAACTTCTTGCCGCGGAAATCCAACCGCACCTGCGCGTACGCGAGCAGGAAACCGACGGCGGTGCCCACCAGGCCCACGAGCACGCCGAGGACGACGGTGTTGAGGATGACCGTGCGGTTGAACGTCGTCGCGAAGATCTGCGCGATGACCTCCCGCCCCGACTCACCGGCCGCGTTGGCGAGCACCTTGGCCAGCGGAAAACCGATGAGGAGGATCAGGAACACTGCCACGACGACGATGAGGATGCGGGTCGACACGTCTTGGCCGACGCGGCGAGGAGCCCGCGCCGTCCGAGTGGCGGGCGCGGGAGGAGCGGAAACGCTCATGGGAACACCTTCCGAACATGGGCCGGGACCTCCCGTGGGCCTCATGGGAGGTCCCGGCCAACCAAGGATTCGCTTCGTCGCGAACCCTCTGCCCTATTCCTTCGGCTCCGACGCGATTTCGGCGTCGAACCGCTTGAGCAGGCCTTCTTTAGCGGCGGCGGCGGCGGTGAAGTCGTAGTCGATCAACTTGACGTCAGCCAGCTTCGCCATGCGCTCGTCCTGAACGGCGCCGGGGGCGGTGAGCACCTGGAACGAGCCGACCGTCGGGCCGATGTTCTGCGCCTCGGCGGTCAACGCCCAATCGACGTAGGCCTTCGCCGCGGCCGGATTGTGGTTCTTCGCGATCATGGCGACGCCACCGATCTCGTAGCCCGAGCCGTCACTGGGGTAGGTCACCACCAACGAGGAGGCGCCCTCTTCGCGGTACTTCACGCAGTCATGGGTGAAGATGATGCCGACGCCGACCTCGCCGCGC
>QMCE01003518.1_pt1 | contig 11405 bp, 22 predicted proteins | sample 1821851 | NCBI WGS metagenome assembly QMCE01 (sample SAMN09453174, study PRJNA476694) | Termite gut metagenome, whole genome shotgun sequencing project. | isolation source: worker | host: Odontotermes sp. | place: South Africa:Pretoria | collected 2016-01-28
TTGTTTCGTCATAGTTGTTCTAGTAACGCCACAGGTCGTACTGCTGACAGTATCTCGTCTTGTTGTAGTCGTTCTTATGACGGGTGGGGGATTTGACGAAACAATGACAAAAGCACTTTGTCAGTCCCTATTTACCGTTTATCGGTCATATATAACTTTTTATCGGAAAAAACGCAAAAAACCCTAAATATCATTGACAAAGTCCGAATAATTTACTATATTTGTATATAGAAAGGTTGAGGAATGAACCTCACCCTAAAACCGAAAAGAGGTCTATTATGATAAAGAAAGTGCAAGCCGGACAACCGGTAAAAGCAAACGAGAAACCGGCTCAAGTCGCAAAAACAGAAGAGAAGGAACAAAAGAAAAAGACTTACGACACTTTAAGTTTCGCAAACAATAAAGTTGCGGAGTGGCTTGATAGTTTTGTTCCGAAGGCAGATGAAACAGCCGAACACTTTAAATTTCGCTTGAAAGCAAATTTCTTAGCGGACTTTAAGACACATGGCGGCATGGACTTGTCTGCGGAAGCAGAAGCCTGTATATTCTTATTGCTTGATAATTCTTCGCCGGACTCTCTCGCAAACGGTTCTTTTAAGGAAGAGCCGAGAAAAACGATTGACGAGGTAACAGGTGCGGAAATCGGTGTTGATGCGACTTACTACCGCAACAACATGAATAGATGCGTTGGAAGAGACGACAAAGGCGACTATATAGTAGGCAAAGATGGGAAATTTGTCGTTGATATGGAACAGTGCAAGTTCTTATCTGCGGTTCGCAAGTATCAGACTCAAAAAGGACTTACCGAAAAACAGTTGAAAGAATACTTTCCGATTGTCCGTGTTGTTCGCAATGCTCGTGGGAAATTGGTTGATGCTTCCTAATTTTAATTGTCAGATGTCGCTAATTCGCACTTAGATATATGCGACACTATGACAAGACCCGACAGACCGTTTGATTATGGAATGTCGGGTTTTATTTTACTCTGTTTGAAGGCACTATTGACATTGATTTGTCAGATTGGTCGGGTCGCTACCGACAGCAGAGCTATGACAAGATAATTCCGTTTTGTCAGAAAAACAGAAGAGGTATATATGAAGGTTAGGGTTGATTTGAAATTATTTACAAAACAACAGATAGAGACAATGAATGTGTCAGTTATTGTTGAAGTAGATGGCAGTGAGGGAGATTGGATTTCTCGTGCGGTGGGTGTTGCAAAAGTTAAGTGCGGTATTTATAAACGAGATTGTGGTTTGAGTTTTGGAGATGATTTTTTTGTTAAGGAATTATCTGATAAATCTTACGAAATTGGAGGATAAGATTATGGTCAATGATTTAAAAGAAACGATTGATGAGCTTATGCGTCAAGAAGGTGATGTGTTAAAGTCAGTAGAATATGAATTTGAGCTAGAAGATTATGATAATGTTTCTTGTGTTAAGGTTATTGCAATAAATGATGAGTATCTTGTTTTTGATTATGTTAATGCTCAAAAAATTGCGGAACAAGATTGGTATCATATTGTGTATGAAATTGGTCAGACGGTTGAAGAGGTGGTTGATACGAAGACTAAATGGCTTAATGTATCAAGAGATGCGTCTGACGCAGAATGTGTGGAAGCAAATATCAGAATTTTTGGTTATTTTCATAATTGCGGATTGAGCTATGACGGTTGCAGTATTGATTTTGAGAACGGTTATTGTGCTATGCGTGTTGGGAGGTGATAATATGAATAAGGAGTATAGATGTTCCGCTTGTTTTAGGAAGGCGGAGACTGATAAGAGAAGTTGCACGGAGTGTAACTGTGAGGTAATTGAGGTTGATAATGACGAGTTAAAGAACACAATAGAGCGTCATTTAAACAAGAGTTATTATATAAAGCGTGAATTGCGAGAGCGTTATATAAAATTTTGGAATTTTTGTTATAATCGTAATTATTTTCCGAAAGACTGTAACGGTGAGTGGTGTGGAATAGCTGTTCTGAATGTTAAATTGTGTTCAGACAATGTTTTAGCATTGTATTGGAAGGATGATGATGAAAGTAGCGATAATTGTAAAATTTATATGGCGACAGTAGTGTTTGATTTTTTGTTTATGACAGATAATGAGTTATTGGAGTTGTTTAATATCTCAATAGACGATAATAAGCAAGAACTTATTAAAAGTTTAAAAAATTCAATAAGTCGTTGTGAGATTGCTCTGAATGAATATAAGGATAAACTGAAACAGTTGGAGGGTTAGACATGGCGTTAGTGTATGAGGACAAATGGGTTTCAGTAGCGGTGGAGCTTGGTAATCCTAAGTATTTTGTAGAAGTTTTTCTGTCAGAAGAGCAGAAAAAGGAAATTAAGAAAATGGGTTGTATTAACGACAAGAATTTAGTCATAGGTCGTCCGTTGCTTCCAATTCAAGATATGATTGATTGGCTTGTAGAGATGACCGGATTTTGGGGCGAAGACGAAAGAGAAGATTGGTCATCAGAAGAGTATTATATATATTATCAATATGAAACTTATTCTGACGGCTTGAACAATAGTTTGTCTGAATATCAGGATTGTTGGCTCATTCTTGGTAAGAACAGTCCATACGCCCGAATTGAAGTAGGTGATAGTTTTGTCATTGAAACACGAGGCGATTGGCAAAAGGTTAAGGAGTTCATTGAGAAAAGCTATCAGACGGTTAATAATGTTCTTATGAGTATGATAGGTAACTATGAATGACATTAGCCCTAAGGTATTGTTGTGTATGATGCAAGATTGGTTGGATAATAGGACTCCTCATTATCCGATTTCAAGAAACGAGTATATTGATACTGATGATTTTGTAAAAAGAGATGTGGATAATATGCGAGCTAAGATTTTAACTAGTGTATTAAATTCAATTTATGGTAAAGGGAATTAGAGTATCCTCTTTTGAGTCGGACGGTGAAAGCTGTCCGGCTTTTTTCATAAGTCCATTCGCATAACCGGTTTGTAATGCTGTTCCTTACGCATTTTCCGTGTTTCATAATACGACAATGAAGGTATTGTTTCCGCTTTTTCTAATCCAAAGTCATACACATTTCCGATTATTTCGCTCATTTCATAATTCTTGTAAATGTAGCCTGTCTGTTCAATGTTAAGATTTTTTCTTGGAATAGTCAGATGATACGCAAAGGTAGCATCATATTCGTCATAGATGTCGGAGTTGCACGAGTATAGTTTGTCTTTGTAAATTCCTTCAAAGAAACCGAGAACAGGTTTTATCGCGAACCGTTCAAATTCCCTCATGTCTTTTATTATTTTTCCGGTTGCGATAATGTGAGGATGAACTATGTATTGATGTTCCAAATTTTCCCGTTCAAGTTCAAACGGATATTCTTCTATTTTTCTTTGTAATGAGTGCCATGTTGATAGTATTTTTACTTTTGCCGGTATTTGCGGAATTATTTGCCGGAGCGTAGTTCCGTTTGTCAGTAATAAGATATTCGCTTGTTCGGAAAGCAGGTTTATGAACCTTAGAAATCCTTTTGCGAGCGTAGGCTCTCCGCCTGTTATTTCCATAGTCCAACCGTTTTGACCGAGTTCGGCAAGCAGAGGCAGGACAGTGATTAGGTCAAGCTGTGTTTTGTCGTCAAGCGAATACTGAGCAATACAGTAAGGACATGAGTTGTTGCAGAATTTGCATAGCGACACAATACACGCTTTGTCATATTCCCAAATTTTATCACCGTAGTTATGACTTATTTTCATTTTCTATCCATACAATTTTATTGGGTTCAACATATCGTATATGTGTTATATGGTCTTGGTCTTTCCAATTACGGACACCATATACTTTTACTTTTATTTTACCTGACGATGATGTTTTGAGAACATCACATTTCATAAGATAGTCTTTACAAGACCTTCCTATGCAATGGTTGCATTTAAGATATGACTGTTTCATAGTTCATAGTTCCTTATCATACATTCTTTTCTATTTTTATCGTCTGTAATATCGCAAACAGTGTCTTTACTATCCGCAAAAGCATACATAAAAGGATTATTTTTACCGTTGGCAAATATAGCGTTTGACATCATGTATCTTATTTCATGTTTATCAAGCTGTTTTAACAGTTCAACAAGCTGTCTGTCGTCATTTTCCTGCCAACCGCCCCACTTTGAGCTTTTGTCGTTGTAGCTAGCTTCGCAGATTAAATATGGAGGGTCTGCGTAAATGAATTTTTTATTGTTCTGTTTTCCTTCCAATAACTGTCTGAGTATTGTTTCATAGTTCTCACACAGAACAGTTACCGTTTTTGTTTTGCATTTATCACTGAAAGCAATAATGTTGTTATAGTTTTCGTCTGTGTATTTCGTTTTTCCATGTCCCCAAGACGATGACACTTCTCCACTTCGGTTGAAGCGAATGATATTGTTCCAGCTGTAAAAACAAGTAGTCAGTATTGCTATTGACAAATCATATTTCATTCCGTAACCGTTCTTTACCGAGTCGGATATGAATTTGTTACACCACGCAATCAGGTTCATATAACCGGTTTTAGTTTCCGGTTTGAACTTGTCACAGACAGATTTCACATTTCCTGCGATTGTTTTTCCGTCAATATCATTCATAAGGACGAAAATGTCTTTTATTCTAGGATTGATTTCATTGTAGATTACTTTTTTATATTCGCTCCAAATTCCCACACATCCTGTTCCGCCGAACAAATCCACAATAGTATCAGTGTCGTTATACGGAAATTTTGAATACAGCAATTCAAGCAATGTTCCTTTGTTTCCTTCGTAAGAGTATGGGACTCTGTATTTAAGCGAACCGACATCGTCACGCTTCGTTTCCGTAACAGAAGCGTCTAAGCTGTGTGAGGTCTTTTTTGACGATGTCGGTTCTTTGAACAATTCCGTCAGAGGTTTCTTTTCTTTTTTGTCAGCAGGATATTGTTTCCAAAATTCGTCTTTAGTCATTAGCACAGTTTATTATTAGACTTCTCTGTGTTTCATAGCATTTGAAACCTGTTCGGTTTAAATGTCTTTCTATCAGTTTTAACAGTTTGCAGTCGTCAATGTCTATGTTGCAACGGACATACAGTTCATTATCATATCGGTCAATAGCATTCTGTCCGTATTGTGTTTCATTGGTTATGATAATTTCAATGTATTTCAGACACAGCTTATTCATTTTTTTCATAAGCTCTTTTAGAAACCGTTTTGTCAGTTCCCTTTCAATCATGTCCTGAAACTTAATGAGTTCCTTGTTTCCGAAGAATTTTCTCCAAATCTTTTTTATTGTTTTTGTCATAAAACATTCTCCTTATTGTTTTGTGAGTTCGTATCCGATTATCATACAGTAGAGGATAAACGCTATTATTGGAACTGTCATGCTTATAATGATACCTGTTTTTTCTGCACAGTCTTTGTATTGTTTCTTTATAAGTCTGAAACTGCACATAATTCCTGTCATAAGAATAATCAGTGTTATTATTGAAGTCATTATGATTTCAATTACGCTCATTTCATATTTTCCTTTATTTTGGCTTTCATTTTTTTAATCATTCTATTAGGCACATACATTGTTTCAAACTGTTCAAGCAGTGAGCTTATGTCGTCTTTTATTGCTTCCAAGAAACGATATACGAATTTCATTCTGTATTGGTTCAGTTCGTCACAGAAAGCATTCTTTCCATATTCGTCAAGACACCATAAATGTTCTTTGTTAATAAGGAAACCGCTCATTTTTCTTCTGTCGTATCCTAAGTAACCATGTTCATAGATACCGTTGTTTATTCTCCAAAAGAAACCTTTTTCATTTTTTGAGAACGGAACGCCAAACGGCTGTCGGCTTATTTTACAGACCGTTTTCCACCGTTCGTTGAACTCAAATTCCTGTTTTTCTTTTGGAGCTAAGAGCATCGTATTATCCGAACATAGAAGCGAATTTCTTAATCATGTCATCAACTTCTTTAATATCAGGTTTTTGGTTTTCACTGTTCTTAATTTGATTGATGTCAAGATATAAGCATAGTTTTTCAAATTTTGACATAATTTCGTTTTTAAGCTGTTTTATATCAAGTTCATAGTAACTTTCTTTGCTTGGTATTCGCTCTTCGTCTATTTGATAGAGAGCTTCATTAAGACAGCATAATAGTATTATTGTCTTCGCCTTCATTTGAGCTGCGTATTTGTTTTGGACTTTGACGATTTCTTCCGTCATTTCTTCCAATTTTCTTTCCTTTTCGTTCATCATTCCTCCGTTGTTATGTGTTTAAGGATTTCTAAATGAAACGCTTCGGGAAACCATTTTTCCAAAGCGTCATATTGCCACTGACTGAAACCGTATAATTCTTTTAAGTCATTTTTTACGACTGCGTCAGGTTTTCCGTTTATGGAAAAGCATTCAAAAGAGCCATTGAGGTATATGTCATTTATAGCTTCCGATATTTTATTTTCCTTGCATGATATGTAAATTTTAGAACCGTTTCTTTCAAACGCCAATGTGTTTTCACATAGGATTTCGTCAATATGGAATTGTTCAAACACAGGGTCAGGCGTTCCGAATATACAGAGTCTTCCGATAGCACAGTTAATAATTCCGCATTCTATAACTTTGTCTCCCATTTTGACAAAGGTGATAAAACCGTTTCCGTCAATAATGTCTCCGAAATTGTTTCGCAGATACAGCATTATACTTTGTCTCCGTCAAACTTAAATTCCAGACCGTGAAGCCTTTGAATGTCTTTGAAGCTATATGTGAGCTTGTTCATGCTTGCCTGTCCGCACCAAACTATTCCTAAGTTGCAATAGAACTCATGCTTCCATTTTTGCGAAAGTTCAAAGAACAATAAAGCATCCGATGTCATCATTCCATTTATTGGATATATGTCATGTATAAAAATTATGCAGTCAGATGTCAGATGTTCTTTTATGAAGTGATAAATTCCATAGTCTCCGAGATTGTTTTGGAACGAATGGTCTGCGTCAATGATTAAACAGTCATACATATTCTTTCCCAAATCCGCATTGGTTGCGTCATCGCATATAAGCTCAATTCTTTTGTCGCTGTTTTTATCAGTCAAGACAGTTTTCGTAGTATTCCATTCAGAGACGCTTTCTTCAATGTTATAGTCATACATTGATTTGAACCCTTCAACTGTGACCTGCCATGTTTTTTTAGGTCTTATTCTCTGACCGTCCTTGTCGTATGACGGTTCGTATTGGTTTATGTCTATTGATGTTATGAGACTGTTAGGCGAGCTTCGGTGATACATAAGCGTTCCGAAACCGTCTGCCGCTCCTATCTCAAGAATTTTCTTGGGAGCTTTCAGAATTATTTCGCTCATAATGCGAGCGTATTCTTTGTCTATCATTAACATAAAATTCTGTTCCTTTGGAAATTTTAGGAAAGTCTTTTTTCTTTCCATAATTACAAATATAGAAAATTATGCCGGAATTGTCAATGATATTGCCGGTATTTTGTTATTTTTACTGTTATTTTTTCAATGACGCAAAGCGTCTTTATTTTTCCCGTTTCAGACGAGGGTATCTTTTGATTGGGACAATCTTGATAAACTTCCAACCGTTCTTTGAAGTGAAGCCTTGTTCTCTCAAAAAGTCGGTGTATGACTCGTAACCGTTATCATATATCTTGTCAAGGTTGAGACGGAGCGTCTGTTTTTTACCATACATATCTTTTTTTTCAATTATGATGTATCTGTGTTCAGTGTATGGACGCTCGTATTTTTTATTCATTACAATATCATTCCGACAGCAGCACCATACATAGCCATTTCTTTTGTCTGTTCAGACACGCCTTGTATTTTTATTTGTTTGCAGATTTCAGGCGTTCCCATTCCGATACCTATTCCGGCGATACGGACAAAGGCGTTGTTTGCCAAGAGTTTTGATTTTGCGAACCTTACTCCAAAAGCCATAGTCACTAGCGGCATGAACTCAAGCATTGAGCTTTGGAGTCCGTTCAGTTTTACAGATTTTCTTTTGATATTGTTAGACCGTTTTGACAATGCGTTCTTTTTCATACTATACCGTCCGTTTTCATTTTTTTATATAATCGTTTATTGACTTTGCTGATAAAGTCTTCCCAATTCTCACCATCTTCCTGAACGAAGACAGTATTATAATTAAGCCTTACTTTGCCGCTGTGAAATCCGTCATTCCTCTTTACAGCCATGACAAGTTTCGGAAAGCGTTTTTCATAATCCTTCATAGGAACAGCACGATATTCTATTCCTTCCGCAAACACTGAAATCATAATATCGTTGTTTTCTTCTTCGTCAGCTATAGCGAATATCTCAAGCAGCTCATAACATATTTTGAGGTCTTTGATGCCTAGATATTCGTCATATCCTCTGAGTTTTCTTATTTTCATCTTCTTACTCTCCTTCTTCCGTTTATGGTTTTTGCTTCTTCTCTAAGAGTCACCATATCGTCCTGAAGGTCTTCCCATTCCCACACAGTCAGTTGTTTGTTAATTTTGTTTTCCCATTTCTCAGCGAACCAATAAGGCATATCGCCTGTGTTTGAAGCATTTGTTTCTGAACTCATAGTCTATATTGCAGGCAATATCCGCATTGTCATTTTTACCATTGACACGACTAGGTTTTATCTTGTATTCTTTTTCGTTCTTAATTTCTTCATTTTCCATATATGTTTTGTAAATATGCTTATTCAGTCTTACGCACAGGTTTTTTCTGTCATCAATATACGCTTCAAGATAGTCCCATATATACATGAAATCAATATGTCTGTAACCGTCATCTATTTGTTCTTCGGTAGCTTCAACAGCCGCTTTTTTTCCGAACTCAGCTTCCAAAAGGTCAAACCCAATTTCTGTTATCAGACCTGCGTCTTCTTCCCAATTCATAAATTCAAGTATGCCTATATTCTCACCTTCATCATTCACGAGATTGTTATAGATGTTGTCATCGTTTATTTCAGAAGGACGGAGTCCGGCTTTGACAAGTTCTTCCTTAGTCCATACTATGTTATTGACCTTTTTTGATTTTTTCATTTTTATTCCTCTGTTTCGTTTTCTTCATCTTCCGAAGAGTCGTTGAAATCTACATATTCGTCAAGCTCTTCTGACAAACAGTCATAAACCTCGCTGAAATATGTCAGTTTTACAGCTTCGGTAGCTTTCCATTCTTCCTGTGACATCATTTTTCCGTCTTCGCTGTCGTTTCTGCTTTGACTTATGTATGTCACATATTCCAAACGAATATCGTCAAAATCAGCGTTCTCAAGCCAATCCGTAAATTCTTCCTTTGTATTGTCATTGAGAACATTAGCAAGCAAATGCTCTGCAAACCCTACGCAGATGTCCGACACATTTATTTCTTCCGTTTCCATTGTCCGTTTCTCCTCTATTTAGACGGTTTAATTTTTCCTAAGCATTACAAGTGCGGCTAGACCGAGTATTCCTAATCCGCCTATTAACATTCCGACATTAGTTCCTTCCTTGACCGGATTTCCTTCCTCGTCAAGAAGATTATCATTTTCATTATAGTCAATTTCCTCATCAAGGAAACAAGGATTTGACACAACAGGAACAGGTTCGCCCGTTGGAGCGTCAATGCTTCCGAGAGCTACTAAGTTTCTAAGCTGTTCCATATTGAAACCCTCAGGACATATTTCTTTCATATAATCTATATATGTTACGCAAAATTTTTCATTTGTTTTGAAACAGTCAAGATTGTTACCAAGAGAGAAATAAGTCCGTTTTCCTGCGTAAGCGTTATTGATAGCCTGACTGAGTTCGCCATGTTCGCACCATACTGTGATAACATCGTCAGTTTCATAGTCAGAATTAGCGTGTCTCCACATTTCCATTTCTTCTGCGGAAGTCCTATTCACAGCTAGAGAATTTGTGGCGTTTATTGTATTAACCAACTGAGCTTCCTTGCCTTCCGCCCACATCTCACGGTCAATCATGTAGCGTCCTTGCATTGAGCAAGGCGATATGAACAGTTTTTTGTCTGACGGGGCAATGTTAAGCTCCGCAATCCCGAAAAACATAGGGACTACAGTCGTTACGCTTTGTTCAATAACCTCATCGCTTACAAAGACAGCTGTTTCTATGTTTTTTAAGTCTGCATTTAGCTTACATATTGTCGCCGAGTTGTCATTGTTGCTGAATTTTCCAAACCTTTCGGTAGATTTTATTCTAGTCTTTTTCTTTGCGATATATCTTTTAAGCTCTTCTTCCGGCGTAGGAGAGACTGACGAATACTCAATGGAGATACCATTCGTGTAATGGTAAATTCCTTTTTTTGGACTCGTCCTTTCAACGCCTAACACGCAAAGAAACCCTTTGCTCGCCACATCCATACCATTCGCTTTTATATTCAGGTTCATTGTTATACCTTCGCTGCTTCAACGGTTATATTTTCATTCAAATCATTTAATATATCATTAGGGTCACTATCTAGTATATCTCGTTTAAGTATTCTTCTTGCCTTTCTTTTAGCATCGTGAATATCTGTGGCTGATACGCTAAAATTAGATACTATTGACGCTGTGGCTTGAACAAAGAATGTTTCTTCTCCGTTCAGTTGTCTATGGTTTCTTATCATAACTTTTTCCCTATTTTGTCAGCTATAGCTCCAATAGTGTCGCTTACAGCTTCCTGTGCTTTGGCAATTTGAGCGTCAATCTTGTCGTTGAATTTTTTATTATTGTAATACAGTATAACACCTGCGAGCGAAAGACCTAACCCTCCGACTAATAGATAGAGTTGCGTGTTGCTCATCTTACCGTTAAGAGTCCTTGTTTTCCCATGAACCGGACTAGCTCCCAGCGTCATTGCGTAACCGGCTGTTCCGAGTCCTCCCACTCCTAATGTGATTGGGACTGCCTGTGATTTCTTCTTTCCGAATATGTCTTCCATGCTTTTGCCTGACTCTGCGTCTTTGATTACCAAATCTTTATCAAACGAACCGTCATCATCGCTTGGTTTTACAATGTCAGGATTTTTCTGTATAGCGTCTTCAACCGCCGCAGGGACTTTTGTTCTGTCATATCCGCTTATTGGGACTTTAAGATAAGCCGAATTGTTTCCGGCATTTACTTCTGCTTTGTATGCAGCGTATGCCTCAGCGTCAAGCCAAATCCATCCGTCTTTGTTTTTGAACGCTGGAATTGTGTTCGTGTAATTGTTCCAATCCGCAGACTCCATGTTCGCAGGTCTTGACCCTGAGTTTGCGTATATGCTTTGGACGAATTTAAGTATCGCACCGTTTCCTTTAATCTCATTCACTTCCGCTATTTTACCATAGTAGAACCACGCTTCCTGACCTGACGGCATTGACGGAACTCTACCAACTTCGGCTACCGAGTTGCGTTCGCTTATGCGACCCCATGACGACATATTTTCAAATCCACCGCTTGATGTGTATTTTTTCGCATACGAGTAA
>QMCE01001966.1_pt1 | contig 11396 bp, 5 predicted proteins | sample 1821851 | NCBI WGS metagenome assembly QMCE01 (sample SAMN09453174, study PRJNA476694) | Termite gut metagenome, whole genome shotgun sequencing project. | isolation source: worker | host: Odontotermes sp. | place: South Africa:Pretoria | collected 2016-01-28
TTTGCAAAAATTATTTCCGCAGGAAACTATTACCGCCACAGTACAAACGCTTTTGCAAAAAGGCATAATTATTACCGGCGAAAAATTATTGCAGGGCTATAAACCAAAAATTGAAATTCGTTACCGCCTGCCGCAGGTTGAAAATGTTGAAAAATTGGTAAACGATGCCTTTAAAAATTTAGATAAAGCACCAAAACAGCAATCGGCGTTTCTTGCATTTTTGGATTTGTATATGAAATCAAAAAATCAGAATTTTTCAATTTCTCGCAAGGAATTGCTTACAAATACTGCTACAAATGTGCACATTGTGAGCGAATTGGTAAAAAAAGGATTTTTGGAAGAATTCGATAGTGCACGTTCACGCATTGAAATTGAAAATGCTGAAACACACACTGCAAAACAATTAAATGAAGCGCAGCAAAACGCTTTGCAGCAAATTATTGCTTCGTTTGAAACGCACAAAGTGTGTTTACTGCACGGCGTTACGGCAAGCGGAAAAACCGAAGTGTATATACATCTTATTCAGCACATTGTGGCACAGGGCAAACAGGTTTTGTATCTCTTGCCCGAAATTGCGCTTACTTCGCAAATTATTGTGCGTCTGCGCAAAGTATTTGGCAATCGAGTAGGCGTGTATCATTCAAAATTTTCTGATAATGAGCGAGTTGAGGTGTGGAATAATTTGTTGGCTGCTGACGAAAATTCCTATTCTATTGTACTTGGCGCACGTTCGGCGGTGTTTTTGCCCTTTCACAATGTAGGGTTGGTAATTGTAGACGAAGAACACGAAACTTCGTTCAAACAATACGACCCTGCACCCCGCTACAATGCTCGCGATACGGCAATTATGCTGGCGCAAATGTTTGCTGCGCCCACGCTTTTGGGCACTGCCACACCAAGTGTGGAAACTTACTACAACGTGCAACAAAAAAAATACGCACTCGTGGAATTAACCGAACGCTATTCGCAAGTGCAACTTCCTCAAATAGAAATGATTGACCTGCAAATTGCCCGCAAACAAAAACGAATGTACGACACGCTTTTCAGCAAGCAATTGATTGAAAAAATGGACGAACTTTTGCGTGAAAAACAACAAATAATTTTATTTCAAAACCGCCGTGGATTTGCGCCGTATATAGAATGTACAGATTGCGGGCATATTCCCAAATGCAAACATTGCGATGTAACTTTAACCTACCACAAAGGAACGAACTCGCTCCGTTGCCATTATTGCGGTTTTTCGCAACGGCACAGCGTAACCTGCCACGCCTGCGGAAGTTCGGCAGTGGAACATTTTGGTTTTGGAACGGAAAAAATAGAAGACAGCTTGCGAGAAATTTTCCCCGAAAAACGTATAAAACGTATGGATTTGGACAGCACACGAGGTAAAAATTCATACAACGAAATTATTGAAGCATTTGAAAATCGTGAAATTGATATTTTGGTCGGTACACAAATGATTACCAAAGGTTTAGATTTCGATAATGTGGGACTTGTGGGAATTTTGCAAGCCGATTATTTGCTGAATATGCCTGATTTCCGTTCCTTTGAACGAGCTTATCAGGTAATTACGCAGGTTGCAGGCAGAGCCGGACGAGCACAAAAACAAGGATTAGTGTATATTCAAGGCTACAATGTGAAACATGAAGTTTTGAATGCCGTTCAATACAATAATTTCCACGATTTTATACAGCAACAAATGAATGAACGGCAAAATTTTCATTTTCCGCCATTTGTGCGTTTGCTGCGAATTTCAGTAAAACACAAAAATCAACAAACTGCCGAGCAAGCAGCAAAACAAGTTGCGAATATGCTGCAAAAATTACAGGGAATTACCGTTATGGGACCCGAATATCCACTCATAGCTCGCCTGCAAACGCTTTATATTCAAGAACTTTTGCTGAAAATCCCTCGCACACAATCGCTTGAACAAATACGAAATTTCGTTACACAAGTAATTCAGAATGTTGCAGCGCAAGCGAATTTTAAATCTGTGCAATTTATTTGTAATGTCGACCCATATTGAGGTAATATGAGAAACAAGGCACATGATATTTGAAAATCACTAACAATTAACCAAATGACTCTAAGCTGTACTCATAAAGAAGTGTATCGTCAAGGGGAAGGACAAAGAGATTTTCGATGCGTTGGTACGGAGTTTAAATGTGGGGAAAAATGAGACTATGGGAAAGGAGTGAATTTGTCAGTTTTCTGCCAAATAGTCATAAAAATTCCAATGGCACACTCTTTGACAAAGCGTGTGTAAATAAAAAAATGTATAACTAAAATATAAATACTATGCAAACAGGAACAATAGGGGTTACCACCGAAAACATCTTCCCGATTATTAAAAAATTCTTGTATTCCGACCAAGAAATTTTTCTTCGCGAATTGGTTTCAAATGCCGTAGATGCTACGCAAAAATTGAAAACTTTGGCGAAATTGAACAATTATACCGGCGATATGGAAAACGCCAAAGTTGAGGTTTCTATTGATAAAGATGCCAAAACAATCACAATTTCCGACCAGGGAATTGGTATGACTGCCGAAGAAATTGAAAAATATATCAATCAAATTGCATTTTCGGGAGCCGAAGAATTTTTGGATAAATACAAAGACAACGTTGATGCCATAATCGGACATTTCGGTTTGGGATTTTATTCGTCGTTTATGGTTGCCGAAAAGGTTGAAATTATTACAAAATCGTATACAGACGGTGCGCAAGCTGTGAAATGGGAATGTGACGGAAGTCCAAATTACAGTATCACAGAAATTACGAAAGATGCCGTGGGTACTGATATTGTGTTGCACATTGCCGATGATTCTTTGGAATATTTGGACGAAAGTCGAATAGAAACGTTGCTTACAAAATATTGTAAATTTTTGGCTGTGCCAATTGTTTTCGGCAAAGAAAAAGAATGGAAAGACGGCGCATACCACAATACAGATAAAGACAAAATTATAAATAACCCCACACCGGCGTGGACAAAAAAACCGGTTGATTTAACGGATGAAGATTATGCGAAATTTTATCACGAACTCTATCCAATGGCAGAAGAGCCGTTGTTCAACATTCATTTGAACGTAGATTACCCGTTCAATTTGACCGGAATTTTGTATTTCCCAAAAATTCGCAACAATTTTGAAGTACAAAAAAATAAAATTCAACTCTATTGTAATCAAGTGTTTGTAACCGATTCGGTAGAGGGAATTGTACCTGATTATTTGACGCTATTGCACGGTGTGTTGGATTCTCCCGATATTCCGCTCAACGTGTCGCGCAGTTATTTGCAAAGCGACCAAAATGTGAAAAAAATCTCGAATCACATTACCAAAAAAGTTGCAGACCGACTGAACGATATTTTTAAATCGAACCGTGAAGATTTTGAGAAAAAATGGGACGACCTCAAACTTTTCATTACCTACGGAATGTTGAGCGATGAGAAATTTTACGAACGTTCCGAAAAATTCGCTTTGCTTAAAAATACCGACGGAAAATATTTTACGTTTGAGGAATATAAATCCTTAATCAAAGATAATCAGACAGATAAAAACGGAACTTTGGTGTATTTGTACACCACCGACTCGCAAGCGCAATACAGCTACATTCAAAAAGCGAAAAATAAAGGCTATGATGTATTGGTTTTAGATGGTCATTTAGACGGTCATTTAATCAGTCAATTGGAGCAAAAAATTGAAAAATCGCATTTTGCCCGTGTGGACAGCGATATTATCGAAAAAATAATTTTAAAAGAAGATTTGGAGCAATCGCATTTGAGCGCGAGCGATTTACAAGATTTGTCGGTGCTGTTTGAAACCGAAAATCAATCGGCACAATTCAGCGTACAATGTGAAAAACTTTCGCCAACGGAAATGCCAATCGTGGTAACGCAATCGGAATTTATGCGCCGAATGAAAGATATGTCGGCAATGAATCCGCAAATGAGTTTTTACGGTCAATTGCCCGATAGCTATAATTTAATAGTAAACACAGCGCACCCGATTATTGAAAAAATAAATGAGGATAAAAATGCTGCTTTACAATCGAAATTGCAAGATTTAACAAGCAAAATAACTACTGCACAAGAAGAAAAAACAATTCTTGACAAACAGAACGAAGGCAAAAAAAACGAAGAAATTCCATCTGCCGACAAAGAAAAATCAACAGATTTGCAAACGAAAATCAGCAATTTAGAAAACGAAAAACGCACTGCGCTGAAAGAATATGCGAAATCGCAAGCAGTTGTAAAACAATTGATTGACTTGGCTTTGATTTCAAATAATATGTTGAAAGGCGAAGATTTAGAAAAATTTGTTCACAGAAGCGTTGAACTGATAAAATAGATAAAACGTTACGCAGATAAATGTTTTACGATAAAATGCCTTTGGTGATAGATTTCTTTATTGCCGAAGGCATTTATCTTTTTATCGTGTAAAGTACATTTATTTGATTGATTTTAATCAACTAAGTACGTAACTTCTTCTTGCGAGAACGGAATAGAGTTTTTGTCGTACACATAATTGCGCGCCAATTCCGATTTTTTTTGTTGCAAACGTTGTATTTTTTCTTCAATCGTACCTTGCGAAATGAAGCGATACACGTTTACATTATTTTTTTGTCCAATGCGGTGTGCTCGGCTGATTGCTTGACTTTCAACTGCCGGATTCCACCACGGGTCGAGAATAAAAATATAGTCGGCTTTGGTAAGATTCAAACCAACACCCCCGGCTTTTATCGAAATCAAAAATATTTTACAGCTATTGTCTTCTTGGAATTTTTTGATAATTTCCTCTCGATTTTGAGTGCTACCGGTTAAATATAAAAACGGCACATTATTTTGAGTAAAATATTCTTTAAATAAATCTAAATGTTTTACGAATGACGAGAAAATCAATACTTTATGATTGTGTACCAAGTTATCGAGCAGTCGCACCACTTCGTCGAATTTGCCCGAACTGTCGTGTTTGTCGCTGTCCTCAATTAATTGCGGGTGATTGGCAATTTGCCGCAGACGCATCAGTGCTTGCAGTACGTTGATTGTTGATTTTTGATATGTCTCCTGTTCAATAGAATCCATAATCATATTGCGCACTTTTGATTTTTCGGTTTCGTAGAGTTTTTCCTGCTCAGGCGACATTGCACACAAGCGAATTTGTTCTGTCAATGGTGGCAAATCTCGAGCAACTTCTTGCTTTTCACGGCGGAAAATAAACGGATTAACAATTTTTTTCAATTGATTTTCAACAGTCAAATTGTGTGTTTCGGTGGCTTTCATAAAATGTTCTTTGAAGAACGAAAGTGTTCCTAACATATCACGATTCACGAAATTCAATTGCGCCCACAGGTCGATAAGAGAATTTTCAATCGGCGTTCCGGTAAGCACCAGTCGGCGTTCAGCGTGCAATCGTAAAACAGAATTATAAATTTTCGATTCCGGATTTTTTATCATTTGACTTTCATCGAGAATACAATAATAGAACGGAAATTTCTCGAAATAATCTATATCGTTGCGCAATAGTCCGTAAGTGGTAATTATTACATTATATTTTTTGAAATATGCCGTGTTTTTCACCCGGTCGTTACCCGAATATTGGAATATTTTTATGCCGGGTGCAAATTTCTTAAACTCATTATACCAATTGTGTACTACCGATGTGGGCGCAACCACCAAACTTGTAGTTTTTTGTCCTTCGGCAGTTTGGGCGTTAATTATATGTTGCAGTAACGTTATGGTTTGCAGTGTTTTACCAAGCCCCATGTCGTCTGCCAAACAGCCGCCAAAATTATTAGCATCTAAATAACAGAGCCAGCGATAACCTTCTACCTGATAATTACGCAACGTTGCTTGAATTTCTGCAGGAACTTCGTTGTTTTTTATGCCGTTAGTATCAATGTGTAAAAAACGGGTTTTTATAGCATCGTTGAACTGCACCGGCAGTTGTTGCACGGTTTTATAATGAATGGTTTTGAGTGAAAACATATCATTTTCGCTGTCTTTTGTACTGAATAAAAACAATTCTCGATACTTTGCAAACCATTCTTCGGGAATAATTCCTATTTGATTATTAGGCAAATGTACTACCGGATTTCCTTGTAAAATATTTTTTCGCAAGCGTTTGAAAGGTATTTCATAGTCGCCAAATGTAACAGTGGCAAGTACATCGAACCAATCAATAGAATTTGATTCTACCGAAATATTTATTTTCGCCTGTAAATTTTCAATTTTTTTATCCGATTCGTCGAAAATTACAATTGCGTATTGTTCAATGAATGTTTTGTGTGTACGAATCCATTGTAAAATATCGTAATAGCCGTCTGCGGAAAATTCTTGTAATTGCCATATTTGAGCAGTGTTTTTTAGCTGTAATTCTTTGAGTTTTGTGGCAAATTGCTGTTCAAATGTAAAATCACGATGCACACGCACGTATTTTGGCAAGGCGTTAAAACTTGCGTATTCCACCGTATATTTTTTCTTGCTGTGCAGGTCGGAAAATTTCCACGAGCGATAGCAATACGTAAATTCCAACGCGGCATTTCCATTCGGCTCTCGCACAATCGACGCTTGGATTTTTGGTGTTTCGCACACATCGTCAATCTCAAATCCGCGATTGATTACCGGATAATTTTTTATGCAATTGAGTACAAACGTATCAAAATATTGCTGTTGAAATTTTTGCGGAATCGAAATTGTAGGTTTTGCGAAAAACGGCAATAATTTTTTTCCATCAATATTACTGAAGTGATAAAGCGTATTTTCTATAAGCAACAAACTCGGTTTGTTTGAAAGTAAAGTACTTTGTCTGCCTAACAATGGCAATTCTTTACCGGCAATTTTTACTTGCAAACTATATTCAAGTGCCGTTGTAGTGTTGTTGAAATCAAAAATTACTTCGGGCTCGGCAGTATCAATAACTACTTCGTCTTCGGGGTGCAAATTTGTTTCGCCGTGGCGAACATAGAGCGGCACATTATGCGCTTTTATCAATTCGTAACACTCAAATATTTGCTTTTCAATATAAGGACGCACTTTTTCGTTAAGGTCGGTAGGGGAGAGCTTTTCCAAAAAATCTTTTTGGTTGTCTTTTTTACTTGTCGAAAATAACGTAAACAGCTGTTTATCATCGTAATTAGCAATTAACTTTACGATTTTTTTTTCATGTTTTTCTGTAATTGAGCCAATTGTTTCGGGCAATAAAAATTCCGTTAGTTCCCAAAAATCTTTATCGGCGGCACGAGTAATGCGGTATGGAGTTAAAATCCAATCAATTAACCTGTGTTTTTGTATTATTACTGCAAAACGTGTTTCCATAAATTTTGTAAAATCGACACAAAGGTATGAAATATAATTGATACTTCGATAAGTCGGATAATCAAATTTGTATTTCTCAAAATAATTTTCAATTTTCAATTTTCAATTCACAATTAAACTGTATCTTTGTACTTCATTTTTTGGAATCGTCCGCATTATAATGTCAGATACACAAATTACAATAAAAACCTTTTTCGACGATAAACGAACCCGCATAGTGTTAGGCGGCATTTGCGGTGCAATTGCCGTGTTTTTAACTTTCTCGTTCCTGTCGTTTTTTTTCACGTGGGATTTAGACCAAGATAAATTGTTGAATAAATCTTCGTGGCAAGTGTTTTCTTTGGCACAATTAGAAATTGAAAATTGGGGCGGGAAATTGGGCGCAATTGTTTCCAAAAAATTCATTCACGATTGGTTTGGTGTGTCGTCGTTGCTGTTTATTTTTATTTTTACTTTGTTGGGCTTGCGTTTGTTGCAAATTCCGGTGCGGTTTCTTCGTAAAAAAGTTCTTATTTCCGGCGTGAGTATTCTTGTGTTGTCGCTTGTTTTGGGTTATTTTTTCAATTCGGCGTGGGACGGTAATGTGGGCGGATTGATTGGCTATACGTTTGGATATAAATTCTTAGTTGATGCGATTGGTTCAATTCCTGCCGGAGCTATTATTCTTGTGCTATTTGTGGCGTATTTGCTGTTTACCTACAAAAGTTCGCTCGGATTTTTTCAAAAAGTGTTAGCCGTGGATAGTGAACGAAAAGTTGAAGATAATAAAATAAAACCGGAAACAGTTGAAATTCAAAACAATGTAAATTCTGCGGATAACGCAAATTTCAGCGAAGAACTGACAGCATTTTCGTCATATTTTTCAAACAAAGAATTACCAAAAACAAAAACTACGAGTAGTGAAGTAATTTCACGACGTAATTACAAGTTGGGTGTTTCAACCAGCTCAGCAACCGATGAACAGCTTGAAATAGATGTAACCGAAACTGCACAAATGCCAGATAATGACGAGCAAACGGCAGAAAATGAACAAACCGACGATTTCGGCATAACAATTTCGCTCATTGATGAAAACGGACAAAAAACAGAAACAAACGTTGCAGAAATTACAATCGAAGAACCGGCGGTCAGCGAGCTTGCCGAACCTGTTGAAGATTTTGGTTTTACCATAACCGATACGCGCAACGAAAGCGATGTTGACGAAAGTTTGATAGAAACTCAAGAAACAGGAAACGATAATCTGGAAATAGAAATCGGCGAATTTGAAATTACTAATACGCTTGATAACGATGATGAAATTGACGAAAATTTTGTAGGCGAATTGCAGGATTACGACCCCACGTTAGACCTTTCATACTACCAACTTCCGCCGATTGATTTACTTGAAAATCACCAATCATCAAACAATGAAGTAACCACGCAGGAGCTTGCCGAAAATAAAACTCGTATTGAGGAAACGCTGAAAAATTACGGAATCGGCATAAAAAGCATTTCGGCAACGATTGGTCCCACAATTACGCTTTATGAAATTATTCCTGCCGACGGTGTGCGCATTTCAAAAATCAAAAATTTGGAAGATGATATTGCCTTGAGTTTGGCGGCTTTGGGTATTCGTATTATTGCGCCAATTCCGGGCAAGGGAACTATTGGTATTGAAGTGCCCAACAAGCATCCCGAAATTGTTTCAATGCGCAGTATTATAGCATCGAAAACTTTTAATGAGGCAAAAATGGATTTGCCGGTGGCGTTAGGAAAAACTATTTCAAACGAAACATACGTGTTTGACCTTACAAAAATGCCCCATTTATTGGTTGCCGGAGCAACGGGACAAGGTAAATCGGTTGGTTTGAATGCCATAATGGCATCGTTGCTTTATAAAAAACACCCGGCGCAATTAAAATTTGTGCTTGTTGACCCCAAAAAAGTAGAATTAACACTGTATCAAAGTATTGAAAAACACTTTTTGGCCAAATTGCCCGACGAAGAAGAGGCAATTATTACCGATACGCAAAAAGTGGTGGCAACGCTTAATTCGCTGTGTATAGAAATGGATACGCGCTACGATTTGCTCAAACGGGCAAAATTACGCAACATAAAAGAATACAACGAGCGATTTATTCAACGCCGCTTGAATCCCGAACACGGACATCATTATATGCCGTTCATAGTGGTTGTAATTGACGAATTTGCCGACCTTATAATGACTGCCGGTAAAGAAGTTGAGTTGCCATTGGCTCGTTTGGCGCAGCTTGCACGTGCTATTGGCATACATTTAATTATTGCAACGCAACGCCCTGCGGCAAATATTATTACCGGTGCAATCAAGGCGAATTTTCCGGCTCGTATGGCGTTTAAAGTGGCTTCGGGCATAGATTCGCGCACAATTTTAGATTCTACCGGTGCAAATCAATTGATAGGAAAAGGCGATATGCTTATTACAAGAGGTAGCGAACTTGTGCGTGTGCAATGTGCGTTTGTTGATACGCCCGAAATTGAAAAAATCACAAACTTTATAAGTGAACAACAATCATACAGTTCCGCATTTCCGTTACCGGAATACAAAAGTCCCGATAGCGGTGGCGGCAACGATGCTACGTACGATGACGATTCGCTTGACCCAATGTTTGAAGATGCCGCTCGAACAATTGTAAATAATCAACAAGGCTCAACCTCGCTGTTACAACGAAAATTGAAACTTGGCTACAATCGCGCCGGTAGAATTATGGACCAATTGGAAGCCTGCGGAGTGGTGGGACCATTCGAGGGAAGTAAGGCGCGACAGGTAATTATAAGCGATGAACACAGTTTGGAACGATTATTGGAGGTGTTGCGCTCGCAGGGGAAACTGTAATCAATGAACAATTAACAATAAAAATTATGAAAAAATTAGTATTAATCATCGCCACAGCAGTTGTATCGTTCAATTGTGTATGGGCACAACAAGATGCAAAAGCAAAAACAATTTTAGACCAAGTGTCGGCAAAAACGAAAGGGTATTCAACTATTAAAATAGGTTTTACCTTTGAACACAAAAGCAAAGATGCCGGACAAAAATCGGACAAAGCAGCAGGTACATTACTTTTGAAAGGTGCAAAATATCAACTTTCGCTTATGGGAAACACCATTTACAACGATGGTAAAACTATGTGGACACATATGATTGACGAAAAAGAAGTAAGTATTTCAAACGTTGCCGACCAAGGCGAAGCGTTCAATCCTGCAAAAATGCTTACGATTTACGAAAAAGGTTTTAAATACAAATTTGTACAGGAACGTTTTGAAAATAACCGAGCAATTTACGTAATAGATTTGTTTCCCGAAGATGTGAAAAATAGCGAATTTAGTAGTGTTCGTTTGCATATTTTGAAAGATAAATCGCAAATTTGGAAAATTGAATATTTCGCAAAAGATAAAAATATTTATGTAATTACCGTGAACACGTTTGAGCCAAATGTAACATTTGCCGATGCCGCATTTGTGTTCGATAAAGCGAAATTTCCGGGTGTTGAAATAATTGATGAGCGGTAAGGTGTAACTAATCAACTAAACTGATTAATCGGAATAAACCGAGGAAAATTATCATAATTTTCCTCGGTTTTGTTTTTCAATAAGTACTGGGTACTTCTAAAAATCAAATTGTAATATTTAACTTCGTTGAGCAAGGTACGTAGACCGTAATATCACTAATAATCACATTGTTGTTAATATTACGGTATTACGCACCTTTTGTTTCGATTTTATGCTTTATATTTCCAACAAGGCGGTAAGCCCCCCTTATCGAATACAGCCATGACTTCTTCTCCCGTTTCATGTTTTTGAGCGCTTGTCTATTCGAATGATACAGCATAACGAATGTTTCCGCAATTATCCAATAGAACCAGTATAACAGATATTGGCGTTATTGATATTATAAATACATTTTCTAATCTATTTTCATCGTTATTCACTCTCCTCCCACAATCTTGTGGTTTGATTTTCTTCAAACAGTCGGATGAACAAATAGAATCTTGAGCCCTTCCGAGGGGAATAGAACAGCTTAATGCCGTCCGATGTGCCTTTGCGGAAACGCTTGACCGCAGTCTTTCG